>Ga0307373_10015611_pt1 | contig 10305 bp, 8 predicted proteins | sample OX2MG_FD_202534 | JGI IMG/M metagenome (GOLD analysis project Ga0307373, IMG submission 202534) | Soil microbial communities from Risofladan, Vaasa, Finland - OX-2 | ecosystem: Environmental > Terrestrial > Soil > Coastal area > Acid sulfate soil | place: Finland: Risofladan, Vaasa | collected...
GCCCGGCGCCGGCACCCTCATGCGCGTGATTCTTCCTCTGGCGAAAGAAGGGGCCGTTTCGACGGCCGCGTAAGACCATGAAAGATACCAAGCTCAATATTCTTTTGGTCGAGGATGATGAAGGCCTCATCCGCCAGTATCGCTGGGCGCTGGCGGATTGCGACCTCGCCGTCGCCGGCAACCGCGAGGACGCGATCGCCGAATTCCGCCGCGTCCGCCCGGCGGTCGTCGTGCTCGATCTCGGCCTGCCGCCCGAGCCCGAGACCGTGCGCGAGGGCATGATCACGCTCGAGGCGATCCTCGCGGCCGCGCCCGAGACCAAGATCATCGTCGCGACCGGCCAGGAGAATCACGAGGCGGCACTGCGCGCGGTCGCCCTCGGCGCCTATGATTTCTATCAAAAGCCGGTCGATGTCGATCTCCTGCGCCACATGATCGAGCGCGCCGCCCGGCTGGCCGAGATCGAAGGCGAGAACCGGCGGCTGTCGGAGCTCGCGCCGCGCTCGCCGATCGACGGGATCGTGGCGGCCAGCCCGCAAATGTCGCGCGCGCTGCGCACCATCGAAAAAATCGCGCCCACCGATGTCGCGGTGCTGCTGCTGGGCGAGAGCGGCACCGGCAAGGAAGTGCTGGCGCAATCGATCCATCGTCTCAGCCCGCGTGCCAAGAAGCCGTTCGTCGCCCTCAACTGTGCCGCGATCCCCGAGACGCTGCTCGAAAGCGAGTTGTTCGGTCACGAGAAGGGCGCTTTCACCGGCGCGATCAAGCAGACCATCGGCAAGATCGAAAGCGCCAATGGCGGCACGCTGTTCCTCGATGAAATCGGCGACGTGCCGCTATCGATGCAGGTGAAGCTCTTGCGCTTCCTGCAGGATCAGGTGGTCGAGCGGATCGGCGGCCATCGCCCGGTCCAGGTCGACGTCCGCATCGTCTGCGCGACCAATCAGGATCTCGACAGTTTCATGAGCACCGGGCGGTTCCGCGAGGACCTCTATTACCGCCTTAATGAGGTGCGCCTCGTGATCCCGCCGTTGCGCGAGCGCGAGGGCGACGCGATCCTGCTCGCGACCTATTTCTTGAAGAAGTTCAACGCGCAGTTCTCGCGCAAGCTCAAGGGCTTCGGCTCCGACGCGCTGGCCGCGATCGCGACGCATCCCTGGCGCGGCAACGTCCGGGAGCTGGAGAACCGCATCAAGCGCGCGGTGGTGATGGCCGACGGCGTCACGATCTCGGCCGCGGATCTCGAGCTGGCGCCCGCCGAAATGCCGAACGGCTCGCTCGATCTGCGCGAGGCGCGGGCCCGGGCCGAGCGCGGGGTCGTGCAAATGGCGCTGGCCCAGACCAACGGCAATCTCTCGCGAGCCTCGAAGCTTCTCGGCATCAGCCGGCCGACGCTCTACGGCCTGCTCGAAGGCCTCGGCCTCGAGGTCGCGTCGTGATCGAGTTTTTTCGTCCGGATGGCCGGACAAGGATGGTAACGATGACCGCTTGCTCCAAAACCTGGCCGCGCGCCCTGGCTTTTGCCGTGGTGCTCGGCGCTGCGCCGATCGCGCTGTCGACCGCCTGGGCGTCCGATTCCGACACCTACGCTCAAAACGCGCAGGCGCTGATCGCGAAAGGCGATTTGCGCGGCGCCTCGATCGAGCTGCGCAACGCCGCGCGCGCGGCGCCGGACAACGCCGCGATCCACCTCGAGCTCGCCAAAGTCTATCTAAAGCTCTCGAACTTGCCTTCGGCCGAGGCCGAGGCGCGCACCGCGCTGCAACGCGGTGGCGACGAGGGCAAGATTGCGCCGATCCTGGCTGAGACGCTGCTGCGCGCCGGGAAATACGACATCTTGCTGCGCGATGTGCCCGCCGGCTCGCGTCCCGCGGCCGAGGAAAGCGCGGTGCGGCTCTATCGCGGCCACGCCTATATCAGCCTGCACCAGCTTGCCCAGGCCGATCCGCTGATGCGCGACGCCGAGCGGCTCGATCCGAACTCGATCGGCGCCAAGCTCGGCATGGCGCGGCTGCTGCTGGCACAGGGCAAGACCGCCGAGGGCGAGCAGAAAATCGACCAAGCCCTGACCCTCGCGCCGCGCGACAGCCACGCCGAGATCGCCAAGGCCGATATTCTGCGCTCGCGCGGCGACGTCGACGGCTCGCTCGCCTATCTCAACGACGTGCTGAGCCGCGAGCCGCAGAACATAACGGCGCATCTCGACCGCGCCAATCTGCTGATCGCCAAGAACCAGCTCGATGTCGCCGGCCAAGAGGTCCATGCGATCCTCAGTCAATTGCCGGACGATTTTCAGGCCAATTATCTCCAGGCGCTGGTCGATGCGCGCCAGGGCCGGCTCGATCAGGCGAATGCAAGGCTGCAGAAATACGTCCTGCAATTTCGCGATTTCCCGGCCGGCTATCTGCTGCTCGGTGACGTCCAGTTCGCGCAAGGTAAGCTGTCCGAAGCCGAGGACAGTCTGACCAAATTCCTCGGCCGCGTGCCCAACAACGCGATGGCGACGCGGCTGGTCGCCGAGATCGCGCTGCGCCAGAAGGCGCCCGACCGCGCCGTGCATTATCTCGAGCCGCTGGTGCGCGCGACGCCCGGCGATAGCGCCGCCTGGGTCCTGCTGGCGAACGCCTATCTAGCGCAAGGCAAGAACGCCAAGGCATCCGATGCGCTGTCGCATGCCAGCGCGCAGCCGTCGAGCGATCCGAATTTCGAGACCGAGCTCGCCTCGACGCGCTATGCCGCGGGCCAGACCGACCAGGCGATCCAGCAGCTCGAGCAGGTGATCAAGCAAAATGGCGGCGAGGCGGTTGCCGGCCCCTCGCTGGTCCTCGCCGATCTGCGCTCGCACCGCGTCAAGGAAGCGGCCGCGGCGGCCGATTCCTACGTCCACGACAATCCCGACAACCCGGTCGCGCTGAACCTTCAGGGCCTGACGCGGGTATCGCTCAACGACTTCCCCGACGCCGAGAAGATTTTCTCGGGCATCTATCGCGCGCATCCCGAATTCACGGTCGCCGGGCACAACCTCGCCGAGGTCTATCTCGCCGAGGGCCGGACCGAGGACGCAACCGCGACCTATCGCGATCTCATCCGCCGCAATCCGGCGGATACGAGCAGCATGATGGCGCTGTCGAACATCGCGCTCTCGCAACGCAATGTGGGCGGCGCGATCGACCAGTTGAAGCAGGCGGCGATCGCCGCGCCGAGCGAGCCACTGCCGTCATTGCGGCTGGCCAATCTCTACGCCGCGCAAAAGGACTGGAACGATGCGACCACGGTGATGCGCGGCCTGATCGCGCAATTCCCCAACAATCTCGACGTGCTCGACCTGACGGCGCGCATCCAGATCGCGTCGGGCGATCTGAAGGACGCGGTCGCAACCTATCGTCGCGCCACCGAGATCGGGCCCCACATGGCGGTGCTGTTCGAGCGCTATGCCGCCGCTCTGGTTGCCGCGAACGATACGAAGAGCGGGCGCGACGCCATGAAGCGCGCGATCCAGCTCGATCCCGGGAACACCGCGCTCAAGGCCGAAGAGGTCGAGATCGAATACAAGCTGGGCGGCATCGCCGCGGCGCAGGCCGCGGCGAAGTCGATGCTCGTGCCCGGCGACGATCCCGCGACCGCGACGATGTGGGTGGCGGCGGCGCTGACCCGCGAGGGCAAGGTGGCCGATGCCGTCTCGCTGCTCGCGGCCGCCGAAAAATCGCATCCCACCTCGGCGCTGATCTTGCAGCACGCGATGATCTTGACCGCCGCCGGCGACCCCGCGAAAAGCGCGACGCTGTTGAAGACCTGGATCGCCGGCCATCCCGCCGACGGCAATGCCCGCCGCGTGCTGGCCGATCTCGAGATGCGCATGAAGGATTGGCCGGCGGCGCAAAACGATTTCGAGCGGCTGATCGCGCAGTCGCCCAACGACGTCGTGCTGCTCAACGATCTTGCCTGGGTCTATCTCCAGGAGGGCAATGGCCAGGCCCGCGTGCTCGCCGATCGCGCGCATGCGCTGGCGCCGCTGTCGTCGGCGGTCGAGGACACGCTCGGCTGGATCATGGTCGCACAGGGCGACGCGCAAGGCGGGCTGCCATATCTCAAGGCCGCCGCCTACGGCATGCCGCAGGACCCGACCGTGCAATTCCATCTGGCGGTCGCGCTGTCGCGCACCGGCGCGATGGGGCCGGCGCGCGTGATGCTGGCGAAGCTCGCGACCGACGGCAGCGATGCCGACACCAAGGCGCAGGCGAGCCAGTATCTGAAAAGTCTGGGACGGTAGGAGCGGACGTCTTTTAGGAGCTACGCCGGCTTGCGCGCGTCGAGGAACTGCTTGATTTCCACCGGCGTCGTGAAGCGTCCGCCGAGCTCGCCGGCGAACCATACGAGATAGGCCTCGAGCTGGTCGAGGAAATGCTCGAGCTGCTCGGCGTCGCGGATATAAGGCGTCGAGCCGGGCAACAGCGACGGGCTGTGATAGCTCAGGTTGAAGATGCGCTGGCCCCGCGCCAGCAGATGGCGCGTGAGCCGCTTCTGCTCGGCGAGGGTAAAGCCTTCGGGTGACAGGCACACGCGATCGAACAGGCCGAAGCGCGATGCGGCCGCTTTCACGCGCGCCGCTTCGACGAGGCGGTGGTTCATCAGCGGATCGAGCGCGCGGTGATGGCGCGCGAAGACGCCGGTGAAACCCGCCGACAGCGGAATGCCGAGTCGTTTGCGTCCGCCGCCGAACCAGAACGGCTCGGGCCCGATCGCGGCGAAATTCGGGCCGTGCTTGGCGCTCAAATCGATGTGCGGCAGCACGCTGGCATCGATCTCGTAGCCGAGCGCGTCGAGCATCTCGAAGCTCGATGGGCCGAGCCCATAGCGCCCGGCGCGATAGACCGTCGGGCGCACGCCCAAATTCGCCTCGATGGCGTCGGTCAGGAGGCGCAGCTTCGCGTGCTCGAGCTCGGGCGGCAGATTGCCGGGAAAGGACGAACGGGTGGGCTCAGCCCGCTCTTGCGCGTCGTCGAACGGCGGGTTGATCCAGGGCTGGAGATGCGCGCCGATGTCGGCTGCATCGCGTGCCACAATCGCGCGCAGCGGCGCAAAGCCTTGCTCCTGGCTCGCGACCGCGTAATCGACGACATAGGTCGGCCGGACGCCATAGCGCTCGAAAATTCGCTGCGCCTTTTCCTGATGCGCCAAATTCTCGACCGCAAGGTTGCGGCGATCGAAAGGCTGCGACCAGTCGAATTCCTCCTCGGCGTCGACGATCACCTGGAGCATCGGCGCCGTGTCGCGGCCAAGCGCGATCGGCTGTAAGTGCTGACCGAGAAAAGACACCGGCGCCAGCAGCGACAGCGCCGCGACCTTCGGCGTTGGCACGCCAAGCGCTCGCTCGCGCGCTGGTGGTTGGAGCGTCGGCGATCCGCGCATCGCTAAAGCACCGGCTCGCGCAGCGCAGTCGCCGCCGGCAGCGCTGCCGTGCCGCGCGTTGCCAGCATCTCGGTAAAGAGCTGAAGCTGCCCGGCGGTGGTTTCGTCCCAGCTATAGCGCTCGGCAAAGCGTCGCGTTGCCGCGCGTGCCGGCAACGCCGCGAACAGCGTCTCGATGCCGGCGATAACCCCGTCGATGCTCAGCGCCGGCATCAACATGCCGGCGACAGGATCGCAGACCAGCTCGGGCGCGCCCCAGACATTCGAGGCGACGACCGGCGTGCCGCAGGCCATCGCTTCGAGCAGAACATTGGGCCAGCCTTCGCGGCTCGAGGCGAGCACCAGCGCATCGGCGGCCGAATAGATCGGCGCCAGCTCGCCATGCGGCACCGGACCGAGGAAGCGCACGCGCGCGCCGACGCCGTCCCGCGTCGCTTGCGCTTCGAGCGAGCCGCGCTCGGGCCCCTCGCCGGCGATCAGCAGCGTGTGGTGCGGCAGCTTTGCCAGCGCGCCGATGACCCGATGATGTCCCTTGCGCTCGATCAGATGCCCGACCGACAGCAAGACCGGGCCGGCAAGGCCCAGGCGCTGGCGCGTCGCGTCGCGCGCGGTCGGCTGGAACATCGTCAGATCGACGCCGTTGCGCAGAGTGCGGATGTGCTGCGCCGGTAGCCCGAGGCCGATCATCGCGCGGCGCAGCGCTTCGCTGACCGCAATCATCCCGGCAGCTTGCGTGCCGGCCCAGCGGATCATGCGGCGCGGCAAGCCGTGCTGCGGGATCAGGTTGATGTCGGTGCCGCGCGCCGTGATCGCCACCGGCTTGCCGAGCGCGCGGCCGAGCAGCGCCGCGGCAATCCCGTCGGGATAGAAATAATGGGCATCGATCAGGTCGAAATCCTGTGCGTCGCGCAGGCGGCGCAGCGCCGGCAGGGTCGCGAGAAACAGCAGCAGCGGCGCCAGACTCATGCCCAGCTTCGGCAGGACCGGATAGCGCGGATGCTCGATCGCGAGGCCGAAGCGCTCTTCGCGGCGCGGCACCTCGGCATAGCGGGCATAGCGGCCGAAGATCGGCGCCGCGCTCGGAAACCACGGCACCGGCGCGACCACCCGCGCGCTGACGCGGCCGCTGGCGGTCAGATGGCGCAGTCGGTTCTCGACGAAGACGCCATGCGAGGGCGCGACGCTGCTGGGATAAAGCGTAGTGAAGGTGAGGATGCGCGGCACGCCGACCCAAGCAGGGGCGGCGCCGGCCGAGTCACCTGACGGGATCCTGCCGCCGAGCATCCGCAGAGCTTTACCCAAGAACGCTAACGAAGCTTTAACGACGCCGGTTTTGCGGCCTGAATCCGGGCTTTAGCATCGGTGTCCGGCGAACCGTCCCCGGCTCCGTGCCTGGCCATCCGGCGGATGGCGCGCCCGCCGGCCGCGCGCCATATCCCTTGGCATGCAGCAACCGGAGAGCGCGATGACCGAGACCCCCGATCCTTTGACCCTTCTGTCCAACCGCCTTGCCGACCTGACCGAGCGCGCGAGCGCCAGCATCCTTACTGTGCGCGGCGGCGGCCGCTGGCCGACCAGCGGCATTCACTGGCGGCCGGGCATCGTCGTCACCGCCGAAGAGGCGCTCGAGCGCGACGACGGGATCGAGATCGTCACTGCCGACGGTCGCAAGCTGGCGGCGACCCTCGCCGGGCGCGATCCCAGCACCGATATCGCCGTGCTGAAAATCGCGGGCGAGGGGTTGCCGGTCGCCACCCTGGGCGATGCCGCGACCCTGCGTACGGGCAATCTCGTGCTCGCGATCGGCCGGCACGAGCGCGGCGCGCTGGCGGCCTCGGGCATCGTCGCAATGGCCGGCGGCGCCTGGCACAGCGCGCGCGGCGGCGCGATCGATCACCTGATCCGCCTCGATTTGCGCTTGGCGCCCAGCGCCGAGGGCGGCGCGCTGGTCGACACCCAGGGCCAAACCCTCGGCATGGCGGTGACCGGCCCGCGTCGGCGCGCGCTTGCCATTCCGCGCTCGACCATCGATCGCGTGGTCGATCAGCTCCTCGCCAAGGGCCGGATCGCGCGCGGTTATCTCGGCGCCGGGCTGCGGCCGGTCGGACAACCGGCAGGCGTCCTGGTGATGAGCCTCGACCCCGAAGGGCCGGCGGCGCAGGCCAAACTGCTGGTCGGCGACATTATCCAATCGTGGAACGGCAAGTCGGTGACGCGCGTGCGCGAGGTGATGCATCTCCTGACGCCCGAATCGGTCGGCAGCCAGGTCGAGCTTGGCTTGTTGCGCGGCGGTGCGCCCGCGAGCCTGCGCCTCGCCATCGCCGAACGGCCGGCGCGATAGGCGTGGCGCGGCATTGGAGCGCGCGCGCTCGATCGCCACATCTAGCGGCAATGACCAGCATCGCGATCTTTGCCGTGCCCCGCGCCCGGCGCGGCGTGCTTGAAGCGGTTGCGCGCGCGCAGGGCGAGCTGATCGATGGTGCCGGCGACGTTGCCGCTCTGCAGCGCCTGCTCGGCCGCCGCGCCGTCGATGTCGTCCTCGCCGAGGAGCTCGGCGCGGATGAGCTGAGCGGGCTGGTCGCACGGCATCGCGCCACCCGCTTCATTCTGCTCGCCGAGGACAGCGAGGCGTCCGATCTCGTTCTCGCCGGCGCGCAGGCGGTCTTGCCGCGCGATAGCACTGCGGCCCAGATCGACGCGGCGATCGCACTGACAGCGTCGGGGTTGCGGCTGTTGCCCGATCTCGCGCTCGATCGGCTACGCACGCTTGCCGGCGCCGAGGCCGCGCCGCCGGAAGACGAGGCGCCGGCGTTGACCCCGCGCGAGCGCGAGGTGCTGGCGGCGATGGCCGACGGCGCGTCCAACAAAGTGATCGCGCGGCGGCTTGACATCTCTTTCCATACCGCGAAGTTCCATGTCGCCTCGATCCTGGCGAAGCTCGATGCCGATACCCGCACCGAGGCACTGGCGCGCGCGGCGCGGCTTGGGCTGGTGATGCTGTGAGGATCTGGTAATTCCTTGCGCGATGATTACTTGATATTTCCCATGACCCACCTTCAGTCTCTCGACCGGCTCAAGCCCGATCCTGCTTCCGCCGCCAGCGCTTCCTCCTCTGATAATGCCGCGCGCAACGATCTCGCCGCCTTCGACGCCTATTCGCGCGCCGTCATCGGCGCGGTCGACCAAGTCGGCGCGGCGGTGCTGCACCTTCAGGTCGACGCGCAGCAAGGCCGCGGCGGCAGCGGCTCCGGCGTGGTGTTCACGCCCGACGGTTATGTGCTGACCAACAGCCACGTCATCGCCGGCGCCAAGCGCATCGCCGCAACCTTTCCCGACGGCCGCTCGCTGGCGGCGAGCGTGATCGGCGACGATCCCGACACCGATCTCGCGGTGCTGCGGCTCGAGGGCGAAACCCCGATCTGGGCGCGGCTCGGTCGTTCGGACGGTCTGCGCGTCGGCCAGCTCGTGATCGCGATCGGCAATCCATTCGGCTTTCAATGCACCGTGACGGCCGGCGTGGTCAGCGCGCTCGGCCGCAGCCTGCGCGCGCGCTCGGGCCGGCTCATCGACAGCGTCATCCAGACCGATGCTGCGCTCAATCCCGGCAATTCGGGCGGGCCGCTGGTCAATTCAGCGGGCGAGATCATCGGCATCAACACCGCGATCATCGCGATGGCGCAGGGCATTTGCTTCTCGATCTCGGCCGACACGGTCGAATTCGTGGCCGCGCGCCTGATCCGCGAAGGCCGCGTGCGGCGCTGCTATATCGGCGTCGCCGGCCAGAACGTGCCGGTGCCGCGCAAGGTGGTGCGCTTCCACGAGCTGGCGCGCGAAAGCGGCGTGCTGGCGCAAAGCATCGCCCAGGACGGCGCGGCCGCGGCGGCGGGGCTGCTCTCCGGCGACATCATCGTCGAGCTCGACGGCCATGCGGTCGGCAATATCGACGAGCTGCATCGCCTGCTGGTCGAAGACCGGCTCGGCGTCTCGGTGCCGATGACGGTGCTGCGCCGCGAGTTGAAGCTCACGCTGCCGGTGGTGCCGCGGGAAATCCCGCCGGCAGGTTGAGCCTCGGCTTCAGCCCGGCTTGCTCTCCTCGGTCGCGGGCCACAGTTTCTTCGCGATCTCGCCATTCTCGGCAAAGGCGTGGCAGGTATTGAGAAGGCGCGGCCTGCGGCTTGAATCGGGCGTGCGTCCCTCGGCGGCCGCCTTGCGGTTGCGATAGGGAAAGACGGTCTGGAATGCGACCGTCGCCAGCCGCCCGATCAGCTCCACATGATGGGTGCAGCCCTCGACGCCGCCGAACAGCTCGAACACCTTGGCATTGAAGCCCTTGGCGATCCGCAGCCCTTTGAGGCGCTGGAAGCTCGGCAGGATCGCCGGGCAGATCGCGAACGGGCTGTTGTCGGTCGCAGCCTCGACCGCCTGGATGGTCAGCGTGTCGTCGACGGTGAGGCGCAGCCACATCTGGTGAATGAATTCGCCGGCCTTCACCTCGCCGCGATACTCGTTCTTGAAGGCGTAGGTCTTGCCGTCGGTAAGCCGGCCTTCGATGTCCCAGAGCCCGTCCTGGCGCCGATAGCCGTGGCCTTCGATGCGTCTCGTATGGATCAGCTCGCGCGGTGCGGCTTCGGGCAAAGGCATGTCGCGGCTCTTTCGGATGCGGGAAGGGTTAGGCGGTAGCGGGCGCGACCGCGGTCTCGGCGGCGAGAAAGGCTTCCAGCGTCGCGCGCTCGACCTCGCGCGAGATGAAGGCGTCGCCGATGTCGTGCGCGAGGATCAAGGTGATGCGTCCGTCGCGCACTTTCTTGTCCTTGCCCATGTGACGCAGCAATTCGGCCGGCGCAAAACGGCGGCCGTCGGCGATTTGGCTCAGGGCGACCGGCAGTCCGACCGCGGC
>Ga0307373_10015612_pt1 | contig 10304 bp, 7 predicted proteins | sample OX2MG_FD_202534 | JGI IMG/M metagenome (GOLD analysis project Ga0307373, IMG submission 202534) | Soil microbial communities from Risofladan, Vaasa, Finland - OX-2 | ecosystem: Environmental > Terrestrial > Soil > Coastal area > Acid sulfate soil | place: Finland: Risofladan, Vaasa | collected...
GCACTAGTCGTGGACGTTCGTGGCGTGGGGTATGAGGTCCACGTCGCTCGGGACGACTTCGCGACGGGGAATACGGCGCGTCTCTTCGTCTACACCGTGGTGCGCGACGACGCGATCTCCCTCTACGGGTTCGTGACGTTCGAGGAACGTGAGTTCTTCGAGATGCTGCTCGCGACCCCCGGGGTGGGTCCCTCGACCGCGCTCGGTGCGCTACGTACCATGACCACCACCGAGCTCGCGTTCGCGATCGAAAGCGGAGACGCCAAACGGGTCGCGCTGATCCCAGGTATCGGTCCAAAAACGGCGAGCCGCATCGTGCTCGAGCTGAAGGGCAAGGTCGTCTCCGCCCTCAGCGACGAAGGTGTGCGCGTGAGCGACAACGAGGCCGTCGAGGACGCGCTACGCGCTCTGGGCTATACCGGCTCGGAGATCCGCGATGCCCTTCGTGACGTCGCGCCCAGCGAGGATGAATCTGCGACCCTGCGCGAGGCCCTGCATCGTTTGAGGCCGCGGTGACGCGTCGCGACGTCGACTTGGCCGGGGCCGACAGCGTGGTGGCGCCGGTGGCGGACGAGCAAGAGAGAACAGTGGAGGCGTCGCTGCGACCCGGGACACTCAGCGAGTTCGTCGGTCAACGCGAGTTGGTGGGCCACCTCGAGATAGTCCTGGGGGCCGCGCGCGTGAGGGGTCAGGTCGTCGACCACCTGCTCTTCGCGGGTCCGCCCGGTCTCGGCAAGACCTCGCTCGCCACGATCGTGGCCAATGAGATGTCGGCGGGTCTTCGCGTGACCTCGGGTCCTGTGCTCACGAGGCCCGGGGACCTGGCGGCGCTCCTCACCGACCTCCACGACGGCGACGTGCTCTTCATCGACGAGCTGCATCGGCTCACGCGGTCCGTCGAAGAGGTCCTCTATCCCGCGATGGAGGATCGCCGCCTCGACGTGATGATCGGCCGCGGTCCTTCGGCACGCTCCATCCGGCTCGACCTGCCTCGCTTCACGCTGGTCGGGGCCACCACCCGGACGGGTTTGGTGGCCGCGCCACTGCGTGATCGCTTCGGTTTCGTCGCGTCCCTCGACCTGTACGGAGCGGACGACTTGACCGTCATCGTCACCCGCTCGGCGCGTTTGCTCGGCGTCGCGCTCGACCCGGGCGCCGCCGCGGTGATCGCCGGTCGAAGCCGGGGAACCCCACGCATCGCCAACCGACTGCTGCGCCGGGTCCGTGACGTGGCGGAGGTGCGTGGTCGCGAGCGCGTCAACGAAGACCTGGCGACCGAGGCGCTAGAGCTGTTCGGGGTGGACACCCTGGGCCTCGACAAGGTCGACCGGCGCATTCTGGGTATGCTGTGCGACCAGTTCTCGCGCCAACCGGTGGGACTGACCACGCTGGCGCACGCTTGCGGTGAAGAGACCAGCACGATTGAGGACGCCTACGAGCCGTACCTGTTGCGCGAGGGCTTGCTGGCGCGCACGCCGCGCGGGCGCGTCGCCACCGAGCGTGCCTACGCGCACCTGGGTCGCACCCCTCCGGGGGGCGGCCTGCTTTAGGTCGCGCGGCGCCACGGAGTAGGGTTTCGGGGGCATCTATCCCGAAGGGAACCCCATGTTGTTGGCAGCCACGAGCAAATCCGGAAGCGGCTCGGCGATCCTTCTCATCTACGTGGCGGTCTTCGTCGCCCTGTATTTCTTCTACATTCGTCCGCGCAGCCGCAAGCAGAAGGCGGTGCGCGCCCAGGCCCGCCAGGTCGACGTCGGTGAGCGCGCCCAGACCGTCGGTGGCTTCGTGGGGACCATCGTGCGCCGTGACGACCAGTTGGTGACCCTGCGCAGTGCCAGCGGCGTCGAACTTGACTTCGTGCCCAGCGCCATCGCGCGGCGTTTCGACCCCGTGGTGCCCGAGTCGACCGATGATGCGGCGAACGAGGAGCATCCGACCGACGGAGAGACTTCCGGCGGCGACGCTACCGGGGGCGACAAGTAAGAATGCCGGCCCCGGTCGGTTCCCGACAGTCGCTGATCCTCAGCCTGGTCTTGACAATCGCCATCGCCTTCGGGGCGTTGGCGGCGACTCTCTCGCTGGGCTGGGGTCCCAAGCTTGGCCTCGACCTCGCCGGCGGCGTCTCGGCGGTCTACAAGCCAGCCACTCCGACCTCGACCGCCAACATGCAAGAGGTCGTGACGATTCTGAGCAACCGCGTCAACGGTCTCGGCGTCTCCGGTTCAACAGTCAACCTGCAAGGAAAGAACGTCGTCGTCTCCGTGCCGGGCGTCAAGGACGCTCGTCGGGTGCTCAAATTGGTGGGCGAGACCGCCCAGCTTCTCTTTCGCCCCGTGCTCTGTGACGCGTTGCCCGCGTCAAAGACGGCCAAGGCCGTATCGACTGTTCCCCAGTGCGGACCGCAATATCAGTTGACCGCGGCCAACTTGAACATCAACACCTCCACGCAGACCGCCACCAACAACATTCCTCCCGATCCGCAGTTCACGAACATCGCCACGACGAAGCCGAATAACGACCTCGCGACCTCGACGGTCATCCTTCCGGTGCTTGGCCAACCCGGTGTTCGCATGGTTCTAGGACCGGCTCAGCTCACCGGGACTGCGATCTCTAAGGCGATCGCCCAGCAGAACACGATTGGCGCGTGGGTGGTCAACTACAACTTGACCTCGACGGGGAGCCCGGCGTGGGACGCCGTGGCCAAGGCCAACTTCCACCAAGAGGTGGGCATCGAACTCGACGGCGTCGTCCAGTCCGCCCCGCTGATCCTGCCCGGGCAAGCGGCCTTCTCTAGTTTCGGCGGGTCGGGTGAGATCTCGGGATCCTTCACTCAGTCCTCGGCCCAGACCTTGGCCATCGCGATGCAGTTCGGAGCGCTGCCGGTGCGACTGGTTCCACAAACGACCCAGACGGTGTCGCCGACCCTGGGTCACAGCGCACTCGTCGCCGGGCTCGGCGCGGGCCTGGTCGGTTTGCTGCTGGTTCTGCTCTACACGATCTTCTACTACCGAGCCCTGGGGCTGGTCATCATCTTGGGACTCGGAGTCACGGCCGCGCTTCTCTGGGCAATCATCTCCGCGCTGGGTCACACCGCGTTCGCCCCAACGTTCTCGCTGGCCGGTGTAACGGGCATCATCGTGTCGATTGGCATCACGGTGGACAGTTACATCGTGTACTTCGAACGATTAAAAGACGAGGCTCGGTCGGGACGTTCTATCCGCACGTCCGTCGACCGCGGTTTCCGCTCCGCCTGGCGCACGGTGCTGGCGGCTGACACGGTCAGCCTGCTCGCCGCCGTCTTGCTCTACCTGATTGCCGTGGGCGACGTGCGAGGCTTCGCCTTTTTCCTCGGGCTCTCGACATTGATGGACGTCTTCATCACCTGGTACTTCACCCGCCCGATGGTCGTCCTGCTAGGCCGGCGTGGTTCGGACAGCACGTCGGCACTCTCGCTTGCGGCAGGCGTGCGACCGGGGGCGGCCGTCCATGAGTGAGGACACCAAGAGGCCGGGCCCTTTGGGACGTCTCTATCAGGGACTCACCACAATTGACTTCGTCGGTCGGCGCCGCTTGTGGTTCACCATCTCGATCGTGATCATCGTGCTCGGCATTGGGTCGCTGGCCATCCGAGGCTTCAATCTCGGCATCGACTTCAAGGGCGGCAATTCGTGGGAGGTTCGCGCCCCGCACTCGTCCATCGCGAAGATGACCTCGGCCGTCACGAGGGCTGGGCTCACCAACCCGACCGTGGAGGAACTGGGTGGCGTGACGTACGAAGTCACGGCCGACCTCAACAACCTCTCATCCGATCAACAGACTGCGGTGACGAATCACGTGGCGAGCGCGATGGCCAAGGCCGCGGGTGTCGGGTTTATTCAGGTGTCGACCAGCAGCGTGGGACCGACGTGGGGCGGATCGATCACCAAGCGCGCGCTCGAGGCGCTGATCGTGTTCTTCATTGCCGTGGTCCTCTACATCAGCGTGCGCTTCGAGCCGAAGATGGCGCTCGCCGCCTTCATTGCCATGGTGCACGACCTCCTCGTGACTGTGGGCGTGTACTCGCTGTTCGGGTTCCAAATCACCCCGGACACCGTCATCGCCCTGCTGACGATCCTGGGGTATTCGCTCTACGACACCGTGGTGGTCTTTGACCGCGTGCGCGACAACGCCGGTTCGGTGCTCAAGAGCGGCGACATGAGTTACGCCGAGATGGTCAACCTCTCGATGAACCAGACTCTGGCTCGTTCGATCAACACCTCTCTCGTCGCCATCTTGCCGGTTCTGTCAGTGCTCGTGGTTGGTGCCTACATCCTGGGTGCGACGACTCTGCAGAACTACGGACTCGCGCTGACCGTCGGACTCTTTAGCGGGGCGTACTCGTCGATCTTCATTGCGAGTCCTTTGCTGTCACTGTTCAAGGAACGTGAACCGCGCTACCGCGAGTTGGCGGCGAGGGTGGCCTCGCGCGCCGAGCGTCAGGTCCTCACGCCGGCCGCTGCCGCCGTCATGGGCGGTGACGGGCCGCAGCGAACGGTCGGCGCGTCACGGTCGCGCAGCGTGGCGAGTGGCGCGTCGACGATCACTCCGCGGAGCGCCACGCCGTTGCAGCCGAGGCCGCGTAAGCGTAAAAGGCGGTAGGGCGCCGGTAGGCTAACCCCATGGTGACCTTGGATTCGCGGGCCCCGGCGGACCCCGCGCTGGCCAACGCCATCGAACGTCTCATCAGTCGATTCCAGGGATACCACGAGGACGGGGACGCGGATCTGATCCGCCGGGCCGGCCTGGCCGCCATCGCGGCCCACGAGGGCCAGTTGCGCCGCACCGGCGAGCCCTACGTGACGCACCCGATCGCCGTCGCGGACATCGTGGCTGACCTGGGCTTAGACGAGACCACGATCGCCGCCGCTTTGCTCCACGACGCCGTCGAGGACACCGGCGTGACGACCTCGTGGCTCGCGCGGGAGTTTGGAGACCGGGTCACCGCGGTGGTCGACGGGGTCACCAAGCTCGACCGCCTGGAGTTCGACTCGAAGGAGGCCCAGCAGGCCGCCACCATTCGCAAGATGTTCATCGCGATGGCTCAGGACTGGCGGGTCCTGCTGATCAAGCTGGCCGACCGTCTCCACAACATGCGCACGATCTCGGTCATGCCGATGAATCGCCAACGGGCCATCGCCCAGGAGACCCTCGACGTCTACGCCCCGCTGGCGCACCGCCTCGGTGTCCAGCAGGTCAAGTGGCAGCTCGAGGACCTGAGCTTCGCCACGCTGCACCCCAAGCGCTACGCCGAGATCGAACAGATGGTGGCCGCGCGCGCCCCGGAGCGCGAGGCCTACCTGGCCGAGGTCATGGATCTGTTGTCGGCCAAGCTCAAGACCTTTGACATCAAGGGCGAGATAACCGGGCGGGCGAAGAACTTCTGGAACATCTACGAGAAGATGGTCATCCAGGGCAAGGAGTTCAACGACATCATCGACCTGGTGGGCTTGCGGGTGATCGTTGACGAGGAGCGCGACTGCTGGGCGGTGCTCGGCGCCATCCACGCGCTGTGGTCACCGGTTCAGGGGCGGTTCAAGGACTTCATCAACTCACCGAAGTTCAACCTCTACCAGTCACTCCACACGACGGTGATCGGCCCGCGCGGCAAGTCGGTCGAGGTCCAGGTCCGCACGCATGAGATGCACCGGCGCGCCGAGTTCGGCGTGGCGGCGCACTGGTCCTACAAGTCCAAGGACGGGGATCCGAGCAAAGAGCTCGCCTGGATGCAGCGCCTGGTCGACGTCGAAGCTGAAGAGAGCGATCCTATTGCGTTCTTGGAGGCGCTCAAGTTGGACCTCGGACACGACGAGGTCTACGTCTTCACCCCCAAGGGCCGCGTGATCTCGCTCGTTGAGGGCGCGACGCCCATCGACTTCGCGTACGCCGTACACACCGAGGTGGGACATCACTGCGTGGGAGCCAAGGTCAACGGTCGGCTGGTGCCCCTGGACACCGAACTTCACTCGGCCGACGTCGTTGAGATCGTGACCAGCAAGAGCGAGACGGCCGGGCCGTCGCGTGACTGGTTGGCGCTGGTCAAGTCGTCGCGGGCGCGCTCGAAGATTCGCCAGTGGTTCCAGCGCGAGCGTCGTGAGGACGCCATTGAAGGGGGCCGCGAGGAGTTGACCAAGGCCCTGCGACGTGAAGGCCTGCCGGTTACGACCTCGCTCACCTCCAGCGCGTTGGACGGCGTTGTCAAGTCGCTCAACCTCGACGATCTGGAAGCCCTCTTTATGTCGATCGACAGCGGACAGAACTCGGCGCTCGCCGTCGTCCAGCGCCTGGAACGTGAACTCCACGGTGGTGACGCTGAACAGCTGCCGTCGACGGTCACCAAGATGCCGCGCACGAGCCGCACCACGCGGCGCAGCGCCGGCGTCTACGTCGAGGGCCTGGACGACGTGATGATCCACCTAGCGCGCTGCTGCTCGCCCGTGCCCGGCGATCCGATCATGGGTTTCATCACCCAGGGCCGCGGGGTGAGCGTGCACCGCGACGACTGCTCCAACGCGGTGGCGCTGGCCCAACGACTAGGCGAGCGCGTGATCGACGTCGAGTGGGACGGCTCGCTGGGCGGACAGTACCGCGCGGTGCTCGAGGTTTTGGCCTTTGATCGATCGCGCCTGCTGCTCGACGTGTCGCGGGTGGTCGCCGAGTACCACCTCAACATCATCTCGTCGAGTTCGACGACGTCGGGATCACGCATCGTGCGCATGGTCTTTGACGTCGAGTTGGCCGACCCGACGCACCTGTCCAGCCTGCTCGCGGCGCTCAAGGGCGTCGACGGGGTCTTCGACGCCTTCCGCCAGCTGCCCGGTCAACACACCACCTCATGAGCGATCCGGCCACCTCATTCCGAGCGCCCATCGGGACCCACGACGTCCTGGCGCCGGCGTCAGCGCGCTGGGAGGGCGTGGTGGCCACCTTCGCCCAGTACGCCTACCGCTACGGGTTCTCGTTGGCGATCACCCCGACGTTCGAAGAGGTGGGCGTCTTCAATCGCGGCATCGGCGAGGGCTCCGACGTTGCCCAGAAGGAGATGTACGTCTTTTCGGACCGCGGCGACCGGGTCTACGCGCTGCGCCCCGAGGGCACGGCGCCGGTCGTGCGCGCCTTCGTCCAGCACCAGCCGACCACGCCGTTCAAGGCGTGGTACGTGACGCCCGCCTTTCGCTACGAGCGGCCCCAGGCCGGTCGGTACCGCGAGCACCACCAGCTCGGTGTTGAGGCGCTGGGAACCGACGACCCGGCGGTGGACGTCGAAGTCATTGCCCTGGCCGCTCGATTCTTTGCGGCCATCGGGCTGACGCAGGTTCGCCTCGACGTGAACTCGATGGGCCACGTGGCGTGTCGCGCCAACTACGTCGAAGCGCTGCGCGCGTACCTCGCAGAACACCGCGACGAACTGTGTGACGAGCATCGTGAGACGTGGTCGCTGAACCCGCTGCGCGTTCTCGATTGCAAGAAGCCCGAGTGCATCGCCGTCATCAACGCCGGGCCGATGCTGCCCGACTATCTTTGCGACGACTGCCGTGAGCACTTCGCGCGGGTTACCGCGGGTTTGGAGAGCCTGGGGATTGCCTTCACGCGCAATCCTCGACTCGTTCGAGGTTTCGACTACTACACACGCACGACCTTCGAGTTCATCTCCGACGCGCTGGAGAGCGCCCAGAACGCCATCTGCGGTGGCGGACGCTACGACCAACTGGCCGAGCAACTAGGTGGTGCGCCCACGGGGGGCATCGGTTTCGGATGCGGCATCGAGCGCCTGCTGCTTTGCCTGGACGCCGAGGGCGTTGACCAGGAGCTGGTGAAGCGATCCGTCGACCTCTTCGTCGTAGACACGACCAACAGCGACGAGGCCACGGCGCTGGTGGACGAGCTTCGCGTTGCCGGCTGGGCCGTCGAACGCGCCTACGACTCGCGCTCCATGAAGGCCCAGATGAAGGTGGCAGATCGCTCCGGCGCGCGCTGGGCGCTCATCGTCGGACCCCAGGAACGTTCGGCTGGTGAGGTGGCCCTGCGGGACCTACGCGGCGACGACGACCAGACGCAGCGACGGGTCGCCCGCGCCGACCTCGTGACGACTCTGACCGAACTGCGGTGACCAACGAGATGACGCCCGACGACGTTCAGGCCACGTCCCTGCGCGACGGCCTCTGCGCGTCCATAGGCGTGGAGCAGGTGGGCCAACGGGTGAGCGTCTGTGGCTGGGTGGCCAAGCGACGTGAGCACGGCGAGCACCTCGCCTTCCTGGACGTGCGCGACCACTCGGGGGTGCTGCAGGCGGTCGTGGAAGGTTCGGTGGACGCGCGCGCGGAGTACGTCGTGCGGATCAGCGGCACGGTCGCGCGCCGTCCCGAGGGAACGGTCAATGAGCGCCTGGCCACCGGAGAGATTGAGTTGACCGACTGTGAGGTGGAGGTGCTCGCCGTCGCCGAGGCGCCGCCGTTCCCGCTGGATGAGCGCACGGAGGTCGACGAGGCGGTGCGGCTGCAGAAGCGTTACCTCGACCTGCGTCGCCAGCCGATGCAGCGCAACCTGCGACTGCGCGCCGACGTCAATCGGGCGTTGCGCGCGGCCATGGACGCCCAGGGATTCTGCGAAGTGGAGACCCCGCTCCTGTGGGCACCGACCCCGGAAGGCTCACGCGAGTTCGTCGTGCCATCGCGCCTGCACCCCACCGAGTTCTACGTGCTGCCTCAGAGTCCGCAGATCGCCAAGCAGTTACTGATGGTCGGGGGCCTCGATCGCTACTACCAGATCGCCCGATGCCTGCGCGACGAGGACCTGCGCGCGGACCGCCAATTCGAGTTCACCCAGTTGGACATCGAGGCGAGCTTCGTGAACCAGGACGACGTGATGGGTTTCGTGTCGCGCGCGGTCCTGGACGCCGCTGAAGCGGCCACGGGGGAGCGACCGGGCGAGATCTCATCAATGACGTGGACCGAGGCGCTGGAACGCTACGGCACCGACAAGCCCGACCTGCGTTTTGCCATGGCCCTGCAGGATCTGTCGGTTGTGTTCGCGACGACCAACGTGAATGCGTTCAAGGCGCCGGCGGTCAAGGCACTGCGAGTACCCGACGGCGCACAGATCCCTCGGAGCCAACTCGACGCATTGGTCGAACAGGCGCAAGGGCTAGGCGCCAAGGGATTGGCGTGGTTCCGCGTCACCGCGGATGGTCTGGACTCGCCCCTCGCTCGTCACCTCAGCGACGTGGAGCGCGACGCTATCGCGACGGTCGACGACGCACGCGAGGGAGACCTGGTCTTGGTCGTAGCCGACGAGATGGTGTTGGCCAGTCGGGTCCTGGGCGCGCTGCGCGTGGCGCTGGGCTCCCCGCCGGTGAGCGATGGCCCGCACCGCTACGTGTGGGTCACCGACTTTCCGTTGTTTGAGGGTGTCGACGAGGACGGACACCCGATGGCCGCTCACCACCCGTTTACAATGCCCCACCCCGACGACTTGGCGTACCTCGAGACCGATCCCCTGCGGGTGCGCAGCCAGGCCTACGACCTGGTGCTCAACGGTTGGGAGCTGGGTAGCGGGTCCGTGCGCATCCATCGCGCCGACATCCAGTCGCGCGTCTTCAGCGCTCTCGGCATCAGTGACGAGGAGGCCGAGAACCGATTCGGATTCCTCCTGGGGGCGTTCCGATACGGCGCGCCGCCGCACGCGGGCTTCGCCTTCGGGATCGACCGGCTGGTGGCCATCTTCGCCGGTGTCGAGAACATCCGCGAGGTCATCGCCTTTCCCAAGACGCAGTCCGGCGCCGACCTGATGACCGGCGCGCCCAAGTCGATCACCGACCGCCAACTGCGCGACCTTCGCCTCACGTTCGCACCGAAAGGGTCGTGAGCCACGTCACTCTTTGACGACGCCGTCGCTGAGCGCCTTCGCCTGGCCGCTCCGCTGGCCGAGTTACTTCGCCCGCGCACGCTCGACGAGGTCGTGGGCCAGGACCACCTGGTGGGACCCGGTGGCCCGCTGCGTCGATTCGTCGAGGCGCGCCAGCTGACGTCGATGATTCTGTGGGGACCGGCGGGAACCGGTAAGACCACGCTGGCGCGCATCATGGCCCTCGGCGCGGGGTACGCCAGTGAGAGCCTCTCCGCGGTGAGCTCGGGCGTGAAGGACGTGCGCGAGGCGATCCAGCGCGCACGCGAGAGGCTGGGGGAGCGCGACCAGCGCACGGTGCTCTTCATCGACGAGGTCCACCGCTTCAACAAAGCCCAGCAGGATCTGCTGCTCCCCGCGACCGA
>Ga0307373_10015614_pt1 | contig 10304 bp, 9 predicted proteins | sample OX2MG_FD_202534 | JGI IMG/M metagenome (GOLD analysis project Ga0307373, IMG submission 202534) | Soil microbial communities from Risofladan, Vaasa, Finland - OX-2 | ecosystem: Environmental > Terrestrial > Soil > Coastal area > Acid sulfate soil | place: Finland: Risofladan, Vaasa | collected...
GACCGCCATTCCGGGCCTCATCTTCGCGGCCATGGCCACGCGCCTCAAAGACCCGCAAAAAAACCGCCCGGCCCCGGTCGCCGCCGCGCCCGCGGCCCCAACGCACTCGCCGATGTCCTCCTACCTTAAAATTTTTAAAACCCCCAGCTATTCCTTGACCACGCTCTCGATGGGATTCATGACCTTCGCCTTGGGCGGCTTCGCGGTATGGATGCCGAGCTTCCTGCACCGGCAGTGGCTCTGGAGCGTGGGAAAATCAGGCTCGGTCTTCGGCGCGATGACGATTATCTCCGGCATCATCGGCACCTTGGCCGGCGGCTGGATTTCCAACTGGGTCTTCAAGTACAACAGCCGCGCCTATCTCATCGTCTCCGCGGGGGGCCTGCTCATCTCGGCGCCGCTGATGATTTACAGCCTCATGTCCGCGCACGTCGCGGCCGCGATGGTCTCCTTGTTCACCGCGGAGTTCTTCGTCTTCCTGAACATGGGGCCCTTGAACGCCGTCTTGGTCGCCGTCACGGAGCTCAAATCCCGCTCTATGGCGTTTGCCGCCAACATCTTCGTCATTCACGCCATCGGCGACGCCTTGTCGCCCACCATCATCGGCGTCATCTCGGACCGCTCCAACCTTACCATCGCTCTCGTTTTCGCCAGCCTCTTCTTGGGCGCCTCGGGCATTCTCTGCCTCTGGGCCATGAAATACTACGACGCCGATGTGGCCGCGCAGGGCGGCGTGAGCGCCCCGGTCTATGTCTGAGACAAGCCTGCTCGGCCTCGCCAGGCTCTATTTGTTCCTGCCCAAGCGGGGCGCCGCAGCCGCGCGGAAAAAGGGATGCTGGGCGCCCAGCCTCTGGCTCTACGCCGCGTTCCTCCTCGGCTCCCTGGTTTTCTACTGGCTCAAGCCCTGGAATTTTCCGGACGTCAACGCGCCCTACCCGCGGCAGCTCGCGGGCCTGTTTTTCTGGACCAAGGTGATGATCTGGCAGCCGCCCCTGGAAATCGTCTGGATTTTGTTCGCGCTGGGCCTGGCCGTCTGGCTGCGCGCGGGAAACTTCATCGCGAAGCTCGCCGCCGCGGTTCTCTGGACCGCGCTGCCCTTCGCGCTCGTCGTCGCCTACGCCCGCTACCCGAGCTTTCCGCGCTGGGTCTTTGTCGCGCTGACCTTGGCTTGGCTCTCGCCCTTTGTTCCGCTGCTGCGCAAAGTCGCCGCCGCGGACTGGCGGCCGGTCCTGGCCTTCATGCTGGGCACCAACGTCATCGGCCTGGTCCTCATCGCGCCCATGGCGGTCTCGGCCTACTGGCGGCTGACTAATCTTTTCTACGCCGCCCAGATCGCGGGGGGATTCTGGATTCTGGCGGTGAGCTGCGTCGGCCTAAAGGAACTCATGTCCATGCGCCTGCCGCGCGCCTTCATGGCCGTGCTGCTCTCCTTGTTCCTGCAAGTCGGCTTCGCCTTCGCCCTGCACATGGCGGGCCTGGTCCCCATGCAGATGCTAAAGGCCCTGCTCTACTCCTAGTTCCATGAGCGAAAAAACCTACGACGTCCTCGTGGTCGGCGCGGGACATGCCGGGGCGGAGGCGGCCCTGGCCGCGGCGCGCATGGGCGCGTCGGTCCTCCTGCTCACGCAGAACTTGGACGTCATCGGCGCGATGTCCTGCAACCCTTCCATCGGCGGCGTGGCCAAGGGGCAAATCGTGCGGGAGTTGGACGCGCTGGGCGGGGAGATGGCCAGGAACACGGATAAGTCCGCCCTGCAGTTCCGCACCTTGAACACCAGCAAGGGCGCGGCCGTGCGCTCGCCGCGCGCGCAGTGCGACAAGAAGCTCTATCAGTTTTCCATGAAGGAGGCAGTCGAGTCCCAGCCGAATCTAGACGCCAAGCAGGACGAGGCCGCGGCGCTCTTGACCGATGACGCGGGCGTGCAAGGCATTATCTCCAAGCGGGGCGTGCGCTACCGCGCCAAGTGCGTCGTCTTGACCACCGGAACGTTCTTGAACGGTCAGGCCCACGTCGGCCTTGAGACTTATCCCGCGGGGCGTTCGGGCGAGCCGCCCGCGACCAAATTGTCCGCGAGCCTTCGCGAGCTGGGCTTGGAAACCGGGCGCCTCAAGACCGGCACGCCGCCGCGCATCCATTTTCGCTCCATCGATTTTGATCGCACCGAACGCCAGGACGGCGACAACCCGCCCGCGCCCTTCTCGCATTTCACCGCGCGCATCGAGAACCCGCAGTTGCCCTGCTTTATCACCTACACCAACGAGGCCGCGCATGTGGTCATCCGGGACAATCTTGACCGCTCGCCGCTTTACTCCGGGCGCATCAAGGCCGTGGGGCCGCGCTACTGCCCGTCCATCGAGGACAAGGTGGTTAAGTTCCCGCACAAGGAACGGCATCAGATTTTCTTGGAGCCCGAGGGCTACCGCACGCGCGAGGTTTACGTCAACGGACTTTCCACCAGCCTGCCCGAGGACGCGCAGGAGGCGATGCTGCGGACCATCCCGGGCCTCGAGCGCGCCGAAATCATGCGTTACGGCTACGCCATCGAGTACGATTTTTGCCCGCCCACGCAGCTTCACGCGACCCTGGAGACGAAGAAAATTCCCGGCCTATTTCTCGCCGGGCAGATCAACGGCACCACGGGCTACGAAGAAGCCGCGGCGCAGGGCTTTATGGCGGGCGTCAACGCCGCCTTGAAGGTCCGCGGCGAGGCGCCCTTCATTCTTTCCCGCGACGAGGCCTACATCGGCGTGCTCGTGGACGACTTGGTCACCAAGGGCGTGGATGAGCCCTACCGCATGTTCACCGCGCGCGCGGAATACCGTCTGAGCCTGCGCGCCGACAACGCGGATATGCGCCTCATCGGCGCGGGCCGTCGCCTCGGACTTATCTCCGGCGAGATGCATGAGCGCTTTAAGCGCTACCAAGACGCGGTCCTGACCGGGAAAATTTACTCAGACGAGGACTTGGCGCCCTGGTCCATGGCCAAGGCGCAGGGCGAGCGCGCCATCGAAGAGTCCTATGCCGGGTATCTGCGCCGCGAACGTCAGGCCGCGGAGAAGATGAAGAAGCTCGAGCACGTGCCCATTCCCGCGGGCATCGATTTCTCCTCCTTGTCCGCCTTGGGGCGCGAGGCGCGGCAGAAGCTCGCCGAAATCCAGCCGCGCACGCTGGGCCAGGCCGGGCGCATCCCGGGCCTGACGCCCGCGGACGTCCAGGTGCTCTGGGTGCACGCGGAGAAAAGCCGCCGGGCCGAAGCCGGGGCAAAGAGTTGAACGCGTCCTCTCCGCTTGAAACCCTGGAAAGCGCCGCGCGGGAATTGGGCGTTCCTCTTTCCGCCGCGCAGCTAAATCTCTTTCGCCTCTACCTCGATTTTTTGCTCGAGCGGGGGGAAGTCACCAACCTGACCGCGGACTTGGAGCCCGAGAAAATCGCGCTGCGGCATTTCGCCGACGGCCTGGCCGCCGCCCGGGTCTTGGACGAGTTCGCGCCGCATCCCGAGCCCAAAGTCGCGGACGTGGGCTCCGGCGCGGGATTCGTGGGCGTGTCGCTCAAAATCGCGCGGCCGGAAATTCTCATGACGCTCATCGAGCCCTCGCAAAAGCGCTTCGACTTCCTGAACCTGCTGGTCTTGAAGCTCGGCTTAAAGGGGCTGCGCCTGGCGCGCAAGAAAATGCCGCAGGACTGCGGCACGCTCTCCGGCACTTTCGACGTTGTTCTGGAGCGCGCCTTGGCGCCCCTTCCGGACGCCTTGTCCCTGTGCTGGCCTCTGCTTAAGACCGGGGGATTTGTCGCCGCCTACCAGTCCGAGCCGGCGGACCTGGCGGACAAGGCGCTGTCCCGGCGGCTGGATTTGCTTTCGGCAAGATTGGTAAAGTCGGTGCCGTACCGGCTCCGCGGGGAGACGCGGGACCGGCATCTGGCGCTGTTCGAAAAACCCGCGCAGGAGATGAACTGACATGCAGATGCTCAACCGCTATTTCTCGCCTTTCGCGCTCTTCCTCATCCTCTCGGCCGTGTACTTCAGCGATCCGGATCCCTCCGCCTACCATGCGTCTCTCATCATCCTGGCCGCGGCCTTCGCCGTCAACTGGTGGCTCACCGCCAACACCTACCGCTTCATCCGCTGGGCCAGGCGCATGCGCCAAATCCAGATCTGGGTCAACTTGGCCTGGGCCGTGCCCCTGTTCTACCTGCTCCAACCCTTCTGGGCGCCGATGTGGCTCTTGTTCGTCATGGCGCCGATTACCGCCGCGCTCTACGCCGGCTTCTGGGAGACGCTTTTGACCGCGCTGGCGGCCGACGCCGCGATGCTGGGCATCTACTATTCGCGCGGCGTCTTTTCCATGGGCTCGGCCGAGGCGGGCATGGCCGCGACGCAGGCGCTCTTCATCCTGGTCGTGGCGCTCTTCGTCAACGGCCTGGCCCTGGCCGCGCTGCGCATGAGGGACGCGAGCCTAGGCTAATCGGACTCTCTCCGCGCCGTGGAAGTCCTTTCCCGCATCCGCCTTCTCATCTGGCTCCTGCTGCTCTCGCTTTGGGGCCTCATGGTCTACCAGTACTTGGGCGAGGGGGACTTCAACCTGCCGGTCTTGAGCGGAATCGCGCGGAATTACTCTCCGCTCTCGCAGATTAATGCCGGCGGAAGCTCCCCCGCGCAGAATCCCTTCCCCTCCCAGCCGCAGGCCCAGGCGTCGGGCGGCCCTCCGGCCGCGCTCATGTTCCCCACGCCGCCGCCGGGCGCGGTGGGCATCGCGGAAAAAAGCCGGCCCGCGGCTCAAAATCCGCCGGCCCAGGCTCCCGTCTCGGCAAACCAGCCGGCCGCCGAGCCCCAGGTTTCGGGCGAGAAGCTCACGCGTCCGACGCTCATTCCCCCGAGCTTTACCCGCACCCTTACCCAGCACTTCGTGGTCTACTCTGAAGCAGCGCCGCCTAAAAATTTTTTGAGCATGATCGAGCTTCTGCACGGGAACCTCATGCTCGATTTGGCCGCCTTCTCGCCCTGGGCCTTCGATCAGCGCGTGACCGTCGTGCTTTTCAACAACCAAAAGAGCTATCACAAGATCACGGGCCGGCCGGAGTGGTCGGGAGGCGCCACCTCGGTCGAGCGGCGGGAAATTTTCGTCTACGAGAGCCCCGATTTGCAGAGCATCATGGCCCACGAGATGACGCACGTCTACTACGACGGCTTCTACCTGGAGGGCCACGAGGACCCTATGTGGCTCTCCGAGGGCATGGCGACCTTCGACCAAGTCGAGCTGGGGCTCACCAAGCCCAACTGGCTGCGGCCTAATCTGCGCATACTGGAGGAAGGCGGGGGGTACTCGCTCAAACAGCTCATGGGCGTCACCACGCTCAACGGGGCCTCGGACGCCGAGGTCCAGCTTTGGTACACGGAAGCCTATAGCGTGGTCCGCTTCTTGACCAAGCTGCCGCCGCGCAACGGCTTCTACAAGTTCTCAGTCTCCATCCGCCAAGGGCACGGCGTGGCCAAGTCGCTCTTGGCCGGATACGGCATGCCGTATAACCGCATCCAGGCGCTCGAGTACGCCTGGCGCTTCCATCTTTCAAAGCTCTCCCTGCGCCACGTGGGCGAGAGCTTCAGCGCCCCGGCCCTGCAGTTAAACCTCGACGATCAGTAGCCGCCGAGCGCCTGGGACCATGGTCCCAGAGCGGACCGGCCCAAAGACCGCCCGCCTCAGGGTCCGAAGGCCCAAGAAGTCTTTCCACGAACCTGCTATACTCGGCGAGCAGTCACGGCGCATCAATTTAAATTAGGGAGCTCGACATGAAAAAACTTATCGCGATTTTGGGCGCGACGTTGATGACCGCGGGGGCGGGAGCGCCCGCAACGCGCGCGCTTGATTTCGACGCCGGAACGGCGCCGAATCTCTCAAGCATCGCCGCTCAAGTCAAGACGGCGGCCGCAAAAACGACGGCGCCCGCGCCGCGCACGGTGAGCCTTCAAACCTCGCGCCGCGCCGTAATTCAGAAACTGGTCTCGCTCATGGACAAGGTCGTCGGCAACGAAGACCTTGCGAGCTATGCCATCCCGCCTCTCAAGAACCGTTCCCTGGACGTGGGCGCGTGCCTCAGCTACGGCGCCGACAACTACATGGAAAGAAATTTTCCCAACCCGCCCATTCCCTGCGTTCGCGGAGGCATCTACCTCTGGATGACGCCGCAGGCGGAGTATTTCAAATCCCAAGGAGTGTCTCCACGCTACTACCAGAAAGTGGTCGGCTATCCCGCGCTTCCCGAACTCGTTCTGACGGCTGATTCGCTCAAAAACACGAACTTTGCCGTCGTTACCATCCAAGAGGAGAATACTCCCGGTGATGACGGGTATTCCAGTCTGGATGCGCTGCCGAATGACGTCATCTACGGCGTAAGCTATCTGATTTACAAGCCTCTGCTCCCCTCGGGGACCGCGTTAAACAGTCTGGATGTAATCAGCGCCCAGGCCGCGTCAGTTTCAACGGACGATGCCTACGCCGCTTACGCGCAACTTAAGCGGCAGCGTCGGATACCCTAAGCTAGGGCTGGCGGGCAGCCGGAGCGGGCTTCTGCAGAGCCGCCAAATCGGCCAGAGCCTCCGCGCTTTGGAAGCGCGGATCCACCTGGAGATATTCCTTGACGATGACACCCTTGGGATTGATGAGGAAGGTGTGCCGCGCGGAGAGCGTCGCGACGATGAGGTGCATCACCGAACCGTAGAGCCGCGAGACCTTACCGTCGGGATCGGCCAGGAGCTTGAAGTTCAAGCCTTCGGCGGTGCAAAACTTTTGATGCGAGCGGACCGACTGCATGCTCACGCCCAACACGACCGCGTTTAGCGGCCCGAATTTCTTCAAGTCCCGCTCGAAATTGTGCGCCTCGATGGTGCAGCCGGACGTGAAGTCCTTGGGGTAGAAATAGAGCACCACCCATTTGTCCCGGAAACTCTTCAAGCTCACGGGCTTGCCCGCCTGCGAATCGAGCGTGAAGACTGGCGCGAGGGAGCCCACCGCCGGGGCCTTGTCCGCTACGGCTTCCACGCGGCCGACGAGAAAAATGGTGAAGATCACGAACAGGCCGCACAAGGCCGCCGCCGTGTACCTGAGGCGGCGCTTGTCCCGGGGATTCACGACGTCCGCCTAGAACATATCATCTTCGCCGATTTCCTTGGCCGGAGCCTTCAGGGCCTTTTTCTCCGCGGGGCTCAGCAGGCTCTTGTGCACGACGATCTCGTAGAGATTGTCCCTGAACCACTCCCGGTACATGTGGAATATGCCCCGACTGCCGAAGCGGCTGCCCCAGGAGTTCTCCACCTTGAACTTGACGATCGGACCTTTGGGGTTGGGGCGGTCAAAACCGGTGATGGCCATGGCGTGATCGGGAGCGCGCACCATGAGGTAGGTCGCCTGCGTCCGGGTCAGCTCCTTGGGCTTTTCTTCCTTGGTGAAGCCGTAGAGCGAATTTTTCTGGTAAATCTTGGGGTGCATGATTCCCGTGTCCGGATCCATGTCATGATCGACGTCGGCGGCGATCCAAACGGGGTGCCCGGCCGAGATGGAGGCGACGACCAGCCGCTCCAGGCGGCTTAAGCCCACGTTCAGGAAGCTCGCATTGGGCGCGGGGCGGCCGCGCGCCGGCTCCCCGATGGCCGAGTCTTTCACGGTGTAGAGCTGGTTGGACTTTTTCCCGGGGGAGTTGGCCAGCACGACATAGTCGTCGGGATTAAAGCGCACGAACTTCTGGGCGAACTCGAGCGGAGTGTAGTTGGAAACCTGGGCGGGGGTCGTGCGCGTCAAGCCGTCCTTCGCGGGCCGGCCCTCCTGCCTGAACTCAAAATACTCGGGCGGCGTGCCCAGATGGGTGGCGAGCACCTTCCAAATCCGGGACAGGGTCAGGGTCCGCGCTTCCAGCATCGCCTTGGCGTCAAAGCCCGCCGGGTCGCGGCGCGCGGCCTCGAGCGCCTCATTAATGGACTGCGCCAAGGAGAGGCTCATCTCCTGCAGCAGGACGCCGCTGTTCTGCGAGCTCTTGGTCTCGGGCATGGCGCTTTCCGGCACTAGGCCGTACTTGGAGGCTAGGAACTGGAAGTACTCGAACCAGCCGCCGTCCGCCACCTTATCCTCGATAGAAAGCTCTTCGCGCAAGTCCGAAGCCGAAATCTTCGCTCCTTCCGTGACGCTGGTGGCGACCGCCTTGACCGCCTTGCCCACATGGAGGTTGGCCTGCTCGAGCAGGCTGAAGAAATAAAGGTAGTTCTGCGAGAACTGGAATTCTCGGGGAAGCCTTTTTTCCGCGAACAAGGTCGAGCGAATCATGTTCAAGCCCGCGAAAATCCAGCAGCGCCCGGAGTTCTTCTGGTTGGTGATGGTGCCGGCGGGAAGCTCGGACGTGTACTTGTTCGTATGGTTCTCGATGACCTCGCGGTTCAAGGCGACCTGCGAAAATCCCAGACGCTGCGCGGCGTCGCGCAGACGCTTGTCCCCGGCCGAGACCTCCGCGGCGTCCTTCAAGCGCATTTGCTCAATCCACTTCGGGGAGATGCCTTGTTCGCTGGGCAGCGGCGCGCGCGCGGACAAGGCGGCCGCGGCGCCGTCGAACAAATCGACGCGCAGATTGGGGGCGGCCATGCGGGAAAGCTGGCGGCGCGCGGAGATTTTTCGCGAGGAATCTTGGCCCCGGCCAACGGCCTGCGCGGACTTAGCTCGGGCGGACTTCATGGCGGAGGCAACCGGCGCCGCCTCAAGCGCAACGGCTCCTTCCTGAACGGCCGGCCGAGCGGAAGAAAGCGCGGCGGAGAGGGAGGGCGATTGCGCGGCAGCCGCCGGCAAAACGGCGGGCACGGCGCCCGGCTTGCCCGCGGAAGCGTCCTGCAAAAGATCGGGAAGAGAGGCCGGAAGCGAACCCAGGCTCGTTCCCGCGGGTAAAAGCGACTCAGGCGCCAACGCGGAAGCGCCTGCGGCAGGGATTTCAATTTGTGGGATGCCCGCGCCGCCCTCGACCGCGGTTTCGCCGGCGCGGAGAGGACCGCCTGACGCCAGCGCAAGGCAGAAAATTGGAAGCCAGATTTTTCCCGCGGCCCTTTTAGCTAAACGCATCATTCCCATCTCCTTAAAATAGGCTCAAAATAGATGCCGGCTACTCTTAATTATATAAGGAAGCGCCCGCGCCCACCTGGGTCCATGGGGCCAGCCGCTTGCGGGCCCTTCGCGCATAGGCCTAAAGCCCCGGTTCCAAATAGGCCTTTTTTCCCAACCCCTTGACAAAATAAAGTTCATCCCCTATAATGCCTTTCCAGTGGATAAAAGTGGGGAGAAAAGTTTTGAAGTGGGATTTAGTGGGAACCAATGATTTTGCTTATCGGCCGCTACGAGTACGCCCTCGACGCGAAGAACCGCGTCGGGCTGCCGCCGAAATTCCGGGAGGCCTTGGCGCAGGAGAAGGCCAAGGCGGTCTATCTCACCAGCGGCCTGGAGAACTGCCTCTATCTGTTTCTGCCCTCGCAGTGGGGCCAGCTGCTGGAAAAAGATTTGTCGGCCTTCTCCCTGCCCAACAAGGAGCAGGAGCGCGCCTTCAAGCGCAAGTTTTTCGCCGAGGCCACGGAGGCGGAACTCGACTCCGCCGGACGGATTTTGATTCCGCAGTTCCTAAGGGAGCACGCGCGCCTCGGGAAGAACGTGCTTATCCAAGGGGCGGGCAAGCGCGCTGAAATTTGGGACAAGGATAAATGGAACTCCTACAAAAAATCGAAGGTCGAACCGGCCTACCGGCTGGTGACCAAGAGCATCGAGATTTAAGGCTGGGGGGGACGGCCATCATGAGTGGTGACAAAGCCTACCGCCATGAGCCCGTGCTGCTCCGTGAAACCATCGACGCCCTGGTCGCCGATCCCGACGGCCTCTACCTCGACGCCACGCTGGGCTTAGGCGGGCATTCCGAGGCCATATTAAGGAAGCTCTCGCCCAAGGGGCGGCTTTTGTGCCTGGATTTGGACCCCGAGATGGTGGGACTGGCTCAGGCGAGTTGGGCCTCGCGCTCGGACAACGTCAAAGTTCTGCGCGGCAATTTCAGGACCGTCCAGCAGATTTTGGAGACCGAAAAATTCTTCCCTCTAAGCGGGGCGCTCTTTGATTTAGGCATCAGCTCGCTGCACTTCGACAAGCCAGAGAGGGGCTTTAGCTTCCAGCACGAGGGGCCGCTCGACATGCGGCTTTCGCCCGAGAATCCCTTGACCGCGGAGGCCATCGTCAACCGCTGGCCCGAGGAGCAAATGGCGCTTTTGTTCCGCGAGTTCGGCGAGGAACCGGCCGCC
>Ga0307373_10015616_pt1 | contig 10302 bp, 11 predicted proteins | sample OX2MG_FD_202534 | JGI IMG/M metagenome (GOLD analysis project Ga0307373, IMG submission 202534) | Soil microbial communities from Risofladan, Vaasa, Finland - OX-2 | ecosystem: Environmental > Terrestrial > Soil > Coastal area > Acid sulfate soil | place: Finland: Risofladan, Vaasa | collected...
TGCTCGGTTGATCAATCAGGATAAATTAAAGGGGATCTTGGAATTATTGTCCCCAAATCATAAAGTAATTTTAAGCTGATTTAAGTGCGAAAGTTGAGATTCTAAATAGCCCTATTGTACGAACATTATGCAAACTGAATATACTGCCGGAAGAGTATTTAGAGGTATAGAAATGTTCGGTAGTGTAACCTCCTCCAAAATCGTAAATAATCCCAGGTATCGGGGGATTTTTTTTCGAGTAATATGATTTGAAAATACTTCATATAATGGCCGGTGTAAATCCAATATTATTGGTTTCAAAGCTAAGAATATCAAAAACCGGAAAAGAAAAAAAATATTCTTTTCAACAATCAATAGTCTTAAAAAGATTAAAGGACTTTGGGAGGATCAAAAAGTAAGAACCCCCAAAAAGTAATACCTGATGACTCCCCTATTACAAGTTATCATTTTGAATTTAAAACTAAAAACAGATAATTCTCCCTTAGTTTAACATCGTGAATATGGGTCTGATTTTGCCTTTTTTTGAAAGGAAATAAAAATTTAGCTGCATTATAGCAGTCAATCATTTTAGCGGGGAACCGGGTTCTTTACGGAAATGATTGTACACTAAGTTGTCAAGCATCCCAGGGAATAACCGACTCAATAAAACAGTTAGTTTCCCCTGCCTGGTGAGTACGATGGTACGTGATCTGTGTATAATGGCTTTTAGGATGGCATTTGCTACCATTTCCGCGCTCATCAGTTTATTTTCATCCAACGGGGTTTCCTGTTGGGTGTTCCCCTCTGCATTCAATGCAGTGTTCCGTATATTGGAAGAAGTAAAACCTGGACATACCCACATGACATGCACTCCGGTATGAAGGTTTTCTGTCCGCAAGGCTTCCAAAAAACCCTGCATAGCAAATTTGGATGCGCTATACCCTGTCCTGCCAGGCAAACCCCGGTAACCAGCTACAGATGAAACTCCTACAATGACACCACTTTGCTTCTGTATAAAAGGCAATGCATATTTAGTACAATAAACGGTTCCCCAGAAATTGATATCCATGACGTTCCTGATCACGGAAAGATCATTTAAATCCGCAAAAAGGGCCCTCATGCTTATTCCTGCATTATTGATTAATACATCAATTTTACCGAATCGCTGAATAGTTTGATCGATCAGGTTCCAGCAATCCATTTCCCGGCTGACATCAGCGCAAACAGTTAACAACCGGTCATATTTCAGTTCTGCGGAAAGTTCTTTCAGGGTTTCCAGCCTCCTTCCACAGACAGCAATTTCTGCCCCAAGCTTACAATAAGCTATTACCAGGGCCTTACCGATTCCGGAGGTTCCTCCTGTAATTACTATTGTTTGCTGATTTATGGGTAATGACATTGAAATAATTAGGTTTTTCTTCCCTCTGATCTGTCGGACGATTTATATTCCGTTGTATTTAATGCAAAATAGACGATATTTTTAAAAATTAAATAATCCCTTTGTAAAGACCCCTATTTTTGCCATGCATGCTTAAAATGGAAATGGGCTAACTGTCTGTGTAGATCAGTATCAAACCCTTATTTTGAATAAGCCCTGTAATGATAATGTATAAAATTGGGCTATATTTGCAGCCGTTTTGAAAATGATTCCGTAGCTCAGTTGGTAGAGCACAACACTTTTAATGTTGGGGTCCTGGGTTCGAATCCCAGCGGGATCACCAAGGCATCTGTTCAGACGCCTTTCTTTTTTGGGTAACCCTTAATTATCCCAATATAGGTTATTTCTAAATTTATTTTATTAACTCCACAAGCATTCCCTATGAGATTAAATTATAATGAGTAGTCAATCCCTATTTTTTTGCCTTTTTATCGGCTTGGTTCCGGAGCTTGTTGATCCTTCCGATGGAATGGCTGAGCAGTTCCCGGGCCGTTTCCGTATCTACGCCTGCTTCTTTTGCCAGCGCTTCGACGTCGGGTTCCTGATTGGCATTAATGAAAGGGAGCGCCAGGGAAAGCAGCTTGTTGAGCTTATCCATTGTATCCTTTTCTTTGGGCGTGGATTTGCGTTCGAACAATTCTTCATAGGGGTTTAGACGCATTTCCTTTCCTAGGATATCTTTAATGGCCAGCAGCATGGTCAGGTGCACGCGGATATCCGGTTCTGTCGGAAGTCCCAAATCATGATCGTTGAGCTGGTCTACGAGTGCCCGGAAACCACGGTCCGTCATGGAAGTTAGCAGCAGGGTCTTCCGAATTTCTGAATAATAAGCAGTCGCGAAGTGCGGGGGTTCACCCCAGGAGCCTGGCCTGATTCGGTAAACGTCCTGGGTATATTCCAGGGTAAAGTCCTTCTTCAGTCCGGTGCTGTCAAAGGCCTCCGTGCGATGTTCGGCTATCAATTGCAGGATCTCATCTTTGCCGTGAATGATAAACGGATGGCGGGATACATTTATCAGCATCAAATAGGGAAAGGGATTCTCTTCCACATCTGCCATCAGATCTTCTTCCGTTTCAATCCGGGGATTCAATTCTGTGGCAAAAAAGAAAATATCATCCGGCTGAAAGCCCTGAAAGCTTACGACCGGCCCGAACGACTGCCAGCAGGAACCATTGAAAGCGATGAGATTGAACCATAGGGCAACCGGCTGTTCCGAAAGGATTTTTGTAACCGATGGGGAATAAAGCAGGAAAGTCTCCCCGTTGAATACATCTTCCATTTCATAAAAATCCGTTTGAGGGTTTGCGGTTATAACACTATAGCTGTATCTCCAGGGAACCGCGGACTGTTGTTGAAGATAGTTCCGCTGCTCCGGCGTCAGGGCCTTCACAGCCACATGGTTAAGATATTTTTTAATGAGGCCGCCTTTTTTAAAGATCCGGTGACATACATACTGTGCCTTAATCAGGTTGATCCAGCTTTGTTGAAATCCCTTTGTAACTTGGCGGAAACGCATGAGAAGTTGGTCCATTTCCCGTTCCAGACCTTCCTGCCGGGCCACATAATACATTAAGAAATCATCCACCACGACGGCCGAAAGGATGTTGACTTCTTTGCAAACTGCAAGTAAACGGGTAAAGTTGGTCATAGAGAGGCATTCCGATTTGGCCGGCAATTTAAGGATTATTGATCTGTTTTTTGAAACGGATTCAGAGCGAACCTGGTTACAGACCCAATTGCCCATGCATCCTGCTTTCACCAATGTATATGCTGATCTCAAGAGCCATCTAATATTTTGATTGGAGCACAGCTTACAAGCTTAATTGGTAGTTTGGTCGCCGACCAAGTTAACGACCAAGTACTAGAAATGATGGGTAAATTATTACTTTTGGTACTAATAGAGCCTCGCAAACGTTCGGAGTTGTTAAAATATCTCGGTCTTAGCAATCATAATGACAATTTTAAAAAATACTTTTAACTTTTGGAGGACGCCAACCTCATAACAAAAACACTTCCAGATAAACCCAAACGACCCAAGCAAAAATATACCTTAACGGAGAAAGGGAAAGTGCTGCTTAATTTTCTTGCCCGGGAATAATTCAAAGCTACTCCTTGTATGGATATACAAATAAAATTCACCCTCAAATCCTCGATCTTCGACCGACCCCGAGAAATAACTATATCTCGTGAATTCCTGGAATTTGATGATAATGATCAAATTTCCTCGATTCCAACTAAATTTTTAAAGAAAGACATTGAAGGCTTTAGATATGGAGTTAAAGGGATCAGAGGATATAGTTTCAATATAGGTCGGATTTATTATATTGATATTAAAAGTAGCTAAGGCCAGGTCATTAAGCTCAGGCTTAAGTCTTTCTACCGGATCAGAAGAAAACAGCTTGGGGACAAATATGTGAAAATAGTCGAATCACTATTTAAATATTATTTCAAAGACATAGGGCGTAAATATTTGCAATGGCTCCGGGATCAATGTCCGTTTGAGATTCTTGAGGTAAAGTTCAATGCTGAAGGCATTTACTTCGATGACAAAATTGGCGTCATCCCCAGGGAATTCCTGGGTACCAGGCTCTACCGGCGATACTATGTATTATTTTCAGAAACTGACCCTGACCGGTATAAGGCCTTTGAATACCTCGACATGTGGAATACTTACGTACTTCAAAGCGTAACGGAGTCGATACTGAAAACGAAATTCCCGCAGCGAAAACTGATACCAGAAGAAACCCAGAAATAATGGTAAACTGAAATCGCTCAAAATTTGTGGTCCGGAATCTGTTCTGAAAAATAAAAAACTGTTCCGCTTTTTGGGGTTAAATGGTTCCGGATTTTTATTACCCGCATTTACTAGAAGCTGAAAAGATATATCTTCATTTTTACCAAACATGATTACTTTTTATTTATAAACTGTAATATTTTGAATAATATCTTGTTATAATCAAAATTTTTTATAAACTGGGTATGTACACTGGCCTGAAAAATATGCCCATTGAATGGGATGAATGCCGATTTTACATCGAAGATGATATCTTTAATCCCTTATGAGACTTAAAAAGTTTCTCGTCCGCCATCCGGTAAGTGGTTACTTCTGTATCACTTTTCTGGTCTCCTGGGGAGGAGCCATGGCCCTGGTTGCGCCTTATTTGATAAATGGAGAGCCCATACCCAGGATGTTTGGACTTTTCATGTTTCCCGTTATGCTGTTGGGTCCAAGTCTGACTGCTATTTTCCTCACCCGGCTTATTGATGGAAAAAGTGGCCTGAAAGATTTGTATTCCCGGATGAAGCGGGGGAGGATTGGAGCTAAATGGTACCTGATAGCCATTGGCCTTCCCCCTGTAGCAATCCTGATTGTACTGAACTTCATGGGCCATCTGATCTCACCGGTATTTGATCCACACCTGTTCGTTATAGGATTATCTTTTGGTTTGCTTGCTGGTTATTTGGAGGAGATCGGCTGGACAGGTTACGCCTATCCAAGGATGAACTTAAGTCATGATGTATTCTGGAACAGCATCATCCTGGGTATTATCTGGTGTTTCTGGCATATCCCGGTAATTGATTATCTGGGATCAGCCAGTCCGCATGGTAAATACCTGTTGCTTTACTTTTTTTCTTTTGTTTCGGTGATGGTTCCCCTGCGTTCCCTGATAGCCTGGATTTACCGGAATACCCATAGTGTTTTACTTGCTCAGATTATGCATGCCAGTTCCACCGGATTTCTTGTCATGCTTAGTCCAACCCCCATATCCCCATCACGGGAACCCATTTGGTATTTTGTCTATGGCGGAGTATTATGGATTATCACCATTGCTATCAGGATAATAGAACTTCACAAATCTGGAAATAAGGGAGGTTCTTCTGGCTCAGCAAACCAGAAATTACAAAATCCTTTCCTACTCTAGAGGACCATTGAACCTCCCGCGATCTGGAATGAACTTTCTTCCAAAAAAAGTGCTGCCTGTTACACGCTGTTTCCTGAAAATTTCCGGCATATTCACACAGACTTCTGCGTATTCTCCAATAGGAGTCCCTTAAATCTTGGGTTAGATTAATATACCCTTTGTGAAATTACAAATGTCTTCCACCAACATTTATACCCTTTGTGAAATTACAAATGTCTTCCACCAACATTTCAACTTAATTTCCATCGATAAGAAACACGGGGTCATAGCGGAAAGTCAATTCAGAACTGACAATTTGATTTCAGGCTTTTTTTGCCGGGGTAAAAAAAAATACTCGTGAACTCATTACCAATTTATATATCCTTAATTGAGTTAAGGATAATACAGAATTAAAAATGACAAAAACTAAAACTCACATAACTTAATAATATACATCAACTTAACATGTTTAGTTTTTATCCTGGAATTATTTACCATATAATTTCATTAGTTCATTGCCCTTTGAATTCCTAATTTGGAAGCTTTGCTCCAATTCACCCAAGCATCGTTTTTCTCTTCCAATTGAAATTCGCAAATGCCAAGATTTAAGTATGCCTTACTATCATTTGGGTTAAGTGCAATAGCTCTATTGAAATCCGGTATCGCCCCATTGTAATTACCCAAAGTAATTATGCAAGAAAAGCATAGTGCAGGTATATTGCGGTCATCCTAAGAGGAGCCGCCCTAATTTTGATAAGCGATACCCATGAAGGGTTCGCAAGTTGTTAAAATTAAAACCTAGCACTATGCCAAAGACAAAATTGAGTAATTCGCTGGACTTTTCAGGCCAGAAATTTTATGTCGGACTTGAAGTCTACAATAAATCCTGTACGGTTACTGTCCGAACCCGGGCCTTGAAGTGGAACATTTCCATCAGCCTCCTTCTGTGCAGATTTTGGTCAGCCATTTACAGCGGAGGTTCCCGAAAGGTGAGTTTTTGTCCGCTTATGAAGCCGGATACTTCGGTACCTGGATCCATCGGGGATTGTGTGAACTGGGGTCACCAATATTGTGGTCAGCCCCGCTGACATCCCACTCACCGATAAGGGAAACATGAATAAAACGGATGTCCACGATAGCCGTTCCATTGCCCTAACCTGGAAAAAGCACCCTTTACGGCATTTACATCCACTGCCGGGAACAAGAGCTTTTACGCTCCCTGTTCCGGCTGGGCAAGCCAGGACCTGGGATATCACCCGGGCCATAAACAGGCTCAAAGGCTTCCTGACCTATTTCGGACTAGATTATAGTACGATACTTTCTGTGGATACCCCTACTGTGAGTATCACCGTCCCCATGATCATAGCCCTGGGTAAGCTGAAAATGGGAACGGAGATATTACCCTCGGGTCATTGCTGGAAAACCTGGTCTGTCAGCGCAGACAGCTGCTGGAAATTACCCGCCGGCTCAAGGCCCAGATCCAGCAGCAATACAGTTTAGCATATGACTACCTGCTTTCCGTACCCGGGATTGGCTCTATCTCCGCCATGGGATTACTGGCTGAGATCGGGGATTTCAGCCGCTTTGATGAGCCCGGACAGTATTTCAGTTTCCTTGGCCTTATACCGTGGGAGGACAGCAGTGGAGAGACCAACCGTACCAAGGGATGATAACCCCGTTGCAATACCCATTTACGGCCCTTACTAATAGAAGCTTCCTGGCAGTCCATCGGAAGATCTCCCGAGCTATTGCTGTATTACCGGCAACATGCCGGTAGAAATAATAAACAAGATTTCAATAAAGTGGCTCATAAACTCGCGCTGATCGCCAAGGGTATAGTGTGACGTATTCAAAACTATCAGCCCGGATTTTTCATTTGTGGAAGGAAGCCTAGGGTAAACTTTTAAAGCAATGGATCCCCAACCCATGCACTGTAGTCAAGAATTGAACTTACTCCTTGATTCTTTGGATATTTTAACCCGGTAATAAGAACAATACCGGAAAAAATAGATATTGCCATCATGGGAATCTTATTCATAACATAAAAAACAGAATGACTTTTGACAGTCAGACCCAGGTAATCAGGACAATCTAATATCGGAACTGAGGGGTTGGACCTGGGTTTAAATAATCACCACGTGATTGCTGTTAAGTCGCTTCAGTCGCCAACGTTTTCACTTCAGCTTCAATGCAATTGTTCAAATCCGCTAATTATGCGCAATTCATGCTCACCTGGTCAAAGGCTGCGATTAGTCAACCAATTATCTTTGGGTCTCAAAGCAATGATTATACATGCTAGGTACATACGGAATACACTCTTCCTGTTTAATATCCCAATTTTGATGTTTTAATAAAGAACAAAATGCAGGGTTGGTAAACAGGGTAAAAAAATGTAGTTCAGGGGTCAAAATGAATACCCTGGGCCAGGGGAATTGCAGTACCGTAATTTATAGTAGATGTCTGTCGCCTCATATAGTTCTTCCAGGCATCCGAACCAGATTCCCGGCCGCCGCCGGTATCCTTTTCTCCCCCGAAAGCACCTCCGATCTCCGCTCCGCTGGTTCCGATATTTACATTGGCAATCCCGCAGTCAGAACCTGCTGATGAAAGAAATTGTTCCGCTTCCCTGAGATTGGTGGTGATGATGGCGGAACTCAGTCCCTGAGGTACATCATTCTGATACCGGATAGCCTCCTGCAAATTAGAATAACGGATCAGGTACAAAATAGGGACAAAAGTTTCCTGCTGCACGATGGATAAATCATTTTTCACCTCTGCAATACAGGGTTTAACATAACATCCGCTTTCGTATCCCGGGCCAGTCAATACCCCCCCTTCCAGCACAAATATGCCCCCTTCCTTTCGGATCTCTTCCAGGGCCTGCAGGTAAGCCTTAACAGCCCCTTTATCTATCAGCGGGCCCATATGGATATCCGGGTTCAGGGGATTCCCGATCCGTAAATGGGAATACGCCTGAACCAACCTGCCGGTGAAGGATTCATAAATACTTTCCTGGATTATTAGCCTCCGGGTGGTGGTACACCGCTGGCCAGCGGTACCTACCGCACCGAAAAGACAGGCATTCAGGGCGAGATCCTGGTCCCCTTTCTCGGAAATGATGATGGCATTATTCCCCCCCAGTTCCAGCAGGGTCCTTCCCAGCCGGGCAGCCACCGTCTTGCCGACCTCCTTGCCCATACGGACCGAACCGGTAGCGGAGATCAGGGGGATATGGGGGTCTTCAGCCATCCATTGCCCGGCAGACTTCCCGCCGGTGAACAGGCAGGACACGCCTTCTGGCACCTGGTTTTCCAGGAAAACCCCCGAGATGATCTGCTGGCAGGCCAATGCGGTAACCGGAGTTTTTTCAGAAGGTTTCCAAATGACTGTATTTCCGCAAACCCATGCTAACATGGCGTTCCAGCTCCAAACTGCCACTGGGAAATTAAAAGCAGAAATCACCCCGATGATTCCCAGGGGATGCCACTGCTCATACATCCGGTGATCAGGACGTTCGGAATGCATTGTCAGGCCATGCAACTGCCGGGAGAGACCGACTGCAAAATCACAGATGTCAATCATTTCCTGGACCTCTCCGAGTCCCTCCTGCAAACTCTTGCCCATTTCAAGGGAAACCAGTCTGCCGAGTTCGGGTTTCCGGCTCCTCAAGGCTACCCCGATCTGACGGATCACTTCCCCTCTTTTTGGGGCAGGCCACCTGCTCCAGACAAGGAAAGCTTCTGCTGACCTTTTCACAAGGGAATCAAAATCCGCTTTATTACCGGAAACCAATTCCGCGATCAGGGAACCGTCCACCGGGGAATAGGAAGAAAGGATATCCCCGTGGGCCACAGGAAAAACAGTACCCGTAGAAATTCCCGGACTATGGGCCGGAATAAGGAAAGGTTTCAGCACATCCGGAATCATGACCTTGGGTATTTGAATCAGTACTGTTCTTTATCATTGGGGAAATCCCGGCTTTTCACATCAGCAATATATTTTACAGTAGCCTCCCTGATCCTGTCATACAGGTTCAGGTACCGTCGCAGGAACCTGGGCTGAAACTGCCTGGTGATCCCGAGCATATCATGCATAACCAGGACCTGGCCATCCACCTGATTGCCGGCACCGATACCGATCACCGGGATCTTCACCTGGCCGGAAACCTTCTCTGCCAATGCGGCCGGAATTTTTTCCAGCACGAGGGCAAAGCAACCAGCTCCCTGGAGAAGTAAGGCATCCCGGGACAGCTTACCGGCTTCTTCTTCTTGCGTTGCCCGGACTGCGTAAGTCCCGAATTTGTAAATGGATTGAGGGGTCAGCCCCAGATGACCCATGACCGGAACGCCGGCGGAAATGATCCTGAGGACGGACTCAATCACTTCTTCCCCGCCTTCCAGCTTGATGGCATGAGCGCCAGCTTCCTTCATGATCCGGATAGCCGAATGAAGGGCTTCCTTTGAATTACCCTGGTAGGATCCGAAAGGCAGATCAACCACTACCAGGCAATGCTTGATGGCCCTTACTACGGAAGCGGCATGATAGATCATCTGGTCCAGGGTTACCGGCAAGGTAGTTTCATGGCCAGCCATGACATTGGAAGCTGAGTCTCCGACCAGCAGGACGTCAATGCCGGCATCATCAAAGATCCGGGCCATGGAATAATCGTAAGCGGTCAGCATGGCAATCTTCACTCCCTCGGATTTCATGTTTTGAAGGGTGTGCGTAGTTATCCTTTTGGATTCTTTAGGCTTTACCATGAGTTGGAAATTAGTCAATGGGTAACCCATGCCGTCCGGGGCCTGATCGGGTGCAAGTTCTGCAAAATAATCCTGAATTCCAGCCCTGGTATACCGGATCTTATTGCACCGGGACATCACCTGAAGCCAGGATTTCCTGATACTGGGCATGAATCAGGCCGTCTGCCAGACCAATCCGGGGAATATATATCTCCGTGGCATCAGCCCACCGCATCACCGAAAC
>Ga0307373_10015619_pt1 | contig 10301 bp, 8 predicted proteins | sample OX2MG_FD_202534 | JGI IMG/M metagenome (GOLD analysis project Ga0307373, IMG submission 202534) | Soil microbial communities from Risofladan, Vaasa, Finland - OX-2 | ecosystem: Environmental > Terrestrial > Soil > Coastal area > Acid sulfate soil | place: Finland: Risofladan, Vaasa | collected...
ATTTTGAACATGCCGCCGAGCTGCTTGCGGCAGCTCGGGACGAGGGGTTCATCCCGGCGCTGGTCCTCTTGTGGTGTAACTACGTGCCCAACACGTGGGCGTCCAAGCGCCATCCAGACGCGATCATGCCTCTGGATGCGGTCGCCGGCTATGTCCAGTACGTGGCGAACGCGTTCGCACGCTTTGATCCGATCTTTATCGTGAGCGGTGATACCGACTTCGTGGCGCCGGAGTCGAGCCAGCATTACCGTACAGCGCTTCACACCATCAAGCAGCTTTGTCCGGAGGCCCTCACCACCATGCACCTGGCGCCCCAGGCGGATCTGCCGGACGAGTTCGTGCGATCATCCGAGCTTGACTTCTATATGTTCCAGTCCGGCCATCATATCGAAGAGGAAAGCCGTGCCTACGTTTTGGCCGAACGCTTTTCCACCAAGGTTGTGACCAAGCCCGTGGTCAACGGGGAGCCGGCCTATGAAGGTCATGGCCATGGCTTCCAATATGCACGCTTTTCCGCACCCGAGGTTCGGCGGGCGACCTGGCAAAGTCTGCTGTCCGGGGCGAGCGCCGGCGTTACCTACGGCGCGCATGGCATCTGGTCCTGGCATAGGAGTGGGAATGCGTTCACCAGCGTGGCCTTCTCGATGTATCCATTCGATTGGCACGACGCGCTTCATCTGGAAGGCGCCTGGGATATCTCATTCGCGCGCGCCCTCTTCGAGCGCTACGACCTTTTCGGCCTTGAATCGCGCCAAGATCTGTTGGTCGACGCCCCTCCGGCGATCCGGGCCGCCGCCTCGGTGGGAGAAGAGTGCGTGGCTGTCTATGTACCCTGGGCAACGGAGGTAATGGTCGAACTCAACGGCAGCGTCTATCAGTGGTCGACTATCAACCTGGCGACCCGCCGCTGGGAGGATACGCTCGTTACGGCTCGACGGAAGCGGACCGTGATCGGTATGCAGCGGTCAAATGGCGATATGGTGGCCATTGGAAAGCGACTCTCATAGCAACAGCGGGTCATCGACGGTGCATACTCCAGATTGGTTGGGCCGTGAACGAATACCTCACCGTTGTATGCACGTGCAGGCCCTCGGTCCCCATGGCGCCGTACGGCAACGGCAACGGCCGCCGGTGAACATGGCATGGTGAGTGGAGGGTCCTATGGCAGAGCATGAGTGTTGGTCCACCTCGGCGCCGGCGAAGGTTATTCTCTTCGGCGAACATGCCGTCAATCGCGGGCAGCCCGCCCTGGTGACCGCCATTGACCTACGTGCCTACTGCACGATTTCGCTACGCGCCGATACTTGCTATGCGCTGCATAGTGGCGAACGTCATAGCCAGTGGGAGCGTGACGACCTGCACGCGCTCCGGCAGGAGATAGATGATTTACGCGCGACGGAGAATACCGAGGCGATCCGGCGGCGGGCCGGCGCCGATTTTTTCGCTCCCACGGCGTACGTTCTGGCGAGATTCCTGGCCGGCCATCCGCTGCCTGGGCTAAATATCACCTGGCAATCCGAGATCCCGATCGGAGCGGGTCTCGGTTCGGGCGCGGCAACGGCATCAGCCATGGTTTTGGCGCTCTGCAATGCCGCCGAGGTCGCGTACTCTGCCGCCGAACGCGCGCATTTTGCCTGGCAAGGTGACATCATCGCTCACGGCGGTATTGCCTCGGGACTGGACAGTTCCGGTACGACGTTTGGGGGCGTTGTGCGCTACACCGTGGCGGACGGTCCTCAGCCACTTGCCGCGGCTGGGCCGCTCCCATTGGTGATTGGCGATACGGGGCTGCGGGCCAGCACCGCGGAGGTCAACGGGAGAGTTCGGGCATGGTTACTGGAACACCCGGAGGGCACCTTGCTCTTTCCCCAGATTGGGAGTTTGGTCGAGCAGGCGCTCGACGCGATTGCCGGTGGTGACCTGGTTCAGCTCGGCAGTTTGCTTGACGCGAACCAGGCGTTACTCACGCATATCGGCGTCTCCTCGCCGGAAATCGCGCGACTCGTCCGCGCGGCTCGTACCGCGGGCGCGCTCGGCGCCAAGCTCGCGGGTTCGGGTGGCGGCGGGATCGTGCTCGCTCTGTGCGCGGAGGCAGATCGCCCACGCATCGCCGCGGCTATCGAGGCTGCCGGCGGGCGAGCAATTACCACGCGGGCAGGGGTGGTGGGAGCCCGGGTCGAGGAAGCGCCCATAGCGGCCTGAGAACCGGGGCGGCATACCACTCACGAGCGGCACGGAAGGTGCATGATGGTGCTGGACCGCGAGGACATACAATGGCTCAATGTTGTTCCGATCCCTGCCGTTTTCCGCGTACGACAACGCTTCGCCACTGATCACCTTGTCCAGGTTGAGCAAGCAGTGGCCGATGAATGGCGGCGGTTGGAATTGGGTCGCCAGATCCAACCCGGTATGCGGGTTGGCATCGGCGTGGGAAGCCGTGGGGTCGCCGCGATTGATCGCACCACGGCGGCGGTCGTCGGCGCCATCCGCGTCGCGGGAGGCGAGCCGTATATTATCCCGGCGATGGGAAGCCACGGGGGGGCCACGCCCAAAGGACAGGAAGCCGTGCTTGGCGAGCTTGGCATCACTCCGCGAACCGTGGGCGCGTCGATCCTGGCGTCGATGGAGACGCGGGAAATCAGCGGTATCGAAGGGATGCCGATTCATGTAGCGGAGACGGCGCTTGCCGTGAACGCCATGATTGTGATCAATCGCGTCAAGCCGCATACGGACTTTCGTGGGCCCATCGAAAGCGGCCTGGCAAAACTCTGCGCCATCGGCCTTGGCAAGGACCAGGGCGCGCGCCTTCTGCACGCTCGCGGCATACACGGGTTACGCGACTTGATGCCCGCGGTGGCACGACAGGTCGTAGAGCACGCGCATGTGCTTGCGGGCTTTGGCATCGTGGAGAATGCTTATCACCAGGCGCTGCTGATTGAAGGTCTGCGTGGCGACGAGATTGGCGGGCCACGCGAGCAAGAACTGCTCAATAGGGCGCGCGCCGCCATGGCCTATCTGCCCCTACGAATGCTGGATGTGCTGGTGGTGGACCGCATGGGGAAAGAGATTAGCGGTTCAGGGCTCGATACCAATGTAATCGGGCGGATGGAGATCCACGGCGAAGCAGAATTCGGCGATCCGACAATCGTGAATATCGCGGTGCTGAACCTTACACCGGCAAGCCAAGGGAACGCGATGGGGATTGGGCTCGCCGACTTTACTACGCAATCCTTGGCCGACCAGATCGATTGGCGCAAAACCTATGTGAATACCCTTACCTCCGGGATCTGCGCCGTGCGCCGTGCCAAACTGCCCGTGGTGCTCCCTGACGACCGGTCGGCGGTGCGAGCGGCCATCGCGTCATCGGGCCGCCCCGATCATGGCCGGATTCGGCTAGCCCACGTCGCGAGTACCCTACACCTGGATCAGATCGAGATAACCGGGAACCTACTGGACGAATTACCGAGTACCTGCGAGGTCGTGCAAGGGCCAACGCCGCTCCGCTTTACGGGGAACGTACTGCAGCCATGCCCCACCACGGCTCACGGGAACGTCTCCAATGGGATTGACTAGAGCATATATTTCGCATCCTCGCCGTGTACGGATTCCCGGCGGATCAGGGATCGAGCATATCCTCAAGAAAGCGTCTCCTGGGCGGCGTCCTCGTCGGCCACAACGGTGAGACGAGGAGCTAACCGCAGCAGCGAGCACGGAGAGTCCTGGCTGATCGGGCCGTCTAGGGCGCGAGCCAGCGCCTGGGCCTTTTTCCTTCCGGAGGCCAAGAGAAGCACATGGCGCGCCCGGAGGGTGACGCGCACGCCCATGGTCAGCCCAAACTTGGGGACCGCTGCCCCTTCGCGCCAATACTCCCTGTTGCTCTGGCGCGTGGAGGGAGCCAGCCGCGCAATCCGAGTGGCGGCATCGCGATCCGAGCCGGGCTCGTTAAAGCCGAAGTGCCCGTTCGCTCCTACGCTTTGCACCACTAGATCGAGATCTCCTAGTTCTTCAATGCGGGCATCGAAGCGCGCGCACTCCGCTGTCAGGTGCGCGGCATCTCCCGCCAACCGCACAACGGCGGATTCCGGCACGTCGCATGGTGCCAACAGTTCCCGTTGTAGCCAGGCGAACAGGCTGATCGGATGCGCGATGCCCACGCCGGCATATTCCTCGGAGGAGATAACCCAGGATCTGGTGAGATCGATCTGGTCCGACCGGTACAGATCCCGCAGCAGTTGATAGACACCGGAGGCAGTATGCCCAGTCGTAAAGCTGATTCGGGCATCCGGGCGCCGCCTTACGGTCTCAAGGATCACGCGCGCGGCCCGCGCGCGCAGTTCGTGGTAGTCCCGTACCACGACCACATCCACCGTGCTCTGGGTCGGCTCAACCAGGCTCAATGATCGCTCCCCTCAGTGCCCGATCAGCGCGGCGCAAACACGCTTACCAGGTCCTGGGTCTGGCCGGTTTGGGCGGCGATACGGGCCTTCTCGATGATCTCCACCACATGCCTTGCCTGTTCGCCCGTGGCGCATGGCGGGCGCTCCTCCCAGATAGCCTCCACCAGGTCCATGATATCCACATAGATGTGCGGCTCTTCGATCTCCAGGTGCGCCCCGCGCAGGTAAGGCTGAACATCGAGCGTGGTACTGTAGGGACGCTGCCCAACGGCGGTGACAGCCTCGAAGGCCATGGGGTAGCCGCTGTTCATGTTCACTTCCGTGACCTCAATCCGACCCGTCGCGCCGTAGAGCGTAAGACTACCCCACGGATTCCGCCCACCACCCATGCAGTTGGCTCCCACCGCCACGCCTAGGGCGCCCGAGGCGAACTCCATCAATACCACGTTGTTGTCCGCCACCTCTACCTGAATAGCCGCGCCTTTCCACATCTGCTCCGGCGCCAGCGTGTTCGCTGCCGCGGTGACTCGCCGCACGGAACCCAGCACGCTGGTGACAAGCTGCAGGGCATACACCGTGACATCGGGCAATGGACCGGCGCCGGGCTGGTAGTACCAGCCGGGGTCAATCGCCTCCAGGGCGCCATGGCCGTCCCGAATGGCCTCCCGCTCATGGCCAAAGCCGAGTGTGTAGGTGTAGGCCACATAGGTCCGACCCAACGCCCCCGAAGCAACCATTGCCCGCATTTCCCGCGTAGTGGTGCATAAGTCGTAGCCCGGCGCGGCGGCGAGTTTTACTCCCACGCGGTCGCGCGCGGCCAGCAAGGCGTCCGCCTCGGCCAGCGTGGTGGTCATCGCCTTCTGCACGTAGACGTGCTTGCCGGCTTCTATCGCGGCCATGGCATTGGCGAAGTGGAAGGGGATCGGGGTGGCCACCACTACCAGGTCAAGATCCGTCTTGGTCAGCATCTCCTCCACGTCAGTGAAGTGTGCCGGCACCCCGAAGCGTTCCGCGCTCTGCCGCGCCCGCTCCGCTACCGTGTCTACCACGGCTACCAGCCGCACCCGCTCACGCGCATCATCCTGACTCAGGTGCGGCAGAATCCCGCGCTGCGAGACGCTGCCACAGCCAACCAGCCCGGCTCGTAATATATCCCCCATGATGCTATCTCACCTCGGATTCCATAGACTTTCAATGGCGTATGTCCTGCCGTCGCGTGCCGACCACGCGGCTTTCTCGGTAATCTCCACCACATGGCTTGCGTGTTCCACGCTCAGTCGTGGCGGTGTGTCCGTCTCGACGCAGTCAATCAGGTGCTCGATGCCCAACAGGTGATCAGGACCCTGCCGCCGCGCATGCGATACCGGGATCCGCTCCCAGCCACCGTCCCTTCTGAATACCTCAACCGGCGCCGCGACATCCAGCAGGTTGACGGCAATCGTCCCGTCCAGTCCAAACAATTCCAGTTGTGGAGCCTGGGTGGCCTGTACACAGTTGCTGGCTTCTACCGAGGCTAGGCGCCCACCACCGAAATCAAGGATCAGGTGCCAATTATCGTCCACCGCGATTGGCACCTGTGTGCCGGCGAGGGGACCATCGGCGGGGATAAAGTGCTGCCGTGTCCTCGAGGTCATGGCATGGACGCGGCTGACCGGCCCCAGCAGGCCGGTAAGGGCATGAAGTGGGTAGACGCCCATATCCAGGGCCGGACCACCGCCCTCGGCGAAGAAAGGGCTTGGGTCGGAGGCATAGCCGTCCCAGGGCGGCACGCCTCCATGGCCCTGTCCGCGCGCCGAGAACACGGGCCCGATGACGCCCTCCGCCAAAAGGGAATGGGCTTTGCGCACCTGAGGGAACAGCAGCACACAGGGTGCGCAGACCAGCACGAGTCCGCGTCGTCGTGCCTCCTCCCGGATCTCCGTGGCGTCACGCACGCTCGATGCCACGGGCTTCTCCGTATAGACGTGCTTGCCGGCCCTGAGGGCGGCGATCGTGATCTCGGTGTGCGATTGGATGGGCGTGAGATTCGCCACCAGATCGATGGCGCAGTCGGCTAGCATCATCCCGTAGTCGGTATACCAGGCGGCCACCTCGAACCGCTCGGCGACGGAACGGGCCCGCGCCGCGCCGCGGCTGCAGACGGCCACCAACTCTAGCCGATCCGCCAGGCGGTGCAACTCCGGCAGATAATCACGTTGGGCCACGTCGCCGCATCCGATGAGCGCCAGCTTATGTCGCGACATCGCCCTTACCCCTTCAATCCGGTCATCGTGATACCGGCCAAGAAATAGCGCTGGGCGGCGAAGAACAACACAACAAGGGGAAGAGTGGTCAGCGTCCCCGCCGCCATCAGCAATTGCCAATCAGTGGTGCGCTGCCCCTGGAAGGCAAAGAGGCCGAGCGAGAGGGGAAAGAGATCTGGATTTGAGAGATAGATCAGCGGCTGGAAGAACTCCTGCCAGGTCCAGACGAAGCTGAACAAGGCCACCACAATCAGCGCCGGCCGCACCAGCGGCAGCATGATCTTCCAGAAGATGCGGAATTCGCCCGCGCCGTCCACCTTCGCGGCTTCCGACAGCTCCCAGGGCAGTCCCATGAAGAACTGTCGCAACATAAAGATGAAGAAGGCATTGCCGAAGAAGCTGGGCAAGATCAGGGGCGCATAGGTGCCGAGCAGATGGAAATGGCGGAACAGGACATAGGTCGGGATAAACGTGACCACGGTTGGGATCATCATGGTGGCGATGGTGAAGGCGAACAGGATATTTCGACCGGGAAAGCGCAGGCGAGCAAAACCGTAGCCGACAAAGGAGCACGAAAGCACGGTGCCAAGACTCACCGATCCGGCATACATGAGACTGTTGACCATGTAGCGCAAGAACGGGAAGCCGGGGTAGTTCAGCACGTCGCCAAAGTTGCTCCAGCGGAACACCTTCGGGAACCAGACAATGTTGGGCGAGAGGATCTCGTCCAGGTTCTTGAAGGCGGAAATGGCCATCCAGTAGAACGGCCACATGAACAGGAATGCCACCAGCGCGAGCAGCAGGTGAGGGATGAGCGTGGCGAGTGGCCGGCGTAGGCGGCGCCTATCGCGGGACACCGCCGCTTTCCTCTCCCACACGGTAGGGAATCGCGCCATCAGCCGCCTCCAGTCCCGAGACTACACATTGCGCTGTTCGCCCTCGTAAAATACCCAGGAGCGGGAGACCTGAAAAATGATGAGAGTAATGGTGACAATGGTTACGAAGAGCAGCATCGCGAGCGCCGATGCGTAGCCCATCTGGAAATACTTGAAGGCATCCCGATAGATCAGCGTCATGTACATCAGCGTTGAGCCGACGGGATCGCCGGTGTCATGGCCCACGATGTATGCCTGCGTGAACACCTGGAACGAGTAAATTACCCCCATCACCAGGTTAAACAGGACGACGGGGCTCAGGAGCGGCAAAATCACCCGCCAGAAGCGTTGCCAGCGCCCGGCTCCATCGATCATCGCCGCCTCGATCAGGGTTTGCGGGATCTCCTGCAGGCCGGCCAGGAAGATGAGAGTTGCCGTACCCGAGCCCCATAAGCTCAGGAGGATCAGGGCTGGCTTGGCCCAGGAGGGATCGGAGAACCAACCCGGAGCGGGAAGTCCAACGGTAGTGAGAAAGGTATTCACGATACCGTGGCTTGGGTCAAGCAGCATTAAGAAGACGATCGTGCTGGCGACCGGCGGCATCAGGGCAGGAAGATAGAAGAGGGTACGGTAGAGGCCGATTCCCCTGGCGCGCAGGTTCAGGACCAGGGCCAGCGCCAGGGAAAGCAGCAAACCCACCGGCACCGAGATTAAGGCATAGAACGCGCTGTTTTGCACCGCGTTCGTGAAGTCGGTATCGGAGGTGAAGATGGCGGTATAGTTCGAAAAGCCTGTCCAGTTCGGAGGCTGCACGATGTTGTAGTCCGTAAAGGAAAAGTACAAACTTGCCAGTACGGGATACACGGTGAAGGCAAGAAGCCCCGCGATCCACGGCAACACGAACAGCAGTCCCGCGACGGCCTCGCGTCGCCGTATCCTGCTCCCGCGCCACCGGCGAGTCGATCTCGCTGTGACGGCCATCGACTATCCTCCTTGATCTGGTGGGCGGCGCCGCCCACCAGACCTCGCCGCGCATACGCCAACCACCTTATGCGGCGGGGAGCGATATGCCTGGAGATATTCGGGCGTGCCGGCGAGCGTACCCGGCCCCTGTCTCGGTTACTTCTTGAGCACCTTTTTTAGCGCTGCCTGGCATGCCTGTTGCGCGTCGGACAGCCCTTGCTTTGGTGAGACCTGCTTGTAGAGGATACGCTGCCTTGCCTTGATCAACTGATCGTTGGCGATGCTGGCGACGGGTGAGTTCCACAGTGGAATCGCGATATTGAGTTGATGATGGAAGAATTCAATGGCGTCGGTGGCAAATGCCTTGCCCCGCTTCTGCACGGCCACGCTCGGCAACAGCAACGGCACCAGCTTGTTCGCCGGCAAGTCGGGGACGGCGTTGAACCAGGTGATCACGCCTTTACTTACCAGGTAATCCATGAAGGCAAAGGCCTCGGCTACGTGCTGCGAGCCCTGTGGGATGACGACCCAGTTTGGCCAGAAGCCGGCGGTCGACTTGCTACCGTGCGGCCCGACCGGGAACTCGGCAAGACCGAAGTGCTGGAACGTAGGCGCAACCGTATAGAAATCGCCAAGATACCAACTGCCTTGTTCGAGTATGGCGTTCTTGCCAAGGGCAAAGGCCGAGGGCCGGTTCGTCGTGTCAGGATAGCCTAACCAGTTCGCCGATTGATCGACCGCCTGCGCATTGCCCTTGTACTCCTCGTTGAGCCAGGACAACATGTACTCGTAGGTGGCGATATTGGCGTCGGAGTTAATAGTGTACTTCTGGTTGGCCCCATCGTAGATCTGACCGCCGTTCAGGGCTGGCCAGATATACTGCATCAGCTCGTCCTCCTCGCCGATCATGGGAATCTTGCCGGCGCTGATCAACTGGTTGCCCTTCCAGAAGGTGAATTCTTTCGAGAGCTTGCGCAATTCATCCCAGGTCTTGGGAAACTTGTCGCGGCTGGTCGGGATGCCCTTTTTCTGGAACAACTCCTCATTATAGTAGAAGCAATTGGAACCGGCGGTTGCCGGCAGGCCCCACGTCTTGCCGCCGAACTGGCAACTGGCGAGGGCGGCCGAGGGCCAATTCTTGGCCACCGAGCTGCTGGAATTGGCCATGTACTTGTCGATCGACTGCACGGCGCCCTGCGCTCCGAAACCCACTGGGCCATCCCAGACCACGGTCACGTCCGGCGGGCTGCCCGCCGCGATGCTGGCAAGGAGCGGTATCTTGTAATCGCCCTTGCCGGTGTACTTGGTAACCTTGTTAAAGGTGATGCTGGAATGGAGCTTGGTGTAATCGTCCACAATTGACTGCATCGCTTGAAGGTAGGCCGTGGAACCGCCTGGCAGCGTGAAGTTCAGGTTCACCGAGCCGTTTGGCCGCGCCGCCAGCGCCGAAAGCGGCCCGCGCGTCGCGAGGGCGCCGGCCGCGGCAAGGGCGCCGGTCTGATAGAGGAAGCGCCGACGAGACAGGGGACTCTTTGACATAGTATTAGTCTCCTTAGCTGGAGGGTATTCGTATTCCAACATGTCGCTGTATAGACTTCCGCGGCCACGCGGAGCGGATCCTTCCTTCGGTTTAGCCACCTCCCTCCACCTGCGCCAGGCGCTCCCGGCAGAAGGCCAATGCCTCGGGCACGAGCGATTCCTTCAGGTGCTCGACAATCAACGCACCGTCAAAGCCGATGCCCACCAGCCCGGCGAACACCGCTCCGGCATCCAGGTCGCCCCAGCCCAGTGGTAGCCAGCGCGCCGAACCGTTTTCGTAGCGG
>Ga0307373_10015621_pt1 | contig 10300 bp, 9 predicted proteins | sample OX2MG_FD_202534 | JGI IMG/M metagenome (GOLD analysis project Ga0307373, IMG submission 202534) | Soil microbial communities from Risofladan, Vaasa, Finland - OX-2 | ecosystem: Environmental > Terrestrial > Soil > Coastal area > Acid sulfate soil | place: Finland: Risofladan, Vaasa | collected...
CACAGCCTCGGTGGCCATCCCCGCGAGCCGTCGCACACCGCTTGCCACCCACGGCGAGGGCTCGCCGAACACGGACTGCAACGACCTCGCGGCGCGCCCCGCGAACTCCGCGTCCGTGTCACCCGGATGGCGGTTGATCCCCCACCAGGCGAGCACTTCGGCGGTGTCGCGCCAGTACGACAGCACGACGGAGGCGGGGTCGCCCCTGCGGCGCCTCCGCCTCAGTCCCCAGCGCGCGCGGCGCACACCGACGTTGAGGGCGACCCATCCGCCGATGAGCAGCAAGATCACGACGGCAACCGTCAAACCGCTCGCCCCCGACGAGGGCGTCACGACAATGTCCCCGCCGCTCTTCGCCGAGTTGGCTGAGGGCACGGTCGTCGGGACGGGCTGCGATTGGGTCGTCGGCGATCCCTTAGGTGCCAGTGGCGAAAGGTCATTCGGGCCCGGCGTGGCACCAGCTTGTCCGGATGAACCCGTTGCATAAGTTGCAGCGTTTGGATTGCTGAAGCTCTTGGTCGGCTCGAAGGGCAGCCAGCCGTACTTCGGTCCGAAGTAGATCTCCGGCCATGTGTGCGCGTCAGCATCGAGTACCTGGAAGACCCCGTTGACGTCGTTGCCAGGGGTGAAGCCGACGGCGAGCCGTGTGGGCAGGCCGGCGGCACGCGCGAGTACGGCGAACGCACCGGCGAACTGCTGGCAGTATCCGGTCCTAGTGCCGAAGAGGAACGTGGTCAGCGCGTCGATCCCGAACCCGTCGGTCGGTGGGTCGAGGCTGTACGTAAAAGACGGACCGAGGAAGAAGTCCTGCAACGCGATCGCCTTTTCGTATTCGGTCTGTTTGCCCGCCGTGAGCTCTCGTGCCAGGGAGAGCACCGATGCCGGCACCGACGCCGGCAGTTGCAGGTATCGCTCGATGTTGGGATCGAGCTTCAAGGACGGCGCCGCGCGCAGCCGGGCCGGGTCGAGTGTGGAAAGGAACTGGTAGGAGGTGACCGAGTAGTCGAGACCGTCTGAGGTCTTGTGGGACGTGATCAAACTCGACGACGCAGGGTCGTAGTCGACTCCGCGGACTCCGTTCACCGAGAGAGGGGTGAAGGCCGCGGGGAGCCACACCGACTCGAGGTTCTGTATGTGGAACCTCTCGGTGACGGTCCGCGTGCCCGGCGGCTCGGCGGCTACTCCAGGTAGACGGCCGGAGAAACCCTTGTAGGAGTTGGTCGACACCCACGTCTGCCCGGTGAATGTATCGAGGGACGTGAGCCTCCAGTACGACCCGACGGGGCTTTGAACCGTGAAGACACCCACATCGGAGAAGTTCACCAGGCGGGTGTGAAGGTCGACGATCGGGTTGGCGACCTCGCGCGGGCCGCCGCCGATACCTCCGGCGCGCCATCCGAGGACTCCGACGCCGTCCGCACCGTGGACCGAAGGAGCCACGAGCACCACGGTGAGGATCGCGGCGGCGCCGACGGTCGCGCCCGCGGGGAGCGCCCACGCGACGGCACCCGAACGGACGCCTCCCAGCCAGTTGCGTCCCAGCCCGACCGATGCCCGGTGGACCAGCGCGAACAAGAGGAGCGCGACACCCTCAATCGAGATGAACCACTGCCTCCCCGCGCCGGAGCCGAGGGCGCAGAATGCCACGAACATGGCGAAGCCCGGTGCGGCACCGAGCATCGCCGACCGCCGGCGGAACGCGAGCCCGTCGGCCAGCACCGCGGCCACGCCGGCGATGAGAGCGGACGCCAGAACGAAACCCGTCGTCGGCTGGACCGGCACCACGACGCTCGACACCGCGCGTTGCGCGTGATCGAGCGCTGTTCCCGCCGCCGAGATGGTCCGGCCCGTCGGTACGCCGTAAGTGGTGTATGCACCCAACACGGTCCACGACACGACGAGCGCGCCGGCCACGACGCAGGCGACCGTGCTGGCAACCGCCGGCCACCGGAACCTACGTGCGGCCCACGCGACGAGGTGCACGCAGAGCGAGGTGGCGAGGACCGGCCCCGCCCAGTGGCCGTTGGTGAACACCCGGTTCAGACCGAACACTGACGCGACCGTCAGGGCCGCGAGGGCTGCGGTCGCAGCACCGTCCGCCCCGGCTGCCGGCTCACCGTCGGGGGCCCCTCGGTCGAGTCGACCGGGCCTCCACGGTGCTGCAGTCGCCCCGCGCGGCGAGCCCCCGGAACGGGGGTCGCCACGATCGGTCGCGGCGGGGGGTTTGACCGTCAGCAAGACCCGCTCACCACTGTCTTGGCTTCACGCCCGGTCAACGCATCGACCAACGATCCTCCTGCCGGCACGCGCACCACCCTGCTGTGCCTGCCTGAAGCCGACTGGACCGAGGTGAACACGTCACCCGCGTTCGTCAGTCCGCCGCCGCGACGTTCGATCACGACGATCAATGACTCCGAACCCCCGGCGGAGCGGGCCGCGGCGCTGAGGTCGGCTGCGGGGGCTGCGTCGGTGGTCACCACCACGACGGGGCCGCGGGTCCAGGCGGCGCGAATCTCGGCGGCCAATGACCCCCCCGACGTCGGGGACGCGATGGCGAGCGTGTCGAGAACGGTCCCTTCGTAGCCGGGTCCCCTCCCGCCGCGCGCTTCCTGCCCGCCCGCAACGACCACCCGCACCTGCATCCCGCCCCTCAACCCCGACACCGCGAGGCTGGCAGCAGCCGAGAGGGTCTCCTCGAAACTCTGACGGTCGTGCACCGACTGACGAGCGTCGACGACGACGGTGGTCCTGCCGAGCCAGAGGTTCTGCGGTTGGCGGATCATCAGCTCGTCGGTGCGGGCCGTGGATATCCAGTGCACCTGCCGGAGATCATCGCCTATCTGGTACTCGCGCAGCGCGTAGAACTCGTCGCCGCCGCGCCCGAGCAGTGGCGCCGCAGCACGCTGATCCCTCTCGCTGTCGGAGGGGATCGAGCTGCGGGGAAGCAGATCGACACGCGGGTGGACCGTCAACGACGCGGCCGGTGCCGCTACACGCACCACCTTGGCAAGACCGAAGGGATCGCACAGTTCGATCTCCAACGGACGGAATTCGAGCATGCCCCGCCGGCGCGCGGGCAGACGGTATTGCGCGGATCTCGGTTCGCCGCTCTCGAGGGGCGCTACAGCGAACGTGGCGGCGATGCGCCCGTCGGAGAAGGAATCGCGCACTGTGATGAGGGGAGAGCGGCGCGAGTCGTAGTTGCGGACGGAGATGAATACGCGTGCCTCACCTCCGGCGGGAACGCGTGACGGCCTGATGGAACGCGAAGCGCGCACGTCCCAGGACTTGGTGCCCACCCACGCCCTGGCGGACAGCACGAGGATGAGCGCTGCGGCGCTGAAGGGGTAGAGCTCGACGAGGCCGACCAGGTAGCCGGCGGTCGCGGCTGCGGCGGCCATGCCGAGCAGAGCCCAACCCTTGCGGGTCAAAGCGCTGCCGATTCGCATCAGGTTCCTGGCCGGCCGGACGGGACTGGGACCATGCGCAACACGTCGGCGACGACCTCGGCCATCTCGACGCCCGAGACGACCGCTTCGGCCGAGAGCACCATCCTGTGCTCGACGGCGCACCCGAAGATGGCCTTGATGTCGTCGGGGATCACGTACTCGCGTCCGACGGACGCGGCGAGGGTTCGCGAGGCGCGCTGGAGGGCGAGCACGGCTCTGGGTGACATGCCGAGCGCGAGTGCGGGGTGGGTGCGCGTCGCGGTGGCGAGGTCCACCATGTAGCCCTTGAGCGCGCCGGCGACGTGCGTTCGCTCGGCCATCGCGATCATGTCGGGGATGGTGCCGGAGGGTGCGACGACGGGCAGGTCGCCGAGTGATCCTTCGTCGTGCGCGTGCACGTCGAGCATGGCCATCTCGGCGCCGCGGTCGGGATAACCCATCTTGACCCGGAGCAGGAACCGGTCGAGCTGGCTCTCCGGGAGGGGGTAGGTGCCTTCGTATTCGACGGGGTTCTGCGTGGCGATGACGAGAAACGGGTGGGGCAGCGGATGGCTGACGTTGTCGATGGTGACCTGCCGCTCCTGCATCGCTTCGAGGAGGGCGGCCTGCGTCTTCGGGGAGGCGCGGTTGATCTCGTCGGCAAGGAGCACGTTCGCGAAGACAGCGCCCGGACGGAAGGAGAAAGACTTCGCGTCGCGGTCGTAGATGCTCGCTCCAGTGACGTCGGAGGGCAGCAGGTCAGGGGTGAACTGGATGCGCCGGCCCTCCAGATCGAAGGAACGCGCGATCGCCTTCGCCAGGGTCGTCTTCCCGACGCCGGGGACGTCCTCGAGCAGGAGATGGCCTTCGGAGAACAGGCACACCAACGCGAGCCGGGTCGGCTCCTCCTTGCCCTGAATCACCTTCGCGATGTTCGAGAGGATCGCTTCGAAGGTGTCCGCGAAGGCGCCGACGGTCTCAGCTGTAACCGCCGGTTGTCTCGCCATTGGCGCCTCCGAGAAGGGAACTCGCCGGTAGCGTACCCTGCCTGGATATCTATGTCGGGCTCGCTATCGGTGCGTGAGGGGAACGTCGTCGCGCTCGATATCGGCGGGACGAAGATGGCGGTTGGGGTGGTGTCCGGGTCGGGCAAAGTGCTCTGGAATGCCCGGTCGCCGACCCCGCCTGGCGGGGACGCGGGTGGGGTGTGGGACACGCTCGCGTCACTGCTGGAGTCGGTACCGGGCGCCTTCGCGCCTGTTGCCTGCGGTGTCGGCAGCGGGGGCCCGATGTCGCCTGGCGGGGAGCAGGTCTCGCCGTTGAACATCCCCGGTTGGCGCGACTTCCCACTCCGCCGGCGGGTGGCCGAGCTGACCGGCCTTCCCACCTGGGTGGACAACGACGCGAAGGCTCTCGCGCTCGCGGAAGGATGGATCGGTGGGGCCGCCGGCGAACGGGACTTCATCGCGATGGTCGTCTCGACAGGGATCGGCGGGGGAATCGTGCTCGACGGGCGCCTGCTCGACGGGGCGACAGGAAATGCCGGGCACATAGGGCACGTAGTCGTCGAGCCGGACGGCAGGCGCTGCGAGTGCGGAGGGCGAGGTTGCCTCGAAGCAGAGGCGTCCGGCACCGCCATCGCCGCGGTCACGGGCCGGCCTCCCAGCCAAGCCCCGACGGAAGTGGTGGACCGAACCGGGCGCCTTGTGGGCCGAGGCGTGGCGTGCGTCGCCAATCTTCTCGATCTTCGGCTTGCGATCGTGTCGGGGTCGGTGGCCCTCGGTTTTGGTGAGCCGTTCTTCGAAGCCGCTCAACGAGAGATCGACGCGCGGGCCCGCATCGCGTTTTCACGCGGGTGCCTGATCGTCCCGAGCAAACTCGGAACCGAGGGGCCGCTCATCGGTGCAGCAGCGGTGGCGTGGCGAAGCCTGGAGGGAGAAGGGTGATTACGGCTAGCGCGTTGCTTGCGGTACTGCGTCGACCGACGCTGTGGAAGGCCGCCGCGCGGTTGATCCCCCCGAGATGGTGGAGGAGGTGGCCGCCGCTGCCACTGCCGCCGGCGGGATACGCGAGATTCCGGACCGAGACCATGTACGGGCGCGGCGGAAACCTCGAACCAGACGATTTGATCGCCTACCTGGAATGGTGCCGGTCGATGGGGCGCGGAGCGAGGTAACGTCTCGCCGTGCGCAGCTTGCTGACCGCTCCCTACCGGATACCTTCAGCTATATAGGACTGGGCGAGGCGATGACACAGTCACTTGTGCTCAACGCCTCCTACGAACCCTTGTGCGTCGTGTCCAGCAGGCGGGCATTGATTCTGATCCTCGACGAGAAGGCGGAGCTGCTGCACACCACCGATCGCCTGTTCCGGGCAGCGCAGGTGGCGTTCTCCGAGCCGTCCGTGGTCCGGTTGTGGCACTACGTGAAGGTCCCCTACCAGGCTCGGATCTCCCTGAACCGCCGCGCCGTCTTCGCTCGGGACGACCACAGGTGCCAGTACTGCGGGGCATCGGCCGAGAACATCGACCACGTGATCCCCAAGAGTCGTGGCGGCAGTCACTCGTGGGACAACGTCGTTGCCTCCTGCCGCCCGTGCAACTCCCGCAAGAGGGACCGGTCTCCGGAGGAAAGCGGGATGCGCCTGCACCGCGTCCCCACCGCTCCCCGCCAGCGCACCTGGATACTCGTGGCTTCCGGCGCTATCCGCTCCGATTGGGAGCCTTACCTGGTGACCCGGCCGGCGGCGAGCCTTTCCGCCTGAGCAGCCGGTGCCCTGGGAGGTCGGACGCGAACGGGGTCTCGCCGCGGAGCTTCACCGGAGCTCCGCCGAACTCGCGTCGGCGCCCGGTCCGCATCGAAGCGTGCGCCTGATGGAGGCTGTCGTCCCGGCGCTCGTCCTCGGCAGCGCTCAGCCGGAGTCGCACGTCGATGCTGCCGCTGCCCGCGCTGGGGGGGTCGACGTCGTCCGCCGGCGCAGCGGTGGCGGAGCCGTCTACGTGAGCGCCGCCTCGGTCCTCTGGGTCGACTTCGTCATACCGGCCGAAGACCCGTTGTGGGACCCGGACGTCGGCAGGGCCGCCTGGTGGGTCGGGGACGCGTGGGTGCGCGCCCTCAGCCGAGTGGGTGTCGACGGCGCGGTGGTGTGGAAAGCCGGCATGCGTAGAAGCGAGTGGTCGGACCGCATCTGCTTCGCCGGGACGGGACCGGGCGAGGTCCTCGTCGGCGGGGCCAAGGTCGTAGGGGTCTCCCAGCGGCGGACGCGCGCAGCAGCGTTGTTCCAGACCGCAGCCGTCGTGAAGTGGGCGCCCGACGAGCTTCTCGGGATCCTCTCGCTCCCCCCTCGGGACCGTGAGCGGGCGCGCACGGACCTGGCCGTCGCGGTTGCGGGTGTCGGCGAGGCTGCCGGCGCCCGTCTCTTCGAAGCGCTGGTCGCCTCGCTACCCGCCTGAAGCCAGGGAAGGAGCCGCGAAAACGCGGAAATAGCTCAGCGCGGCCGTAGAAATGGTTGACAGTGGGGGGTTAGAACCATAAAGTGGCGATAGGTGGCGCGAAGGGGAGGGCCCTAAGGCCATGCACGGCCAAAGCGGCAGATGACCAACCAGCAGAGGTAGCAGTGATCGGAGAAGTGGCCTGTGGCTATGCGCTTCGTGGGGAGGTACGAGCACTCCCTCGACGTGAAGGGGAGGATCATCCTTCCGGCGCGCTTTCGGGCCAGCTTCGACACTCTCGCCTTCGTCTCGAAGCACAACGAGCGCTGCCTCGCCGTGTGGACCCCGGAAGCGTTCGAGAGGAAGCTCGACGAGATGGAGGAGCTGCTGGACCGTACCCCCCACGACCGGCAAATGGTGCGGGCCTGGGCGTCGGGTTCGGCGGAGGTGGAGCTGGACAGGCAGGGCAGGCTTCAGATCCCTGCGTACCTCAGGGAGTACGCCCGGTTGGAAAGCGCGGTGCTCGTGCACGGCGCGATCACCCATGTCGAGCTGTGGGATCCCTCGGAGTGGGAGGTCCGAGGCAGCCCAGGGGACGAAGAGTTGGCGGAACCGAGCACCCGCACGATTCCAGAAGAAGGAGCCTGAGAGCACACGACGCGAGGTCTTTTTCCCACACGAATTCCTTGGGCTGGAGCATGCGCAGCCCTTCGACCGGCAGGGTGGAAGTCCCCTTCTCCGCCCGCTTCCACTTCGCACGATCGGGGAGAAATCCCGACGGCAGGCTGGTCGAGGGGCTGCGGATGGTCCGGCGTGAACCGGCTGTGAGCACATTCGTTCACTCGCCGGTGATGGTGAGAGAGGTCGTCGACCTGCTCGCGCCGTGCCCGCCTGGTGAGGTTCTCGACGCGACGGTCGGAGGCGCCGGCCATGCCAGAGCGCTTCTCGAGGCGGCGCCGCACCTGCGGGTGATCGGCCTCGACCAGGACCCGCAAGCTGTCTCAGCTGCCAGCGCCGTGCTCGAGCCCTACGAGAAGCGCGCTCGGGTCGTCCGGGCGCGCTTCGACCGGCTCGACGCTGTCCTCGACCGGCTAGGAGTGGGGGAGATCTCCGGGGCGCTGTTCGATCTCGGAGTGAGCTCCCCCCAACTCGATCGCCCGGAGCGTGGGTTCACCTACAGGGCTGATGCGCCTCTCGACATGCGCATGGACCGCGATCGGCCCATGAGCGCCGCAGACGTGGTCAACGGCTGGCCCGAAGCCTCTCTCGTCACACTGTTCCGCGAGAACGGCGAACCCCGTTTCGCCCGCCGCATCGCCAAGGCGATCGTCGCTGCCCGTCCGCTCGCAACGACCTCGCAGCTCGCGGAGACGATCCGTGATGCCATCCCGGCGGCGGCCCGCCGAACCGGAGGCCACCCGGCGCGGCGGGTGTTCCAGGCCATCAGGATCACGGTCAACGAGGAGCTAGAGGTGCTGCCTCTGGCTCTGGACGCTGCGTTGTCGAGGCTCGCGCCGGGAGGTCGTTGTGTGGTGCTCGCATACCACTCGGGTGAGGACAGGATCGTGAAGGAGCACTTCCGCCTCGCGTCCACCGGCGGATGTGTCTGCCCACCGGGCCTGCCGTGCGTATGCGGGGCGCAGCCGACCGTGCGGCTTCTCACGCGGGGCGCCCGCAAGCCCTCGGCCGAGGAGATAGCCGCCAACCCGCGTTCGCAGAGCGCGCGACTGCGCGCCGTCGAACGCCTTCAATCGCCCCTCGCCGCTGGAGGCCGGGAATGAACGAGCCGGTATCCGCTGCACGCCGGGCGCGGCTAGCACCCGCGCCCGGTGCCATCCGGACGTCGTCTCGTCCGTCTGCCGCACGCGCCGCGGCCGCGGCGCGACTCGCCGGTTCGCAGCCGGCCCGGCAGTGGCCGTTCGATCCTCGCAGGGTCGGTGAGGGTATTCGCCACCTGCGCGTCGTCCAGCCGCGCCAGCTCACCGTGGCCGAGCGTCGCCGGCGCACGCGACGGCTGCTCGAGGCGGGAGTCGGCCTCGCGGTCGTCGTCGTATTCGGCCTCGTCTACCTGCATGTCGTGCTGGCCCAGCGGCAGTTCGCCATCGACCGCACGGCAGCACAGGTCCAGCAAGAGCAGGCCCGTTACCAGAGCTTGCGACTGGAGGTCGCGCAGCTCGGGTCGCCGCAGAACGTCATCGCCACGGCCGAAGGCCAGCTCGGAATGGTGCAGCCGGCATCGGTCACCTACCTGACGCCCGCCCACGAGACCGCCACACCGGCGAGCACGGCGAGCGCGGCGAATGCGGCGGGGACGGGATCGGCGCCGGCCGGCGACGCCGACTGGCCCCAGATCAAGTCCCAGCTGGCAGGCAGCCCATGACCGCGCGGCCCCCAGCCGGGGGCCGCGCGGTGCAGGCCGGCGGCAGCGCGCGACGTCACGCGTCCACTGCGCGGAGAGGCAACCCCGGGGACGGAAAGGCGAAGCGGCGCGGTCGCGCGCATGGTAGGCCTCGCCCAGGTCTCGATGCTGTCGGTCGCTTCCGGGCGTTCGTGATCCTCGTGGGTATCACTGTCGCGTTTGTTGCAATCGGCGCCAAGTTGGTGGTCATACAGGGTGTCGACTCCGCCAGGTACGCGGCGGTCGGCGCGTCGGAGTGGAAGACCACGGTGACCCTGCCCGCCGAGCGTGGTGCGATCCTCGACCGCAACGGCAACGAGCTTGCCATGTCCGTCCCGCAGACGACCATCTACGCCGACCCTCATCAGGTCAACGATCCACGCGCGGAAGCGGCAGCCCTTGCTCCCATCCTCGGGATCAGCGAATCCACCCTCGACGACGACCTCACCCGTGACAGCAGCTTCGTCTACCTGGCGCACACCGTTCCCGACGCCACGGCGGCGGCCGTTTCCAAGCTGGATCTGGCCGGCATCTACAGCCTGAAGGAGCCGAAGCGCTTCTATCCCGCCGGACAGCTTGCGGCGCCGCTGCTCGGCAAGGTCGGTACCGACGGTGCCGGCCTCGGCGGGCTCGAGTACGAGTACAACAGCCTCCTTACCGGCAAGCCCGGCAAGTCCGTGGAGCAGATCGACCCGCAGGGTCGCCAGATCGCGGGAGGCCTCGAGCAATACCAGGCGCCCATGGCCGGCCAGGACCTCGTCCTCAGCATCGACGAGCCGCTCCAGTACGAAGCGGAGCAGGCCCTGGCCCAGGCCGTCGTCGCCGCGCGGGCGAAGGGCGGGATCGCCCTTCTCATGGACACCAAGACCGGCGAGATCCTGGCCGACGCGCAGCTGACCATGCCCTCCCCCGGAAGTAAGCAACCGCCCGCAGTGCCGGTCAGCATCCCGGCGCCGCCCGACGCGGGAGCATCCGCTTCGAGCGGACCTCAACCACAGCCCGTCGAGTCTCCCTCGGCCAGCGCATTCACCCGGGTCTACGAAC
>Ga0307373_10015622_pt1 | contig 10300 bp, 12 predicted proteins | sample OX2MG_FD_202534 | JGI IMG/M metagenome (GOLD analysis project Ga0307373, IMG submission 202534) | Soil microbial communities from Risofladan, Vaasa, Finland - OX-2 | ecosystem: Environmental > Terrestrial > Soil > Coastal area > Acid sulfate soil | place: Finland: Risofladan, Vaasa | collected...
TCCTCTCCATCGGAGATGGAGAGGAGGCGAGGGGGTGAGGCCGCCCGGGTCCACCGCCCAGAAGCTGGCCACTCGCAGGGGGAACCCAGCCCCACTAACGATCGTGGTGAAGGTCATCGGCCGACTCGTGACCGCTCTCGCCAGCGCGGCGCTCCTCCTCGGGATCGTGCCGTCGCTCCACAACTACTACTTCGATCCGGCCTACTGGCGAAACGACCTTCGCTCCGCCGAACGACCGGTCGAGGCCGTCGCGACACCGGACGTGGCGGTGATTGTCAACGGCCCGCCACAGTTCCCGAGCTTCTTCTACTACTTCCGCAAGACGATCCCCTGGTTCGAGCTGCCCGCGTCGCGCACCACCGGCGAGCAGACCTTGGGCACGCTCGACGGCTTGACCAAACGGTACCGCGGTCTCTGGTTCGTGAAGTATCACCCGCCGGATTACGATCCGAACAACTACGTCGAAATCTGGCTCAGCCAGCACGCCTACCTGGTCAGCTCGCGCTGGGTCGAGAACATGACCTTCAGCTTCTACGCCACCGACGACCCGACGTCGTCCCACGTCGTCGCGGCGGCGCCCATCGGCCGGACCTTCGCGACCGACGCCGCGCTGGTGAGCTACCGCGCGAGCGTCGTGCGCGCCCAGGATGCCGACTACCTGCTCGTCACCCTGTCGTGGCGCGCCCTGCGGACGCCCGCGCAGAGCGACAAGGTGTTCGCCCACCTCGTCGATCGCCAGGGAAAGCTGGTGGCGCAGAGCGACCACTTTCCCGAAGCCGATTTTCGGCCAACCTCGACCTGGAAGGCGGGCGACGTGATGGACGATCAGTTCGCGCTGAAACTGCCCGCGGATGACGCCACGCGCGGGCTGCGCCTGGACGTCGGCCTCTACCACGCCGATGGGAGCCGCCTGCCAATCCAGGGCGACTCGTCGCCCGACCGCAGCTTGAGCCTGGTCCTACCGGGGCTGAGCTCCAAGGGTAGCACTGAGTCCGGGAAAGGCGGCTAGCGGTCTTTCGCGGCGTGTCAGTGCCGGCGCTGGGTCTGACAGAGAATGTTGACCCGTCTCCTCGAGAGTTGCCACGATGGGACGGACCCTTCCAAGGGACCGTTCCCTTGAACTCGTTGTGGCGGCGATGATCTCACGCTGATCGCCTGGTTCCCGGTGGTTCGAGAACTCTCGCTTCGGCGGCCCACGCTCGTTCCGCTGCCTATAGAGCGTCGCAGTTCTCACAACGGTCCTTTAACATAGCTATCCGTGACAGATGAGAAGCCTGCTCGGCGGTTTGGTGCTGTCGTCCGGCGCCTTCGCCAATCGCGCGGCTGGTCGCAGGACGAGTTCGCCCACCAATGTGGCCTGCACAGAAGTTATATGGGCGCAATCGAGCGTGGACAAAAGGTTCCAACGATTACAACGGCTCAGAAAATCGCAGGTGCGCTTGGGCTGTCTCTATCTCTGCTCTTCGCTGAGGTGGAGAGATGCGAGCCTTAGAGGCGTCGATCCTGGGCGGCGGCACCAGCCACGCGGGCGGATCGCGGCGAGGGAGCGGGCATGCTCGACCAGGGAACTGCGGACACGATTGACCGCATGACGCGGAAGTACTGGGAGCAGAGGGTCACCGAGGACGGTTTCCTCCGTTTGGCTGCCGGGAAGGAAATTGGCCACCGAATTGCGGACATGGTCGATGAGGAGACGACGGGCCTTATCGAGCGGAGACTTACCACCAGACGGCAACGGAAGCCAGGCGGCGCCAGCATGCCACGTTCGATGGGTGACATCTGGGTTCTGTCGAGCGGTATCTACAATCCCATAAACGTTAAGGCCGGCGAGTCCGATAAACGGGGCCAACCGAATATGGTGTCTCTCAAGAAACTTCTCCGCGCCTTACTACTCCGCCAGATCGACTCATACTACCTTCTGATTGTAAAAATGCGGCTGCCGGCCCCTATAATTGTCTCGGTGTATCTCAAGGATATTCTTGACTACCTCGACCACGTCACCTTCGATTCCGGACCCGGCCAGATCATGCTCAAAGAGCGGCAGTTTTACGAGGCTGTCGAGGCAGGTACTATCCCGCCCCCTCTGACAATGGACGAGAAGGTCTCCACGCTGTTCAGACTCTTGGAAGATGCAGATCGAAGGCTGCTCCGGAATCGCGGAAGGGTGATGGACTTGATGAGAAAGATGCGCGACCAGTTTCTTGCATCCACAGCACCGGGGATTGACCAAACCGCTCTGAATTTGCAATGAGTCAGACGAAGACCCGCCGCCCGAAGAAACGACAACTCGGGCAGTTCATGACACCCGAGTCGCTCGCAACTCGCCTGGTGAAACAACTGGGCGTATCCACGGCCACCCGCGTCCTCGAGCCAAGCTTCGGGGACGGCTCTTTCATTTTGCCGCTTATCGAAGAATTCATGTCGCTTTATCAAGGCCCCGTACCGGCGCGATTGGATACAATTCTCACGAAGAACGTCTTCGGTGTAGAGGTAGACCCACGTCTCTTCCAATTATGCCTTGATAGCATCGCTCGCCGGTGGGGCTACCTCCCTGAATCTCACAATCTTGTGCTCGCGGATTTCTTTCGACATACCTTTCAATCTGATACGCTGGATAACCCACGTGGACCATGGCAGGCACTTGACGCGGATCTCAGTTTTGATCTGGTAGTCGGAAATCCTCCCTTCGGCGGCACCATCGACCCGCAAATCCAAGATGCTCTCGACCGGAAGTACGGCTTCAGGAACGGATACAAAATCAAGAAGGAGACGTACGCCTTCTTTATCGTTAAGTGCCTTGACAAATTGAAAGTGGGGGGACGCCTTCTCTTCATCTGCAGCGACTCATTCCTCACTATTCCCACGATGCGCGGTCTCCGGAGGTTGTTGATGGAGGGAGGCACGGTCTCTGTGGTAAGCCTCCGGGGTTTTTCGGAGGAGACGTCTTACCCAACGGTCCTGTTGGACGTAACTCGTTCGGGCCGATCTGACTCAATCACAGTGAACGGGCGGCAGGTATACCGGAGCGCAATGGAAACGACCGGCAACTTCTCATGGGCGATCGAGAACGATGATGCCCGATTTTTCGCCGGCCCGCGGTTGGGTGACTACGTGATCTGCAGTAGTGGCATGACGATCGGTAAGAATGAGTGGTTTGTCAAAGACGTGGTAGGCTCAGATGTTATCGAGCATTATGACTACGAGTTCTTCGATGAGCCTATCACGGTCGCAGGGGAAATCCAGAGAGCGCGCCTGCACACGCTTGGTGCAAGGGCGTTGGAAAAAGTTACGCAGCAGGTGTTGGCCGGGGGTACCAGGCGGTGCGTACGCGCGATTAAGATGCCTACGCCCGAGCGCGTGAGGCTTCCTCACCCTGGTTACCGATTTTACAACAAGGCTACGAGTGGTATCATCTATGTTCACCCTACTCATGCCGTTTACTGGAAAGATGACGGCGATGCCGTGCTCACTTTCAAGAAGAGTGGGAACTGGTACCTTCGCGGGGTTGGCGGCAAGCCATACTTCGGGCGGGCCGGGTTAACCTGGCAGCTAGTTGCCTCCCGGCTGAGTGTGAGGTACCTTCCCCCCGGTTACATCCTCGACAGCGGTTCTCCGTGCGCCTTCCTCCGTCGAGGGGTAGAGCTCTCCGAGCTATTCTTCATCTTGGGCTGGACTTGCACCGAACTTTGTACACGCTTGCTCAAGACTGTCATCAATCACACACAGAACATTCAGAGCAAGGACTTCGAACGGCTTCCGTATCCGGTCTGGGTCAGCGAGGGGGATAAGCAGGGGGCGATCTCTATCGTGCGTTCCCTGATAGATGAGGCGATGGCTGGCCGGGTCGTCCTGCGCCGCGACCCGGAGATCGGCGCTCTCGAGAAGTTGTACTCGTACCAGGAGTCCGACGAAGCGCGGCGCAGCGGCGACACGCGGGAAGGCAGCTTCCAACTCGCCCTTTGGTGATTGTTGGCATCCCTCGATCACCGGCGTGATCCTGTTCCATCGGCGATCATTCTCCCGGGCCGTGATCCCAAGCGTCGAGCCAAAGCTGATTCAGCTCCCCCACTGCCGCCGCTGCCGCCGTGTAGCTCAGGCCATAGGCGGGCACCGCGCGGACCAGCCGCGTGACGGCCTGGAAACCGCGGTCCGCGAGAATCGCGGCGTTGACCAGTCGGGGCATCAATCGGTATGCCGCTTCCGCCTGCGTCAACCGGTGGATGGCCAGCGGACCGTCGGGCGAATACCGCGGGAACACCAGGACGCGAAGTCCCGCGTGCGCGCGCACGGAGTTGGGCCGGAGCTGCTCCGGATCGAGATAGATTCGACCGCCAGGAAAGGGGATCGGCGTCGGCACCGGCGGGTCCCACCAGGGCTGCCCGACGACCGCCGAGTCGCTTTTCAGAACGATGGGCCGGGGAAATCCGGTCATCGCGCTCCCATCAATGCCCAGCGCGACCAGCTCATCCGAGAGGAAGTCGGAACCCGTCGCGGTTAGCCACGTCGCCAGTGTTGATTTTCCGCAGCCGGACTCACCACAGAGGACCAGGCCTACGTTGCCGCGGACCAGGCCGGCTCCGTGTACCACGAGCGACGTCCGGCAGCTCGTGGCGAGGGCGAGGGTGACCTCGTAGATCAAGCGCTCGACGACCTCGGGGGTCGGGAAGCCGCGATCGACCACGCAGCCATCTTTCAGCAGCAACCAGGTCGCTCCCTCGTCGGGTCGGACCTCGAACGTGCTCGTTGAGAGGGCGGCGGGATCGCTCGGACCAGCTCGGCAATGACGCAGCAGCGCCGCGAGGCACGCCAACAGCGCCGCATCAGTACAGTCGATCTGTGACGCATGATCGGCGAACTGGACGATCAGCCGCCCGCGGTCCTCAGGCCTGGCGGTCATCGACGGGTCCCGGGCGAACAATCGCGATGGACTCGTTGTCCAGGAACATCTGGAGGACGCGCTGCACGTCGGTCTGGATCTCCGGCGCGGCGTCGGGGTAGGCATCGCTCAACAGGTCACGGATCTCCCCCAGCGTTCGTTGCCCATCACACAGGCGCCAGATGAGCGCAGCACTCCGGTTCAAATGCATGATGGTGAGCTTGACCGGGTGAAAGAGGACCGCTTCACCGTCCAGATCGTCTATCTGGAAGCCGGGCGCCCGACGCGGACGGTCACTGTCGTGCATCGATCATCCTCCGGCCGGCCGAGCGATCGCGCGCTGACAGAGAAGCTGGGTCGTCCAGCCAAGAATTTCCAGCGGATGACGGACCCAGCGATACCACCAGAGCGGGCTGGCGCTGCCGAGTCCGTGGTGCAGACGAAGCCACCACGCGGAGGGGCAGAAGGTATCGACGACGATGCGCCGCGTTCCCTTCCCCACGCGCCGCTGGTCGGCCACGGCGGTGCGCGGCCACCCGCGGAAGTCCTCCCAGTCGCCGTGGCCGGCGTGTCCGACCCGCACCCTTGCCGCGCGCAGCAGGTCCTCCGAGAGGGGGACGACGACGTGGAGCAAGGACAGGACGCGCGGCACGATGGGATAAGCGCGGCGCAGGTGTTCCCAGTCGATCTGGTCCAGAAACGACTCGGCCAGCCTCGCGATGTCCGCGATCCAGATCAAGCGCAGGCGGGTGAAGACGTCGGCGTGGACGACCAGGTGCTGGCAGAGGTGCCAGAGGAGTGCTTCGAGGCCCAGGGTACGCGCGGTGAGGTCCCCAATCTGGAAGGCCACGGGCGACGACGCCAGGGGGTCCAGCGTGGTCGTGATGCGGCACCGCGACGGGAACAGGCCGTGGTGAAGCTCGACCTTCACCGGCAGGCCGTCGACGCACCGGGCCACGACGACGTGCTTGTCGGGCAGAGTGCCGTCGTCGGGAGGCGATGGCTCGAAACCCAGCTCCAGCAGCACGTGCCGCGCTCGCTCCAGGTCGGATCGCTTCAGCAGCAGGTCCAGGTCTCCCATCGGGCGCAGGCCAGGCTCGGAGTAAATCAGGTGCGCGAGAGCGGCCCCCTTGAGGACAAAGGGAGAGATTCCGGCAGCGTCCAGGGCGACGAGGACCTGCCGCAACGCGGAAAGCCGTACGCCGTTGGCGTGGCGATGGCGGAGGTAGAGGCCGTGGAGCGCGCGCCAGGCAGCCGGTGGGAGCGCGACGTCAGCGGCCTTGAGCCGGGCGTAGACGAGCGGCCCCAGGCCGTGCGCTTCCGCGGCCGTCTGGAGCGCGCTCCAGTCCGTGAACCCGTCCAGCGATCGGCTCAACTGATCGTCGCCGGCCTGGCCGGCGCAGCAGGCGAGCACGGCGTAGACACGCCGATTCTCACCAACCGACGCGTGCTCCGCCATCCCGGCGACCGACCTCCATCTTGAAACGACCGAGTCTCTTCCTCGATTGCCGACGTATTACTAAGAAACTATCTCAAAACTGTTGCTTGGGCGCCCACGGGGCGCCCAAGCAACAGTTTTGAGATAGTTTCTAAGTGGGTCGGGGAGTATCCGTCGCGGTGGCGGTCGGGGTCGACGTCGACGTGGCCGTGTCCGTGACGGTCGGCGTCGTGGTCGACGTGGCCGTGGCCGTGACGGTCGACGTCGCGGTCGACGTGGCCGGCACGGTCGTCGCCGTTGACGTCGTGGTCGCTGTGGGCGGCGCGGTTGCCGTGGCGGTCGCGGTCGACGTGGCGGACGGCGGTACCGGCGACGGCGTCACGGTTGCCGAGGGAAGCGGCGAGACGTCGGCGGCCTCGGGAAGTGAGCTTGCCTCGACCAGTGGGGTCTCCCAGGAGGCAGGAATCGCGGCCAGCCCGGCCACTCCCGCCGCGGCTGCCAGCGCCTTGATCGTCTCGCGCCGCGAGAGGTTGTGCATGTCCACTCCCCATCGACAAAATGCGGCCATCTATTTCGGGGCCAGCCACGCGGAAACAGCGTGCGAACAAAGCGGCAGCGTCACTATAGCAGCAGACCGAGGAGCGGTCAAGGGCATCCAAAGGGCATTCTAATACGACCAGGACGGTGTGAAGGGAACATCATCCAGCATCCCGAACTTTGGGCGGACAGGCGGGGGCTACCTTCACCACAGAGACACGGAGGTTTCACGGAGGACACAGAGGCGGGGGTAGAGGGTCTGGGGTTTGGGGTATCGGGGTTGGCGCACCGGATCCCGCGACCCCAAACCCCAGACCCCCATCTCCGTGTTCTCTGTGCTCCCTCAGTATCTCTGTGGTGGACGCTCCCAGTCTGACCGAACCCAGAAATTCGGGATGCTTGATGATGTTCCCTCAAAAGCGTCCTTGTCGTATGAGATTGCCAGCAGATCGTTCGGCCTTCTCTTGGCAGGTAGATTGACATGGCGTTCTCGGAGCGCTAACCTTTGGGAAATACCAGAACAGAAGTTTTGGACGGCCAGATCCAGACAGGCACAAAGGAATTGGCGGGGTGAACCGACGCATGTCAGCGACCGTAGCCGAGGTCCACGACAGGCTGTTCCCCGTGGAGCCACGGCGGAAGGGGCGCGAACCGCACCCAATCGTCAGCTCGAGGCGAAAGAAGATCGCGTTCGGGTGGTACGGTGGAAAGTACTCGCACCTCGACTGGCTTTTGCCGCTTTTGCCCCAGGTACACCACTATAGTGAACCATTCGGCGGCTCAGCCGCGGTGCTGTTGAATCGCGCTCCGTCGCCGGTAGAGACGTACAACGACCTCGACGGCGAGGTGGTGAACTTCTTTCGCATCTTGCGTGACCAGAAGGATGCTCTCGTCGAGGCGATTGGCCTCACGCCGTTTTCCCGCGAGGAATTCTACGAAGCCGTCTCCGGGGGCGAGAATGCGCTTTCGGATCTGGAAAGGGCGCGTCGCTTCTTCGTGCGCGCACGACAGGCCAGGACCGGCCTCGCGCAAAGCGCGACCCTTGGGCGGTGGGCAAACTGCAAACAGACGTCGCGGAGCGGGATGTCGGGCGTCGTCTCGCGCTGGCTTGGCAGCATCGAGAGTTTGCCCGAGGTGGCATTGCGCCTGCTGCGGGTGCAGATCGAAAACCGCCCCGCGGTCGAGGTCGTCAAGCTCTACGACAGCCCGTCCACGCTGGTCTACTGCGATCCTCCGTACGTCCACGCGTCGCGGGGCGACAGCAAGGCGTACGAGTTCGAGATGGACGACGATGCTCACCGCGAGCTCGCGACAGTCCTCCGGCATTGCTCGGCGAAGGCAGCGGTATCGGGATATCGCTGCGACCTCATGGATGAGCTCTATGAAGGGTGGCGCCGGATCGACGCGCCGGTGAAGCTCTGCCACTCGGTGAAGGAGGCCCGTCAGGAAGCGCTTTGGGCGAACTACTGATACCTCGAGTCCTGCGGCAGCGAGACTCGGCGCTGTACAATACGGTATGACAAAACGAAGCGTTAACCCGGATCGAGATGAGATAGCGAAGTCACCGAAATCCGCTTCGATTGATCAGGGCCGGGATCTACTCTGCCATTCGTGGAATCGGGTGACTGGGAACGCGGGTGCCGGCCAGATTCACGACGCGTTGCAGGATGTCGTCCTGAAGCAAAGCATCTGGGAGGCCTTGCATAGCACCAACAAGTCCTACAGATACGTGCTGCCCACGCAGGTACTCGCCAAGTTGGTCGATCCCACGATAGACAGCCTTGCTCTGCAGGTCCAGTACGGCCCGAGGGGTTTTGACGCACGGTCGCTGTGTCATAGCGTCGTGGTGCCGTTTGACCGAGAGAACAACAGTGTTCTTGGTGGTTCCACCGAGCCGTACATCAATAACCCACTTGCGCGTACCAGGCATCACCCGCGAGTACGCGGGAAACCGAAGAAGCACGGAGGAGTGGGATCGTCTTATCGAGATCCTAGACCGCGTGGAGCAGTCCACGCCCGACCAGGTTGATCGGATCTTCGATCAGATTTTGGTCGACATCTATCGGATGCTCGAAGAGACGAAGGTGGCCGATGCGCCTCCGGCGCGGGTCAGCCTCGGAACAACAGCCGACCTGATCGAGGAATTCCTCAGGGCACGATCGGGCGGAGACCGTCTACAGGCCGTCGTAACAACTCTGCTACGCGTGATCGGGCGTTGGTTTGGTCTATTTGACCGGGTCGAACGGCTGCACGTAAACGCCTCCGATGCTAGCAGCGGCCAGGTTGCGGATTTGGAATGCTTCTCCGGCGATTCCCTAGCACTCGCCGTGGAGGTAAAGGACCGTGATCTTGTGTTCAAGGATCTGGATGACAAGGTCGCCGCGATTCGCCAGAAGAAGGCGCGCGAGTTTCTTGCCCTCGCGACTGGCACGGTGGTGCAGGATTCCGAGACGAAACAGTTGGTGGACTCGCAGTATGTCAGCGGGCACAACATCTACACGTTCAATTTCGATGCATTCGTGCGTCCCCTATTGGCGCTTTTGGGGGAAGAAGGTCGGATCGCGATTATCGCAGAAGTCGGTCTGGTCCTAGACGAGTTCTGTGGAATTCAGCATCGCCGCGCTTGGGCTGCCCTACTTCGAAAGGCGTAGTCTGCCGACGTGACGAAACATCAAAGGCTCTATTTGTGGAGCACGAGTGGCATCATAGAGGACGGAACGATGAAGCGGGTTGCGGTTGCCGATCTCAAGCGCGAATTGGATTCGATTCTCGAGTCGGCTGAGCGCGGGGAGACGACGATCATCGTGCGCCACGGCGAGGCGGTGGCACAAGTAGCACCGGTGTCGGAGTCGGAACGACGTATGTCTCTGCCGACCGCGCGCCGGCAAGGAGGACTCCTGGCCGTTGCCGGCCTTCTCGCTTCGTGGGAAGATCTGGCATCTGACATGGCCGAGGTCGTTGCATCACGACAGACCGCCCACGATCGTCCCGCCCCTGAACTCGGTTAACCGTGGGCTACCTGTTCGACACCGACACAATTTCCGCCGTGTTGCGCCCGAGGCCAGATACCACGGTGATGCAGCGGCTGGCGATGGTGCCTCAGACGGATCAGTTTACCTCGGCGATAACCCTGGGCGAGCTGATATTCGGTGCCAGGCGGAAGGGCAGAGGCGACCTTCTACAGCGTATTCACGAGTTGGTCGACTTCGTGCCGGTCCTTCCCTTCGACGAGGGATCTGCCAATGTCTACGGCGCTCTGAAGGCGGACCTTGAAAGGAACGGCACGCCACTGGCCGAGCCGGACCTTCGGATTGCTGCGATCGCAATGGCGAGGAACCTGACGCTGGTTACCGGCAACACGCGCCACTTCGCCCGCATGCCCGGTCTCATCCTCGAGAACTGGCTTGGCTAGGTTGTGTTTGCAAACCGTCGTCGCTGCCTTCAACGGC
>Ga0307373_10015625_pt1 | contig 10297 bp, 8 predicted proteins | sample OX2MG_FD_202534 | JGI IMG/M metagenome (GOLD analysis project Ga0307373, IMG submission 202534) | Soil microbial communities from Risofladan, Vaasa, Finland - OX-2 | ecosystem: Environmental > Terrestrial > Soil > Coastal area > Acid sulfate soil | place: Finland: Risofladan, Vaasa | collected...
CAGGCCGATCTCGACCGAGAACTCAGTACCGTCCTTGCGTCGCGCGCACAGTTCCATGCCGTCGCCCATGGAGCGGTTGCGCGGTTGCGAAAACCAGTCCGCACGATGTTCGACGTGCCGCGCCCGTGGGTGTTCCGGAATCAGCATCTCGACAGGTTGTCCGATCAGTTCACCGCGGCTGTAGCCGAAAATCTTCTCGGTGGCGGCATTCGCCAGCACGATATAGCCCTGTTGGTCGACCGCCAGAATTGCTTGTGCCGCCGTTTCCAGCAGCGCGCGAATGGTGATGTAGCTTTCCTCGGCTCTTTGCGCGGCGTCCTCGCGTTCCGTCTGATCGATGCCGGTGGCGATCACGGACTCCACCGACCCGTCGTTTAGAGCCGCGCTATTTGACCAGGCAATCAGCAAGCGCCGGCCGTCCTTGGCGACCCAATGATTTTCGGTTTGGCTCGGGTTTCCAGCGAGAACCTTATGGAAGGTTCCCTTGACCGCTGGCGTTTCGTGCGGAAGCAACAGGAAATCCCACGGCCGCCGTCCCTGCACTTCTTCGAAGGAATAGCCGGTATGTTGTTGGCACACGCGGTTGAATTGAACTATCCGCCCTTCGCGATCCAGAACCACGACCAGCAGGTCCTTGGCCGCGTCCAGGATCGCCGAGATGAAGTTTCGCTCCTTTAAAAAGGAATCCTGGTTTTGCTTGAGCTCGTGGATATCCACGAAGACAATCAGCACACCTTCGATTTTCCGTTGGCCGATCCTGAATGGGCGAATCCGCAGCGAGTACCATCGGCCATCCTCACTCTGAACCTCGCGCTGCATTTCGGCGCCCCGACCGATGACCGTCTCGATCGACTCCTCCAGGTCCGGGATCGCGACAGCTATCCGAAGGTTGCCGATCCGCCGGCCGACGTCGCCGGGGAGCAGGCCCAGCAGCTTTTGCGCCGGGGGCGTGAAACGCCGGAGATGGAGATCGCCGCCCAGGATCAGGATTGGAATATCTACTCCGCTGAGGACGCTACTCAAGTCGTCGGCGAGCTGGCCCAGCTCGGCATTGCGATTCTCCAACTGTTCGTTGAGTGCGATCAGTTCCTCTTCCTTCGCCGTCTCCATCTCCCCGTTTGTGCGCTGAAGCTCCTCGATGCTGGACAGAGCTTCTTCGTTCGCCGCGGGCGCAATGCCACTGCGCGCTTTGGGCGGGGGAGATGTGCTTTGGCGCTTTGGCGAAGAGCTTTGGCCGCGTTTTTTCATCGGGCTACTTCCTTCCGGAGTCGAAAGCCTGCTTACACGCGCGCTCAAGCTCGCCGCATCGTCGCCGACAGGCTTCGCGCTGATTGCCACATGGTGGCTGCCCAGTGGCGAACTTCGCAGACATTCGCAAATCCCGCAACCGGCGCTGTAAAACATGAGCGTGTAGAGCGCCGTGCACGACCTCAGGAAGGGGCAATGGCTCGCAACTAGTGATTTTCCTAGTAGCGTCGGATATTTCGGGCCATTACATTGAGTAAGAAGGTTGTCCCGAAGAGCCCCCGAGAAGGTGGAACGATCAGGTTACAGCACGCAATTCTGTAGCGATGCTGTGGTTCTGCGCGCTTTAGAGCGACCCTGGTACCTAAAGGTTGGTCATGATGGAGCCTCACGAGGAAAGAGCGGCTCGCTGCGCGATCATTCTTGCCGGCGGTGACGGAAAACGCCTGGCCGGATTGACCCGGCAAATCACCGGCGAAGCGGTGCCGAAGCAGTTTTGCCAGTTGATTGGCGACACCTCAATGGTGCAACAAACCCGTCGTCGCGTATCGCTGACGGTCGACGATGAGCGGATCTTCACCACGCTTACGCGCACCCATGAACGCTTCTACTCACCAATTCTCGGAAGCGTCGCATCGCGCAACCTGATCGTTCAGCCGGAGAGTCGGGGAACCGCGCCCGCCATTCTGTATTCGCTGCTGCGTTTGGCCGCGACCAACCCGCTCGCCCGGGTCGCCATTTTTCCCTCCGACCACTTCATCGACGACGATCGGAAGTTCATGCGCCATGTCGAGATGGCATTCGCCGTCACCGCCTTACGGCCCGAGTTCACGGTGCTGCTGGGGATCGCTCCTCAATGGCCCGAACCCGGCTACGGCTGGATTGAACCCGGCGCGGCGATTGGCGGGACGCCGGTCTTCCTGGTCCGCCGCTTCTGGGAAAAGCCGCGCAGTGAGATCGCCGGCGAACTTCTGGGCCACGGCTGTCTGTGGAACAGCTTCGTGATGGTGGGTCGGCTGTCGACTCTGCTGGGGCTGTTTCTCATAGCCCTGCCCGAACTGTACCTGGCCTTCAACAGGATTCGACCCGTCATCGACACCGCCTTCGAAGAAAAGACCCTCCAGCGGGTCTATGCGGATCTTCGCTCGACCGGCTTCTCGGAGCGGGTCCTGGCGGAGCATCCGGTCAACCTGGCGGTCCTTCCCGTGCATGGCGTCGAGTGGAGCGACCTCGGAGAGCCGCGCCGCGTTATGGATACGATCGCCCGAACCGGAATACGTCCTCAATGGTTAGCTGCGTAGGATAACTGCCGGTCTCCGCACACCTTCCGCCTTGCGCGCGCGAATAACGATGAGCCATTAAGAACCGATTTCTCCACTCTAGCTCATACTCGGACTCAGGCGATGATTTTGCGAAAAAAACGAAGGAGGAAGAGATTATGGGTTTTCTAGAAAAGTGGAAGCCGTCAAGGGAGTTGGATCGCTTCCGCCGAGAGGTCGATGACTTGCTCGAGCGCTTTGGTGTCGACCGCGACTGGTTCGGAAGTTTCCCGCTGGATCGCGAGTTTTATGGCGGAAGGGAGGCGTCGTTACGTCCCGCGATCGAGTCGTATGCCGAAAACGGCAAGTTCATCGTGCGTGCCGACCTCCCCGGCATTGACGCCAAGAATGTCGATATCAAAGTGGTCGGCGATGTCCTGACGATTAAGGGGCAGCGGGAAGAGAAGCGCGAGACCAAGAAGGCCGATTACCTGCGCCGCGAGGTCCGCTACGGCGCGTTTGAGCGATCGATCTCGCTTCCGGAAGGAATCAAGGCTGAAGATCTGAAGGCCACCTATCGGGATGGCATCCTCGAATTGACTGCGACGATGCCCAAAGAGGCGGCGCCCAAGGAAGTGAAGATTCAGGTCGAAGGCCCCAAGGCCAATGCCGAGAAGAAAACCGAAACAGCCTGACAGCGGCGTTTGGCAACGGTTAACCGACGGAACACGGAGCGAAAGTCGCGAGGGACGTGGATATCGTCATGGCGGCAAAGACGCAGGGCGAGCAACTCGGGGCGATTCCTTTCGCCAGTTGATTTGCGCTGCAAAAGCCTTCGGTTCGCGTGAGGATCTAAACTTACTTTTCGAGAGAACGATGGTTACCAGCGATCCATCTCTGGAATTGTCTCTGGAAGCTTTGAGCGGATCGATTCTGCCCGTGCAGTATTTCGCGCCTATCAAGCGGCGGAAGCTCGTTAATGGCGAGTGCCGTCTTCTGCTTGCCGTGCTGGAGGACGCGGTTCGTTCTTACCTATCCAATGTGAACGGCTCGAGCAGAGAGCAACGGGTACAATTAGCGGAAGTCTGGCGCTGGTTTTATGCATCCGACGGTCCACAAGGCCTGTTCGCATTCGAATCGATTTGCGACCTGCTGGAAATAGACGCTGGCATTTTCCGCAAACGGCTCGGTGCGATTGGCCTTCGCGACCTGCCGTCGCGCCGCCGGCCTGTGCGTCGCTCGCTGGTCACCGGGCCGCGTCGGGCTCGGAGCCGAAGGCAGGCGTAAACTGGCGGTGCGCCGCAGCTGGTGCGACACTCGAAGTCGAAAAGGAACTACAACGGACGGAGCGGATTGAGCCTGCCCGGTCCTGGGAAGCGTGGCGAAGCATAGAGTCTGCGAATCCACCGGTAGCCGAGGTTCCCCAGCATGACCTGGAAAGCCATCGAGAAGCCCCGGCAGGGCTGGGCGGTTGCTCCAAACCTGCTTGATTATGAACGGACCCGTGCGGAGTTTTCCTGGGAAGGGGCGCGACGCCAACTTGATGGTCTTCCCGGCGGCCTGGGGTTGAATATCGCCCATGAGGCGGTGGACCGTCATGCAGCCGGAGCGCGCCGCGACCATCTGGCGATGCGCTGGCTCGGCAAGCGCGGCGAAGTGCGCGATTTTACCTATGCCGACTTGTCCGCGCTCACCAATCGCTTCGCCAACGTGCTGAGCCGGCTCGGTGCCGGCAGGGGCGAGCGAGTCTTCCTGCTTGCCGGACGCGTCCCCGAACTTTATATCAGCGCGCTCGGCACGCTGAAGAATGGCAGCGTGTTCTGCCCGTTGTTCTCGGCCTTCGGCCCCGAGCCGATTCGTCAACGGATGAGCATCGGCGACGGCCGCGTGTTGGTCACCACGGCGATGCTTTACAAACGCAAGGTGGCGGAGTTGCGCGCTTCGCTGCCCGGCCTGCGGCAGGTATTGCTAATAGGCGCTCCCGAGGAAGTGCGCGCGATCCCCGGCACGCATGACTTTCATCAACTGATGGCCGAGGCCGACGACCGCTTTACCATAGCGCCGACCGCTCCCGAGGACCTCGCGCTGCTCCATTTCACCAGCGGCACCACCGGCAAGCCCAAGGGCGCCATGCACGTGCACGAGGCGGTCGTCGCGCATCACGTGACTGGCTATTTCGCCCTCGACTTTCATCCCGAGGATGTTTTCTGGTGTACTGCCGATCCGGGATGGGTAACCGGAACTTCCTATGGCATCATCGCCCCGCTGACTCACGGGATCACCAGTATCGTCGACGAGGCCGAGTTCGACGCCGAGCGTTGGTACGGGATTCTGCAAAGGCAGCGGGTCACGGTCTGGTACACGGCGCCGACCGCGGTGCGCATGATGATGAAGGTCGGAACCGAGGTTATCTCCAAATTCGACCTGAGCCGGCTTCGTTTCATCGCGAGCGTGGGCGAGCCACTGAATCCCGAGGCCGTGGTGTGGGGTCAAAAGGCCTTCGGGCTCGCCATTCACGATAACTGGTGGCAGACCGAGACCGGCGGCATCATGATCGCCAACTACGCGTCGATGGACGTACGGCCGGGTTCGATGGGCCGTCCGCTGCCCGGCATCGAAGCGGGCATCGTCCATCTCCGCAAAGACGGAAGCGTCGAAGCGGTGGACGAGCCCGGAGTCGAGGGCGAGCTTGCCTTGCGGCCGGGCTGGCCTTCGATGTTCCGCGGCTATCTGCACGAGGACGATCGCTATCGCAAATGCTTCGCCGGCGGATGGTACCTCACCGGCGACCTCGCCAAGCGCGACCGCGACGGCTACTTCTGGTTCGTCGGCCGCGCCGACGACGTGATCAAATCTTCCGGCCACCTGATCGGTCCGTTCGAGGTCGAGAGCGTCCTGCTCGAGCATCCCGCCGTCGCCGAAGCCGGAGTTATCGGCAAGCCCGACCCGGTCGCGGGCCAGGTGGTGAAGGCGTTCGTCTCGCTCAAGCCCGCGTACTCATCAAGTGAACAGTTGCGCCTGGAGCTGCTCGGCTTCGCGCGCCAGCGGCTGGGAGCGGTGGTGGCGCCCAAGGAGATCGACTTCGTGGCCAACGTGCCCAAGACCCGCAGCGGAAAGATCATGCGCCGCCTGCTCAAGACGCGCGAGCTCGGATTGCCCGAGGGCGACATCTCCACCCTGGAGAGCGAGTGAGATGGCTGCGCCGCGGACCCGTGCCGACGACAAGCTGAGCCCGCGCCTGAAACGCGAGCATGCGCTCGAGCTTCTGCGCCAGATGGTGCGCATCCGCCGATTCGAGGAAAAATGCGCCGAACTGTACAGCGCCGCCAAGATCCGCGGCTTTCTCCATCTATACATCGGCGAAGAGGCGGTCGCCGCGGGCGCGATACGGGCGTTGGAAGCCGACGACGCTATCGTTGCGACCTACCGCGAGCACGGCCACGCGCTGGTGCGCGGCGTCCCGGCCGCAAAGATCATGGCCGAACTCTACGGCAAGCAGGAAGGCTGCAGCCGCGGGCGGGGCGGCTCGATGCATCTGTTCGACGACACCACGCGCTTTTACGGCGGCAACGCGATAGTCGGCGGCGGATTGCCGGTCGCGGTTGGCCTGGCGCTGGCCGACAAGCTGCAGCAGCGCGCGCGTGTGACCGCGTGTTTCTTTGGCGAGGGCGCGATCGCCGAAGGCGAATTCCACGAGAGCATGAATCTCGCGGCGCTGTGGAAATTGCCCGTGCTGTTCTGCTGCGAGAACAACCTGTATGCGATGGGTACCGCGCTGAAACGTTCGGAATCGGAAGTCGACCTGTGCCTGAAGGCGACGAGCTACGAGATGCCCGCGTGGCCGGTTGACGGGATGGACGTTGCGATGTGTGAAGCGGCGGCGCGGCGCGCGACCCTGGCCGTGCGCTCGGGAGAGGGCCCGTGCTTTCTCGAGTTTCGCACCTACCGCTTCCGCGCGCATTCGATGTACGACCCGCAGCTCTACCGCACCAAGGCGGAAGTCGAGGAGTGGAAAAAGCGCGACCCGATCGAGACCTTCGAGGCGCGCCTGAAGGAACAGGGGCTCCTGAACGACGCGGAGGTCACGGCCATTGAAGCGGCGGTCGCCGACGAGCTCGCCAAGGCCGTCGAGTTTGCCGAAGCCGGGACTTGGGAGCCGGTCGAGTCGTTGACGCGGTTCGTCTATTCGGACCGGACCCGGCCGTGAGCGCGCTAGCGAAAACCGTCCGCATGACCTATCGGGAGGCGATGCGCCAGGCGATGCGCGACGCGCTGCAGCGCGACCCGCGGGTGTTCCTGATGGGCGAGGACGTCGGCCGTTACGGCGGATGTTTCGCGGTGAGCAAAGGACTGCTCGAGGAATTCGGCCCCGAGCGCATCCGCGACACTCCGCTTTCGGAATCGGCCTTCGTCGGTGCGGGGATTGGCGCGGCGATGGGCGGTATGCGGCCCATCGTCGAAATCATGACCGTCAACTTCAGCCTGCTGGCGCTCGACCAGATCGTGAATAACGCGGCGGCGATCCTCTTTATGTCGGGCGGCCAGTTCAACATTCCGCTGGTGATCCGGATGACGACCGGCGCCGGCCGCCAGCTCGCCGCGCAGCATTCGCACAGCCTCGAGGGCTGGTACGCGCACATTCCCGGCATCAAGGTGCTCGCCCCGGCGACTCTCGAAGACGCCCGCGGCATGCTCTGGACGGCGCTCGAAGATCCCGACCCGGTGCTGATTTTCGAGCATGGGGGCCTGTACAACATGGAAGGCGAGTTAGCGGCCGACGCGGGCGCCGTGGACATCGACAAGGCCGTGCCCCGGCGCTCCGGAACCGACGTGAGCCTGATTACCTACGGCGGTACGCTGGGCAAGACGCTCGCGGCGGCCGATGAGCTGGCCGGCGCGGGCATCAGCGCGGAGGTGATCGATCTGCGCACGTTGCGGCCGCTCGACGCCGCGACAATTCTCGACTCGGTCACGCGTACCCATCGCGCGGTCATCGTCGACGAAGGATGGCGCAGCGGCAGCATCTCGGCCGAAATCAGCGCGCGCATCATGGAAGGCGCTTTTTACGAACTCGACGCTCCGGTGGCGCGCGTCTGCAGTGCCGAGGCGCCGATGCCGTACGCCAAGCATCTCGAGGACGCGGCGCTGCCGCAGGTGCCGGCGATCGTCGCGTGTGTGCGCGCCATGGTGGGGGATCGTGGCTGAGTTCCGGATGCCCGCGCTGGGGGCCGACATGGAGGTCGGCACCGTTCTCCAATGGCTGGTCAAACCCGGCGACGCGGTCAAGCACGGCGACATCGTGGCAGTCGTGGACACGGAAAAGGCGACGATCGAAGTCGAGGTGTTCGAAGCCGGAGTCATCCGGAACATCCTTGTGCAGGAGGGCGAAAAGGTCCCGGTCGGTACGGTGCTCGCAATGATCGGTGCTGAGGGCGAGCTCGCCGCGCCGGCGGCTGAAGTCAAACCAAAACCCGTAGCGGCAGCGGTTCCGATCGAAGAGAAACCGAAGCCCGCCGGTTTGCCGCCACCAGCGCCTGCTGCGCCCGCCGCGATGCGTCCTTGCGTAACCGCCGGCGCGGAAAAGCAACCGCCGCCCAAGGCGGCGCCCGCCGTGTCTCATCGCCTGCGCGTGTCTCCGCTGGCAATGCGTATCGCGGCCGACCTTGGGATCGACGTCTCCAGGGTGAAAGGAACCGGCCCCGAAGGAGCGATCACCAAGGCGGACGTGGAACGGGCGGCTAAGGCGGCCGCCGCTCCTCGGGCCAAGCCCGCCGCGGTCGAAGCGGCAGCGCCGGCGGCCGAAGCTCCCAAGGCGGCGGTGTCCAGGCCCGCGCTCTCGGGCGAGGAGCGCAAGGCTGCGATGCGCAAGGCGATCGCGGCCGCGATGGCGCGCTCGAAGCGCGAGATTCCGCATTACTACCTCGGCACGCAAATCGACATGAGCCGCGCGATGGCCTGGCTGCAAGCGGAAAACCTGACGCGGCCGGTAACCGGACGGCTGCTGTATTCGGTGTTGCTGCTCAAGGCGGTCGCGTTGGCGGTTCGCGAGATACCGGAGATGAACGGTTTCTGGATCGACGGCGCGTTCAAGCCGAGCGAAGCGGTGCACGTCGGCGTGGCAATCTCGCTGCGTCAGGGCGGGCTGATCGCGCCGGCGATCCACGACGTGGAGAAAAGGCGCCTCGATGAAATCATGGTCAACCTGTACGACCTGGTGAAACGGGTGCGCGCCGGCGTGCTGCGCAGTTCGGAGATCGCCGACGCCACCATTACCGTCACCAGCCTGGGCGACCAGGGCGTCGAAACCGTCTTTGGCATCATTTACCCGCCGCAGGTCGCGCTGGTCGGCTTCGGCAAGATCACCGAGCGTCCGTGGGCAAGCAACGGGATGGTCGGAGCGAAGCCGGTCATCACGGGGACGCTTGCCGCCGACCATCGGGCGAGTGACGGCCATCGTGGCGGACTCTTTCTCGCCGCCATCGAGCGCCTGCTACAGGAGCCGGAGAAACTTGACGGACAATGAAATCAAAGCGCTGGTCATGGGCGAACTGAAGAAGCTCGCCCCCGAAGCCGACGCGGGTCAGATCGATCCGGCGATCGATTTGCGCGAGCAGATCGACCTCGATTCGATGGATATGCTGAACCTCATGATCGCCATTCACGAGGCGACGGGAGTGGATATTCCCGAAGCGGATTATCCTCAGATGGCGACACTTAATGGTTGTGTCGCCTATCTGCGTGGCCGCATCAAAAACACAGTAACGGGGTCCCGTGGCTGCGGCTCAGCACGCACGCGGACGGTTGGACGGTGAATGAGTCTCAAGTTCGTTAAATGAAATTCCCGGTCGGTCATCGTCCTGTGGCCCCTGCCATACTAACGGGCTGCGAAAGAGATTCGCGCCAATTCTCTCTCGGCCAGGGAATAGGTACATGAGGACCCTGAGCACCGCTCCGTTCGAATCCGAACCCAGGGCTCTGAAACCGCTGATGGAGCTGGCTCTGGATCTTCGGAACTGCTGGGATCATACGACGGATCCGGTATGGAGCAAGATCGAGCCGGAGTTGTGGACGCTTACCCACAATCCCTGGGTCGTGCTGCAGACGGCTTCACGGACGAAGCTAAAGTCCCTCGAAAGCGACGCCGAATTCGGCAAGCACGTTCACGAACTCCTGAACCGGCAGCGGCAACTCCTGAAAAGCGAGGCCTGGTTTCAGCGCACGCACAGTGACTCGCCGCTCGGCTGCGTTGCCTACTTCAGCATGGAATTCGGACTCAGCGAAGCGCTGCCCATCTATTCCGGCGGACTGGGCAATGTCGCTGGCGATCAGCTAAAGGCCGCCAGCGATCTTGGCGTCCCGCTCGTTGCCGTCGGACTTCTCTATCAGCAGGGCTATTTCCGGCAGATCATCGACGCCGACGGAAGCCAACGGGCGCTCTACCCATACAACGACCCCGGCCAATTGCCCATCGCACCTGTGCGGGACAAAGACGGCGAATGGTTCAGGCTGAGCGTCATCCTGCCGGGTCAAAAACTCTGGCTGCGCGCCTGGCAAGCACAGGTCGGACGGCTGAAACTCTATTTGCTCGACAGCAACGACCCTGCCAATCCGCCGGCGTACCGCGGCATCACGAGCGAACTATATGGCGGCGGGCCCGAACTGCGGCTGGCGCAGGAACTGGTGCTCGGCATCGGCGGCTGGCGGCTGCTGCGAGGTCTCGGAATCAAGCCGGAAGTCTGTCACCTGAACGAAGGGCACGCGGCGTTCGCGGTGGTGGAACGCGCGCGCAGCTT
>Ga0307373_10015629_pt1 | contig 10294 bp, 8 predicted proteins | sample OX2MG_FD_202534 | JGI IMG/M metagenome (GOLD analysis project Ga0307373, IMG submission 202534) | Soil microbial communities from Risofladan, Vaasa, Finland - OX-2 | ecosystem: Environmental > Terrestrial > Soil > Coastal area > Acid sulfate soil | place: Finland: Risofladan, Vaasa | collected...
CCGTGCGCTCATATAGGCGCACCGCGGCGGGCGGCGCGCTCTCCGCCAGCCGCCTCCTCTCCACCTCCCCGGCCGCCACCTCGGCAGCCAAGCCGGCGGCGGCGGCGCGGTCGGCGCCGCGCATCCGCTCCACTTCCTGCCCTCGTTCCGCCAGCTGCGAGCTGACCTCGGCCAGCTCCGACGCCGACTGCTCCTGCGCCTCCATTTGGGCCAGCTCGGTCTCCTCCAATCCGGCCACCTTGGAGCGCAGCGTATCCAGTTCGTGCTGACGCCGCTGCAGATCGGCCGGGTGGCGCACGCTGCCGTCGTAGATCGCCTTTTCGTGGCTCTTGGCGCGATCCGCGAGCTCGCCCACCTCCTGTTCCAGCTGCTTTAGGGCCAACCCCAGTTGCTGCACTTGGCTCTCCAGCTCAGACCGTCGCTTGCGTAGCTGGCGGACGGTGGGATCGGTCTTGGCCCGGGTGGCCGCCGCCGCCTGTTCGTCAAGCAGGGCCTGGTGGCGCAACTCAAGGGCCTCTATGCCCGCCAGAGTCTCCGCCAACTTCACCGGGGCGCCACCAAGAATAGCTGATAGAGATGGCCTTTTTCGATGACCGAGCGGTGCTCCCGAGGCGGCCAGCCCTGGCGGTCCAGCCAGGCCAACAGTCGCTCGCTTCGCTGCGCTGGCTGGAGACAGAGCCAGTCCAGCCCCAAGGCCAGCTGGCGATCGCGCTCCAGCATCTGGGCGATGGTGACGCCCCCGAGCCCGGCGATGATGGCCACCCGGCATCCCAACCCGGTCAGCGGAACCAGCCCCTCCCCCTCCAGGATCCGCACCCCGCTGCGCTCACCGAGCAGGCGACGCAATTCGGCGGATGGCCCGGGATTGACCTCGGTGGCGAATACCTGGCGCTGGGGGTTGCGGCGCTTGAGCTCGCGGGCCAGGCGCCCGTGTCCGCTCCCGATATCTGCCACCGCGCCCTCGAGCGGGCACAACTCCTGAACCGCTCGCAGCCGCGGCCCCAGCCGGGCCGGAATCCCGGCGGCAGCCGTTGCCGAGTTGGGCCGCGCCGAGGACCCGGGGACCAGGACGGTACTCATGCGGGCGAGTCTACGGAGTGAGGCTGAGTCGTCCGCGAGCCGTGGCGCTACGCTGCCGGAGATGATGGCGCTCCTTGACCGCTAGGCAAGACCAGCCGCTGCCCCAGGACCGCATCGCCCCTTACTGGCTGGGTGAGGGGGAACGCGGGGTCCTGCTGCTGCACGGGTTCGCCGGCACGCCGCCAGAGATGCGGCCGCTGGCGGAGGAGATGGCAAATCGCGGCTTCACCGTGTACGCGCCCCTCCTGGCCGGGCACGGGAGTTCGCCGGAGGAGCTGGAGACCACCTCTCACCGGGACTGGATCCGGTCGGCCAACCAGGCTCTCGACGAGCTCCAGGCGCGCTGCCGCTGGGTGGGTGTGGCGGGCCAGTCGATGGGAGCCACCATCGCCCTGCATTTGGCAGCGACCCGACCCGAGCCCCAGGCGGTCGTATCCCAGTCGGGCTTCACCTGGTTGCGGGATTGGCGGGTGCGCCTGCTGCCGGTGCTCAAGCACGTGGTTCGATGGGACATCCGGTCCGAGGAGGTCGACCTCTACAACCCCGAAGCCATCCACGAACTCTATAGCTACTATCGCCGCCCCACTCGGGCGATCGCCGAGCTGGCCCGGCTGGGCCGGCAGGTCCGGGCCGAGCTACCCGGGGTGTTCCGGCCCCTGCTGGTGCTGCAGGGGGGGCGGGACAGCGTGGTGGACCCGGTCAACGCCGGCCAGATCATCGCCGCGGTTAACTCCCCGGTCCGCGCCCTGCGGATCTTCCCCCGCAGCGGCCACGGGCTAAGCGTGGACGTGGATCGCCAGGAGGTGGCGGAGCTGGGGGGATCGTGGCTGGAGCGTCACGTGGCGCCGCTCTGATCCGTGGCCCGGTCTTCAGCCCGAAATCTGCTGTCTCAACTTGGCCGCGGTCTCATCGTCCAGGACCGGGTTGTCCGGGTGCCCGCCGTCAGGAAGGGGCCGGCCGCGCTGGGTCGTTGGCTGCTCCCTGACCCCCTCGGCTGCCCGGCCACGGTAGGCCAGACCGCAGCCAACGCATACGTAGACCGGCGCGCTGCGGCCCTTTCCGAGATACTTCAGGTGGCTCCAGCGAATGCGCTGGCCACAGGCGCAGAGCCGCGGGGAGGGTACCTCGGGCAGCCCCTGGAAGTCGCCGGGTCCCATCCTCAGCCGCTCTGATCGCGGAGGTTCATCTGACGACGAGCATAGGACCGGAGTCGGCCAGACCGACGTCTGCCGGGCGGACCGTAAGATGGAGGAACCGTGCGGGTCGATGAGCTGACCGGGGCCACCATCGGCCGGTACCGACTTGGTGGCCGGCTTCAAGTGCTGCCCTACGCCAGCATCCATCGGGGCACCGTCCAAGCGGACGGAAGGCAGGTGCTGGTCTGGACCTTCCGGGAGCCCTACGCAACCGCTGCGGGTTTCCTGGAGGCGCTCCAGCACCTGGCCGGCGATCGCCGCGCCGCCCAGGTTCAGGGCCTGCTCCAGGTACTGGAAATCGGGGTGCAGGAGCTGCGGGCGCCGCTGGTCTACCTGGTCACCGAGAATGCCGACAGCGGCTTTCTGGTCAGCCTGCTCCAATCCGGCAAGGCCCCCGGGGTATTCGCCACCACCGGGCCCCTGGCCCGGACCATCGATCGCATGCACCTGCTGGGACTGGTCCATGGCGACATCCAGCCGGCCACCGTGGCCGTTGCCAGCCAGGGGCCAGTGCTGGCCGGGCATTCGATCCGGACCGTGGTCAGCAGGGTGACCCCGGCCGCCGCCTGGGTAGACATCACCCGCTCCTTCCGGCCTCCCGAGGCGCCCAGCAGTGCCGACGCCAGCCGGGCCAGTGACCTCTGGGGACTGGCCGCCCTGGTTTATTACCTTCTGGTCGGACGACCTCCGGCCAGCTATGGCCCGCCGGAGCCGCCCAGCCGGTTTCGGCCCCAGCTCCGCGGCCGGGTAGATGAGGCCGTGATCCGAGCCCTCTCGGCCGATCCGGCCCAGCGGTTCGCCAGCGGGTTGGAATTCTTCTCGGCGCTCCGCGGCATCCCCGCCTCGGCGGGATTCCGACCATCGGTGAGCCCCGCCCCGGACGCGGGCCAGTGGGCCCAGTCCGCGCCGATCACCTCCCCAAGGTTCCCGAGCGCCGGCGCCGGCAGCGAGGCGGCGGCCGGCCGGGCTACCGATTCCGCTTCCCGGTCGGCAGCCCAGGTCGCGTCGCGCTGGCCGATCGAGCCACCGCTGACACCAGCCTCGATTCGGGCTGAGTCACTCCCATACCGACCGGACGGGATCGGCTCCGAGCCCCAGGCATTGGGGGAGAGCACCCAGTTGATCCCCCTCGAGCCGTCCGGCGTCGAACCGCGACTGAGACGGCGGGGGGGTCTGCTGCTGCTGGCAGTGCTGGCGATCGCGGTGGTGGTGGCGGTGGTGGTCATGATCACCCAACGGCTCCATCTCTGACCCGCCCGGCGACTCCCCGCTCGGCGGGGACGACCAGTTGAGATCGGATCGGCCCGAGCTGGGACGCCTGTTGACCAGCCTGGCATCTCTGGACGATCCCCCGCTGCCGGCCGGGGGGGCCGGCCTTCGCCAGGCGGCGGTGCTGGCGCTGCTCGATCCCAGCTCCAGCGAACTGCCGCTCCTGCTCCTGTTGCGGAGCTCGGAGCTGCGCTCCCATCCGGGCCAGGTCGGGCTCCCCGGTGGCAGTCCCTCGCCCGGGGACGGGCCGCTCTGGCGGACCGCCCTGCGCGAGGCCCAGGAGGAGCTGGAGGTGCCCCCGGACGCCGTGGACCTGCGGGGCCGGGCCACCGTGGTACCGACCTGGAACTCCGGCTTCGCCATCACTCCCTTCGTGGGACTGCTCCGGCGCCGGTTCCAGGCCCGGCCCGCAGCTTCCGAGGTGGAGGCCTACTTCTGGTTCCCGCTGCTGCCCTCAGGTGGCCGGCCACCGCGGCTGAGTCGGGAGGTGAGGGTGCGGGACGCCAGCTTCGAGATGCCAGGCTACCCACACGGGAAGCACTTCATCTGGGGTGCCACCGGGGCCATCGTCGACGATCTGCTCGGCCGGCTGGCGTAGCCGGCCAGCTAAGCCCGCCGGCCCTCAGTTGGTGGCGGCCACCCCGGTCGGCAGGATTGGCGGGGTGAGCCCGAAGCCCACCGTGCGGCGCTCGCGACGAGCCTCCACGGGGGACATCAGAGCTCGGTCCAGGACCTCATCCACCGACCGCACGAAGACCACCTCCATCCCTTCTAACAGGGAGGAGTCGATCTCGAACAGGTCGCGGCGATTGCGCTCGGGCAGTAGGAAGACCTTGATCCCGCCCCGGTGCGCCGCCAGCAGCTTGTCCTTGACCCCGCCGATGGGAAGGATGCGTCCTCGCAGGGTCACCTCCCCGGTCATGGCCAGGTCGTGACGGACCGGCCGGTCGCTGGCCACCGAGACCAGGGCGGTGGTGAGGGTCACTCCGGCTGAGGGACCATCCTTGGGGATGGCTCCCGCGGGGACGTGGATATGGACTCCGTGGTCGTCGAAGAAGTTCTCCTTGACTCCGTACTCCGACCCGTGCACCCTGACCCAGGAGAGCGCAGCCCGCGCCGACTCCTGCATGACGTCGCCGATCTGGCCGGTCAGCTGCATCTCGGTTCGCCCGGCGATCGCCAGCGCCTCGACGGTGACCAGGTCGCCCCCGACATCCGAGACCACCACTCCGGTCGCCACTCCGACCCGGTCCTCGGCCTCGGCCGCATCGTGGTCGAAGCGGGCCGGACCGAGGTAAGCGATCAGGTCGTCGGGGCCGACCCGAATGTCGGTGAGCTCGGGGTTCTCGACCAGCCGACGGGGCACCTTGCGCATAACCTGGGCCAGTTGGCGTTCCAGGCCGCGCACTCCCGCCTCGCGAGTGTAGTTGCGGATCACGATGTGGAGAGCCTCGTCGGTGATCTCCAGCTCGCTGGAGTCGAGGGCGTGTTGCTCCATCTGGCGGGGCACCAGGTGCTGCTTGGCGATGCCCAGCTTTTCCTCCTCCGTGTATCCGGTGATCGGAATGATCTCCATGCGGTCGCGCAACGGCGCGGAGATGGTGTCAATCACGTTGGCGGTGGTGATGAATAGCACTTGGGAGAGGTCGTAGGCGACCTCCAGGTAGTGGTCGGAGAACTCCCGGTTCTGCTCGGGGTCGAGCACCTCCAGCAGGGCCGCCGAGGGATCGCCCCGGAAGTCAAGGCCAACCTTGTCGATCTCGTCCAGCATCATCACCGGGTTCTTGGTGCCGGCCTGCTTCATGGCCTGGATGACCCGCCCCGGCAGCGCCCCGATGTAGGTGCGCCGGTGACCGCGGATTTCGGCCTCGTCGCGGATCCCACCCAGGGATACCCGGACCAGCTTGCGACCCAGGGCGCGGGCGATGCTCCGGCCCAGTGACGTCTTGCCGACCCCGGGTGGTCCCACGAAGCAGAGGATCGGGGTCTGGAGTGGGCGGGGCTGGGGACCAACTTCGTCGGTGGGTGCCGGGGGTGTCTCTTCCGGCTCCTTTTCGGCGGCGCTGGCCTCGGCGAGCGCCCGGCGCTCCAGGACCCGCTTGCGCACCGCCATCCACTCCAGGATCCGCTCCTTCACCTTGGGCAGGCCGTAGTGGTCCTCGTCCAGGATCCGGGCCGCCTCGCGGATGTCGACCCGCTCCTCGCCGGCATCCTTCCAAGGAAGGTCGACCAGCCACTCCACGTAGGTGCGGACGATCCCGACTTCAGGAGAGGCGCTGGGTAGGGACTCGAGCCGGTCCAACTCCTTGAGGGACCGCGCGTGGACCGACTCGGGCATGCCGGCGGCATCAATCCGTTCGCGCAGGTCGTCCTCGGCGGTGCCCTCGCCGCCCACCTCGGCCAGCTCCTTTCGGATGGCCTTGAGCTGCTCGCGGAGGATGGCCTCGCGCTGGCCCTGATTGATGGTCTGGGCGACATCCTGCTGGATCTTGCTTCGAAGCTGGGCAACCTCCAGCTGGCGAGCCAAAAGCGGCACCAAGCCGCGCAGCCGGCGCTCGACGTCAGGCTCCTGGAGCAGGGCGATCCGGTCCTCGGGATCCAGGTCGGGGGCGGTTCCGGTGAGGTCGGCGATCTTGCCCGGCTCCTTGGTCCGCGCGATCGCCACCGCCAGCTCCGGCGGAACCGAGGCGCCAGCCGCGACGTAGTCAGCGAAGAGCTGCCGGACCGAGCCCGCCAGGGCGTCGATTTCGGTCCCCTCGGGCTCGGTGTCGGGCAGCTCCACGAACTTCGCCGACCACATCTCTCCAACCTCAAGCTCGATCAGGCGGACCCGGCGCTGGCCCTCGACCAGGACCTGGGCACCGGCGGTGCCGCGCCTAAAGGCGCCGATCTGGGCCACCGTGGCGACCGGGTAGAGGTCGAGCAGCTGTACCTCGTCCAGCTCACTCTGGCGCTGGACTGCCAGGATCACCTTGCCCTCGGCGGCGACGGCCGCCTCCAGACCGTTTACCGAACGGTCGCGACCGGCCCCCAATGGAGCCAGTTGATGGGGCAGCACAACGTTGTCGCGCAGAGGTACCAGCGGCAACGTTTCAATCTTTGGGGTTTGGCGGCTCCGACGTCCGGCAGCAGCGGCGCCGTTCTGCTCTAGCTCTTCGGTCAAGGTTTCACTCCAGGGTCAATCGGCTGCGGGCTGGGCCCGGCAGTGCTCAGTGTGCCCGTCCCCGGGGGCGGCCAAACCTGGGCGTAGAGGCGATTGCCAACCGATCTGGACTGGGTGGTGGCGCGCAGTTCTCCGAAACAACCCGTGACCGTGGTCACGATGGTCCGAGCGAGCCTCCATCTCGGTCAGCGGCCTCGGCGAGGGGCTGGACGCCAAGGTCCCGGAGCGCCAGATGCGGATCGCCTGGACCGGGTGGTTGGTGTGACCGCCTCTGCCGATCGGGCGGTTGGCCTCCCCGGCCCCGGTCATTGTGCTGGCGCGGCGATCCCCGCCGGGGCGCCTTAGCCAATTCATAACGCCATCTTTCACTGGAGTTAACCGACCCCACCCGAACATCGGCGCAGGAAAAGCTTGGGCCGAACCCGGCTCGGGAGGGACGACCCACCAGGGAGGAATTCATGGCACACGAAGGTAGACGTGGCAATCGACGCGGGGTGGGACGTCTTCGCTCAGCGGGGCTGGTGGTGGCCGCCTGCACCCTGGCGCTGACCGCGCTGGGAGTCGCGCCGATCCAGCTGGTGGGCGCGGCCAAAAAGGTTCCGCTGGTGGTCTATTCGTCGCAGGGCTACGACAAGAACACCGTCGCAGCGTTCCAGAAGGCGACCGGTATCCCAACGCAGCTGGTGGATGACAGCACCGGGCCATTGCTGGCGCGGATCGCCGCCGAGGCCAACAATCCCCAGTGGGGACTGCTCTGGGTGGACGGCGATGAGGCCTTCGCCGCCCTCGACAAGCAGGGCACCCTGCTCAAGCACTTCGAACCCAAGGTGAACTGGACCGCGGCCGCCAAGAAGGTTCTGCCGGCTGACCAGAGCTATATCCCGACCGGGTTCACCCTGGCCTGCGCCCTCATCTACAACTCCGCCGAGATCAGCAACCCACCGACCAGCTGGAGTCAGCTCACCCAGGCGCAGTGGAAAGGAGATCTAGGGATGAACAACCCTTCGATCTCCGGGCCCACCTATCCCTGCGTGGCCGGGGTGATGCAGCACCTGGGCGGGGTCTCGGCCGGCGAACAGTACTTCACCCAGCTGAAGGCCAACGGACTGGTGATCCATGACGTCAACGGCGACACCCTCAACGCTCTCAACTCCGGCCAGATCAAGATGGCCATCGTCCAGAGCTCTGCGGAAATCGGGGCCTCCCAGGGCACCGACCTAAAGGTGGCCTTCCTCACCCCCGAGACATTGTTGCCGTCAGTGATCGGGATCGACGGCAAGGTATCGCACCAGGAGCGGCTGGAAGCGGAGAAATTCGCGGAGTTCGTGCTTTCCAACCCGGGTCAGCATCAGATGCAGACCGGCGACCCGCACGGGGATTCGCTCTACTGGCCGGTGCTGCAAGCAACGAATCCCCTGCCGGACCTGCCCCAGTTCTCAGGAGTGCCCTACCAGGCCATCAGCGCCTACACCTGGGGACCCCGAGAGACCACCGTCAACCAATGGTTCACAAACAACATCGTCTCGTGACCGGTTGATCCTTCCGTCGCTGGGGAGCCGGCGATGGCGTGCCGGCCGGGGGTCGCTGCGCGCGGCCCCCGGCCTCGTGCTCTGGACGGTGCTGGCGCTGGCACTGGTGATCCCGGTTGGAGTCTTCCTGCTGACCGCCTTCAGCCCCCGCCTCTTCGACCAAGGCTCGGCCTGGTTCAGCCTGGCCAGTTTCCAAGCGGCCATCCGGGGCGGCGTCCTCCTCGGCATGCTGAATTCACTCGTGGTCGGCGGTCTCACCGCGATCGTCTCGGTGGCGATCGCCTTGTGCCTGGCCTGGTGGATCGTGCGCACCAACTTGCTAGGGCGCACGCTGTGGTCCTTTTTGATGTGGGCAGTGCTGCTAGCTCCCTCCTACCTGGTCGCCTTGGGCTGGGAGCAGGTGCTGGTCAGCCACGGTGCCTTCTGGGACCTGGGGCTGCGGCTGCCCTGGCTGACCAAGCTCTTCTTTGGTCCGACCGGCGTCACCTTCGTATACATCACCAAGGGTGTTCCGTTCGCCTTCCTGGCCTGTTCGCCGGCGTTGGGCGCCATCGGGCGCGAGTACGAGGATGCCGCCCGGGTCCACGGAGCTGGCCGGATCGGGGCATGGAGAACGCTGCTGCCGATGGTGTCCCCGGCCATCTGGTCGGCACTTGCGCTGGTGTTCGCGGAGACCATCAGCGACTTCGGGGTGGCCTCCACCCTGGCCGCCTCCAGCAAGTTTCAGCTGGGCACCTACACCCTGTTTGGCGCTATCGATAACTACCCCACCCAGTTCCCGGTGGCCGCGGCGGTGGGCTGGTGCCTGGTGGCGGCGGTGGGAGTGGCGCTGGTGTTGCAGGCGCGGGCCCTCCGGGGACGGGTCTACGGGGTGTTGAGCGGCAAGACCAGAGCGCCGGTCCGGGTCCAGCTGCCCGGTTGGGGTCACCTCTTGGGTCTGCTCTTGGTGGGTGGTTTCTTTCTGCTGGCGCTGGCGGCGCCGGTTCTGGGCGCGGTGACCGCCTCCCTGCTCAAGCCGGCCGCGGCCCACCTCTCGGTGGCAGAACTCAGCCTGGGCTACTATGGCCAGCTCTTTCAGAGCGGCTCCCTGATCGCTCCCTTGGCGTTCTCGGCCCGGATGGCAGCGATCGTCGCCAGCGCGGTAGCGGTTCTGGCGATCGCCATGGCCCATTTCCTGACCCGAAGGCAGGCGGGCCGGGGTGCCCACCTGCTGGACCTGCTCTTGCTCGCCACCATCGCCCTGCCGGGGATCGTTCTCGGGGCAGGCTACATCTTCGCCTACAACCTCCCCGCCTTGAACGCAGTCGGCATCCACCTGTACGGCACCGCGCTGCTGCTCGGAATGGCCTACCTGGCCGGAGCTCTGCCGACCACCACCAGGATCCTGGTCGGTCCGCTGGCGCAGGTTGACCAGACGCCGCTGCAGGCAGCCCGGGTGCACGGAGCCGGGCCCCTGCACGCCTGGGCCACGGCAGTGGTCCCGGTGGTGTCGCGAAGCTTCGTCTGGGCCTGGCTGCTGACCTTCACTGGCGTGCTCTTCGAGTTGCCGGTCTCACAGCTGCTCTACCCGCCCGGGCAATTCCCACTATCGGTGGCGATCACGTCCGCGCTGTCCACCTATGTCTACGGTCCCGGGACCGCCATGATCGTGGTCTCCCTGCTGTTCGCTCTAACAGTGGTGGGAGCCGGGCTCCTTGGCTTCAGGTGGCTGGCGCCCCGGGGATGGCGCAACGTCACGGTCTCCCGCCCATGAGCGCCCAGGCTGATCAGGTCAAGCTCCCCGCCGAGGTGCGGTCGCTGGGGCTCACCAAGGCCTTCCATGGCCACCCGGTGCTGAGTTCGGTGGACCTCGAGGTCGAGCCAGGCCAGTTCCTGGTGCTGCTCGGTCCCTCAGGCTCGGGCAAGACGACCCTGCTGCGCTGCCTGGCCGGGACCGAACGCCCGACCGCAGGCAGGCTGTGGATCGCCGGAGTCGAGGTCTTCGGCCCCGGAGGAAACGTTCCTCCGGAACGACGTGGACTGGCCATGGTCTTCCAGGACTACGCGCTCTGGCCGCA
>Ga0307373_10015631_pt1 | contig 10294 bp, 5 predicted proteins | sample OX2MG_FD_202534 | JGI IMG/M metagenome (GOLD analysis project Ga0307373, IMG submission 202534) | Soil microbial communities from Risofladan, Vaasa, Finland - OX-2 | ecosystem: Environmental > Terrestrial > Soil > Coastal area > Acid sulfate soil | place: Finland: Risofladan, Vaasa | collected...
GGTATTCAGATCAAGCAAGCCGCCCTGACCCTTCCCGTTCACGCTCTCTGGGAAATACATATCCCAGCGGAGGCCATAAGTCACCGTTAACGTGTTGGTCGCACGCCATTGGTCCTGGGCATAAAAGAACGCGCGCTTCTGCCGTTCCTGCGCATTGGTGTTTTGTGTTTGCGTCCGTTGGAACGCGGTCACGTCGCCGAGGACAAAGGTTCCAAAACCCAACCCGGCAGTCGCTCCGTTCGGTCCTGAGCCCGCCGTACGGGGTGCGGCAAAGTGGAAGTTGCCCGAACGAACATTGTTGTTGTCCAGGCCCACCAGGTGATTCATCGCATAGCGAAGGTCGGTGCCGAACCGGATGGTGTGATTTCCCATCTGGTGGGTCCAGTTGTCATTCACCTGGAACTGGTTATCAGTCTGCAGAAACTGCGCGGCGGAAGTTCCGAATTCAAGGTTGCTGCTGCCGTTGCTGCCATTGCTCAGGATGTCAATGTTGAACTGCGGCAACCCGCCATTCAGCGACAAGTCACCGACGTTGGCGTTTGGAATGCCGAGCTCGTTGCCTAAAGGCTTGTTGTAATCCGGTCCCTGCTCATTAATGTGGATGCGGAACCAGCCGAAGCGGAAATCCGTGACCCACGTGGGACTGACAACATAATCACCGCCTGCAGCCACACTCTGATCGACCACAGCGTCAGTTCCGGCGAAACCGCCGGCGCCGAACCCTGATCCTCCCGCTGCTCCGAAGTAGGGCGCCCCAGACAGCGTGGAGTTGAATCGAGTGTACCGGCCGAACGAGTGGAACTTCTGGCTTGCCTGCATGTCACCGCGTACGTCGAACTGGTTGTTATTGAAGATACCGGAGCCGGAAGCCACAAAGTTGTTGACGATGGAGCCATTGCCCGTGTTGGGCAGCGGCATGTCTTTCATCAGGTTGATCGATGGTGCCGAAAGATCTCCCACAGGAATGATGTTCCCGGCAAACGGGACGCGTCCGGCTGTCGAGTCTGGCGTACCCGTCGTCGGATCGAATACCTGAAACTGGGAGCTCCCTCCCAGGGCCGGATTCAAATAGTCGCTCAGGTTGCAATCTCCACCGGATGTGCACGTGTTGTGCGCCAGCGCCGTGGGTACGGTCGTCTTGACGGCAGAGCCGGTTTTCTGGCGAACTCCCTGGTAATCGCCGAAGAAGAAGATCTTGTCTTTCCGTACCGGGCCCCCGAGGGAGGCGCCGAACATATTCTGCTCGTTGGGTGCGATGTAACGCCCGGTCAGCGGATCGCGCAGCGCCTCCGAAAACGGATCGCGGGCTTGCTGAGCATCCGACCGGCGGAATTCGAACGCCGAACCGTGAAACTGGTTCGTACCAGACTTGGTTTGCGCCGTCACCATACCGGCTACGGAGCCGCCAAGTTCCGCGTCGTAGTTCTGCGCCGTTACCTTCATTTCAGAAACGGCATCGAGATTTGGATTGATGACCGCGACTCCGATAATCGGATCCTGGTTGTCGGTTCCATCCAGTTCGTACCCAGTGGCGAAGGGCAACTGGCCATTCACTTCAATCTGCTGGCTCTGTTGTGGATTTTGATCCTGCCCAACGCTCCAGCCGATGTAGGTCGTGCCCGGAGTCAGCAACTCGAAAGATGTAAAGTTTCGATTCAGGTTGGGTAAATTTTCCAGCGCGCGGGAGTTCAGAATCGTGCTCACGTCGGCGCGGGATGTGTTCAGCAAGGGGGCCGCCGACGTAACATGCACGACGTTGGTGACCGCGCCCGCCGTCAACTGGACGTCGACCTTCGGTTGCGTATCGGCGTACACCTCCACGCGTTCCACCGTTCCCTGGTTGAAACCTTGCGCGGTCGCCTGCACGCGGTAGGCGTCTGGAATCAGATTTTCCACCCGATAGTCGCCGCTGGCGTTGGTGTGCGCCGTGACCGTGACGTTCTTGCTGATGTCAGTGACAGTCACGGTGGCATTCGGTATGACCGCCCCCGTCGAGTCGGTCACCGTCCCGAAAATGGTTCCATACACGGCCTGAGAAAACGCAGTCGGCAAGTTCAGGCCTGCGACGATCAGCACTATGCACGCGATCAGAATTCGGGTCAGAACGGGAGAAACTTTACCTGGGGAACAAAACAGGGATGGGAGTTCAGGGGTATGGCGCACGTGGTTCATGTAAAAAGCCTCCGAAAAACTACTTCAATCGTGAACGTGCATTCGATTTCTGGGCAGCTGCAATGAAGGTTGGCGTCTTGCCATTGCGAATAATATCTGCCGTGTTGCCGCGGACGGTCCAGAAGGACATCATGATTCGCCCAAGTTGAGGGGCGAATCTGCAGAACCCAATTCTGTGGTAGATGTTGGTTGTCAAAGTTTCGTTGCCGCATAAGGCTCAATGTTCTGCGCCTACAACTTGTACGCGTATAATCAAAACGTTGTCTAGGTTGTTCACGGTGATTTGACCCGTGAGCCACCCGTGTAAAACGCGTATCTCCGATGTCAAAAACTACGACTAGCCAAGAATTACGCGCTTGGGAATCTACCGATCCGCGGTGGGAGTTGGTGCAGCGAATTGCATCCAGCCAGCTCCTGAAAACTTCCTCTAGACTTCGAGATTTTTTGCTCTATGTCGGGGAGTGCGCGATTCGCGACGCTCCTGAGGATGCGACCGAGCAGCAGATCGGGATCCATGTCTTCGGCCGGGCCCCCGGGTATAACTCAAGTGAGGACAGCATCGTCCGAACCCACGCCCGCCTTTTACGGCAAAAGCTCACCGAGTTTTTCGCCGGTGAGGGTGCAACCGAACAAATCATCGTGGAGATACCGAAGGGACATTACCTTCCAATCTTCCGGCCCGCGGGGTCGAAACCATCCGTCCCGAGATTCCCTGAGGCTACCCCGCATCCGGACACAGAACTCTCCCCGGTCCTCAGCCCCGTTCCCAAAGCTCCCGCAACCAACGCGGGCCCCTGGCGCGTGATCGCATTGGGCGTGATTGCCCTGACCCTTCTTTTTCTGGCGGCGCTGCAAATTCGACACAAGAAAATCAGCAACGTCCCCGTTGTCCAGACAAATTCTGCAATGGAAACCCTCTGGGGGCCCTTCCTGTCCGGTGCGCCACCTCTGGTCATCTACAGCAACGCGTTATTCGACGGAAGTTCAAAAACCGGGCTGCGCTATGCCCACCCAACCACCGATTCGGCGAAATCAAGCTCCTACATCGACACCTATACCGGCATCGGCGAAGTTGCGGCAGTCTACCGGCTGACCCGCATGTTCGACGCGGATGACGCCCAATTCATTCTCAAGCGCAGCCTTCTCGTCACGTGGGACGAGGCCAGCATTAAGAATTTGATCTTTATCGGGTCATCGGCGGAGAACCCGTCGTTGCGTGTCTTGCCCGACACTTCGGATTTCACGATTGTCGCCGACGATTCATTTGCGGGATTCGTGAATCACCATCCCAAGCCGGGCGAACCTGCCATGTATTCCAGGCCCGAACATCCCTTGACCCGCGACTACGCCGTTCTGGCATTGTTACCCGGCATGCAGCCCGGCAAGTGGATTTTGATCTGCAGTGGTCTAACAACCTTCGGCACTCAGGCCGCTCTCGACTTCGCCACCGACCCGGAAAGTGTCGATCAACTGTTTCGGGCTGCGGGATTTACGCACGGAACCATCCGGCCATTTGAAGCGTTGCTTGAAACCACAATCACCGGGGGAGTTCCAGTTCAGACCAAGCTGGTGACTGTGCACACGCACTAAGACTCGCGATTCGGCCCGCCGTCCCACTTGAGCCAAGCTATTGCGCGGGTTGCAGCGACAATCGCTCCGCTGCATGGATCTTCGATACCAGGTCGACCTCACGCTTGGCATTTACCTCATCTCCCATCTTGCGATACGCCTGGCTCAAAAGCGCGTGGGTCATGTAGTTGTTCGGATCCATCTTCTCCGCGTGCCGCAAATACATGCTCGCCGTCTGCGCGTCTCCGCGGAGTAGCAGCACCTTCCCCATCAGAATAAAAGGTCCCGTGCTAGAGGTATCGAGCGACAGCGCCTTCGTCAGAGCCTCTTGCGCTTCCTGATATTTTCCCATGTGGATATAAACGTCGCCCAGTCGATCGTAGGTAGGGGGGTAAGCCGGATTCATGGCTCGCTCCTGCTCAAATTCCTGCAGCGCGCCGTTCACGTCGGACTTGAACAGGTCGACTTCCCCGATCATGAAATGCGCCAGCGGCAACTGCGGTGTCACTTTCAACGCCTGCATGGCCGCGTTTTTGGCCTGCTCCGGCAGGTTCGCCTGCATAAACATGTTCCCTAGAAAAAGGTACGCCGCACCCGAATCCGCCGGGACACCATACTGCTCGGCAAACGTCTTGCGCGCTTCGTCATACTGTTGCGCATTCAGATAGCAGAGTCCCAGCACATGGTTCGCGTCCGCATCCGCATTCGGCATCCATTGCCGCACGCGCTTCAAATAGGGGATCGCGTCCGCAGGCCGTCCCAGCCGATACAGCGTCAATCCATGCAGCTGGATGGATTCCATGTCGTTGGGATCTTCTTTTTCCGCCTGTGTAAACGCCTGCAGCGCATCTGTCAGCTTGCCCGTTCGATAGTAGGCCACGCCCAGTTCATGCGCCGCGCCTTTCACCGGTGGAGTTGCATTGGCAAGCGGCTGCAGCAGCGCGATCGCAGCCGCCGGTTGACCGCCTTGCAACTTCTGCTGCGCCTCCGCCAACTGATCCTGCGGACTTTTGGGCGGAGTGGTCGTCTGCCCCAACACAAGTATGCTCGACAAAAATAACGGAAGAATGAAATTCCGAATACGCATCACTCCTCAGCATACCGCGCACACTGCGAGAACGACTTCCTTCCGGTGGTACGATTCTTGCATGCTCCGCTGGCGCAAATTCTGTTGCATTGCGCTCTCGTTTTGTACAACGGCAGCCTTGGCGCAGACGTCATTCGCAAATCCAGCATTGACCCCACTGCCCGAATCTCACATTCGCTCATCTCCTGATCCGTACCCGGCTAACCATCAGCATCCCGGGCCCGCATGGTTCGAGGATGTCGCTCCCCAAGCCGGCTTGCATATGCTGAATGTGAACGGAGGAGTGAACCACAAAAAGTACATTCTTGAGACAACCGGCAGTGGCGTGGCCATTCTCGACTACGATCGCGACGGCTGGCCCGACATTTACATCGCAAATGGCGAGATGCTGCATGCCAAGGGAGCGCCTCCACCCACGGACCACCCAACCGGTCACCTCTACCACAATAATCACGATGGCACGTTCACCGATGTGACGCAGGCTGCCGGGCTCGCCGCGACGGGCTGGGGCCAGGGCGCCTGCGTAGGCGATTACGACAACGACGGCTACGACGATCTATACGTCACCTACTACGGCAAGAATCGCCTCTACCATAATCAAGGCAACGGGACCTTCAAAGAGGTTGCGGAACAATCCGGCGTTGCGGGCAACGGTACCGATTGGAGCACTGGTTGCTCCTTCGTCGATTACGATCGCGACGGCAAGTTGGACCTGATGGTCGCGACATACGTGAAATTCGATCTGGCAACGGCCCCCGTTCCCGGCCAGGGCCTCACCTGCATTTGGAAAGGCACCCCGGTCGAGTGCGGTCCGCGCGGACTTCCCTACACCAGCCAGATCCTCTATCACAATCTTGGAAATGGAAAGTTTGCCGACGTCAGCCGCACTTCCGGCATCGACAAAACCGACGCCCATTATTGCTTCAGCGTGTCGACTCTAGATTTCAATCAGGATGGCTGGCCGGACATCTACATTGCCTGCGACAGCACCGCCAGTATTCTGTACCGCAACAATAAAGACGGAACCTTCACCGACATAGCGCCGGACGCGGGTGTTGCCTATAGCGCGGACGGTCGCGAACAGGCAGGGATGGGCTCCACCGTCGGCGACTATAACGGCGACGGACTGCAGGACATTTTCAAAACCAATTTCTCCGATGACACATCGTCGCTCTACCGCAATAACGGAGATGGAACTTTCACTCCCTCGATTGACGATGTCGGTCTCGGCCTGAACACGCAATATCTCGGCTGGGGAACCATGTTCGTGGACATCGATAACGATAGCTGGCCGGACATTCTGATCGTCAACGGGCACGTCTATCCGGAAGTCGATACCGGTCATCTTGGTTCTACGTACAAAGAGCCGAGACTTTTTTACTGGAACCAGGGGAATGAAAAATTCAAAGATTTGAGCCAGCAATGCGGTCCCGCCTGCACCGATCCGAAGTCCAGCCGCGGCATGGCCATCGCAGATTTCTGGAATGATGGCCGCGAATCCGCCGTCATCAACAACATGAGTGAGCGGCCGATGCTGCTGGTGAACGTTGCCGCCAACAACAATCACTGGCTGGGCGTCATCACAGTGGGAACAAAGTCCAACCGCGACGGCATTGGAGCGCAGGTGACCGTGTTTTCCGGAGATCATAAGTGGATGCATGAAGTGCGCAGCGGTTCCAGCTACATCTCCAGCAGCGATCTTCGTTTGCACTTCGGGTTAGGCTCTGCCTCCACGATCGATCGCATCGCCGTGCGCTGGCCCAGCGGATTGCACGAGGTCTTTCATTTCACCGGCAAAGATCGAGGTGTCGATCGCTTTGTCACGCTGGTCGAAGGAAAGGGTGAGCCCGGATAGGCGCCTGTATGGATTTGAAAGCATCGGCTTCGCGACTCTTCGGTGCGGCTCTTCTCACCTGCGTAATTACAGGAGTCGCTGCAGGCGCTCCCATCCGCGCGCATCTTCGTACCCAGCAAACTTCGATCACCCTCGAAGCATCTGCTGACTCTCCACGGCTGACGATGCTGCAAAGTGACGCTGGACAAAAGTGGATCAATGGCGAACAAGAATCACTGCTGCCATTCGTCTGGCAAAACGGTAAACGTGTCCCGCTGCGATGGACTCTGGATCCAGCCGCGAGTCACAGCGATACCCGGATTGTTCGCTTTGTCTATAACGGGCGGCCCGTACCATTGCGACTTACGTGGAGCTGGCAAGTGCGCGCCGATATTGGCCCGATCGAGCATCGCATCCGCATTCAAAACCTCAGTCATGGCGAAATCTGGATTCCAATGCAGGAAAGTTTTCGCTTTGCCTGGCAAGTCGCTTCCAACGAGAATCTGCGTGAAATGTACATCGACAAAGGTGCCGGAGAACCCACAAAGATTGGCACGCACGATGTCGACGTTCCGGTTGGATATCAATGGAAGGGGATGTCGAGCACCTATGCGATCGACGCGCCACCGCGGGAAATTATTCCCTGGATGATGGTGGAGCAGCAGCAAACTGAAGCCGGCTGGTATGCTGGCATCGAATTTAGCGGCCGCACCCGCATGACCCTGCAGCGCAATGCCGAACGCCTGTACGGAGAGATTGGGTTGAATCCTGAACCTGGCCCATTTCGTACGCGGCTGGAGCCCCAGGAAACCTTCGAAACTCCGACGATATTTCTTGGCGCATGTACCGGCGGCGCGGATGGCCTGGGCAATGTGCTGCGTCCCTGGGTGCGAACCGTTTTGATGAATCCCGTGACCTGGAAGAATCCGGACTTCCCCATGCTTGTGAACAACAGCTGGGGCAGCGGCATGGAAGTGAATGAGACCATTGCAAAGAGGATGATTCGCGACTCGGCAGAACTGGGCCTGGAGATGTTTCATCTGGACGCAGGCTGGTTCCTCGGTGTCGGCGACTGGACTCCCGACCCCAAGAAATTCGCCAACGGCCTGGCTGTCATCTCCGACTACGCCCATGCGCACGGGTTGAAGTTTGGACTTTGGGTCAACTGGGCGGAGGCAGGGGTCGATACAAATCCTGGGGCACTCAATGTATTCAATCCATCCACGCGTGACTGGCTGGTTGCAGACGTCCCTGCGAATTGGAAGCCCGATCCGTTTGTGGGACGCACCGTCGATCTGGGAGTGCCTGCAGTGCGCGAATATGCCGAGCGAGAAGTCCAGCGAATTGTCCGCGACGATCGACTCGACATGCTGGAGCACGACGGCTACGTCGTCGCCAAAAGCTGCGTCCGCACCGACCATCCTCACGCACCCGGCGCGTATGCGTCAACAGTGTTAAAGGAAGTCAGCGGCGTGGATCTGCCCATTCAGGCCTCTTCGACCGACGTCAGCTATCATTCCGTGCGTTCGTATTACGACATCTATTCGCAGCTTCGCAGGACGCATCCCGATTTGCTGCTGGAGATTTGCGACAATGGCGGACGCATGGTGGACTTTGGCAGCGCAGCCCACGGCGATTATTTCTCCATCACCGACAGCTACGATCCTTTGTCGAACCGCCAGGCATTCTTTGACGCCAGCCATGTCCTTCCCGCAGCGATGCTGGAGGATTACGAGATGAAGTGGCCAACGCCGCGCATTGAGAATTTTCTCTACATGCTGCGCAGCGGCATGATGGGTTGGACGACGATCATGCAGGACACCACCGCCTGGACCGCGCAGCAGCATGCGGTGGCCAAAGAAGAGTTCGCCACCTACAAGAAATATCTTCGGCCGTTGATTCGCAATGCAGACCTCTATCACATCTCGCCGCGCCCGGACGGCGTGCACTGGGACGGCATGGAATATTTCCACCCAGCCGATGGCCAGGGAGTGGTCTATGCATTTCGCGGCTCCGTTGCCGCAGAGAACAGCCACACATTTCACCTGCGTGGCTTGTCCGCAGCGAAATATTATCAGTTGCAGTTTCACGATCACACAAATCCCGACCGCATCGTCTCCGGACGCGACCTGATGCAGAAAGGCTTGCCCGTGCATCTTTCGCTTCCCATCAGCTCGGAGTTGATCTTTCTGCACGAGGAAAAAAATCGATGGCTTAGAAAGTCTTAAAGAGACCTGGCAATTTCTCTCCCGCTCTCCCAAGAATGACGCGGGTGAATGCGCTTGCATTCAGCGGTTCTTCTGGCCCTACATAGTAGGTTCGAGCCGGAGTTCCCCGGCGCACTTTCGCCCAGTGCACAAAACTCGCCGCAGGATGGACCGCGCCCGAAGAACCCACAACCAGGAGGATCGAGCAGCAGTCAATTTCATTCTGGATGCGTGTCATCTCCAGCGGAACTTCCCCAAACCATACGATGTGCGGACGCAAGCGCGATCCGCAAGCGCACATCGGAATTTCACGCATGGAATTGTAACTGCGACTGTCCTCAATGATGGGAGCACCACAATCCGCCTCGCATCGAGACTTGAACAGCTCGCCGTGCATGTGAACCAGGTTCTGCGAGCCGGCCCGTTTGTGCAAATCATCCACGTTCTGAGTACAGAGGAAAAATCGGTCGCCAATCTGTTTCTCCAACTCGGCCACCGCATAGTGTGCGGCATTCGGCTGGCTCGCCTGCGCCTCTCTTCTACGCTGCGAATAGAATTGCCACACCAATTCCGGATTCGCGTCCCAGCCTTCGGGCGTCGCAACCGTCTCCACCTGGTAACCCGCCCATAATCCATTGCTGTCGCGAAATGTTCGCAGTCCGCTTTCCGCGCTGATGCCGGCTCCAGTCAACACAAACACGCGATCGCCTTCGGCAATTTCAATGGAATCGGATGAAGCGTTTCTGGTCACTTGACGGCTCCTGATGCAAACACGTACCAGGCCACTGCGCCCATACCTTATGGTTTGGACTCACCCTTCGGCTTGGGCTGCCATTTCTTGCGCTCTGGCGCGACTGGCGTCGCGGCCTCATCGGAAGCTGCCGTCGTCGTTGCAGACCGCTCGGTCTCGACCGGGCTCGCGGGTGCTGGCTCAGGCTGTCCAACTTGACGAACTTCTGACGACTCGACGCTTGCCCCAACAGCCTTGGCCGCCGGACGCCATTTTTTGCGCTCAACTTTCTCTGGCGCGTCGAGGATCGGTCGATCCTGCGTTGACTCATCTCGCGCCAACTCCACTTTCGCAGGAATATCCGTCGCCGCCGAATCGATTGTGCCAGGCTCGTTCGAAGTCTTGGCGTGCTCTGTCTCGACCCCGGCCACCTTCGCTCGTCCGCTAGCCTGACTTGCTTCCGCTTCAATCGGCCCAATCCTACCTGTCACGCCCATCTTTTTCTGCACACTTTCCAACAACAGCTCCGCGACATCCTTGATCGCAATTCCATCGGCATCGCTCTTGCCGGGAGTGCTGCCGAGCATGCTTTTACAGAACGGGCAGCCCACCGCCAGCGTCTTCGCGCTCGTCGCCGAATTCAGCCGCTGTTCCACTTCACGAAAACGATTCTCTGACACCCGCTCTGTTCCCGG
>Ga0307373_10015636_pt1 | contig 10290 bp, 11 predicted proteins | sample OX2MG_FD_202534 | JGI IMG/M metagenome (GOLD analysis project Ga0307373, IMG submission 202534) | Soil microbial communities from Risofladan, Vaasa, Finland - OX-2 | ecosystem: Environmental > Terrestrial > Soil > Coastal area > Acid sulfate soil | place: Finland: Risofladan, Vaasa | collected...
TCCTAGCGCGAGCCAACGGGATGAACCTGGTCGACCTAAACGCTAGCGACGTGCGGACGAAGGACAAGCTCCAGCGCAGGATGGGAGAGGCGATGAGCACGATCAGCCTCTTCGGCGAGAGGTCCCTGATATTCCTCGACGAGGTGGACGGCCTCGCCGGGCGCGCCGACATAGGCGCGGTCGAGTTCATCAAGGAATCCGTGAGGGAGAGCCAGAACCCTATCGTGATGGCCGCGAACGACCCGGACTCCGACGAGATCAAGAAGCTCTCCAGCTCGTGTGTCACCCTGAGGTTCAGGCCTCCGCCGCCGAGGGAGGTCGAGATGTACCTGAGGGAGGTGGCCAGGGGCGAGGGCCTGGCCGTGGGTGAAGAGGAGCTGAGGGCGTGCGTCCTGGACGCCGCGGGAGACGTGAGGCAGGCGATCAACCTGCTGCAGAGCACGCAGAACGCGACGCCGGAGGGAGGCAACGACGCACGCGGGCACTACAAGGACAGGGACCGCACCGTGAGCGAGGCGTTCAACGGCTTCTTCGGGGCGGCCGACAAGCACGAGGCTCTGACAGCCCTCAAGGCGCTTTCGCTGTCCCCGTTCGAAAAGGTCAGGGAGGTCCACAGGAGCGTCCTGAAGTCAGGCCTGCCGGCGCCGGAGATGGCGAAGGCCCTCGAGGTGGTCTCGAGCGCAGACCTCCTCATCGGGAGGATGATGAAGGCAGGCGAATGGAGGCTTCTCAGATACCTCGACAGGCTCCTCGTGGATGGGCTCTATCCCGTCGTCAGGGGCAAGGCCGTGAAGTACACGGGCCAGGACGACCTCCCCTTCCCGATCCTGGTTCGGGTCTGGAACGACTCGAAGAAGATCCGCGAGGTCTCCGTGAAGTACGCAGCCAGGGCGCACACCAGCGGGATGAGCGCCCGCTCCCAGGACCTCCCCTACGTCTTCGCGCTCTGCTCGAAGAAGAAGTTCAGGGAAGACCTGGAGCGCGCCCTCGGCCTCGACGCCGACCGTGACCTCCTAGAGTCCTATGACAAGTTCCTACAGAAGGAGGCAGCGAGGTAGTGCCGGAGAAGAAGCGGATAGTCGTGGGAGGGTGGTTCGACCTCCCGCGTCTGGGGACTGACGTATTCGGGACGCTCGTCAGGAAGCAGGGCGTCGCCTACGACAAGTCGACGGGCTTCAAGTTCGACTCGGGCACCGATCTGCAGGCGGCGGTCAGGACGCTGCTCTCGGCTGGCGTGGAGGTCGAGCTCATCCTGCGGTGCTGGATTTGCGGAAAGGAGTCGTGCCCAGGGTGCCCGTACCTTTCCTCGTGCGACAGGACCAGCGTCTCGACCTTCTGCCTCTGCGCCGACCACGCCCCTGAAAAGTCGGTCTTCGAGGCGTACACGAAGACGTTCGACGTGAACCTGAAGGGCTGACCGCGAGCGAGCGCCTAGCTGAACGCCCTGGCCACTGCCTGGCCGGACGACTCCGACGAGATGGACCTCCACTCGGAGAGGAAGCGGCCCACCGCGTTCGTGTAGGGGTTCGAGTGGTTGACCCTGAAGATCCTTATCCTGTTGAACCTCTTCTCGGTCAGGAGTCCGAGCTCCACAAGGACTTCCAGGTGGACCTCCACGGAGGAGTGAGATATCCCGGACCGGCGCGTGATCTCTGAGATGTTGAGCTCGTTGCTCTCCATCATTATGCCCATTATCTTCACCCGCCCATACGAGGAGAAGAGCTCCTCGACCTGCGGCGCAGCCTTTCTTGTCGCCATCGTGCCTCGGTCGCCTCTACGCTTCTTTGTGCAGCTCTTCAATCAGCTGCTCGGCCGAGACCATCGAGAGCCCTATCATGGTGGTCCTCCCCCTGAACCCCTTGCCCGAGAGCTGCGCTTCGATGATCCCTTTCCTCGCGAGCTCGTTGACGTCGTTCCAGACCTGCGTGTGGTGGTTCGGGACTATGCCCATGGACTCGCACAGGGCGTTGTAGTTCTTCTCCACCTCCCCGATGGTCGTGAACGCGGAATCGCTCTTCTTGAGCATGCCCGAAATGGCCATGAGCATGACGCGCTGGTGCTTGTCGAGGTAGACCAGCTCCTCCTTCCTGAACTGCGGGGGTAGGTCGGCCTTCGCGAGCCTCACGTGCTCCGGCATCACCTTGCCCGAGTCGGCCCCCTCCGCCTTCTTGCCTGCCCTGTAGATCAGCTCGATGGCGTACCGTGCGTCGCCGTAGACGCTGGCAAGCTCGGCGGCCATCTGGAGCGACCCGTCGTCGACGCTCCCTTCGCGGAAGGCCTGCTGGCTCCTCGAGAGGAGTATGTCGTAGAGCTGCTCTGCGGAGTACGGGTCTAGCGATATCGCGTTCCACTGCAACGAGCTGAGCGTGCTCAGGTCGACCATCTTCACGTAGTCCAGCGTCTTCGAGATCAGGAGGGAAGAGAAGGCCTGGGCGTCCTGCGATATCTCCCTGATTCGGGTTATCGTGTAGAGCGAGGAGGGGTCGGACTCGACCAGCGAGTCGACCTCGTCGAACGCGACCATCATGTGGACCCTGTCCCTCCTCAGCTCCTCGAAGAGGGCCTGCAGCAGCTCCTCGAAGCTGAGCCCCCTCGACGGGTAGACGTGCCCCAGGCTTCGGAGCGCCTTGTTGAATATCGCCACCAGCGACCTGTCGATCCTGCAGTTCACGTGGAGGAACTTGACGCGGTTGCCGTAGGTCGCTGCCTTCTTCTCGAGTGTCAGGCCGAGCTTCTTCGCGAGCATCGTCTTGCCGGACCCCACGGGCCCGTACAGAAGCACGTTCTGGCTGAGGCTCTGGGGGCGCTCCGCCACGCCCTGGAAGTAGGCCTCGAGCTCCCTCATCTGGACCCCCCTGTGCGGGGTCGTAGGGGGGAGGTACTCGGGGACGAGCACGCTCTCGTTCTTGAATAGAGAGTGATGGAAGCTCATCGCAGAAGAAAATTTCGGCGCTCTTCGTATATAACCGTGATTGGGGGAGAGTAGAGTGAAAGTATTCCGTGGAGCTTCCTAGGGAAACGAAGGGGCGCCTCGTGAACGCGCGTTGATGTTCCCCTCCCCGATGCAGTACGGGCAGAAGTACCCGATGCTCGTCACGTACTTCCTGATGGCCGCGAACGTCGCGGTCTACGTCGTGCTTCAGGTCGGGGGAGACCCGGTCTACTCGGCGCTGGCGCAGACCGGCTCCTCGTTCTTCGCCGGGGCGTACTGGCAGGTCTTCACGGCGATGTTCGTGCACTTCGACATATTCCACATCGGCTTCAACATGATCGCGCTCTACTACTTTGGGAGGCTGAACGAGATCTCGTATTCGAGGGGCGAGTACATGACCATCTACTTCGGGGCCGGGCTGCTGGGGAACGCCCTGTCGCTCTTCCTGATCCCGCTGGACATCCAGACCGGCGGGGCCTCGGGGGCGATCTTCGGGCTGATAGGGTCGTACGCGGCGAGGAACCACAACCTCGGCAACATAGCGCTGGCGCTCTTCTACGCCGTCTTCATCCTGATCGCGAGCTCGGGGCCGGGCGTCAACGACTACGCGCACATCTTCGGCGTGCTCGGAGGGTTCGCCCTCGGCCTCCTCTTCACCCGGATGCGCCCGCCGGAATGATGGCGAAGAAGGTAGCTCGTGTGACATCCTCCCACGACTATATTTGTGGGCTTCTCGCCTCAACGCTCGGGCTTGCCATCTCCCTGAGTGATGTCAGAGGCCCTTGCTCTGCGGGTGACGACCCACTGTCCGCGGGCGGGCGACTCTGGATGCCAAGCCTCGATGAGGAGAGCGGAGTTAAGGTCTCTCGGTATGGTTTCGCCGCAGTAGGGGCAGACATGTTCGCGCGTCGCGATGTCCTTGGGGACCCAAATGGAGGCACCTGTGACAACACTGGGTGGTGCCCCACGGGTCGACTAAGACAGTGTGCCTGCCGAGCGAATCTGCCTTGAAGACTGCCTTTCTGGCGAAGCTGCTCCACGAAGCGTCGGAGATGGATTTTGCGAGGCTGTGATTCTTGAGCATCCCAGAGACGTTCAGCCTCTCCAAGACTAGGACGTCGCTCTCGGTGAATACCCTATGGACCACCTTGTTCTGGAAGTCCTCCCGCTGATCCCTGATGTGGAGGCGGAGCCTGGCGAGCCTCCGGCCGATCCGCGACGGCGCCGGGAGCCCTTCAGCTTCCTCTTCTCTGTATTTTCTCATCGCTTCGGCTTTCAAGTCGTTATAGAGGTTGCAGAGCAAGAGCAAGGAGCGATCGAGCCGCATCTCTTGCTCTGGTCTGGGATAGAGACGGTACTTGAAGGCCGAGAGCATTCTCGTGACAGGATAGGATGATTTCATATCTAGCTGCCCATGAACTGCGTCCATCGATTTCATCCCAACCGTGAACGGCGTGGATTGCCCCATTAGAAAGGAGGATAAGGGGGCGGCCGGCCGGGGAGAGCCATGAAGGCAGTCAGATTCCATCAGCACGGCGGGCCTGAGGTCCTCCTGTACGAGGACGCGCCAGACCCCGTCCTGAAGAGCCCCGACGAGACCCTGATCAGGGTCAAGGCCTGCGCCCTGAACCACCTTGACATCTGGGGGCGGATAGGGCCGCCGTACTCGAAGCCCCCGCTCCCCCACATCCCTGGGTCCGACATCGCAGGGGTGGTCGAGGAGGTCCCCTCGCACGAGACCGAGCTTAGGAAGGGGATGGAGGTCATCGTGAGCCCGGGCGTCGGGTGCGGGAGGTGCGAGAGGTGCCTCAGCGGGATGGACAACCAGTGCCGCCGCTACTCCATCATCGGGAACGAGGCCGACGGGGGATACGCCGAACTCGTTGTCGTCCCGACCAGGAACGTCCTGCCCAAGCCCGGGAGGATGGACTTCGTCCAGGCGGCCTCCGTCCCGCTCGTCTTCTTGACGGCCTACCACATGCTCGTGACGAAGGCCAAGGTCCAGCCCGGTGAGACAGTGATGGTCCTCGGGGCCGGCTCCGGCGTCGGGATCGCGGCCATCCAGATAGCGAAAGCGCACAACGCCAACGTCATTGCGACGGCAGGAAGCGACTCCAAGCTCGGGAAGGCGGTCGAGCTCGGCGCCGACCACACCGTGAACCACAAGACGATGAAGGTCTCGGAGGAGGCGAGAAAGTATACAGAGGGGAGGGGCGTGGACGTGATCGTCGAGCATCCGGGCAAGGCCACCTGGGAGGAGAGCCTGAAGTCGGTCGCGAAGGGGGGGCGGATAGTCACATGCGGGGCGACGACCGGGTACGACGCCGTCACCGACCTCAGGTACGTCTTCAGCAGGGAGGTCACGATATTCGGCAGCTACATGGGAGGGAGCGGGGAGCTCCTCAGGGTGCTAGAGCTCTTCAAGCAGAGGAAGCTGAGGCCGGTCGTGGACGTCGCGATGCCGCTCAGCAGGGCGAAGGACGCGCAGGTCAGGATGGAGAAGAGCGAGCACTTCGGGAAGATCGTCTTGACGACCTAGGTCCGAGCGATCTCGTAGGAGAAGGATATCTTCGCCTTGGCGTTGATTGTGGCGGCCACGCTGCAGAACTTCGTGACGCTGTCGGTCACCGCCTCCTTGACGTACTTCTCATCCAGGGCGGTTCCTCCCACGAGGTATCTCAGGTGGACCTCCGTGAAGGGCTTCGGGTAGCCGTAACGCGGGCGCTTCCCCGAGACCTCGACTTTCAGCGAGTCCAGCTTCTGCTTCCTTTTCAGCAGGATCGCTGTGACGTCCATCCCCGAGCAAGCGCCCAGCGACGTGAGGAGGGCGTTCATGGGGCCAATTCCCTTGGGACGCGGCTTGGTCCTGATGGGCGTCGGGAGCGCCGAGTCGAAGACCACCGAGTGACCGGCCTCGTCGCTCCCAACGAAGAGGTCGTCCTCGACCCACTCGACCTCGACCTTGGAGACCGTGGTCGAGTCCTCTGCGCTCACTCTACCTTGACCTCGACAGGCTTCGACTTGCCCGAGGCCTTGCCCTTCTCGATGTAGATCCTGCGCCCCCAGGCTACGTTGATGCCCGCCACGAGCCTGTGGGTGCCCTTGCCGATGGACTTGGCCGGGATGTCGAACCGCTTGGTGACGTCGAGGAACTTCGACCTCGCATCCTCCACGCTGGTGGGGATGATTGGGGCGCCGCCGTCCTCGTGCACCACCGCAGCCCAGATCCTGAACGGAAGGTCTGGGTCCCTGCTCCAATAGAACCTCGCTCTCCTGACCTCCTTCCCCGAGGTGGCAAGCCTCTTCCCCGCAGAGACCGTTGTGTCCATCATCAGCCTTACCAGCTTGTCGTTGTCCTCCCAGGCGATCGTCCAGACGTTTGGAGTGAAAGACTCCCTGAGCCCTCCAATCACCCGGAAGCCCACCGTGAGCCCGACGTCCTCGTCGAGCGATACGACCCCCTTGTCCAAGATCATGCTAACATCCGCGAGGGCCGTCTTCGGCCACGAATACTCGCCCCGTCTGTCCATGAGCGACATGTGGGAGCATGTCCCCCGGGCCCGCGTTATAAAACTGAAGGTTCGCGGTTCTGGCAACTTCTTTGGAGGTCATGCCTGACCCGACGAGGCCGAAGGCGCGTCTTGAGGAGTTACCAGCGCCATTTCGCAAACGCCTATAAAGTCAGAGGGGCTCGCGGGAGACGTTTCCCTGGATGGAAGAAGAGCGCGGCCCTGGCGCGGGAGTCCGTCCCTCCACTCTGCCCAGCGACGGGAGCGCGTCGCAGGAATCGAAGACGACGGTGCACGACGCGTACGTAGAGCGGCACCCGCACATTGCAGGAAGAGGCCTGATCTCAGCCTCCGCCCTGGGCCTGGCCGACGGGCTGGTGACGAACCTCGCGTTCCTCACCGGCTTCAGCGGCGCGGTCTCGAGCGACTCGCTGATTCGGTTCGCCGGCCTCGCGGCCATGCTCGCGGGAACCGTCTCGATGTTCTTCGGAGGGATCCTCAGCGCTCGCTCTGAGCACGACCTCTTCAAGGCCGATTCGGACAGGGAAGCCTACGAGATGGAGCATGAGACGGAGGAAGAAAAATCAGAGTTGAAGTGGATCTACATGGACAAAGGCCTGACGGAGCAGGAGGCTGACATCGTCGTGGCAAGGCTTCTGACCAACAAGGACAAGTTCCTGGAGGACATGCTCACCAACGAGCTGCACGTCCACGAGCACAGCCTCCAGAACCCCTACAGGATGGGCGCGGTGATTGGGCTATCCTTCCTGATAGGCTCGTTCGTCCCCCTCGCGCCGTACTTCGCGCTCTCGGCGAAGTCCTCCGCCGTGCTGGTCTCCGTCGTCGTGTCCCTGGCCTTCCTCTTTGCGGCGGGAGAGTGGAAGGGGCGCATCGTGAAGCGGAAGCCTCTGAGGAGCGGGCTAGAGACGCTGGCGATCGGGGCGGCCGCGGCCGGGATCCTGTTCATCATCGGCAGCGCCTTCGCCTTCGTCTGACCGCCGCCGCTAGGCCACACAGACCGACTCGATCATCCTCGTGTAGATGGAGAGAGCCTTCTTCGCCTCGCTGATCTCCACGAACTCGTCTACGACGTGGGCCTGCTTCAAGTGTCCTGGGCCCAGGACTACGGAAGGAATGCCGTGCTGCGTGTACAGTGCGGCCTCGGTGCCATAGGGTGCGACCTCCGACTTGAATCCGCTGACCGATTCGGCTAGCCTCACAGCCGGATGGCTCTTCGGGAGCTTCAACGAGGGGCTGTCGTACATCAGCTCGACCCGCGCATCCAGCATAGGGTCCTTTCTCTTGAGCGAGGCGATCACCGAGTTCAGACCCTTCTCGACGAAGGCAGTCCCGTGCCCCGGGACCCACCGAGAGTCCACGATCAGCTCGCACGAATCTGGTATCACGTTGCTCTTGGTCCCCCCCTTGACCACGGTCGGCGTCGCAATCGTGCTGCCGAGGTCTCTATCGGGGGTCTTTCTGAGACTGAGGCTCCAGGCGGAGATTGCCTCGATGACCTTCGCGCACTTCTCTATGGCGTTGACCCCGAGTTCCGGCCTGCTGGCGTGGCCGCTCCTGCCCTGGATGGTTATCCTGAAGTCGGCCAGGCCCTTGTGCGCCCGTATCGGCCGCAAGCCCGTCGGCTCCCCCATGATGCCGAGTTTCGCCCCGCCTTCCGGGATCAGTTTGCGCGCGTAGAGCGCCTTGAGGCCGTCGAACCCCACCTCCTCCCCCGCCGTGGCGACGAACAACAGGCCGCGGCGCATCTTCCCCTTCGACGTCGCCTCGACTGCCTTGAGAATCGCAGCCAGCCCTGTCTTCATGTCCGCCGCGCCTCTGCCATATAACCTCCCGCTCTTCACCACCCCATCGAACGGGGGACTAGACCAGGCAGACTCGTCTCCCGCGGGCACGACGTCCATATGCCCGCCGAACAGAAGCCCCGGCTCGCCAGGGCCGATCCTTGCGACGAGGTTCGCCCGTCCGGCCTCAAACTTGTCTAGACGAAGCTCCGCCCCTTCGATGTGCAGGTCCGAGAGAAAGTCATGGACGTATCGGGCGCATCCTTCCTCGTTTCCGGGCGGAATCTCAGTCCTGAATCGGACGAGCGCCCCAGCGAGTTCGATTAGCTCCAACGCGCCCGTGCGGGCTGGTCCGTCGCAGTTGTTATTGCTTTCCCGGATTAACTCGGACTGACGACGGTCTATCTGTCAAGATTTCTTGTGGAGACCACGAGACGAGACGGAACCCAGAACGCATCGCGCTTGAGCGGGCAGCGCGACACGTTTCTGAGGGCCATCAGATGACCAGGACGCTCTCCGTGACTCTGCTTACGTAAAGTCTACCCTCGGCCATCTCCTGTCATTCCCAGGCATTGCCCCGGGGATGAATGCGGCTACCGAATGAGATAGCCGAGGACGAAAAGTACGACGATCACGACGATTACCGTGCCCAAGATTCCATATCCAGCCCTTTTCTTCACTAATCTGAATGTCATAGTCGATTGAGAGCACGCGTGGCTATGTCGCTAGAGGTGGATTCAAACTCATTACGTTATGTAGGCAGCTTCCATCATGAGAGGACAGGGGACCCGCGGTCCGCCGATCTGCGGGAAGCTTTAACGGGCCTGATAGGTGCCCAAGAACGGGTTTGACAGTGGTCAACTTCCACGACGGCCATCCTTCAAAGGCTCTCAAGCCTCGCGGAAGCACGGGTCAGCAAAGGGCTGTCGACTCCGGCCCCGTCGTATCCTTCTCTGACGTGAGCCTCGTGCTGGACGGGAAGAGGGTTCTCCGGCACGTCGACTGGGATGTGATGCCGGGGGAGAACTGGGTGGTGATAGGCCCGAACGGAGCGGGGAAGACCAGCCTCCTGAGCATCATCAACGGATACAGATGGCCATCGAGCGGGGCGGTCTCGGTCTTGGGGAGGAGGTTCGGCGACGCAGACCTCCGAGAGCTGAGGACCGAGACGGGACTTGTGAGCTCCTATCTCGACTGGATGGTCGGCGGAGACGAGAGGGTCGTCGACCTCGTGGTGAGCGGAAAGTTCGGCTCGACCCGGTTGTGGAGCAAGGTCAAGGCGGGCGACGTCTCGAGGGCGACCTCCCTGCTCGTGGATATGGGGTGTGCCGAGCAGGTAGGGAAGACGCTCCATGAGCTCTCGCAGGGGGAGAGGCAGAAGGTCGCCATCGCCAGGGCCTTGATGGCGAAGCCGAGGCTCCTCATCCTCGACGAGCCCTGCGAGGGGCTCGACATAGCCTCGAGGGAGAGCTTCCTCGACGGAATCGAGCCCCTTCTGTCGAGGAGGGGCGGCCCGTCCTTCATCGAGGTGACGCACAGGACGGAGGACATCCCGCCGGGGTTCACGCACGCTCTCCTGCTGAGGGAGGGTCGGGTGGTCGGCTCGGGGGAAATCCGGAAGACGCTCACGAGCAAGAAGCTCACCCGCTGTCTCGGCACGGAGGTCGAGCTGAAGAGCTGGGGAGGCAGGTACTACATGATAGCCGCGAGGCGCTGAGCGCCGGGCGTAATCGATGCTCTTTTATGATGCGGCGCGGTCAAAGCTCAGTCCCATGTGGGAGAGGCTCGAGGTTGACGTGAAGCCCGCCGTTGAGGACTCGGTCCTGCTCGTCGCGCTTTCCACTATGGTTCCCCAGTACGAGCCCCTCTACTCTCACGCAAGGGAGCTCTCCAGGTTCCTGCTCCGGAAGATGGAGTTCAATAAGTTCGCGACGCTCTACTCCTCCTCGCTCCCCGCCGACGTTGCCATAGAGGACGACGGCATCACGCGGCTCCGCTCGAACAGCTTCTATTCTTGCGCCGGGAACAGACGCGTAATCATGCTGGC
>Ga0307373_10015637_pt1 | contig 10289 bp, 5 predicted proteins | sample OX2MG_FD_202534 | JGI IMG/M metagenome (GOLD analysis project Ga0307373, IMG submission 202534) | Soil microbial communities from Risofladan, Vaasa, Finland - OX-2 | ecosystem: Environmental > Terrestrial > Soil > Coastal area > Acid sulfate soil | place: Finland: Risofladan, Vaasa | collected...
CTTTCACCGTCAGATCCTGGTCTTTTGGATCATCCCGCACTAACTGATTTTCGGAGTTATCAGGGGTATGCCAATAATGCAATTGCGCGGCGGTGCTGAAAACGTAACTTCCGTCCCTTTCATCGAGGGCCCGGGGCCAGACATAAGGGAGAATTCCTTCTTGATAGGTTGCCCTGGATTTCTGGATCGTGGCCGTCACTCGAGGGTCAAAGGGACCAAAGAGCGGTTCCGGGTAGAGCGTGTGCAGGTTGTCCCAATCGTTGCCTTTCAAGGTGTGATCCAGACAGGGTGGGATGTAGCCTCCCGTCTTTGCCGTTTGTGCCGCGAGTTGCTTTTCAAACGCATCCCAGAAACGCCGGTACTCGGCCTCGAAACGGGCACCCTCTTCGGGTTTTCCCAGCGCTTGTGCCATACGAACCGCGCTGCGGATTCCGACGAGGGTCCAGATATCCTGGCCTGTCTGGTGGCAGCCCGCGAGTTGGGCATCGTCGGCGATCGTTGCGGGGGGAATCAGGCCCAATGGATCGGCGTGCGTTATCTGTACCTCCCAATTCATGGCTTTCACGACAGCCGGGTAAACTTGTTGAAGGAAGGCTTCGTCTCTTGTCAACCGGTAGTGGCGGTCCCATGCCCAAAGCACATGGCCGAATGATTCCCACAAGTCGTGCTCGAGCACAAACGATCCGTCCGGAGATTGAATCTTTAAGGCATATAACAGAGCCTTGGCGGCAATCTTTTCCTGCCCCATATCGTCAAGAGCGATGTTCATCAGAGACGTATCGGTGGGGAAGTATCTGTGGTACTGAAATTTGTTGACATTCGGAATATAGTTATCGCCGACCTTATCGATCGCCAGCAATGAAAAGATTGTGTTGGCGAGCAGCACATTCTGCACCTTCTGTTCGGGGAAACGGAGGGGTGGTGAATCGTTGACCAAATGAGTCCACAGGGTAACTTCTTTTCGGAAAAACTGGTCGTAATCAGCGGCCTGAACGCGTTGTGAGTCCGGCGAAGACTCGGGTATGGGGACAATTGGTATCTTGAACGTGAGCGTCTCACTCTGGCCGGGCTGGAGCGGGATGCGATACATCACCATTCCCATGGGAGTGTCCGGGCCGAGACTGAGTTTAGGATCCAACTCACCTTCAACCTGGCCCGAAAGATAGCGATACAAGCGATATCCGCTGTCGCGCTGGGTGATGGTGCGCTCATACGGTGCTGGACTCGATGGGAACAGGTATAGCAAGCGGCCATCACGCATCAGGGCATGGCGCTCGAAGGAGTACCGCCAGTGGGGATTAAACACTGTTTGCCCTTCGGTGTATTGCTTCGGAATGAGGTCGAAGCGCTGGTTGAACCGGTAGTCGGGAGGCTCATGCATCTTTGTGTTGGGAGGTGAAAATCGAAAGGCTGAGCTCAAAAAGGCTGTGCGTTGCTCTTTATCTTTATTCTGAAGCTGAACCCGAATGAAATTGATCGGCAAACCTTCCAATTGACCGCCCAAATCTGCGCCCAATATCGTGAAGTTGTAGCTCACTCCATTTCGTTCGAAGTCGTATTGCACAATGGGTAGATAGCCCTGATAGAGGGTTTTGACCCGTTGGTTCACGGGCTTGGGAGGGTTCCCCACGAAAAACATCAGCTCTCCAAAACCGGTATTGACATACCCTTCCGGTGTCACCTCCGAAGCAACAGGATCATAGAGAGCCCCGACCACATCGGTGGGGTGCCAGAAGTAGCAGAACGGTTTCCCGGATGTATCGATGCTGGGATTGAGTATGCCTCCGGTGATTTGACCCTGGAGGTTATGGGAACCTATCACGCATAGCAGGAGGACCAAAACCCCTCTCAGGATTGGTTGAACGGACATCCGGCCCATTTTCTAACCTCCACAACAAAAAGTACTCTTAAAAGGTCGCGTTCCCGTTTACCGGCACTTCAATCAGAGACTTTCTCCTTGTAGCACCCCTATGTTCTTTAAGAACCTTCAGGGCTGGCCATCTTCAGACTTTGATGGCTCATTTGTTGGGGAACTAGCTCGGCCAGAATCTCAGAGCCCTGCTCTGCCGAACCAGAACCTTAACTCGGCGGAAGGTGCCGCCATCCCTTTATCAGTCGAGTTGAGGTGGCACGTCACCGTAACTCCATGGAGTCGACCCGATACCAGCGGATATGGGCCTGAACGGCGGCGCCTTGGGCGGCAGCAGAACCTTGCCGGGGTGCATGCGGCCGATAATCTCAAGCCCTGCGTCCACCATCTGTTTTCCGGCCGTCACTTCCAGATTGGTGTAACTGGTCAGTCGGGTTTCATAACCCCCGCCGTGCGGCCCAAGAGCCTCCTCGGTCGGCACATAACCCACAGCGCCGTTTGCGTAGGAGACTACGAATGTCTCGGGGAAGGGACTTTGGGCTTTCAGGTGGAGCCCATATTCACAGAAGAGTTCCGCTGGGTTTGATACGAAAACCGCAGGCCCCACCTGAATGGCTTGCACTTCGGCCTCGACGATTGGGTGCTCCTTCACAAGGTAATCCAGCAATACGGTTTCCTTAGCGAAAACCCATTTAGTCTTGCCCACTGCCTGGGGACTCTTCTTGACCAATTCATAGGCTTCCCGAACGTGTTCAGGACTGGGAACACGCCTCCTGATATGCAACGCTTTCGAGGCTGCGTTTAGCGGTCCCAGGCCACCCGGTACCATCGTCAGCATAACTTTTACCGCTTCGGCGCCCACGCGCCCTCCCACGAATTCAGCCCACTCTCGCTCCTGCGGCTCGGCGTATCGGCTTAAATTGTCAACCTGGGTTATATCGCCTGCTGCGCCTTGCAGGAACACCACCGGGGCTTCAGCTCCCATTCCCCCGCGAATGACCTTTTCCATGTAGTAAATCCAATTGGCGGAGGACTCTTTGCCAGCGGGGTTTGTTGTGGCGTGGCAGGTGAAGTTAACGACGCACCCCAGCCATCGTCCCGCCCGATCCCAGGCACCCACTACACCAACCCGCGGATCAGTCGGTCCCGCGAAACCGATGATGTCCGGATTGCCCTGGCCCGGGTGGGTGTAGGTCAGTCCATTCTTCATCCGAAGACGCCGGTTGAACGCAACCTTATCCTCGATTCCCGTTCCAACCCCGCAATAAGCCTCCACACGGTTGTTGTTCGCGTCCCAAACGGCGCCAACAATCTGCTCGATGACCCGCTTGAGGTAGCCAGCGTTTGCGTCAGGTGACTCGTCGTAAGCCAGGTGCTGGACGAAAGCCGAGGCATGGTCGTATTGCCCGGGTTGTACATTGGCGACCGGACCTGCGGAATGGTTGTGAGCAGCTCCCACCAAAACCGCTACCGGAGGGATCCCGCAACGCTCCTGGATTTGTGCCCTCGCCGCCTGGACCACCTGCCCGGGAATGATGAGCGAGTCCGTCCCCACCAGAGCTACACGCATCATGCCATCATCGAAAACCGCAGCTCGAACCTTGCACTGGTCGTGAAAACCTGTAATGTAGGAAGGGGTATAATCCCCCGGAGTTTCCAATCCGATGTCCGGTGTGATGTCGCGTTCAGCAAAACCAACCCTAAGCATCTTGCCCTGCACGGACCCATTCAACTGACCGAAGTACTCTGGCACCATCGTCGCAGACTCCGGCGGGGGAGTCGCACCGTCCGTGCTTTCCCGACCTTCCAAACCAGAGCTCCCTAGCGCAATGGCGCTCCCGAACAACGCGTTTCGCTTGAAAAATTCCCTTCGGTTCATGCACTTCACCCCTCTTCTCGAAATTGCCCCGCTCCTAAAAACGTTTTAAAGGACCCCCTGCCCTGGGAAAGGCAAAGCAATTCACGTTCCTGCTGCAGGCGAACGTCCTCCATGCGCCCGAAATCTCGATCTCGAATCGCTGTCCTTGAAAAAAGGAAATTCTACAGACGCCGATTGACGAACCTACGCCACGCGGCGAACTCAGCATCTCGAATCACAGCGCCCGTGACTGCTGTCCCCCGTGTAGCGGTTAGTTTGAGCCGGGAACGTTGAAATAAATATAGCCTCTGCCTGGACTGGCAGCCCGAGAATCAGCAAGCTCTCTCGATGACCGAAAGCCTGAGTGTCATGTCGAGTCCTTCCGCACAGTTCGGGTTTTTCATTGTTTTACTATGTAAACCACATGTCTGCACACTGAAGTTATTTATCACCCGGACGAATGCCTGTCAAGCGCTAACTTGGGCGCTCTCTTGCCCCAAAATCCCAGCCCAGCGTCGGTCCGATCTGAAGGGTTGGGAGCATCCCGGGGAGAGCGTATGCGCGTTTATGATTGCATAACAATCTGCAAGAGTTTCGTTCCAATTTCCTTCCGTGTGTCTTGGAATCACGCCTCCACAACGAGACCACATTAAGCTGGTCAAGATTGTCTGTCAAATTAATAGTAATATTCCAAATAATAAAACCTTTTTTAAGGTTGGTCTGCATAGTGAAACTTTAACTTGGCTGAGGACCGTGTCGTTTGCAGTTCCAGGCAATGCCGTACCCACCAGGGTTCCCATTTTTGAAGAATCATGTTGTCAAGGGCGACCGAGCATCCACAGGCCATCTTCCAGCGCGCAGAAACACGATCCTCGGTTATTCGTTAAGAGATACTTGAAGCCCGTCGACAGGGTGAACTCGAAGAATTTCGGCCTGCGGCGCGATCTTGTCTGGCGAATCAGGACGGCTAACTTCATAGACTGATCTTTCTGTTGACGATTGACCTTACCTTGTTAAATCCCGGAGTGAATATTGGCAGTTCGGGCTATAATAATATCTGTGCGCATCGTTTACCGGTGGCATGGGGGATTTCAAAGTCTACTGCCTGCAATTAATACCTAAGAAATATTTCAGCGTCAATAGAAGGGACCACTTGGATTCCAAGTACTTGTGACATAATGCCTTCGAGCTGGTGAGCCCCGTTTTCGCAGGCAAAATACGACTTCTGTATCCCGAGGGCCGTCAATTCAATTGATCGTTGGTTGCTATGGCTAAACAACGTGACAACAATTACCTTAAGGTTGTTGCCAAGACTTTTGCCGTGATTGAGGCCCTGGGCCAGAAGCGCGATGGCGTTGGGTTGAGCAACCTATCGCGCATGGTCAAACAGCCGAAAGCAACAGTCTTCAGAATCCTATACACGCTCTCCCAATTGGGGTACGTCGAACAAAACCGGGTGTCTGGAACTTACCAGCTGAGTAGCAAGGCATGGTGGTTCTGGAAGGAAGAAGTGCGGGAAACCATTAAACGAGTTGCCCGACCGTTTCTAGGGAGACTCCTGAACCAATTTGAACAGACCGTGAACCTCGGTTTACTGGACCGGGATCGCGTGCTATACATAGAAGTCCTTGAGGGTCTCAGGTCAATTCGGATGTCAGCGACAGCCAACACTTACGCCCCTTTACACTGCACCGCACTCGGGAAGGTGATGCTTGCATTTCTTAAGCCAGAAGCAGCAGAAGAAGTTATGTCGAAGCTTCTCCTTTCAAAGTTGACCAGCAAGACGGTCACTTCGATACCTGCCCTTCGAAAACAACTCCAAATAGTTCGGTCACGAGAATATGCTGTAGATGATCAGGAGACGGAACGCGGGGCTCGTTGCGTTGCATCTATTGTTTTCGATTCCGAGGGCACCCCTCTTGCGGCAATTAGTGTATCTGGCCCTGTTACCCATGTCTCCTCCCGGCGTGTCAAGGAGATCGCGCATGCTGTCATCGAAGTCTGTCGCGAGATTTCGAGCCAACTTGGACACTTGCCCTGATCCTGGCTTGTCCGGAAGGTCTCCCAAGAATCGTTGGAGGTGAGCGGCGGTCCGATTCATTTTACGCCACCTCCTGTTGAACGAACACTCCCTTCTGGTCTAAGGCCGCTTTCAGCATCCACAGATCCTGGTAACCCATGAAAGTTTTGTTCGGTCATGAGCAGCGCCGCGGCGGCCCAGCGCAGCACCATCTTGCCGTTCCGCCAGCGGCTCACCTCCAACGACGAGCGCGACACCTTCCCAAAGTCATAATCGCGGCACAGGGTTCGACCGAAAACCCTCTGGGGGGGGAATGCCCAGTTGCCAAAGTAGACCCTTAGTGACTCCGCAGCATAAAGCGAAGTCGCTGAGCTCCTGTATAGTCGGCGACACTTCTGCAGCTAAAATCCAAGCGCAGGCCGCGAGCCGGCTCACCTCGGCCGGCGTCCGCCCGGCGTCCACTTGCTTCAACGCCTCAATCGTCTGCGCTTCGCTGTGCTTCCCAATCGACATCGCTCTTCCCCTTTCTCCGTCCGAAATCATATTCGATTTCGTGCGGTTTTGGGGGAGCAGGTCACTCCCCGTCGGCCATACTCCGAAACACCTGGCAAGCGATTCTTCATGTTAGAATTCTTTTTGCCTTTTCACCTATTCCGATACTTACCAATAATGAATTCACACGCTATTCGTGCACATACTTTGCAGTGGGCGAAATTCTTACAAGAAGAACGCTTGTGGCATCTGAGAGATTTTTACCTTTACAATAAGCTGCGGAGTTGTGTATATAAAGGGCATCCAGTGAAACGATGGCGGCACGAAACTACATCGCGGCAATCGAAAGAACGCTGAAGGTTGTGGGGGCCTTCAATGGGCAACGCGACGTATCACTGGGAGAGTTGGCTTCACGGACGCGAATGATCAAGAGTTCCGTCTTTCGCATTCTTTATACCCTGGGCCAACTCGGCTACGCGGAGAAAGACACTCAAGGCCGCTACTCCCTGACATCTCGCTGGGAAAACCTGTGCCTTGGGGCTCAGCCCACCCGCGAACTGATCCGGCTTGCGGCTCCGCTGATGTCCATCCTGCTGAACCGTTTTAAGGAGACGGTCAATCTCGGGGTGATTGACGGTGGAGATGTGTTGTACATTTATGTACTCGAAAGCCCGCATGCTTTCCGCCTTGCGGCCCATGCCGGAATGCGAAGTCCTCTGTATTCAACCGCCCTTGGGAAGTGCTTGCTTTCGCGTCTGTCTGGGGAGCAGGTCGGCGCCGCCCTGAAAAAACACCCCATTCAACCGCTGACGGATCACACCGTCCGCGACAGAGCGGCCTTCAAACGGGACCTGGGCCGAGTAAGGGAGCAGGGCTTTGCCATCGATAACGGAGAGGATTCCTCAGGAGCACGGTGTGTTGCGGCTCCAATTTTTAACGCTGCTGGAGAAGTCGTCGCGGCCATCAGTATTTCAGGCCCGGCTGGTCGCATCAACCACAAACGCGACCACGAACTGTCTTCATCGCTGATCGACACTTGCAGGAGGATTTCGACGACGCTCAAGTACGCACCCTTGCCAACCAGCCCAAGCGCTGCAGGAGGACGTTAGAGTGGACCTCGCGTTGCTGGGCGGGACTCCGGTTCGTTCAGAACCATTCCCGGGCTGGCCTCAACACGGGACGCAGGAGGAGGAAGCCGTCATTGCTGTTCTTCGCAGCGGCTCCTGGGGCGGATATAGCAAGAAAGTTGAAGAGTTTGAAACCGCTTTTGCGGCGCTCCATCGGGTACCTTATGCGGTTTCCTGCGTGAATGGGACCATCGCTCTGGAGGTCGCGCTTCGGTCTTTGGGAATCCAGTGCGGCGACCAGGTCATTGTTCCTGCCATCACATTCGTCGCTACGGCGACGAGCGTGATGCTGTGCCACGGCGCGCCGGTTTTCGCCGATATTGATCCCGTCACCCTGAACCTCTCGCCGGAATCTGTCCAAGCAGCCATCACGCCCCGCACCAAAGCGATCATTCCAGTCCATTTCGGGGGACACCCAGCGGACATGGACGCCTTACGGGAAATCGCAGATCGTCACGGTCTGGCGATCATTGAAGATGCGGCGCACGCGCAGGGAGCCCTATGGCGGGACACTCCTGTGGGAAATTTTGGGGACCTTGCAACCTTCAGCTTTCAGGCTTTCAAGTTAATGACGGCGGGTGAAGGTGGCGTCATCCTGACTACATCGGAAATGCTTGCCCGAAAATGCTGGTCCTATTGCAATCACGGCCGGCTCGTTTCGGGAGGCTGGTTTGAGCATTTTACGCTCGGCACCAACTACCGCATGACAGGTTTGCAGGCAGCCGTGCTGATCGAGCAACTTGCAAGGTTACAGGAACAGACTCGCACGCGTCAGGCGAATGTTGCGCGCTTGAGAAAACTTCTCAAATCACTCAAAGGAATTCAACTGGGAGCGGACGACCCGCGAGTGACTTCACAGCCGAACTACCTTGTCACCCTGCGGTATGACCCATCAGCCTTCAATGGTCTGGATCGCGATCTGTTTCTTAGCGCTCTGCGGGCTGAAGGCATCCCTGCCAAAGCACCGTACCCACATCCACTTTACCGTAATCCACTTTTTCATCGAGAAAATCAGCCTCCTTGTGCCTGCGGCAAATGGGAACCCGCCCAGGATTATGAATCATTGAATCTCCCTGAGTGCGAGCGAGTGTGCCGCGATGGGATATGGCTGGAACAGCCTTTGTTCCTGGGGACAAGCAAAGATATTGATGACATCGTTGAAGCGTGCAGCAAGATTGAAGCCATGTCCGAGAATTTGTTGTCAGCCCAGCGGGATATCCATGCGGAAGAGCGACATTGAGACATTCCCTCAGAATCCTTGGGATAGTGATCCTGCTATTGTGCCCGCCCGTGTATGCGCCAAGCTTTGTACAGGGCGCATCTTTGGGTGGAAATTCACATTCTTATGTTCGTTGGACCTGGGCGGCTGATTTTTCTCGTGGCATTCGCGGCTGGCTAACCTATCCGCTCTCTCAAGACATTGGTTACGACCCCACTCTCTATACGACGGATATCAGCGGGAGTCGATGCCTTGTGCGGGACGTCAAGTCTTACGGCCAGCACGTTCTGCGCATTGGATTGATCAAACCACAGTCCTTTCGCGTTACTCGCGACTCTCAATTCAAGTTAAATTATCAATTGAAGATAAGCGGTTCCGTCAAGGCCGTCACGCTCAGGCTGGCCGCGGAGAATGGCAAGCTCTACAAGACATCTTTACCGCACAAAAACGGAGCGAACAGCCTGATCATCCAAGGAACAACCCTGGGAGTTCCGGCCGCTGGCACGGACATCCAGGCGATTGTGCTGGAAGCAATTGCGGAATCACCCATTCCGGGCTCCTCCAATCGGCTGTTCCTCCGCGAACTTGAAATAGTCGCTGAGCGGCACAGAGAACTTCCCCTACTCAAGCCGGAACTTGTTCGTTCCGCCAGTGAAGGGCCTCTGGTAGCTGAACGGCCTGTGGAGGTCGGTGGACCCTTAACGATAGAAGCTCGGTTCCGCAAGACTCTGAAGATTTCCCTCTACGATGCAGAAGGCAGGCGGTTACCTGTCATGGGAAAACGCCTGGAAGGCTCTGGGCAAAAGATTACTTATCAGATTTCGTTTCCCCAACCGTTACATCCCGGACTATACCGTGCAGTCGTCGATTCTGGTGCTGCGCAAAGTAAGTTTCAGTTTCTGGTTTTGGGAAAAGTTCCTCCTCACCCACGGGTCTTGCTGACAACCCACCGTCTTGACGAACTGCGTTCCTTGGATGCATCCAGTCCCTTCTTGGCCGCTCTACGCGCAAAGGCCCAGAGTTTGCGCTCGGCCCTGGCTTACGGCTCGTATGCCGGGACAAACATTGCACTATTGCCGAGCACCTCAGTTTTTCCCGGCCTTCCGGAATATTTCTCTCTTCTGGAAAACTACAGCAACTCAATCGCTTTCAATGCGGTTGAATACAGGTTGACCGGTGATCAGGCAGCGCTCGAAGCAACTCGCAAGGGGCTCCTCACTATCTCGAGCTGGCCAACCTGGACGCCTGCCTGGTTCGGGGCCCACGGACTTCGCACCTATTACGAGGTAGGAGTTTTTTCTCAGAGAGTGGCAGTCGGGTACGACCTGATCGCTAATCAGCTGACTCACGCAGAAAAGGAACAAATCACAGAAGCTCTGTGGCGGAACGGCATCAACCCAACCGTTGTAGAATATTTTACAAATAACCGGATGCCCATTTCCGCCAGTAACTGGATGGCAAATTCTGTCGGTGGTGCCCTTGCCATGGTCGTGGCCCTTTACGGCGACTTGCCGGAATGGAACGTGCGCCTGGGAACTGCTATGGCGGAACTGAACGTCGCGTATCGCCGATTGCTCGCAGGACTCTTTCCCGGTGACGGCAGCGAGGCGGAGCCGGCTGGTTACCAGGACTTTGCGATGGAAGGCATCTCTTTTGGTATGGCAGCCCTTCATGCCCTTGGCATAAGGCCGCCCGGAACGGGG
>Ga0307373_10015639_pt1 | contig 10289 bp, 7 predicted proteins | sample OX2MG_FD_202534 | JGI IMG/M metagenome (GOLD analysis project Ga0307373, IMG submission 202534) | Soil microbial communities from Risofladan, Vaasa, Finland - OX-2 | ecosystem: Environmental > Terrestrial > Soil > Coastal area > Acid sulfate soil | place: Finland: Risofladan, Vaasa | collected...
ATATTCCCGCGCGGTACAGGTTGTACGTGCAGCGATATTTTACGCGCGTGGACAATCGAAAGCAGTGACCTGAATTTTCGGGGGGACCGGATGCCAATTCCGATGCCAGTTCCAAGGATGGGCCCATGACAGGTTCGGTGGGAACCGAAGGCGAGAAGAGCGAACAGTCTCTCGGCCAGCAGGCTGAATTTCTAGCCGAAAAAATGAGTGAAGTCCGCCGCGAGATAGCCAAGGCCATCGTCGGCCAGCGCGAAGTCGTTGACGGCGTGCTGATCGCGCTGCTGGCGGGGGGGCACGTCCTGCTGGAGGGCGCGCCCGGCCTGGGAAAGACCATGCTGGTGCGGACGCTCGCGCAAGCCGTGGCTCTGAAATACTCGCGGATCCAGTTCACGCCGGACTTGATGCCGGCCGACGTGATTGGAACCTCGGTGGTGCAGGAAAACACCGAGGGGAGCAAATTGCTCGGTTTCCAGCCCGGTCCCATCTTCGCGAATCTGCTACTGGCCGATGAAATCAATCGCGCCACGCCCAAAACGCAATCGGCGTTGCTGGAGGCGATGCAGGAAAAGCAGGTCACCGTAGCGCACACTTCGCATCAGCTGGAAGAACCGTTTTTCGTGATGGCCACGCAAAATCCCTTGGAAATGGAAGGAACGTATCCGCTGCCTGAAGCGCAGCTGGACCGGTTCCTGTTCAAGCTGCGCGTGCCTTTCCCGGGGCGCGAGGATTTGCACGGCATTCTGGACCGTACCACGCAGGGAACTGTTGCGGAAGTGCGGCCGGTGGTGAATGGCCCGCAAATTCTGGAAATGCGCAGCGTGGTGCGCGCGGTTCCTCTGGCGCCGCACGTCCAGGAATACGTGGTGAAGCTCACGCTGGCGACGCATCCCGAGGGCCGCGAAAATCTTCTCGCCAGCCGGTACATCCGCTACGGCAGTTCGCCGCGCGGCGCGCAGACATTGATCCTCGGCGGCAAGGTGCGCGCACTGCTGGACGGGCGCTTCAACGTCAGCCGGGAGGATGTTCGCGCGCTGCTGCTGCCCGCCATGCGCCATCGCATCATCCTGAACTTCGAAGCGCAGGCGGATGGCCGGACAACCGACGACCTGCTGGAAGAAATCGCCGGCAAGATCGGCTGAAACCGCAGGCCGCGAATTGTGAAACGGAAAATGCGTCATGGCGGCGCGTTGTGCGTGATGCGGGGAGCCGCCATTTCGCGTTTGGCCCGATGGTTATGAATTCTCCACCACTCTTGCTCGACCGCGAGTTCCTGAAAACGCTCGAAGACGTCACGCTGCTGTGCCGCACCAACCTGGCCGGCACCGTGGGTCCCGAGCACCGCTCCCGCGCGCGCGGGCCGGGAATGGAGTTCGCCGATTACCGCCGCTATACCTCCGGCGATGATCCTCGCTCGCTCGATTGGAGCGCGTATCTCCGCCTCGGGAAATTGTTTCTGAAGATTTACGAGACCGAGCAGCACATCCCCGTGCGCATCCTGCTGGATCGCAGCGAATCGATGGATTGCGAAACCTCGGGAGAATCGAAATTCCTGTACGCGCAGCGCCTTGCGGCCACGTTTGCCTATCTGGCCCTGCTGCATCTGGACACCGCCGCGGTGATTCCGTTCGCGGACCGGATGAACAAACCCCTTGTCGTTTCCGGCGGGCGCGAGCGCCTGTGGCCGGTGCTGCGGTTCCTGAGCGAGCAATCGTGCGGGGGCGGCACCAACCTGTTTGGCTCGGTCAAGGAATTCCTGGGAAATTTCACTTCCCGGGGAATCGTGATCCTGATTTCCGATTTCTTCGATGAGCAGGGAAGCAGGCGGGCCGTCGAAATGTTGCGTTCGGCGGGACACGATTTCGTGCTGGTGCAGGTGCACAGCGCAGAAGAGCAGCGGCCCACCGCCTCCGGGGAACTCGTTTTGCAGGATGCCGAAACCGGTGCACAGCGCGTCGTGGAGTGCTCGCCGCAAAGCACGGAGCTGTACGAGCGCGGATTTTTGGAATTTTCGGCACGCTTGCGGCAGCTTGCGCTGCGCAATGGCGGAAGGTACGCGCGGGCGGTAACCGGCATTCCCTATCAGGAATTCGTGCTGCGGAGCCTGCGCAGCGGACAGGTGCTGGCATGAACTGGCTGGCGCTGAGCCCGCTGGAAGTGGCCGCAGCGTGGGCTGTGCTGTCCGCGGCGGCGCTATGGATCTATCTGCACCAGCGGCGCCCGCAATACCGGAAAGTGTCTACGCTGCGTTTCTGGGCCAGCGCGCAGCCCGTGTCGCAGCCGCGCCGCCGGAAACTTCGCGAACCCTGGGCGGTTGTGGCGCAGGTTTTCTTTTTGCTGTTGCTGCTGCTGGCGTTGGGGAATCCCCGGTGGGGCGTCACGCTGCAGGGGCGCAGAGCGGTGATTGTACTGGATACTTCGATCTGGTCGCAAGCGCACCCCGCGGGCGAAGCGGCATGGATTGGCCGGGAACGCGTGGAAGCGGTGCGCGTGCTGGACGCGCTGCCGGCGCGCGACCCGGTGTTGCTGTTGACGGCGGAGCCGGATGCGCCGCCGATTTTGCCGTTTACGACGGATCGGAGAGCGCTGCGCCGCGCGATTGCCGCTGCGCAACCCTCCAGCGTTGCCGCGGATATTCCGCGCGCCCTGGAAATGGGGAAGGCGGCGCTGGCGGGTTCGCAACGCGGTCTGCTGGTATATGTGGGGCCCGGAATGGTGGATGCGGAGCAGGCGCGCAGCCTGGAGGAGTTCCGCGCGGCGCTCAAAAAACCCGGTGAAGATAGCGCCGAGCCGCAGTTTCTCATGCGGCTCGTGAATGGCGGCGCGGACATTCAGGACCGCGGCATCACGCAGCTTGCCCTGCGGCGGGACGCGGCGCAGCCCGATCGCTGGCACGCGCTCGCGCAGTTGAAAAATTACAGCGCTTCTAGGGCGGACGTTGTGCTGAAGTTCTCCGTGAATGGCCAGCCGCTCGGACAAAGAGACGTGGCGCTGGCTCCCTACGAACTGGCCAATACACAAAACGAATTTGTCTGGGACAAGGGCGGCTTCCTGCAGGCGGAAATCAGTACGCCTGACGCTCTGGAAGCGGATAACCGCGCCGCCGTCAGCCTGCCGGCATTCCGCGCGGCGCGCGTAGCCGTATTTACAGGAAAAAATTCACCGTTCGCGGCGGATCTGCTGAGCGTGCTTTCGGGCAATCCCTATGTACGAGTGCAGATCGTGCCTCCGGGAACGACCCCGGACGTTGCTCCGGACGTGGCCATATATCAAGATCAAGGTGCGAATGTGCCCGCGCAGTCATCCTACAATTCCATATATTTTCTTAGCGGGCCATCCACGATGGCGCCGCATTCCTTTCGCGTAACGCGGTGGAACGCGCAACACCCGGTGACGAAGTGGATTCGCACGCATGACGTCAGCGTGCGCAATTCGGCGAAACTCACCGTGTTGCCTGCCGATACCATATTGGCCTACGCGGAAGGAAATCCTCCGTCGCCGCTCATACTCGCCCGGATACAAAATGGACACAGGCTCGTGATCGTCGGATTCGATCCACGCAACTCAAATTTCCCGCTGGAACCGGCCTTTCCGCTGTTCATGGCGGGAAGCATGGAATGGTTGACGCATTCGGTGGAAGATGCGGCAGCCTCGGCATCCACCGGCGAACTGGACTTGCCCCGCCCTGTCACGCGCATTGTTGCTCCATCCGGCAGGGAAGTGCCGTTTGTGCGCCTGGGCGGAGACATTCGATTGATCGCGCAGGAAACGGGAATCTATCGCGTCAGCGCGCCTGGCGGGGAAACGCATATCGCCATCAACCCTCCGCCATTGCCGGCACAGCGCATGCTGGCGACTCCCGCGGAGCAGGCCGGCGTGGAAACGGAACCGCTGCAGGGACAGACGTGGGAGCTGTGGCGATGGCTGGCGCTTTTGGCCATCGTGGCGCTGTGGCTTGAGTGGTGGCTCTATTATTCCGCGCGGGCGCGCCAGCGAACCGGGCAGGGCCGGGAATTGCCTGTGAATGGCGCGCGGCCAAGATTCGTTCGAGATGCAGAAGAGCCGGAGGAATCCGAACTCCGCAATCCGAATTTCGTGGCTTAGGTGGCTGCGTGACATTTGACCAACCCATATTTCTGCTGCTGCTCGCGTTGCTGCCCGTCCTTTGGATCTGGATGCGCCGTGCGCCGGGGGCATCCAGGCTGTGCCTGGCGCTGAAATGCGCGGCTTTCGCCGCGATGGCGATTGCGCTGGCCGGTCCCTGGGCCGCGATGCGCGTGGAAAAACTTTCCGTCACCGTGCTGATGGATACTTCGGCCAGCATGCCCCGCGAATCGCTGCGGCATGGGGAGGCCATGCTGCGCGACCTGGTTCGAAAAAATTCGGGCGCGACTTTGCGGCTGATCACCTTCGCGGAACATCCCCGGCTTCGCGCCGTTCCCCAGCGGGCCAATCAGGTCAGCATTCCTCTGGGAATTGATCCCCGGGAGGGCATGGCCACGAATCTGGAAGACGCATTGCAACTGGCCCTCAGCACGTTTCCTGCGGAGGGCGCGCGGCGCGTTCTGCTGATCAGCGACGGCAATGAAAATCGCGGGCATGCGCTCACCGAAGCGCTCCGCGCCAGGGAGCGCGGCGTGGCGGTGTACACGGCGCCGGCGGGCGGCACCGCGCCTTTGCCCGTCCGTGTGGAAAGCATCGCTTTTCCGCAGAACGTTTTTTCAGGGGAACATTTCACGGTGTCCCTGCATCTGGACAGCGGCGCGGGCCTGCAGGCGCGGGTCTGGATGACCTCGCAGGGCCGGGAGATCGGGTCCGCCACCGCGGACCTGCGCGCGGGCGGCAACGCGGTGGATGTGGAAGCGCAAATATCGCAGAGCGGCGTCCGCGTGATACAAGCGCACATATCGAGCGGCGGTGTCGCGCAGACATTGGTATCGGAAGCGGTCACGGTGCGCAGGCCACGCGTGCTCTACGTCGCGGGCGGCAACGAAACGTCCGCCCCGCTGCTGGATACGCTGCAGCGCGCGGACGTGGATGTGGAAAAAGTGACGGCGTTCCCGACAAAACCTTCCGCGAAGCAGTGGGATGCAGTGTTGCTGGACAACTATCCCGATCACGAACTTTCCGCCGACGAGAGTTTGGCGATCGAGAGATACGTCTATGCCGGCGGAGGACTGATCTTCATCGCCGGCGACAGCAATGCCAGTCTTGCGCGGGAACCAAAGACGCCATTTCAGAAAATGCTTCCGGTCCGCGCCGCACTTCCGCCGGAAAGGCCTACCGCGGTGATCCTGGTCCTGGATAAATCCGGGAGCATGAGCGGTCCGAAAATCGAAATGGCCCGCGAAGCGGCGCGCTCCAGCATCCAGACGCTGCGCCCGATCGACAGGATGGGCGTGATTTCCTTCGACGAATCAGTGAACTGGGTCATTCCTCTTGGACCCGCCGGATCGCTCGAGGAAAAGAGCAACCGGATCAGCCAGATCATGCCCAGCGGCGGCACCAAAATTTATCAGGCGGTGGAGACGGCCTTTGACGCCATCGTGAAGGAAAAGGCCAGCCACAAACACATCATCTTGCTTACCGACGGCGTTTCCACTCCGGGCACGCAGGAGGATTTTCCGAAGCTCGAGCGCGAGGCCCTTGCCAGGCACGTTACCATTTCCACCATCGGCGTGGGCGATTACGTCAACCGCGACCTGCTCAACGAGCTGGCGCATCAGACGAAAGGGAAATCGCATTTCGTCGGGAATGCGGCGTCCATCCCGCAAATTATCAACGCCGAAGTGAAGTCCACCCAGGATCTGGCGATTCAGGAGCGTCCCGTGCGCGCCGCGCTCGTGCGCCCGGTGGAATTTATCGATGGCATCGATTTCACAAAGGCGCCGCGCTTGCGCGGGTTCGTCCAGGCGGAGGCCCGGGAAGGCTCGGAAACCATCCTGCGCGTGGATGGCAAGAAACCCCTGCTGGTGCGCTGGCACTATGGCCTGGGCCGCGTGATCGCCTTCCTCTCCGATGCCAAGAGCCGCTGGGCGGCGCCTTGGGTCCGCTGGGACTCGTTTGGGACCTTGTGGCCGCAAATGGTGCGCGACGTTTCCCATCGTGATCGCACCGTGCGCGCAGGCGTGCGCCCCGGAACCCGCCCGGGCGAAGCGATCGTGTATTACGACGTGCCGGTGGACACGGGCGATCCCGCGGGCGCAGCGCTCCAGAACGCCGCCGCGCCGCGCATTCTGGTGGAGGCGCCCGGTCAGGCGCCCCGCGCGATTGCCCTGGAACTCACCGCGCCGGGACATTACCAGGCGCGCATTTCGGACGATCAGGCGGGCCTTTATCGAATTGTTTCGGGTAGCTCGGAGATGGCCCTGCCCGAGGCCGCGCTTTATCGCGAATCGGATGAAACCAAACCTCAGGCGGTCAATACCGCCCTGCTGGCCGAAATCAGCCGCGTGACGGGCGGGCGAATGCATCCCTCCATCGAGCAGCTGCTGACCGACAAGGGCAGCCTGGTGCGGCAGCGAACACCGCTGTGGCCTTACTGGCTGGTTCTTGCGTTGCTGTTGAATTTTCTGGAAGTAGCGCTGCGCAAGGGATTTTTTCAGCGCGTTTTATCTTTTGTGTTCCGGTTGCGCCGGCAATCTCCGGATCGCTGGGGCCGCCAGACGGCGTAGAAAGCAGCGCTAGGCGTCGAGCGCGTCGGGCGCGGCGCCGGCGGGAAGCTCGATCGTGTATTTCGTGCGCAGCTTTTCGCGATGCTGCGCCAGCGCCAGGTCGATCAATCGGCCGAGCAGTTCGCGGTAGGGCAGACCGGAAGCTTCCCAGAGCTTGGGGTACATACTGATGGACGTGAAGCCGGGAATCGTGTTGATCTCATTCAAAAAGATGCGGCCGGTGCGGTGTTCCAGGAAAAAATCCACGCGCGCCATTCCCAGGCATTCCAAAGCGCGGAAGGCGCGGAGGGCGTATTCCTGAAAGCGTTTGACCTGCGCGCGGGTGAGTTTCGCGGGAATCATCAGGCGCGTGCCTACCTCCAGATATTTTGCCGCATAGTCGTAGAATTCGCGGTGCGGCACGATTTCGCCGGGAATGGAGGCTTTCGGATCTTCGTTGCCGAGGACGGAAACTTCGATTTCGCGGCCGCGGATGGCGCGCTCGACAAGGATTTTTTGCGCGAACTGGCCGGCGATGTCCATCGCGGCGGCAAGTTCCCCGGCGTCATGCGCCTTGGTCATGCCCACCGAGCTGCCCAGCGTGGCCGGCTTCACAAAAACGGGGAAGCGGAACTTTTTGCGGATCGCGCGAAGCACTTTCGCGCGCGATTTTTCCCACTCGGTCCGCGGGATGGCCAGAAAATCGCCGACCGGCAGCTTGGCCTGCAGCCACAGCCGCTTGGTCATGTCCTTGTCAATGCCGACCGCCGAACCCACCACGCCCGAACCGACATAGGGAAGCCCGGCAAGTTCGAGCAGGCCCTGCACTGTGCCGTCCTCGCCAAACGTGCCGTGCAACACGGGGAATACGACGTCCACGCGCAGATTATTCGCACCGGACGCGCCGCCGACCGGCACCAGCGCCGCCACATTCGGATCGGCGGACAGCATCACGCCTTTGCCCGCACGCAGCACTTCGCTCAATGTTTTGGAACTTTGATTCGCAGCGGGCGGCAGCATCTTGTTTGCCGCGGGGCCGGTGAGCCACCGGCCGTCCTTGGTGATTCCGATGGGAACGGTTTCGTATTTTTTCGGGTCCAGCGCCTGCATTACCGACGCCGCTGAAATCAGCGAAACTTCGTGTTCGCCCGAACGTCCGCCAAACAGGATTCCTACGCGCAGCTTTTTGTTTTCCATGGTCATAAGTTATGCGGCCTGTTCACGGCACCGGTGCCAAAAAGCACGTAGCGCCGCAATTTGCAGCTACAAAATCTTTTTGCCCAGTCCGGAGAGCACCATTTCGACGCCGAGCAGGGCCGTCTGATTGTGCAGGTCGATCACCGGATTAATCTCCACGACTTCCAGCGAGACCATGGCTTCGCTGTCCGCGATCATTTCCATGGCCAGATGCGCTTCGCGGTACGTCACGCCGCCGCGCACGGGCGTGCCCACTCCCGGGGCGTCATCGGGGTCCACAAAATCCATATCCAGGCTGACGGCCGCGCCGTCGGTATCGTCGGTGACGAAGCGCAACGCTTCGCTCATCACGTCGCGCATGCCGCGCTCGTCAATATCGCGCATGGTGAAAACGTGAACGCCCGATTCTTTGATCAGGCGGCGCTCCTTGGGGTCCAGATCGCGCACGCCCACCAAGGCAACGTTTCGCGGCTCGACCTTCGGTTTGTAGCCCAGCAATTCCACCAGTTCCGGCGCGCCGTAGCCGATAATCGCCGCCAGCGGCATCCCGTGAATGTTGCCCGAGGGAGAGCTTTCCGGCGTGTTCATGTCGCCGTGGGCATCGAGCCACAGGTAGCCGATGCGCTTGGATTGCCCGCGAAAGTAATGCGACACTCCCGAGCACGATCCCACCGCGATCGAGTGGTCCCCGCCCAGCACGAGCGGCAGAAAACCTTCCGCGAGCGCCCGTTCGGTGATTCCCGCCAGGCCGCGGCAGGACTCGGCGATTTCATTCAGGTATTTGGCGCGCTTCTCGCCGTAGTGCTGTTCTTCGGGCTGCCGCACGGCAATGTTGCCAATGTCCTCGACCGTGTGGCCCAGCGCCTTCAAGCGCGCCTGCAGGCCCGCGACGCGCAGCGCCGAGGGACCCATGTCCACTCCGCGTCGGCTCTGGCCCAGGTCCATCGGAACGCCGATGATGCGAATTTTTTGTGCCATGTTTGCAATCCGGTCCGGCTCGCCTCTCAATGCCGCAAGCAGCGAGCCCTCGGGCGCGGGCTACGCAGGTAGCCCGGCGAACTAAGGATAGACTCTATAAATCATCCGGGGAAAGGGAATCACTTCGCGAATGTGCTCAGTTCCGCAAATCCAGGCCACCGTGCGTTCCAGGCCCAATCCGAAGCCCGCATGGGGCACGGCGCCGTAACGCCGCAGGTCCAGATACCAGCTGAACGCATCTTCGGGGAGGTTATTTTCGCGCAACCGCTTCAGGAGCAAGTCATAATCGGCAACGCGTTCTCCGCCGCCGATGATTTCGCCGTAGCCTTCGGGCGCGAGCATGTCGAATCCCAAAGCCAGCTCGGGGCGGTCGGCATCCGGCTGCATGTAGAACGCTTTGATGGCCGCCGGATAGCGATGCACCATCACGGGACGGTCATACGCGCTGGAAAGAATCGTTTCCTCGTCGCCGCCGAAGTCGTCTCCCCACTGGATGGGATTTCCATGCTGCTGGAGGACCTCGATGGCTTCATCGTAGGTGATGCGGGGAAACGGGGCCGAAATATTGGCGAGTTTGGAAGTGTCGCGTCCTATCGTTTCCAGTTCCCGCGCGCGATTTTTCAGGCACGACTGCACGACGTGGCTGACTAGGCCTTCGCCCAGCGCCATCATGTCTTCCAGGTGCGCGAAGGCCGCTTCCGGCTCCAGCATCCAGAACTCGGTGAGGTGGCGCCGCGTTTTCGATTTCTCCGCGCGAAACGTGGGACCGAACGTGTACACCTTGCCGAGCGCCATGGCGGTGGCTTCGACGTACAGCTGGCCGGACTGCGTCAGGTAGGCTTTTTCGTCGTCAATGTACTGCACTTCGAACAGAGTGGTGGTGCCTTCGCAGGCGGCCGGAGTGAAGATGGGCGCTTCGGTGAGGATGTAGCCCTGCGCATCCATGTATTCGTGCGCGGCGCGAACCGCCTGGGCGCGGATGCGCAAGATGGCCGCCTGCCGCGGCGTGCGAATCCACAGGTGCCGGTGGTCCAGCAGGAAATCGACGCCGTGCTCTTTGAGCTGGATGGGGTAGGGGGTGTCGTCCGGAACGCGCTGCACCACTTCGACGGCCGTGAGCTGAATTTCGAACCCGCCGGGGGCGCGCTTATCGGCGTGAATTTTTCCCGTGACGATCACGCTGGATTCCTGCGTCAGCCCGCGCAGAGCCCCGAAGGCTGCGGGCTGGTCCTTGAGCGATACCACGCCCTGAATCGTTCCCGTACCATCGCGGAAAATGGGGAAGAGCAGTTTTCCCGCTTCGCGCATGTTGTAAAGCCAGCCGCGCAGCGTGACTTCCTGGCCGTCGTGCTGCCCGACATCCTGAATGGTTACGACCGGCATGAAATTGGGGATTCTCCCTCAGGCAATGTTTACAGTCTAGGTCTTGGCCCTGGCCAGGGCCTGCTCGAATTGATCGAATAC
>Ga0307373_10015643_pt1 | contig 10287 bp, 9 predicted proteins | sample OX2MG_FD_202534 | JGI IMG/M metagenome (GOLD analysis project Ga0307373, IMG submission 202534) | Soil microbial communities from Risofladan, Vaasa, Finland - OX-2 | ecosystem: Environmental > Terrestrial > Soil > Coastal area > Acid sulfate soil | place: Finland: Risofladan, Vaasa | collected...
CGCGGTGACAATCTTCACGTTATGCGCCAGCATCGAGAGCGAATGATCTTTGACCACCGCCCTGCGTATCTTGCGGGTGAGTGCCACGTCGCTTTTGGCATTCGATTGTTCGCCGGCGGTCATTGCGTCTGGAGCGCGATCCCTTACGTTGACGGCGGTGTCATTAGGTGCAACAGGCGCCGAGTCTTGCGCCATTGTGGCGGTACACAGTCCTAATAGTACCCAAGACGCTACTAGTGTTAATGCAATTCGTTTCAACGCTGATCACCTCTTGCTGCCGATTTTAAAGTATGTGACTAATCACAAACCAAGCTACGAGTAACGTAACAGGAACTCCCAATAACCATGCTATTCCGTAACCCATCTTTCTTACCTCCAGTTCGTAAAAGCAACTCCGAACGTACCGCTACGAAGACACGATCAAATCAGCTTCGCGAAGCCGCCCGGCGAGAGTGCAGCGCATGCCCGCGCTGTGCCCAGCATTCATTGCAACGTACCATGGCGCGCCTTCGTGGACGCGATCAGCGTCTGTCGAATAAGCCACTCTTCTCTACCTTGCGCGTCGTGCGCCGACTGGATCGCCAGCGAAACGCCCATGAAAAGTCCGGCTACAATAATCAATCGCATATTTTCAAACCACTCCGAGCAGCCAGAGTACGAGAACCACCATCACAATGCCTCCCAGAGAAACGGGAAGGTACATATCGACTCCTCAGGCCTTGCTGGTCGGAATTTGTGGTTGGTCTAGCGGAACGCGGTCAAAGGCGAGAGGAAGAACCGCCGTTTGGGCTGGATCAATTCGAGCTCGATTTTTTAATGTCGATCCCGACTCGTTCGAACTTACATTGGGTCAGACGCAAACTCCATCGTCAAATGCTCTATTTGGTTATCTGAATAACAAAGACAACGACGCCAAGAATATATCTGACGTTTAACCCTGTTATTGTGAACAGTGTCGGTAAGAAGATGGACATGGACATGAATGAACTTGCCCCGAGTTGGTTGACACCCGGGTTAGGCGGCCAATAGCCGCTGGTTACGCCGTTCGAATTCAACCGGGCTCAGGTAGCCGAGCGACGAATGTCGGCGACGGCGGTTATAGAACTTTAATGGCCGTTGCATAACTTCCTCCAAATGTTCAAATGAGCAGGCCGCGTGCCAGTCCCAAGCGTAGGCATGTTTGGCGCTCATGCTCGGTTGCGCGACATGGGGGGGCGAAGCGAACGCCTACCATACGGGGAAGGGTCACCGCATTCGGATAGGCGCGGGAAACGACTGCAGCGACTATAAACTCGGGCGATGGGGTGCAGTTTCTCGATGCATATATCTAACGGTGGCGAGTTCCTCTGAGCCTTTCATTTGATTCCGGTCCAACGCCATGCCGTCAGAAACTACCAGATTCCGGCTAAAGCTGCGCATGAATTATGCCGGTTTAACCCAAGTGTGGATGAAGCCGCATCAAGGAATCTGAGCGGTTAGTTATCTGAAGAACATAACGCGCTGATCGCAGGCTAAGTCGACGGTTAATCTGTTAATATGAATTTAGACGTGATCTTTCCCGTGGGAGGAATGACTAATATGCGACGAAGCAATCGTGTATCAACTCTGCTTATGAGCGGCGCTTTGGCAATCGGCTTCAGCGCGCTAGTTCCGATGGCCTACGCGCAAGGCGGGGCGGGCGGTGGCGCGGCAGACGCCATGGGCAGTAGCGGCGGCGCAAATCCCGAGGGCACTACGACCTCGCCAGGCAATCCTGGAATGCCGTCCGCCAATACTTCGGGCTCAGTTGGCCGTGGCTTTACAGGAAGCCCGTCAACTATGCCACCGTCGGGCGGTATCCCAGGTTCACCCACGGGCGGCTCCGCAATGGGTGGCATGGGAAGCAATCCGATGAATTCCTCGGGACCGGCCATTCCGAGCGGCCCTGGCGCGGGAGCTCCCGACAACTCGGGAGGCAACAGCCAATAATCCGCAATATTGGAGGGATGGCCACATCTGAGTAGTTTGGTGGGATGGATGGTTATCCGATTTTGACCCCATCGCGCTGCGCGCTTCGGCGATGGCCGTTCGCCCTCGATCGAAAATGACGACTTGCTGTCACTGAGGAGCAGGAAGGCGGTCGCGCGGGCCATTATATCGGCATGAATGCGACCCACCGCGTCGCGGGCAATTTTTATCGAGGCCTTTCGCCGCGTACCCTTCGAGGGTTTTGGTATGCCGCACCATCGGGAAGAATGCGCGCGCGCCTGGCAGATTATCGATGACTTTGTGCCGCGACGAGACCTTCCCGCTTGCGCTGGCGAATTGTTTGGTCGGGTCGACGACTGCTACCGCTCGCACGTTGCCCGGATCCCTTATGTCGAGTTGCCGGCCGGTCAACACTCATGCAGATACCAGAGGCGCCGAGCGTAAGCGCCGGTCGGCGTTGAGCGGACAACGGCGGCGATCTCCTCATACGGTACGACCTTGAACAGCGCGGACAGAACACCGAGATCGACGCCCTCCCATTTGAGGGCGAACTCGAGGTGCCCGCTCAGTGTGTCGTCCGGAGCATGCCGAGGGGTGAAGATTTGCCATGTTTCTGTCGACGCGGGGTGATGTCGGGATGCCGTCGCGGCGAGTCGAGGAGGCAGTGGAATCTGCAGATTGTAGATTTCGATTAAGGCCGCATAGCCGGCGGGACGCGCTGGTTCGGGTAACGAGTTCCGCGCAGGCGGCAGGTCGAGTTCATTCCGCGCGCTCTTCCGAGGCCCGGTCAGCCATGATCTCAGCGCCGATTTGGCGACGCTGACGATCAGTCGCGGCCCGACTCCTCCGAATGGGACCGCGGGCGTCCCGGTGAGGATTCAGGACTAACAGGATGCGGAAAAATGCTGAGTAGTCACGAGTTTTCTCGGTTCTGATGAGTTGATATAGCTGCTTTGGTTTTTAGGGTTTGGGAGGTCGCGGTTGATCCGCTGCTCCTGGCGAGTGTTTCAGGTGACGACGGGCATCAGGTTGCGCATCCTGACCAGGTTGTAGGCAGTAGCGGCAAAGGTGAAGGTCCAGCCGACTCGAGCGACGCCACGATGACGAGTCTTGAGCAACCCGCCGACGGTCTTAAGCCAGCCGAAGATCTCTTCCACCCGTTTGCGCCGCCACTGGCGAGCAGATATCCCGGGTGGCGCGTGGTGCGGCGGTCGATCGCGCTGTTGGGCTTCTGCGCGACGTGCGGGGTGACTCCATGCTCGCGCAGATCCCGCACCAACTCCTTTTGATCGTAACCCTTGTCGGCGCCCAGGGTGACCCGGCCCAAGCCCGCGATCTCTGCCACCATCGCCAAGGCCGCCTCGGGCTCGGCGCGGCCGCTGGCCTGAGTCAGCCGGGTGTTGACCACCAGGCCGTGGCGATTGTCCATCTCAACATGGCCCGCGTAGCAGAGCTTGGCCTCTTTGCCCGCCCCCTTGCGGGCCAGCCGCGCCTGCGGATCGGTGGTCGATTGATGCGTGGCGTTGCTGCGCCGCTCGCCGTGGAAGTCCACGTTGGGGTTGCCGGGATCATCCGGCGGAGTTTGCCGGTCATCGCCCTTGGGCTTGAAGCTCTTGTATCCGGCCCACGCCTCGATCAGGGTGCCGTCGACGGTGAAATGCTCGTCGGAGACCAGGCCCTGAGCCTGCGCTCGCTCCACCACCGCGTCGAAAAAGCCCTGCGCCACTTCGCCCGCCAGCAGTCGCTCCCGGTTCTTGGTGAAGACCGTCACGTCCCACACCGGTTCGTCGATGCTGAGACCCACGAACCAGCGAAACAGAACGTTGTGGTCGAGCTGCTCCATCAACATCCGCTCGCTGCGCACCGTGTACAGCACCCGCAAGAGCAGCGCGCGCAAAAGCTTCTCCGGTGCGATTGACGGCCGCCCGCCGCTGGCGTTCAGCGCATCGAAGCGCGGCCCCAGCTCCTTAAGCGCCCGATCGACCATCGCCCGAATCGCCCGCAGCGGACGGTCCTTGGGCACTCGTTGCTCCGCCGAAATGTAGCTGAACATCGAAGATTGCTGGTTGTCCGTTCCACGCATCCCCGCCGCCTTCTCACGCCACAGATAACCACTATCCTACTATATACTTGAGTGAAACGCAGCCGTTTTTCCGCAACCCGTTAGAACATTATTTTCACCAGAAATTCCCATTGCCGGTAAAAAGAGCGCCTCGCAATTTCATATTAACAGGCATTACCACTACAGGCCGGAGGCACCAAAACACCATAAGCCTGAAGTTGCGGGACATGAACCAGCTCTTCAATTCGATGTATCCTTCTCCGTTCCTTGAAAAGGATCTCGACGACGACGAGGAAGATTTTATCGTCGGTTAGGCCCAGGACTTTCCTCCTAACGCTCCAATTAAATTGTGTATCCATCTGGTCCAGTGGCCGACTGAAGACCCCAAGAAACTAATCAAGATGGCTATCCACAATCATTTCTCTCACTGTGCCCAAATCACTGGCTTGGGGTTCAGGCGCCTTCTCAAGCAGGGGCGCACCAGTCTCTTCATCGGACTATTGTTCCGGTAGTGTCGCGAAGTTGGTGGAAAAGTAAAAAAGGCGTCATGATCCGGCGAGTTGAGCCACAACTCGCACCCGCTTTTAGGCGGGTGCCGGAGGATGACGCCATGGCAAGCGATAGCAGGGTTTCAGGGGCAGGGAAAGCAACCCTCGAGGAGCTGATGCGCGGGCGGATTCGCGCGACGATCGAGAGCCTCGTGGATGAAGAACTGGAGGCAGCGCTGGGCGCGGCGCGGTCGCAGCGGGTGGGCGCGGTGCGGGCTGGCTACCGGCACGGTCAGCGGGAGCGGACCTTGAGCACCAGCCTGGGCCCGACCACGATCGCGATGCCGCGGGCGCGAATCGAGGATGATGATGGGCGCCGGCGCGAGTGGCGCAGCCAGCTCATCCCGCGCTACCAGCGGCGCACCGAGCGGGTCGACGAGGCGATTTTGGGGGTGTACCTGAGCGGGACCAACACCCGGCGGCTGCGCGGAGCGCTGGCGCCGTTGCTGCGTGGCGCACCGCTGTCGAAGGATGCGGTGTCGCGCCTGGTCGGGCGCTTGCGCGAAGACTTCGCGGCGTGGGCCAAGCGTGATCTCGGCGAGTTGAAGGTCCGCTACCTGTTTTTGGACGGCTGGTATCCGCGCGTGCGGATCGGGAAAAAGCGCGTGCGGGTGCCGGTGCTGGTCACGCTGGGAGTGTGCGCGGGCGGCCAGCGCGTGGTGCTCGATATGCGGCTGGCGGGCGCCGAGAGCGAGCAGGCCTGGCTCGACGCGGTGCGCGCGCTGGGCGAGCGCAAGCTTGGGGTTCCGGTGTTGGCGGTGGTGGACGGCAACCCGGGCCTGAGCGCGGCGCTCAAGGCGCAGTGGCCGCGGATCGCGATTCAGCGCTGCACCAATCACAAGCTGTGGAACCTGCTCGCCAAAGCCCCGGCCCATCTGCGCGAGGAACTCGCCGAGGACTATCGGCGGATGATTTATGCCGACAGCCGCGCGGCGCTCGAGCAGGCGCGGGTCGCGTTCACCCGCAAGTGGCAACTGCGCTGCAAGGCGGTCAGTGCAAGCTTCGCGGAGGCCGGCGACGAGCTTTTCACCTTTACCAGTTTCCCGGCCTCGCAGTGGAAGGCGCTGCGGACCACCAATGCGCTGGAGCGGATCAACGAGGAGTTTCGCCGCCGCACCAAGACCCAGGCCTCGTTGCCCAGTGAGGAGGCGGTCCTGTTCCTGCTCTTCGGGCTCTTGCGCAGCGGCCAGATCACGCTGCGCCGCCTGGTCGGCTGGCAGGCGCTGGCCAATAGTAACTCGCAAGCGGAGGCCGCATAGCAACTGCATAATCAATCGCTCGCTCGTCGAATCCTGATGCTAACTGCTTTTCCACCACTTGACCGACACCACCAGGCGGGCGCGGGAGTGGACTCTGATGCCTGTGTCCGATGCGCGCTCGTCGTCAGATCCCGGCTGTTGCGCGCCAGCCTGAGCTAATCCACTAAACACGCATCCATCCGCAGCGGCGTACGCTCGTCAATCCTTGAATTATAGGGTTCTTATGATATCTTAGCCTCTGATGATAAGTTTCCTAAGTTCACTATAAATGGACCCTCGCAAGAATCCTTACGCGCCTGGCGCCGGAACGCCGCCGCCTGAACTCGCTGGCCGGGACGACCTGATCGAGCGCGCCGCGATCGCGCTCGACAGAATCCGGGCGGGCCGAGCCGCTCGAAGCCTGATTCTGCATGGGCTGCGAGGCGTCGGGAAGACCGTGCTCCTGAACCGGATAGAGAACGACGCCGAGGCAAGGGGTTTCGCCAGTGTGAAAGTCGAGGCTCCCGAGCAAAGGTCGTTGCCCGCGCTTCTGATACCGGTTCTGCGGGTCGCCCTGCTGCGTCTGGATCGAGGCAAGCGGGTGCGGGCGAACCTGGCGAAAGCGGGAAGAGCGTTAGCGGGATTCGCGAAGGCTCTCAAGGTCAAATACAAGGATATCGAGGTCAGCACCGACTTTGAGCCGGAGCGCGGCCTCGCCGACAGCGGGGACCTGGATACGGACCTAACCGATCTGTTGGCTTCCGTCGGAAACGCCGCCCATGAGTACCGCACGTCCGTTGTGCTCTTCGTCGATGAACTACAGTACGTGCGCGAGGATCAACTCGCCTCGTTGATCAGGGCTCTGCACGGCGCCAGCCAGCGCCAACTCCCGATTACGATGCTCGCGGCGGGGCTACCACAATTGATCGGTCAGATGGGACGTGCGAAGTCATACGCGGAAAGGCTGTTCGAGTTCGTCGAGATCGATCGCTTGGATGATGAAGCGGCTCGCGCCGCGCTATGCGTGCCGGCACAAAAGGAGCGCGTCGCGTTTGCGCCAGACGCGATAGCCGAGATTTTACGCCATACGATGGGATATCCGTACTTTCTCCAAGAATGGGGCAGGCATTCCTGGAACGTCGCGGACGCATCGCCGATATCGCGAGCTGACGCGCGCCGCGCGACGACCTTGGCGCTCGCAGAATTGGACGCCGGCTTCTTTCGCGTGCGCTTCGATCGGCTGACTCCTGCCGAGAAACGCTATCTGCGTGCGATGGCGGAACTCGGTCCTGGACCGCACAGATCGGGTGATATCGCAGAACGCCTCGGCAAAGGTGTGACAAGCGTGGCGCCGGTGCGAAGCACACTTGTCGCGAAAGGGGTGATCTACAGTCCGGCCCACGGCGACACAGCGTTCACAGTTCCGCTCTTCGATGGTTTCATGAAGAGGATCATGCCTGAGCTACCGCGATGAGCGGTCATCCGAGGCTAGCGCGGAATGATCGGTGCTCTACCCGGGACTGTCACGGCGGCGTCCTTGCCGCTGAAGCGGCGCGGTGATATCGCACGGCGGGAGGGGAGAACTCGCAAATGCCTGACGCGCCTGCATATCTGTCGCTTGCCTCTTACCACCGTTGCGCCGAGCGAATTCAATCCAACTGGCCAGCGTTCCTCGCCACGCGAGAAGATCGTCTCCGGCAACAGGCGCGACATGGGATCGCGATGGAAAAGACCGCTGAGGCGATCCTCGAAGACTTGTTCACGCAGGTGCTCGACTGGCGCCAAGGTGACCTCGATTATCAGGTGGATCACGCCGATATCGTTCTCACCCAGAACTTCATGAAATACCTGGTGATCGAAACCAAGCGGCCGGGCGCTCTTGCGTGGCGCCGATCCGCCGTCGAAGCCGCACTTGATCAGGCCCGCCGTTACGCTGACGAACAACGCGTTTCGCGTATTGCGGTGAGCGACGGCGTGATGCTCTATGCCGCTGACATCGAAAGCAGCGCACAACATGACCGCGTGTTTGTCAGGCTTGATAGCGCGAAGCCACCGCTCGCGCTTTGGTGGCTTTCGGTTCACGGCATCTATCGCCCGCGCGAAGGCGCGGAAGATCGTGCGCTCGTCGAAGAATCGCCGGCCGTTGCCGCGGCTGTGCTTCCGCCCGATGGTACTACAGCCGAGCTGCTGCACCCTAAGTACAAATTGCCCGCCCGATGCTTTGCCTACGTGGGCAACGCCGCTGACCCTCACACCTGGAAGCTACCTCACCTCGAAGCCACCGGGGCTATTGACGAGAGACGATTGCCGAAAGCTATTCAGGCCGTGCTCTCAAATTATCGCGGAGTGAAGGTCGGCGGCATCCCCGAACCGGCGATTCCCGATGTGCTGTCGAAACTAGCGCAAGCTGCCGAGCGCCTCGGCAAAATGCCTGGACAAGGTGGCGTCGCCGCACCGGCCTATGCGCAACTCGCCGAGGCGCTGAGTCAGCTTCGGCGCAACGGATGATCGAATCGAGATTTGGGAGCCGCGGAATGCGTTTAACAGCTTCCGAATCGACGCGTCAGTCTTGAGACGATGCAAATCGAAAGAGCCTTCGCGCTGGGTATAGCAGCCGCTCCGATCTTGCTCACCGTAGCGCAATGGCTCACGTTTCGAATCGCGCGACGGGCTCGGCAGGATGCAGCCTCAGGTAAGCGGTTCGCATGGACTATTGGGCGCCTCACAGCTTTCGGAGGCTTGGTCGGATTTGGTCTGGTCGCCTTCCCCGCCGCCCTTTACGCATGGTTGACGTCTTTCGTGGCGGTGCCCTGGCAATTATCGTGGCCCGCGTCCGCAGCCCTGTTCGTAACCGGTCTGGCTGGGATCGGCACGGCACTCTTCGTCCTTTCTGATTCTCCCGAACGTACAAACCTGATTCGCCTCAGCGGATTCATTAATGCCGCTGTCCTCGCCTGGTGCGCGCTCCGACTCGCCCTCTTGCCTAATGGCCCGTCCGACTGGTTCCAGCCGGGAATCAGGGCTGGAGCCGGACGGCTCGAGAAAAGACTTTTCCTGAGCTTCCATAGCGTCGGTAACGTTACGGACATCGAGTACGGTGAGCTCCGTACCCCCGGTGATGTCGAGCTTGGCGTAGCCGGAAATTTTGGTGCGAGATTCTTCAGCCAGTCGCAGCACCTTCAGGCGTCGGTGAACTTCGACGTTCCGAAGCCCTATCCGAGATATTCCGTCGACATCGTTCGGCAATCCCATTCAAACCCGCTGCTGTTCTTTCGTCACAGCAACTGGTCAGAGTACGACAGCCTGTTCGACGCCTACGGAAAAGAAGTCTGGCGAACGCCGTATGGTTGCCTGACAAGCGCGCTTGGCGATTTGAACGGAGATAGCTCGCCCGAATTTCTCTGCGTGCAAGACGATCCCAAGTGCTGCACGATCGAAACAAGAAACGTTGCAAACAAAGTTGTCTGGAACGCACCGGTAAAGTGGGTGTTCAACGTCGCGTTCCTTGGTCCCGGCGCGACGCCTGCGATCGTCTTCGATCAACCCGGAACTGGCAATGGCTCGCCTGCGCTTGCAGGTCTGAGCTCTCACGGGCAACTGCTCTTCGGTCGTCAACCCGGCGTGTCCCTACTTGGCGGTTTCTCCGCGATCCGTTGGCCCGGAGTGTGTGAGCATTGCCTTCTGGTCGGGGGTGACCACGAGTTTTCTCTCGTCACGCCGGACGGAGCGAGAGTCATGATGCATCTGGCGCCAGCGTTTTACGTTTCCGAGAACCGCAGCGTAGCTGTCCGTCTGAGAGAAAACAGTGCATCGATGCTCGCCGTGGTCGGTCAGATGGAGTACAAGAGCTTCGGAAAGGCTACTTTCCACGGAGTGCTCTTCGTCTTTGATTCAAGCGGTGGACTAATCTATAGCGAGGTCTTTCCTGAAGAGGCGAAAGCCATTGCGGCGATACCAACGTCGAACGGCAATGGCGACATTTTACTGGTTGGCGGAGAGAACAAGGTCTGGGAATACTCTGCTCGCACCTTTTAGCATGTGACCAGCGGCGCCCGAGCGGAAGCTCGGGCGCCGCGCGCGACTAATCGGTGCAGGTGCGATTGAGTATGTAATCGACCGCATGCTGCGCTTGGGCAGCCGCGTGGATCAGAAGCTTGCGATCAGCGCGCAGCCGTGCCAACCAACTGGCGACATAGGCGGCCTGATTGGCGATGACCGCGTTGGAGATTCCGGCTTCGGCGCAAAGATAGGCTGCTCCGAGTTCCGCGACTAATTCCTCTTTGGAATAAACCGGCGAACCGAACGGTGCGGCTTCGCAAATCCCTTCTCTCCCAAGGCGTTTCACGTGACCGCTCGAATGAAGAATTTCGTGTTAGGTTCTGTTGCAGATGTGTACTTTGTGTCCTGATTGAGTGGTGTAGAGTGACGCGTCGCGGATCGGTCTGGCCAGGGGGAGCGCGAGGGGGATTTT
>Ga0307373_10015645_pt1 | contig 10287 bp, 11 predicted proteins | sample OX2MG_FD_202534 | JGI IMG/M metagenome (GOLD analysis project Ga0307373, IMG submission 202534) | Soil microbial communities from Risofladan, Vaasa, Finland - OX-2 | ecosystem: Environmental > Terrestrial > Soil > Coastal area > Acid sulfate soil | place: Finland: Risofladan, Vaasa | collected...
TGGATCGCCGGCAGGAACGGGCCGAGGGCCGCCGCGAACACATCGCCGAGCTGAACAAGCGCGCAGCCGAGACCGATTTGCGGCTCAAGCGGCTCTATGACGCCATCGAGGCCGGCGTCGCCGGTCTCGACGACCCGGCGCTGAAAGAGCGCGTCGCAAGCCTGAAGGCGATTCGCGACCAGGCGCAGGCCGACGCCGCGCGTGGCGCCGCGATGCTGGAGTCGTCAGGTCAGCAGGCGATCACGCCGCAGATGGTCCAGAGGTTCGCCAGGACGGCACGCGAGCGGATCAGGATCGACGGTGGGGGCTATCGCCGCGACCATCTTCGCGCGCTCGCGCAGCGCGTCGAGGTCGCGGATCGCGAGGTCCGCATCATCGGCTCGAAGAGCAATCTGCTTCAGACGCTGACCGCCGCAACTGGCGTAAAGCCGGCTACGCCCAGCGTTCGCAGTTCTGTTCTGAAGTGGCGGATGGGGTGAGATTCGAACTCACGGTACCCTTGCGGGTACGCCGGTTTTCAAGACCGGTGCCTTAAACCGCTCGGCCACCCATCCGTCGCAGCGGCGGTTATAGCATTCTCAATCGCGCATTGAGCTTGGTTTAACGCGGGCCCGCAGCCAATGGCGCCGCCGCCCTCGGCCCTTGCCGGTAAGATACCACGGCAAAACCATAGGATCGGCGCATTTCGGGCGATCATGGAGGATCGAGGAATAAAGCTGGAGGAGGAAGCTCATGGGACATCGAATCCTGCGTCGGCTGGTCGGTTTGCCGATCCCGATCCTGTTGCTGCTCTCGCCGATGGCGGCACGGGCGCAGACGCCGGAGCCCGCCGCCGGCACCCCCGCGGTCAGCGCGACACCTTCGGCCTCTCCGACGATGGCATCGCCCTCGAGCGCGGCCGGCATCCCGAAGGGCTCCAATCCGGATTCCGGCAATGGCAATATCGCGGCCGGCAGCGGCGCCACGCCCTCGAATGCGGATAAGGATTCAGCGCCGCGCCAAACCGCCGACAATCCGGATTCGAGCATCGACGACGCGGCCCCGGCTGGCGACGCGGCGATGCCTCAAGGCAAATACGCCTCGCCGCCGACCTCGGAATAGCCGCCCGCTGCGGCTATTTCGGGGGTGTGCCCGGCAGGATCCGTTCGCCTGGGGCATTTCGCTATGCCGGACTCGATCCGGTGCCACCCCAGCGTGCTTGATCGATCCGGGGGTGCCCGCCTAAAGAATGCGCGATGGCCGATCCCGCGCTTCCTGTTACCTGCGTCGTCATGCTGCGCGCCCGCGGCGTCGCCGATTTCCAGCGCTTGGGTCCGCGGCAATTTGGGTCGGCGCCAACGCGCGGCGCGATCGTCGATTTGCCGCATGACGGCCAGACGATACGCGCCCGCGTGGCTGAAATCTTCATCCCGCCGGGCTGCGAGGAAAATTGCATCGGCACGGTTTTCCTCAGCGAAGACTGAGCCGCGGGCCGGCGCCGGCCGCGCGCGTGAAATTCCGGACCGTGAAATTCCCGACCGTGAAATTCCCGAGAAAGTCACAATCCTGCCCCGGTAACGGTGCGGTACCGGAATAGCCTCGCGCTGCTTGGCCCGCGCTTTGTGGCCTAACGGTTTGTGCGGATGGAGGAATTTTATGGCAAAGCAGCACACGAAATCGCGTTACGCCGCTATCGCCGCGATGCTGGTCGCCGCCGGTGCCTTGGCAGCTTGTGCGCCGCCGCCGCCGCGCCCGATGGCCGCCCAGCCGGGCGTGGTCGTCGCGATTCAGCCGCCGCCGCCGCGCGACGAATTGCAACCGCCTCCGCCGAGCGCTCAGGTGGTGTGGAATCCGGGACGCTGGACTTGGGACGGCGGCCGCTACGTATGGATTCCTGGCCAGTACATCGCTCGGCCGGCGGTTCAGGCACGCTGGATGCCCGGGCATTGGGTCGCACAAAATGGCGGCTGGCTCTGGATCGACGGCTCCTGGCAATAAGGCCGCGGCTGGCCGGCCCAAGCGGTCTTGGTTAATCATCGTTGGCAATCGTCGGGAAAGAGACGGCAGCGAACTGCTTAATCCTCGCTTAAGCCGGCGCGACTAGACTTGCCGCGAATGGCCGCCTTTTCACTCTCCAAGCTCGACCGCCTCCGGGTCATGATCGTCGACAACTCGCCGATGATGCGCGATCTCGTGCAGGGCGTGCTCGAATCGGTTGGCGTCAAGCAGTTCATGCCGGCGCGCGACGGGTCGCATGCGCTGGCGTCGCTGTCGGCCTTCGGGCCGCATCTCGCTTTCGTCGATTGGGAGATGGAGCCGATGTGCGGGCTCGATTTCGTGCGCGCCGTGCGCGCCTTGCCCGAGCGCGAGAATCCGTTTCTACCGATCATCATGCTGACCTCGCATGCCGAGGAGCCTTGGGTCATCGAGGCGCGCAATGCCGGCGTGCATGAATATTTGATCAAGCCCGCCACCGGCGCCGCGATCCTCGCCCGGCTGGCCACGGTCATCAACAATCCGCGGCCGTTCGTGCGCAACGAGGGCTATTTCGGGCCGGCGCGCCGTGCCGCCGGCGACCCGGCGGACCGCGCGTCGGGCCTCTGACGCAGCGGCGGAGACAAGCACCTCATGGCTTCGCCCCGTCCTCGCCGCCATATCGAGCCGCCGCCGCGCGCCCAGCTCGTCGAGTTCGCCGGTGCGGCGTTCGGCGAAGACGAAATGACGCGCGCCGATCGGGCGGTCGCCAAGGTGCTGACGCAATATCCGACCCTGCTGTCGGATGAAGTGGCCAAGCTCCGCTTCGCCTGGTCCGCGGCGCCCGAGGCGCTCAACAGCGAGACAGCCGCGCCGATTTTCGCGATCGCGCATGAGCTCGCGGGCTACGGCAATACCTTCGGCTATCCGCTGGTGACGATTCTCGCGCGCTCGCTGTGTCGGCTATTGACGATGGGCGATCTCAGCCGCGGCCAGATGGGCGACGTCGTCGACGCGCATATCACGATGCTTCACATCGTCGTCCGCGATCGCGTTCAGGGTCCGGGCGGCGCGCTCGGCCTCAGCCTCGCGGCCAGCCTCGATCAGGCGATCGCGAAATTCCACCTCGCCTTCGGGACCGACCGCCAAGGACGGCTGGGCGATGAGGTTGCCGCGCTGCAACCGAAAAAATAACCCTCGCGCCCGCTCTGGCGCGGGCGGCGCGGATCGACCAGAATGCCGGTCATCCGTTGAGCTGGTCCATAAAGGGAGGAAATCATGGAACCCTTGCCGAAGGGCGCGAACTTCGTTCGCTCGAAGATGCTGTGGGAAATCGGCCTGCATATCGCCGGCAATCCCCTGACGCCCTATGGCGGCAACCGCGACATGTGCATCGCGGTCGGCAGCGGCGGGAGCGACACGTTCAAGCCGTGGCTTCGGCTGGGCACCGGATCGGCGATCATGGTCGAGGATGTGGTGCGGGGTAATCTCGAGATGGCCTTCGTCAACCCGTCGGCAATGCTGACGCAAGCCTATCGCGGCGTCGGCATCTTCAAGGAGAAGCTGCCGGTGCGCGTGGTCGCATCCTATCCGAGCTGGGATCGCTTCGTGATCGCGGTCCACCCCAAGACCGGCATCACCTCGCTCAAGCAAATGAAAGAGAAGCGCCTGCCGCTGCGCATCTCGGTGCGCGAAGACCCGACCCACTCGACCCATGTGCTGATCGACCAGGTGCTCTCGCTGTACGGCTTTACCTTGAAGGACGTCGAGAGCTGGGGCGGCAAGCTCGTGCTCTGCGGCGGTCCGGGCGACGTGCGCCGTCTCGATCCCGCGGCGAAGGGCGAGCTCGACATGATCTTCGACGAGGGCATCAAGACCTGGTTGCCCAACGTCCTTAAGGCCGGCATGGTGCCGCTGACGCTGACCGATGCCGAATTCGCGCATCTCACGGCGCTGGGCTGGCGTAAAAAAACGCTTCCGCCGTCGCGCTGCGCCGGCCTGAATCAGGACCATACCTGCATCGATTTCAGCGGCTGGCCGATCTACTGCAGCGCCAGCCTCGACGAGAAGATGGTCTACGATGTCTGCGGCGCGATCGCCGCGCGCGATTTCGAGATGCCGTGGGAGCCGGACGAACACCACAGCGTCATGCAGGTCTTCGGCGAGAGCGATGAAACGCCGATCGATGTGCCGCTGCACCCCGGTACCGAACGCTGGGTCAAGGAACACGCGGCGAAGTAATCGCCGGTGCCGGCGAAGCGATCGTGACGCGTGCCGGATCGCTTCGCGTTGACGCGCACGGCGCTGCGGTGGCGTAGTGCTATCCCGGCTGGCACGATTCAGCGCATTTGGCCGGTCGAGAACCGGCGTTGGTCCAGCCTTAACGCGCACGAGCATCACTGACCGAGATCTCAAGCCCGTCTTCGCGCGGTCGCCTGCTGCACCGTAGCGAGGATGTCGTCGGAAAGCGTGACATCTGCGTCTTTGACCGCGCGGGCGAGGAGCTGCGCGCCGACCAGCGTCGCGGTAAGGACGATCGCTTCCTTGCGCAAGCGTTCGGCCTCGGCACGCGGCGCATTCGTTGGTCGTCCCATTAAACCTGCCAGCGCATCGATGTAGCGCTTGAACCCGGCAGCGAAGCGTCGTCGGATATCGGCGCCGTGTCGGGCCGCGTCGCCGGTCAGGGCCACCATCGGGCAGCGCGGCGCGGGCGCGTCCCGCGCCGCGGCCGAAAGATAATGCGCGACGTAAGAGGCAAGCGCAGCACGCTTGCGCGGCGCGGTCGCCGATTTGCTTGCAAGTTGTTCGAGGCGCGCGACCGCGGCTTCGAATGCGGCGTCGCAGACAGCGGACTCGAGCGCCTCTTTCGAATCGAAATGGTTGTAGAAGCCGCCGTGAGTGAGTCCGGCCCCCTGCATCAATTCCGCGATGCCGACGCCGTCGAAGCCCTGCTCGCCGAAAAGCTGGGCCGCCGCCGCGACAATCCGTTCTCGATTCTGTTCGGTCTGCTTTCGCGTTATGCGCAAAGTGAACCCCTCCTTTGCAAGGTACGCTCGGTAATAATGATACTCAACATTATACTATGATGCTAGTTATCATCAATAGGGCGCGTGAGGGGCCTCGATGCGTCCATTGAGAAGAGGTGGGTAATGTTGGCCGAGAAGCTCGCAGCCATGCTCCGACGCCGCGGTATCCATTACGCCTGGGTCGTGGTGGCGGTCACCTTCGTCGTCGCGATCACGACCTCGGGCGCCGTCGGCGTCCCAGGCGCGCTGATCCTGCCCATTTCGTCGGAATTCGGCTGGAACACCGCGCAAATATCGAGCGCCCTGGCGCTGCGCCTGGTGCTCTTCGGCGTGATGGCGCCTTTCGCGGCGGCGCTGATCGAACGCTACGGCGTGCGCCGCGTCGTCACTCTTGCGATCGGGCTGATTCTATTGGGACTGTGTGGCGCGCTGCTGATGCGCCAGGTGTGGCACCTCGTCCTTGCATGGGGCGTGATTGTCGGTATCGGCACGGGGATGACGGCGCTGGTTTTGAGCGCCATCGTCGCCAACCGCTGGTTCGCGACCCGGCGGAGCCTGGTGCTCGGGTTGCTGACGGCAAGCACGTCGACCGGGCAGCTCGTCTTCCTGCCGCTCGCGGCCTCGCTGGCCGGCAAAGCCGGCTGGCGCGTTGCGTTGATGCCGTCCTGTGCCGCTCTTGTCCTTGCTGCGGTGCTGGTTTTCCTTTTTATGCGCGATCGGCCGTCGGATGTCGGGCTTGCCCCTTATGGCGAAGCGCCGGGGGCAACTTCCGCGAGCGTCGCGCCCATACCGCCCGGTGCCGCCATCAGCCGCGCCTTCGCCGTGCTTGGCGAGGCCTCGTCGAGCCCGGTGTTCTGGATGCTGGCCTTTACCTTCTTCATCTGCGGGTTTTCCACCAACGGCTTGATCCAGACCCACTTCATCCCGCTCTGCGCCGATTATGGTCTGTCGGCGACGACGGGCGCGACGGTGCTTGCCGCCATGGGTGTGTTCGATATTGTGGGCACGATCGGCTCGGGCTGGCTTTCCGACCGTATGGATCCGCGCAAGCTTCTCTTCATGTATTATGGGTTGCGCGGCATTGCGCTGCTCTATCTGCCGAGCTCATCCTTCGACGTTTATGGTCTTTCGGTGTTCGGCGTAATTTACGGCCTCGATTGGATCGCAACCGTTCCGCCGACCGTGCGCATCGCTGCCGCGACCTTTGGGCGCGAGCGTGCCGCCGTCGTCTTCGGCTGGGTGTTCGCCGCGCATCAGGTCGGCGCGGCCGTCGCCGCGTTCGGTGCCGGTTTCACGCGGACCAGTTTCGGGACCTATTTGCCGGCGGTTTATGTCGCCGGTGCCTTTTGTCTGATCGCCGCTCTGTTGGCGCTTACCGTCGGAAAAGGAGCGCAGCCGACGCCATCGCCGGCTACGACTTAAGGGAGACGGCGGCCGATGCTTCGACGGGATCGTATAAATGGCACTCGACCATGCGCGCGCTGTCGCGTCGGGTCGCGGGCTGCGTCCGCTTGCACTCCGGCATGACCTTGGGGCAGCGCGGATGGAAGGCGCAACCCGAGGGCGGATCGAGCGGATTGGGGAATCCGGGCCCGAGCGCGAATTCCGGCAAGCCGCGCGTCGGGTCGGGCGTCAGCACGGAATCGAGCAAGGTCTGGGTGTAGGGGTGGCGCGGCGCCGAGAAAATCTCGCTTGTCGGCCCGGCTTCGATCACGCGGCCGAGATACATCACTGCGACGCGATCGGCCATGTGCTCGACCACCGCGAGGTTGTGGGAGACGATCACGAAGGTCAGGTTCAGCTCGCGGCGCAAATCCTGCAGCAGGTTGAGTATCTGCGCCTGGACCGACACGTCGAGCGCCGAGGTCGGCTCGTCGCAGATCACCACTTCGGGGCTCATGGCGAGGGCGCGCGCGATCGCGACGCGCTGGCGCTGCCCGCCGGAAAGCTGGCTGGGATAGGCGTAGATCAGCCGCCGCGGCAGGCCGACCAGCTCCATCAGCTCCTCGACCCGCACGCGGCGCGTCTCGCGCCTGCCGATGCGATGCACCTCGAGCGGCAGCGCGATGATCGCGGCGAGGGTCTTGCGCGGGTTGAGCGAGGAATAGGGGTCCTGGAATACCGGCTGGATGTGGCGCGCCACCGTGGCGCGGCCGATGCCGTCGATCGGCACGCCGCCAAAGAGAATCGCGCCGCTGCTTGGCCGCAACAATCCCAGCATCATGCGCGACAAGGTGGTCTTGCCGCAGCCGGATTCGCCGACGATCGCCAGCATCTCGCCGCGCCGCAGGGCAAGGTCGACGCCGTCGACCGCGCGCAGCTCCTTGCCGGTCGCGAACATGCCGGCGCCGACCGAGAACCTACGCCCGACGTCGCGGCATTCGAGCACGACGTCGCTCATTCCGCGGCTCCCAAGGATTCGGCGCGCTGCGGCACGAGCGAGGCCGGAGTCAGCAGGCAGCGGCTGGTACGGCCGGGCGCGGTTTCGCGCAACGGCACCGGCGCCGCGGCGCAATCGGCGAATGCCTGCGGACAGCGGTTACGGAACTGGCAACTCGCGATCGGGCCGAGCAGCGCCGGTACCATGCCGGGGATCGAGCCGAGCTGCGCGCCGCGTGCGGTCTTGCCGGGAATCGGGATGCAATCCAGCAGCCCGCGCGTGTAAGGATGCATCGGCGCGGCAAAAACTTCCGCAGCGGTGCCGGTCTCGACCACCTGGCCGGCATACATGACGACGACACGGGTTGCCATGCGCGCGACGATTCCGAGATCGTGGGTGATGAGGATCAGCGCCATGCGGTATTCGCGTTGCAGATCGTGGAGCAGATGCAGGATTTGCGCCTGGATGGTCACGTCGAGCGCGGTGGTCGGCTCGTCGGCGATGATCAGCGTCGGATCGCACATCAAGGTCATCGCGATCATCGCGCGCTGGCGCAAGCCGCCCGAAAGCTGATGCGGATATTGGCCGAGCCGGCTGGCCGCCGCGCTGATGCCGACCTTGTGGAGCAGATATTCGGCGCGCGCGCGCGCAGCCTTGCGGTCGCCCTTGCCGTGACGGAGAAATATCTCCTCCATCTGGTTGCCGATCGTGTAGACCGGATTGAGCGAGGTCATCGGGTCCTGGAAGATCATCGCCATGCGGTCGCCGCGCAGCGCCGCGCGCTGTTTCGGCGACAGCGCCAGGAGATCGCGGCCTTCGAGGACAAGACGCTCGGCGGTCAGGCGCGCGCGGCGCGGCAGCAGCCCTATGATGCCGAGCGAGGTCATGGTCTTGCCGCAGCCGGATTCGCCGACGATGCACAAGGTCTCGCCGCGCCCGACATGGAGATCGATGCCGCTGACCGCGCGCAAGAGCCCGGTCGAAATCCCGATCTCGACCGAAAGGCCCTCGACGCGGAGGACTTCCTCGAACGCCGCGGTCGATTTTGCCTGGGTCAATTCCGGCCTTCCGGCGCGGTGATGTCGCGAATGCCGTCGCCGAGCATGTTGATCGCGATGACCAGAACGAAGATCGCGATGCCCGGCACGGTGACCAGATAGGGCTGGAAGAACATGAAGTTCCGGCCTTCCGACACCATCAGGCCCCAGGACGGCGTCGGCGGCCGGATGCCGAGGCCGAGGAACGACAGCGCCGCCTCGACCAGGATCGCGACCCCCATCTCCAGGGAGGCGATGACGATGATGTGGTTCGCGACATTGGGCAGCACTTCGCCGAGGATGATGCGCAAGCGCGAGGCACCGACCGCTTCGGCCGCGGTGACGTAATCGGCGATCCGCGTCTGCTGCGTGACGCTGCGGGTGACGACCACGAACCGGTCCCAGAACAAAAAGCCGAGCACCAGTGTCACCGACGTGACCGAGCCGCCGAACACCTCGATCAGCGACAGCGCGATCAGCACCCCGGGCAAAGCCAGCTTCACGTTGACGAGATACATCACCACCGCATCGACCTTGCCGCCGAAATAGCCGCCGATGAGGCCGAGGCTGGTACCGATGAAGCCGGCGATGCTCGCGGCGCCGAAGCCGATGGTGAGCGAGATGCGCGCGCCGAACATCAGCCGCGTCAGGTAATCGCGCCCCATCCCGTCGGTGCCGAAGATATGCGCCCAGCTTCCCTTGATGGCCCATACCGGCGGGATCAGGCGCTGCGACAAATCCTGGAAATAGGGGTCGTAGGGGGTCAGCAGCGGCGCGAACACGGCAATGAGGATCGTCGCCAGCATGATGGTCGCGCCGAACAGGAAGCCCGGATGCGTCAAGGCGCGGCGCCGCATGATCATGCGCGGCGAGGGGGCCTCGCGCTCGTAAGGCGGTGCCGGCGAAAGGGCGACGATGCCGCGGCGGTCGCGCTCGATCGATGTCATGGCGTCCCTCGCATCGCGCTATCTTTCATCCCAGGCGAATGCGCGGATCGAGATAGGCGTTGATGATGTCCGAGAGAAAGGTGAGCAGGATGTAGCACAGCGATACGAACACCACGATCGACTGCACCACTGGAAAATCCGTGCGCAGGATCGATTGGAAGGCGAGGAAGCCGATGCCGTTGAGCGCGAACACCGATTCGACGATCACCGAGCCGCCGAGCAGGAAGCCGAGCGATACCGCGGTCAGCGATACCACCGGCAGGATCGCGTTGCGCAGCGCGTGCTTGAACAGCACCGAGCCGGTCGAGAGGCCCTTGGCGCGCGCGGTGCGGATGTAGTCGGCATCGAGGGCGTCGAGCATGCCGGTTCGGGTCACGCGCATGATTGCCGGCATGACCGAGGTGCCGAGCGTCACGGTCGGTAAAATAAAATTCGCGAAGCTGTCGGTGCCCGAGATCGGCAGCCAACGCAGCGTGACGCCGAAGACGATGATAAGGATAAGCCCGAACCAGAAATTCGGCATCGCCTGGCCGAACACCGAGAGGCCGAGCGCCAGCCGATCGACCCAGCTATTGGGCCGCGTTGCCGCAAGGACACCCAAGGGGATCGCGATCGCCAGGGCGAAGATCAGCGACATGAACGAAAGCTGTGCCGTGACGCCGATGCGCTGGCCGATCAGGAACGTCACCGGCTCGTTGGTGAAGAGCGAGCGGCCGAGATCGCCATGCAGCGCCTTCCACACCCAGTCGAGATATTGGATATAGAGCGGCCGGTCGAGGCCGTAGAGATGGGCGGTTTGCGCGATCTGCTCGGGCGTCGCCGTGTCGCCGGCGAGGGCGGAAGCGAGATCGCCCGAAAGCCGCAACAACGTGAAGCCGATGATCGATACGGTAATCGCGACCAGCAACGCAATCGTGGCGCGGTGGATCAAAAAACGCGGCATG
>Ga0307373_10015647_pt1 | contig 10286 bp, 3 predicted proteins | sample OX2MG_FD_202534 | JGI IMG/M metagenome (GOLD analysis project Ga0307373, IMG submission 202534) | Soil microbial communities from Risofladan, Vaasa, Finland - OX-2 | ecosystem: Environmental > Terrestrial > Soil > Coastal area > Acid sulfate soil | place: Finland: Risofladan, Vaasa | collected...
CACTGGCGAATTCGGGGGAGTTGGGGTGCTCCGTCGCCAAATTCTGCCGGATTGCCAACGCCGACTCGAAGGCCGCGAGTGCCTCGGCCGGTTTTGCGGTTTCCCTCAGAAGATTACCGATGTTGTTGTGGCTGGCCGCGAGGTCGTTCCGGAACTGGACGACGGTGAGGTTCGCGTCGGCCAGCTCCTGTTGGATTGCCAATGCCGAGTCAAAGGCCGCCAGGGCCTTGGCCGGCTTCCCTGTGTCTCTCAGCAGGACACCGATGCTGTTGTGGCTCCGCGCCGTGTCGCTTTGGAATTGAGTGACGGTGGGGTTTGCATCTGCCAGCTTCTGCCGGATTGCCAACGCCGACTCGTACGCCGTGAGCGCCTCGGCCGGCTTCGCGGTTTCCCTTAGAAGATTACCGACGTTGTTGTGGCTTAGCGCCATGTCGCTCTGGAGTTGGGTGACGGTGGGGTTGTCGTCGGCCAGCTTCTGCTGAATTACCAACGCCGACTGGTAAGCCGCGAGCGCCTCGGCCGGCTTGCCTATTTCATGCAGCAGCACGCCGATGTTGTTGTGGCTGCCCGCCAGGAAGTTCTGGAACTGGGTGTCGGTGGGGTTGTCGTCGGTCAACTTCTGCCGGATCGCCAACGCCGATTCGTAGGCCGCGAGCGCGTCGGCCGGCTTGCCTATTTCTATCAGCAGCACGCCGATGTTAAGGTGGCCGCCCGCCAGGTCGTTCTGGAGCTGAGTGACGGTGGGGTTGTCGTCGGTCAACTGCTGCAGGATTGCCACGGCCAACTCGTAGTTGGCAAGCGCCTCGGCTGGATTCCCGGTCACTCTCAGCGCGTTGCCGATGCTGATGTGACTGTCCGCCAGGTAGCGCTTGAACTGAATGACCGTGGGGTTGTCGACGGCCAGTTGCTGCCGGATTGCCAATGCAGACTCAAAGGCCGCCAGGGCCTTGGCCGGCTTGCCAGTGTGGCTCAACAAAAGGCCGATGTTTTCGTGGCTGGTCGCGAGGCCGCTCTGGAATTGGCCGCCGGTGGGGTTGCCATCGGCCAGCTTCTGTAGAATTGCCAACGCCGACTCGTACGCCGCGAGCGCCTCGGCTGGCTTGCCTGTGTTGCTCAACAGAAGGCCGATGTTGTTTTGGCTGGCGGCGAGATCGTTCTGGAACTCAGTGACGGTGGGGTTGTCATTGGCCAGCTTCTGCCGGATTGCCAACGCCGACTCGTGGGCCGCGAGCACCTCGGCAGGCTTCCCTATGGCGCTGAGCAGGACTCCGATGTTGTTGTGGCTGGTCGCCAGGTCGCGGCGGTATTCTGTGACCGCGGGATTGTCGTCGGCCAGCTTCTGCAGGACCGCCAACGATTCACGGTAGGCGACCAGGGCGTCTTCCTTGTCGCCGATCTCGTCGGTCAGCACTCCCAGGTCGAAGCTTGCGCTGGCCAGGCGAGCCAGCGATTCGCTGCGGGTGTCGTTATCGGACTGGAGCCGGTCGCGCAAGTCTTTGAAGAAGGCCAGCGGCTCCTTCAGAAGACGATTGCGGAGGTCCCCGAGTTGCGGGGAGTTTTTCAACTCGCGCTCGTTGGCCACGGCGTCGCGAAACCGCTTCACGGCGTCGATGGCCTGCGTCTCGCGCGTTTCCGCGAGGCGCCGCTGCGCGGCCTCAGCGCCCTTGGCTTCTGTTTCGGCGACCAGCGCCTTGGCGGTCGCGCGGCGCGCTTGATCGACCACCACCAGCGCCGCGCCCGACACGGCGGCCACTACCAGCGCCGCCGCCACGGCGGCACGCACGAACGTACGGTGCTTGCGTCCCCATCGTGCTATCCACTCGCCCGTCGTTTCGCGTAGGGCAGTTACCGGCTCGTCGGCCAGCCAGTGCTCCACGTCGTCGGCCAGGGCCCGCGCCGACGGGTAGCGATCGGCCGACAGCCGGGCCATGGCGCGTAAACAAACGGCGTCGAGGACGCGAGGCACGCGCGGCTGGACATGCCGTGGGGCATGAAATTCGCCGCGGGCAACCTTGCGCAGCACTTCGCCTACTTCGCCGCCGCTAAACGCGGGGTGTCCCGTCAGCACCGAATAGAGCATAGCCCCCAGGCTGTATACGTCGCTTGCCGGCCCGACCTGGGTCTGTTGGCCCTCCGCCTGCTCGGGACTCATGTATTGCGGCGTGCCTAGAATGTCGCCCAGCCTCGTGGCCGAGGTCGGATCGCCGTTCGGCGACGGTGAGGCGACGTCAGAGGCATCCACTGACGCCTTGCCCCACGTTCGTTCTTCACGACCTCCTGATACTTGTCCCCTGTCCCCTAGCACCTTGGCCATGCCCCAATCGACGACTAGCGTTTCACCATACTCGCCCAGCATAATGTTGGCCGGCTTGATGTCCCGATGCACGACCCCACGGCTGTGTGCGTATTCGATCGCGTTGCAGGAGTCGAGGAAGCAGCCCAGGAGCTTGCGAAACCCAAGCGAAGTGAAGTCGGCGCTTAAGGACCGCTCGCGCCGCGCAGGGTTTTCGGAATCGGCGCCAGGGAGTGCGGACGCCTTCGGGCGGGCTGCCGCAGCGTGAAATTTCTCGATTGCCTCCCTGAGCGACTGGCCCTCGATGAACCGCATGGCATAGCAGGGGTGCCCATCGGCGGCCTCAACTAGCCCGTACACCGGCACGATGCTGGGGTGCTGCAGCCGCGCGGTGACCTGGGCTTCGCGCAGGAACCGGCCTCGCAACTGAGGGTCGTCGGCAAGATGGTCCTGAATTCGCTTGAGCGCGACCTCTCGGCCCAGCTCGCAATCGTCGGCGACATGCACCTCGCCGATGCCGCCGCGCGCATGAAACCGCACCGCGCGATAGCGTGTACCCGTGGCCCCGCCTTCCCCGGCGCGCACAGTACGTGCGCTTGCCGCGGACTCGCCGTGAAGCTCCGTGCTGGCCAGCGATGCCTGATCCTGTGCGCAAGTGGCCATAGTCGATTCCAAGCCGGGCGCATCCTTGCCGGCTGGCGTCGCGAGCCGGACGGCCAGCGCATCGGCGTACTCAGTGCGCGGAGACGTTGGCGCGTCGTTGAAAGCACCGGACGACTGCTTGGCTTCATCCGGTCGTTGACTACCTGGTTGGCTGTGGTTCGCATTCATTGGGGCAGGAACGAAGTCGCGTTTTGGTCGTGTGATGAGCTGGTTTTTCCCGCCTGCCAACTACGACACAGCCACGTTGGTGCTACCTGCGATCGAGCTGTGCTTTGTATCGGTGACCGCAATGGTCTGCGTGGCCTTCTTGTTCAGCACCACGCCCGTGAAAATATGCACGCCCTTGTCGCTGGCCGTGAACGTGTAGTTCGAGGGCAGCGTCGCGGAACCCACCGAATCGGTGAACTTGACCGTACCGGTGTAGTTGGTGACCACGTTGCCATACGCATCAGTGACGGCGATCGTCAGGCTGAACGCCGTGCCCGCTTTGACGCTGGCTGGGGCCGAAATAAAGACGAATTTGCTAGCCGCGGCGGCCGCCACGGAAATCGTACCGCTGGCGCCGGTGATCGAGCCGGTGACCGTGTCGGTGGCCGTCACGTTCTGCCTGCCGGACTTCTTCAGCGTCACACTGAACGTATGGGTCCCGGCGTCGCTGGAGCCGAGCGTGTAGTTGGCCGGCAGGACCGCCGAGCTATCGCTGCTCGTGAAGTGGGTCGTGCCCGTGTAGCCGGTGGCCGTGTTGCCGTAGGCGTCTTTGGCCGTGACGATGACGTTTAACGAGCTACCGGCCGCGGCACTCGCCGGTGCGCTGAGCGTGAATCTGATCGCCGCGGCCGCTGCCACAGAAATCGTATTGCTAGCGCCGGTGATCGAGCCGGTGACCGTGTCAGTGGCAGTCACGGTCTGATTGCCCGAACTCTTCAAGGTCACGCTGAACGTATGGATGCCGGCGTCAGTCGCCGTGAACGTGTAGTTGGCGGGCAGCACCGCCTGGCCGTCGCTGCTGGTGAAATCGACCGTGCCTGTGTAGCCGGCGTTCAGGTTGCCGGAAGCATCGGTGGCCTCGACCGTGACGTTGAACGTGCCGCCAGCGGTGACGTTCGCCGGGCTCGAAAGAGTGAATCCCGCGGACTGGCTGATCTTGGCCACGAAAGCGTCGTCGCTGCCACCGTTGGCCGACTGCAAGGGATTGCTGGTCGGGAAGTTCGTCGAACCCGTCGTGCCTGTCACATAGGCATTGCCGGCGCTGTCCAGGGCAATGCCGCTGCCCATGTCGCCGCCGCTGCCGCCGAGATAGGTCGAATAGACGAGCGACGAACCGGCGGCGTTCAACTTCGCCACGAAGGCGTCCTGTCCGCCGCCGTAAGTCGACTGCAAGGGATTTGCAGTCGGGAAATTGGTCGATTGAGTCGAGCCCGTGACGTAGGCCTCGCCGGAAGCGTCCACCGCGATGCCGTTGCCGAAATCATTGCCCGTTCCGCCCAGGAAGGTCGAGTAGACTAGGGCTGAGCCTGTGGCATTCAGTTCAGTAACAAAGGCGTTGTCGTTGTTGGCGGCGGCGGCCAGGGCAGGCTGCAAGGCGCCGGCCGTGGTCGGAAAGTCCGATGACATGGTCCAACCCGTTACGTAGGCGTCGCCGGAAGCGTCCACCGCGATGCCGTCGCCCGACTCATCGTAGGTGCCGGCGAGGTACGTCGAGTAGGCCAGCGATGCACTCCCGGAGTCCGAGGGGTTGATTTTCGTCACGAACGCGCTGTAAGCGACCGTGTTGACTCCGTAGGGGTACTTGGGGTTGGTCGTCTGGAAGGCGCCGGCCGTCGTCGCGAAGGTGTCCGACGCGGTTTCGCCCGTCACGTAGACGTTGCCTGATGAATCGAGGGCGATGCCCTGGGCCTCAGTATCGAGCGTGGTGGAATAGCCGGGATCGCCGGACGTGCCGCCAAGGTAGGTCGAATAGATCAGCGACTTACTCCCAGAATTCGACGTGTTGATCTCCGATACAAAGGCGCCGCTGTAGAAGCCGGAATATGAGGTCCGCTGAAAGGCGTTGGCTGTCGTGGGGAAGTTGGCGCTACCCGTGACCCCCGCCACGTAGGCGTCGCCGGAAACGTCCACCGCGATACCCGTGCCGTAGTCGCCGCCGGTGCTGCCGCCGAGCAAAGTCGAATAGACCAGCGCCGTGCCGGTGGCATTCAGTTTCGTGACGAACGCATCCTGGGACCCGAGAAACTGGCTCTGAAACGCCCCGCCGGTCGTCGGGAAGTTGGCTGACTGGGTCAAACCCGTGACGTAGGCGTCGCCGGAAGCGTCGACCGCGATGCCGTAGGCGTTATCATAGCCGCTGCCGCCGAGGTAGGTCGAGTAGACGATCGCGGTGCCGGAAGCGTTCAGTTTCGTGACAAAGGCATCCTCCGTTCCGGCAAGATTGCCGCTTAACGCGCCGCTGGTCGTCGGGAAGTTGGCTGACCCGGTCGAACCCGTGACGTAGGCGTCGCCGGAAGCGTCGACGGCAATGCCGCTGCCCGCATCGCCGCCACTGCCACCGAGGTAGGTCGAGTAGCTCAACACCGGGTCGATCACCAGCGGTTCGCTCGTGTCGTAGGCGCCCACCTGGAAGCCGACCCGGTCATTGCCTTCCAGCACAAAGTTGCCCGAAACCGCCTGCCGCCCACCCGCCGTCTGCTGATAGACGGCCGGAGCGTGCTCGACGACGTCGCCGCCGGAGGTGTGCAGTACGAGGTCGCCCTGCGCGTCGAGCGTGACGCTACCGGCTCCTTGGAAACCCAGCTTGATCGCGCCTGGGTTGCTCCCCGGGGCAACCACGAAGTCGTATTCCAGTTGCTGCTGGTTACCGTAATAGACCAGGTTCACGCCGGGGTACACGCCGTCGTACTCGACCTTGCCGTAGTTGGCAATGTTGGTCTGCCATTGGTTGGGGTTATCGCCGATCAGATAGTTGCTCGTGCCGGCCTGTTGGTCCAAGCCGGTCGCCGTGGCAACCGGGTTGCCGCCGATCAGTTGCATGCTCAACACGTCGGTCGGGACGCTGACGGCGTTTTGCGACGGACCGCTGCCGGAGCGGTGCAGGCTGAGCACGGCCTCTGTGGGCGTGAGGAACAGAGCGTAGCCGTTGCCGCGGGACAGGAAATTGACCTCCGCGGCGGTCTGCCCCTGGTTGGCCTCGAAGCTCAGTGGAATTTGCCCGTAGGCCGCCGGCACCTGCTCCGCCCCGGGGGCAACGGCGCTGAGAACCGTTCGCTCCTCAAGCCGTTCGAGCCGAACATTTCGGCAGGCGAAGTTCCGGCGGGGCTTCCGCCGGTGAATCCGTCCGGATGAGGCGAGTTTGGAACGCGATTTCCAGAAGCGTAGCGACGAGACGAGCGACATCGGTTTTGCCTTTCGAGAAGGGGTCTGGTCGATTTTTAGCCGGATTTGCCATGCCTCTACCCCACCGTACAGTGCGTATTCGGGAAGCGAAAACTGCAAAGATTTTCTGAGAATTCTGTTTTGTGCCGTCTGCGTACCGGCCCGACCGCGCGGCCCGACTGCTGGAGGTGGAAAGTCCCGCGAACGCAGGCAAGGGAAATGGGAGTACGTTCAGGGCTCGATTCAGGAATTTTTGGCCGGCGGTTCGCCATTTGATGAGGGTTTCCCACCCCGTATCAGAAGTTCCTCAGCCTCGGCGCGGACGCGGCGGAGGAGTCCATCGTTTGGTATCTGTTTGTCCATTTGCTCAATCGCTTCGGCGTACGACTCGCGTGCTTTGGACTCTTCTCCAAGTTGCCAGTAAACCATGGCCGTGAAAAAACGCTCGCTACAGCGCATTTCATCGTCGGCCCAGAGCACCTTCGAATGGGCCAGCGCGTCCTTGGCGGCCTTCCAGTTGCCGGCGCGGTAATAGGCAGCACCCAGGATGATCCAGTCGGACGAGCCCAACTCTTCGTTGTCGAGAGAGTTTCTGGCCAATTCAACGGCCCGAGCAGGTTCACGGGCATGGGGGTCCGGATGCGTGGCGAGAACCCAGGCCAACCTGACTTGGCGAAATGTCAACGCGGGATCCAGAATCGCCAGCTTCTCGTAAATCGCGACGGCCCGGCGATAGGCTTCGAGCGATTCCTGCGGACGCCCGGTCATCGAGAGCAACTCGCTTAGATCTTTCAGTGTCCGGGCCAGAAGGAGATGGGCCACAGGGGTGTTGGGGAATTCGGCAGCGAGTCGCTCACGAATGGCGAGTGAATCACGATGGGCCTTTTCCGCCTCCGCCAAGCGACCCGTACTTCCGAGGAACCAAGCAAGGCTCTCGTGGCTCAACCCCAGGTTCGTGACGAGCAACCAATCTTGTGGTGAATCGTCGACGAGTTTCTGGCGCAGTTCGAGGGCGCGCTGATGGTACTCCTCCGCCTGTTGTGGGCGATCGGTGTTCATGAAAACGAAGCCGAGCAGATCCAGAACGGAAGCGAAGTGCGACTGGTCGGCGACTCCGAGTTTCTGCAGTTCCTGCTGAATTCCGAGCGATCGGCGCAAAGCTCTTTCGGCAGCTTTGAAATCTGGACCCTTCCAGTCCTTCGGGTATCGAAAATTATAAAGCAGGACTTGTACATAGGCCCGGTAGATCTCAGACAAGTCTTCCCAATAATCCGGCCGCCCAGGCGAATCAGCGGCCAGTCGCTCCTGGATTTCGATGGCGCGGGTGAAGGCATTCTCAGCTTCAGCCAGGCGATGTCGAACGATGTAGCCGAGGGCGCTGTAGGCCCGAGCAAGATCGGTGAGGTATTCCTGGTTGTCAGGGAATTCGATGCGTAAATCCTCGAAGAGCTTCACGCTACGGCGCAGCGGCTCGGCCGCCTTGTCATCGTCACCGAGTTCTTCACGCAGCTTTCCGGCCCGCAGGTAAGCTCGCGCCATCTCTTGGCGGAGCTCCGGGTCGTCGCCGTCTTCCTCAAGGAAATTCACGTAAAACACCAGCGCTTTTTCGAGCAGCTCCCGCCGAACCGGCTCCATGTGAGGGATGTACTTCAGGCGCTCCTCCCCGACCTGGGTGAGCATCTGGTCAACGGCATCGCGTGCCTCGCGAAAGTGCCGCAGGGCCCGTTTCCGTTGCGCTTCGGCCGCCTCAAAGTTTACTTGAGCCCGCTGCTGCGCTCGTGTGGCCCGCAGTGCCTGCCAGGTGCTCACCGCCGTTCCGCTGAGCAGAGCCAAAGTCAGCAATGTGGCAGTGGTCATTGCGGCACCGTTCCGCCTCGCGAACTTCCGCAGCCGATAGCCCGGGGACTGTGGACAGGCCTGCACCGGCTCATTGGCGAGATAACGCTGCACGTCGATCGCGAACGCGTTGGCCGTTTCATAGCGACGGTTGCGATCCTTCTCGATGGCCTTCATCACGATCCAGTCGAGCTCGCCGCGGAAGAGCTGGCTGAGCCGTTTGGGATCGCTTCTTCTTTGGGCCGACGCGGTGGTCGCCGCCTGGCCGACCGTGCTGATGCGCGTACTCGGCTTGGGCGGTTCTTCTTCGCGGATGATACGGCGAATCTCGTCGAAAGGCGCTTGCCGAAACCGTTCCTTGTCGAAGGGCGTGGCGCCGGTCAGCAATTCATAGAGCAAGACGCCCAGGGAATAGATGTCGCTGCGGGTGTCGACATCCAGCCCGCTCAGCGCCGCCTGTTCGGGGCTTAAATACAGCGGCGTGCCGATCATCTGGGCAAAGTTGGTGAACAGCGTCTTGTCGGTGAGCCGCTGGCCAGTAGCCTTGGCGATGCCAAAGTCGATGACCTTCACCACGGGCGCGCCGTCGTGCTCCGTGATCAGGATATTGCTGGGTTTGATATCGCGATGGATGATCCCTTTCTGGTGCGCGTGCTGCACGGCCTGACAGACTGCGACGAAAAGCTGCAACCGTTCCCGCGGCGTGAACTGATTTTGATCGCAGTAGTCGGTGATGGCGATCCCCTTGACGAGCTCCATCACGAAGTAGGGCCGGCCCGAATCGGTGGCGCCGGCGTCAAACACCTTGGCGATGTTCGGATGATCCATCAGCGCCAGCGCCTGCCGCTCGGCCTCGAAGCGGGCAATGATCTGGCGGCTGTCCATGCCCGGCTTGATGACCTTGAGGGCTACCTTGCGACGGACGGGACGTTGCTGCTCGGCCATGAAGACAATGCCAAACCCGCCTTCGCCGATCTGCTCCAGCAGCTTGTAGGGCCCAACGACCGTACCAGGGCCCCCCAGGGCCGGCTGATCGACGGTATCGACGCTCGTCGCCCGGCCAGGCGCTGGAGATTCGAGAAAGCTGCCCAGCGCCTCGGATTCCTTCAACAGGGCCTCGATCTGCCGGCGCATCACCAGGTCGGCGCCGCAGGCTTGCTCGACGTACTCGGCTCGCTCCAACGGATCCGCTTTTTGGCGCGCGGAGATGAAGATCTCACGTTCGTTCATGGGCTTCGCTTCCTAGAGCAGCTTATCTCCCGAATACAGTGCGTATTCGGGGAGCGAATACTGCAGGAATTCTCTGGAGATTCCGTTTTCTTCCGTTTCGGTCCCGGCTCGGCTCACTCGCCTTCCATTTCACGACGCAGCCAAGACCGTGCGTAATCCCAGATATGGTAGGCCGTACGCGGGGAGATCGCGAGGACCTCGGCGGCCTGGTCCATGGTCAACCCCGCGAAGTACCGGAGCTTGACCAATTCGGCCGATTGCCGGTCGGTTTCGGTGAGCTTGCCAAGTGCTTCGTCGAGCGCCAGCAAATCGTCGGAACTCTCCGGGGCGGCGATGTTGGATTCATCGAGGTCGCGTCGCTGCCGTTGGCCACTCCGCTTGAGGGCCATTCGGCGTCTAGCACTTTCGACCAAGATTCGCCGCATGGCCTCGGCCGCCGCGGCGAAAAAGTGGCCGCGGCTGTTCCACTGCGGTAGGTCGTCCTTGCCGACCAACCGCAGGTAGGCTTCATGAACCAGGGCCGTGGCGCTCAGCGTTTGACCGGGCTTCTCCTGAGTCAGCTTTTGTGCAGCCAGTCGGCGGAGCTCGTCGTAGACGAGTGGCAAGAGTTGACCGGCAGCTTGGGGGTCGCCGGCTTGGATCGCGTCGAGGATGCGGGTGACGTCGCTCATCGCGGCCAGTATAACCGGGGCCTTCGACGAATGCACTTGACAGGCGTGCCGGTGCCACTTGCTCAGGAGCTTTCCTCGGCATGTCGTATGGGCCAGAAAGCCGGCCCCGCTTTTCTAAATGACCTTGGACGATCATGGGAATACGGAACGCCACGGAGGGCGTTCCCTACAGATGTTTGGCCTCCCATGATCATGCAAGGTCATTTAGACGACGCGCCTCATTG
>Ga0307373_10015648_pt1 | contig 10286 bp, 11 predicted proteins | sample OX2MG_FD_202534 | JGI IMG/M metagenome (GOLD analysis project Ga0307373, IMG submission 202534) | Soil microbial communities from Risofladan, Vaasa, Finland - OX-2 | ecosystem: Environmental > Terrestrial > Soil > Coastal area > Acid sulfate soil | place: Finland: Risofladan, Vaasa | collected...
CTTCAACCCGGCGCGCGTTGCCACGTCGGACGAAGAGCCCACGCGGCTGATGGCAATCTTCTTGCCTTTCAGGTCGGCTGGCGTCTTGATGTTCGCGGCGACTTCCAGCTTGTAGGGGTAGACGGGCGTCGTCGTGGCCAGGATTTTGACGTCGCCGCCGGACACTGCCGCCGCGAGCGTCTCCGAGCCTCCGACCCCCGCAACCTGCACCTGGCCGGCCAGCAGCGCGCCAATGGACAGCGAGCTCTCGATGAGGCGCAAGTCGACGTTGATCCCATTCTTCTGGTAGATACCGCCTTCTTTGGCGGCCCACATCGGCAGATTGGAGGTGACGATCTCGCTGTAGGCGGCGAGGATCTGTCCGGGCTGGGCAGGAGCCACGCTTGCGACCTTGGCCGATGCAGCCGGCTTGCCGCTGGCCGCGCCGGCGGGCTTGGCGCTGGCGGAGGCAGCGGGCTTCGCGCTGGCGGCGGATGCAGCCGGCTTGGCGCTGGCGGCTGGCGCTTGAACGCTGGCCGGCGGAGGGCTCGATGGAGCCGCGGCGCCACCGCCGCAAGCCGCCAGCAAGCCTCCCAGTAGCAGCGCCAGACTTTGTAGACTCCGGGGTCGCATCAACGCATTCTCCTCATGTGGTGTTTTGCTCGATGGTACCGCCTGGCCCCAGCCAGAGTTTCTACGAGATCTTTGATTTGGAGCGGGAGGATGACGGAAGCCGCATTTTAGGTAGCCTTGGTGGGCATGAAACTGGGCCTTCAAGTTCCCGACTTCACGTTCCCTGGCGGCTCTGTCCAGTTGGGCTCGGACCTGGGCAAAATTGCCCGCGCCGCTGAGGATGCGGGCTTCGCCAGCTTCTGGGTGATGGATCACTTTTTCCAGATCGAGAACGTTGGCCCCGTGGATCACGAGATGCTGGAGGCCTACTCGACGCTGGCCTATGTTGCCGCGCTCACCAAACGGATGCGGCTGGGTGCGATGGTCACTGGCGTCACCTACCGCTATCCCGGCATCCTGGCCAAGACCGTCACGACACTGGACGTCTTGTCTGGTGGCCGCGCGATGCTGGGCATCGGCGCAGCCTGGAACGAACGCGAGCACAACGGCTTGGGGGTGCCATTCCCGGCGGTCAGCGAGCGCTTTGAGCGGCTGGAGGAGGCCCTGCAAATCGTGCTGCAGATGTGGTCCGGTGAGGTCAGGTCGTTCGACGGCAAGCACTACCATCTGACCGAAACCCTGAACTCGCCGGAGGCGCTTTCCAAGCCTCATCCGCCCATCCTCATCGGCGGCAGTGGCGAGAAGAAGACGCTGCGCCTGGTCGCGAAGTACGCCGACGCCTGCAACCTGTTCGGCGGCGATGCCTCAGTCTTGACGCACAAGCTTGACGTGTTGCGCCGCCACTGCGACGACCTCGGCCGCGACTACGACGCCATTGAGAGGACGGTCATCGGGTGGGCCAACCTGACCCGCGACGGCTCCACTGACAGCGTGACTCCGGCGCAGCTGGTTGACACGCTGGCGTCGCTGGCCGAGCTGGGCATCCAGCAGGCGATCTACAGCTTCGGCAACGTGTCCAACCTCGAGGCCATTGAGATAGTGGCCAGCGAGGTGATTCCCCAAATCGCCGGCTGAGGTGGCCGCCAAACTCGAATCCGCGGCGGCTAGAGTTTTCCGCGGAGGTCGAGGAGCGCCTCGGATTCGTCCGAGGGGCCAGTGAGCGCTTGCTCGAGTGTGGCGACCAGTCGGTCGGCGAAGGCAGCGTCCTGGCGGAGCGCGGCGGCATTGTCACGGCTGAGCAACAGGCGAATGAGGGTGATGGGTTGGCCGGGCACGTTCTGGATATCGATCTCCGCCGCGGAGCCGTCGGTGGTGTTCTGAAAGACCGTGACGGTCGGCAGGCGCTGCTTGATGAAGCTTTCGATGAAGCTGAGGTCGTCGATCATGTTTCCTGGTCAGCAGCCATTATGCCTGTCATCGGCCACAATGTTTCACGTGAAACGTAGGCCGGCGGAGCGGACCCGGGAATGGACGGCTGACAGCCTGTATGCCTACGGCCTGCGCTTGCTCACCTATCGAGCACGATCCGAGCATGAGATGCGCCAGCGGTTCCAACAGCGCGGCGCCCCGCCGGGGTTGCTGGATGACGCCATCGAGCGGCTCAGAATCAGCGGCCTGGTCGACGACGAGGCCTTTGCCCAAGCGTGGGTGGAAAGCCGTCGGCGGGCCTCGCCGCGCGGCGACCGGCTGCTGCAGCTCGAACTGTCCCACAAGGGTATCCAGCGGCCGGATATCGAGGCGGCGCTTGGAGAAGAGGCCGACGAGCGGGCGCTGGCCCTCGCCGCCGCCACGAAGAAGGTTCGCGCCCTGGCCGCCGAGCCCGAGCCGGTTTTCGTTCGCCGCCTTACCGCCTTCCTGCTGCGGCGCGGCTTCGGCTATGAGGTGGTGTCCGAAGTGGTGCGCGCGTTGTCGGCGGAGCGCCGCCGGGACTAGCTCCCCGCATGACGCAGCATACTTCGCTGGTGGAGCAGTGCCTGCGGGGCTGGTCGCTTACGGTCGTGGCAGTTGCTCAGCAGTTCCCCGCACGCCGAAGTGCTGGACGTTGTGCGCGATGATGGGGCCCGCGCGGTGCTGAAGGTTGCTGTGCCCGGCGGCGAGTGCGAGAATGAAGCGCGGTCCCTTACGGCGTTTGCGGGTCAAGGCGCGGTTCGTCTTTTCGCCGCCGATGGTGGCGCTGGAGCGCTGCTGCTCGAACGTGCCCAGCCGGGGATTCCCTTGCCGGCGTTCGACGATGAGGCCCAGAGCATGGCCGCCGCGGCTGCGGTCATGCGTCGACTATGGCGTCATGTGCCGGCGGTGCTGGCGTTCCCACGTGTTGATGGCTGGCTGACGGGTCTGGACAGGGCGCTGGCAAATGGCACGCTGCCGCCCGCAATCGTGCGCCGGGCTCAGCAAATGGGGTCCGATCTACTGGCCTCCAGCGCCGAGCCGGTCCTTCTCCACGGCGACCTCCATCATGGCAACATCCTCTCGGCCGAGCGCGAACCGTGGTTGGCGATCGACCCAAAGGGCGTGCTCGGCGAACCTGGGTATGAGACTGGCGCTTTGCTCCGGAACCCGCTGCCTGATTTGTTGGATCGGCCGCGCCCAGAGCGCATCCTCCGACAACGAATCGAAGTGCTGGCCACCGAGCTGACGTTCGATCCCGAGCGAATCCGACACACTTCATGCGCGACCGGCCGCCGGGTTGCGTTCGGCGACCAGCCGCGCCACTGCTGTCTCGATCAAACCTCCTTCCCGTTCGAGGCCATCAACGACGCCGGCGCAGTCTTCGGCTGGGCGGTTCTGGCTCATCTTCCATTTGCCTTCCAGGCGCTCGATGGCCAACTCCAGCCCCACGATGCCCTTGAGCTGCGATTGAATGAAGTCTGGCGGCGCATCGGCGACGGCCCAAGGCTCGGCACGCGGCCCTTCGCGGACGGACGTCAGGCGGCTGACGAGCTCGAGCAAGCGCGCCGGGTCGTCGAACGTGCGCAGTATTCCATAGGCGTGGATGGCCACGTAGTTCCAGGTCGGCACCACTTTGCCGGTATCTCGCTTGGTGGCGTACCACGAAGGCGACACGTAGGCGTCCGGGCCGAGGAAGATGGCCAGCGCCTGGACTCCCTCCGCGAACGTGCGCCACTGCGGGTTGGCGCGCGAGAGGTGTCCGTGGAGGGTGCCGAACGGCGCTGGCTCGGGCGACAGCAGCAGTGGCAAGTGGCTGGCGGTGAGCCCGTCCGGTCCGAAGGTTACCAGGGTGGGCAGCCGGGCTTCACGGATGGCCTGGTGCAGCGTGGCGACGTCGTCCTCGCGGAAGTGCGGCGGCAGGTGCACCTGGTTAGCCTTTCAACGACTGCACGTCATGAGGCCAGCACATCACGATGCTGAGCAGGGCGTGCGCGTCGAGCGCGTGCTCCGGGTCGTCGGCCAAGCTCGATCGGCGAACCTTGCAGGCCACCAGGGCGCCGGCGGTGGCGTAGGCCAGGAGTCCCGCGAATGCCGCCAAGCCAGCGCCTTTGAGGAGCATGAAAGCAGTATAGGAAGCCCGGGCGGGCTAGCTGAAGGCCGCCAGGCCGGTGATCTCGCGGCCGAGGGTGAGCAGGTGGATCTCATTCGTGCCCTCGTAGGTGTAGACCGTTTCGAGGTTGAGCATGTGGCGGATGATGGGGTAGTCGAGGGTGATGCCGTTGGCGCCGAGGATGCTCCGCGCTTCGCGGGCGATGGCCAGCGCCTGGCGAGCGTTGTTCATTTTGCCCATCGAGATGTGCGCGGAGGTGCATTTGCCCGCGTCCTTCAGCCGGCCGATCTGGAGCGCCAGCAACTGGCCCTTGGTGATCTCCGTCAGCATGTTGACCAGCTTCTCCTGGGTGAGCTGGTAGCCGGCGATAGGCCTATCGAACTGCAGCCGGTCGATCGCATAGTCCAGGGCTGATTCGTAGCAGGCGGCGGCCGCGCCGAGACAGCCCCAGATGATGCCGAAGCGCGCCTCGTTGAGGCAGCTCAGCGGCCCCTTCAGGCCTTCGACGCCGGGCAGCATGGCCGTGGCCGGCACACGGCAGTCCTCGAACACCAGCTCAGCGGTGAGTGATGCGCGCAGCGACATCTTGCGTTTGATCTCGTAGGCGCTGAAGCCCGGCGTGCCTTTCTCAACCAGGAAGCCGTGGATCGCGCCGTCCAGCTTGGCCCACACCAGCGCCACATCCGCCAGCGTGCCGTTAGTGATCCAACGCTTCCCGCCATTGATCACGTAGCTGTCACCGTCCTTGCGGGCCGTGGTGCTCATGCCGCCGGGATTGGACCCGAAATCGGGCTCGGTCAGGCCAAAGCAGCCAAAGGCCTCGCCGGCGGCCATCCTGGGCAGCCAGCGCTGCTTCTGCTCTGCGGAGCCGTACTTCTGGATCGGGAACATCACCAGGCTGCCCTGCACCGAGCAGAAGCTGCGCAGCCCGCCGTCGCCGCGCTCCAGCTCCTGGCAGGCCACGCCGTACGCCACATTGCTGAGGCCGGCGCAGCCGTAACCCTGCAGGTGCATGCCGAACAGACCCATCTTGCCCAGCTCGGGGATGAGGTCGCGTGGGAACGTCGCGTTCTCGAAATGCTCGGCCATGATCGGCAGGACCTTGTCGTCCACGAATTGACGGACCGATTCGCCGACCATGCGCTCCTCGACGGTCAGTTGTTCGCGCAGGCCTAGGAAGTCGGTTGGGGTTCGCGTGGCCATTGCCTATATCTTTTCACGCATGGTGTTGCTGGTCGCGCCGAGCAGGCTGGCGTTGCCGCCGGTGGCCGTGCCGGTGCCCTATCGCAAGCTGATCCTCAAGGGCCGGCGCTCCGCTACGGAGAATCAGGTCCAGGCCGCGCTCAAAGCTGGCGGGGTCGATCTGATTCTGTCCGTGGGCTTCGCGTTCGCCGCCGATCGGCGTTTGAGCATGGGCGACCTGCTGCTGGCGCCGCGCGTCTTCGGTGGGGCGGACGTGTACCTGGACCTGCCACCGCTGCAGGCGCCTGGCGCTGTCCGAGGCAGCCTGTTGACCTTGGTGGATGAGGGCCTCCCTCCAGCGCTGCACCGCGGCCAGCGCCGTTTGCCGCCGGTGTACGCCTTCGACGATCACGCCTTCTGGCTGGCTCGCGCTGCCCAGGCCGCGAACGTGCCATGCCTCGTGCTGCGGGCTACGCTGCTGGAATCTTCCGAAAACCGTGAACGCGATCCGCTCCTGCCCGATCTGCTCGCTGGACGCTTGGCGCGCGCGGCGCTGCGGGAGCCGCGCCGCTGGCGGGAGATTGCCCAGCTGCCGCGGAGCATCCGCCATTGCCGCGCCCAGCTGGCGAGTGCCCTGGCCGTGCTGCTCGTCCTTCACGGCATGGCCGAGAAGTAGTCGCGAATCGTCGCTGTTCTCCCCTGCTGGCTGGTGGCTACTGTATGCTGACTACTCCATGATTGTTGGCGTCGCCGGACTGGGTTCGCGTGGCCGGGCCATCGGGAACCGCCTGCGCACCACCGGCAGGCGCGTTCTGGGGTTCGACGATGATGTGCGCGCCGCCGCCAGCTCGGGGCTGCGCACCGCCGGCAGCTCCGAGCGGCTGGCTCAGGAATGCGAGGTCGAGCTCGTGTCCTGCGATGGCGAGCAAGCTGAAAGGCTCATCCGGGAGCTGTTGGAGTTCGAGGGCATCACCAGTCTCACGACCATCGCCTTGTGCGGCGCGCTCGAGCCGCGCCGGGTGCAGCACCTTGCCGAAGCCAGCGCGGCCAGGGGCATTGCGCTGGTCGACGCGCCCCTGGATGGCGGCGAGGACGCCATCCAGGCTGGCCGGGCGATCGTCTTCGCCGGCGGGAGCGAGCCGGCGGTGGAGAGCTGTCGCTCCCTGCTGGAGGTCTTCGGCTCGCTGGTGTACGTCGGTGAAGCCGGTTCGGGGCAGATTGCCCGCACCGTCAACGACCTGCTGCGGTGGTCCAACGTACTGGCCGTCCACGATGCCTTCAGCCTGGTCCGGGCCGCCGGCGCCGACCCCTCGCTCATCCGCGACGCTGTGCTCCGCGCCAGCGGCTCGAACCGGGCTTTGGAGGAATGGGGCCGGGCGGGTGTCTCCGGCGCTCGGCAGGATATTCAGGCGGCCTTGATGCTGGCCGGACAAACCGGCGCGAGCGTGCCCTTCTTGGACCAGCTCGATTCCCTGCTGGAGCGCTTGGACCCCGACAAGATGGCTGGCCTCTTCAACCTCGGCATCGTTGATCTGAGCCCCCATGGCGCTGAGGGTTCGGGTTTCGACCAGCCCGAGGCCCAGCCGGACATGCTCGCCTTCGGTGAGCCCGAGGCCGAGCTGGACGAACTGGGCTTCGGCGAGGTTGGGGCGGGCGCCCCGGCCGATTTCGAGGACTCCGGGACGCTGTTGGAGCCGGAACTCGAAGGAGGCGAGCTCGAGCCCCCGAGCCCACGCGCCAACCACCCGCTATCCTGAATCCATGGTCATAGCCACCGATTTCGTCACAGGCGACACCATCCGGCGCGACGTTCCGCCCTACACCTACGAGCCTGGCGACGATATGCCGGCCGAGTACCGGCAGGCGATTATCCACATCCTGACCATTGAGTCGCGCATCGAGAGCGAATATCCGATGATGCCGGAGAAGACGCTGGTGCCGGCTATGGCCATGGCCCCCCGGCCTGAAGATTGGGTGCGCTACGCCTCCTACTGGGCGCAGGAGGTGCAGCACGCCACCTACTGGATCAAGATGCTGGCCGAGCTGGGCGTGGACTCCATGTCCCAAGAGTTCATGTCGCAGCCCAAGCCGATCTACATCTTTGACATGCGGGATGACGCCGACAGCTGGACCGAGTGGGCCTACTTCAGCTACTTCGCCGACCGGCAGGGCGCCTACATGGGATGGGAATGGATGGACTCCAGCTACGGCCCGTTCGCGCGCATCGCCGAGCGAAGCTGGCGAGAGGAGGAGGGCCACGCCCAGATGGCGCACGAGATGCTGAGCTATGTTTGCTCGACGCCCGACGGTAAAGCCTTCGCTCAGAAGAAGCTCGAAAAGTGGTATCCGGCCGGCCTCGACATGTTCGGCAAGTCCGACTCGACACGCCAGTACGACTACATCCGCTGGGGCCTTCGGCGGCGCACCAACGAAGAGATGCGCCAGGCGTTTCAGTCCGAAGTGGATGCGTTGGTCAGGAGCATAGGCCTCCAACCGCCCGATCCTCTGGCCAACCGCCGCTACTTGTAGTTGGAACCCGCGCACGCCCCCGAATTAGACACTGAGGCTTCGCTCCCAAGCCCCCGTGCGACCGAGGGCTCCGGCGCGAAGATATTGGACGTCAGAGTCGAGCCTGAGGTCTGCTGCCGTTTCATGAATTGTCTGCGTATCGGGCGGAAGGCATTCCGGCTCGACACGGTGACTGGAAAGTCATCAGCTCCTGACTGGCGAGCCGTCGAACCCGCGGTTCTGTGGCAAGCCGCGCGAAGCTGCCCAACAGGCGCCATACGCATCGTCACTGACCAGGGTGCCGTCAAGCCGCGCTGGCAGGAGACAGACGCCTGGTCCATGGCCAAGCACCCCGCCGCCGCGCGTCCGCATGACAAGAGCCGGGAACCGTACAAGGGCATGAAATAGTCGGCAATTCTCTACACACTGCGGCCGGGGCCGATGGCCGGGCTGAAAGCGTGGCTGGGGCGCACGGAACCGATCACAGGCTGATCAGCCCCTTGCGGGCGGCCAGGCTCACGGCCTCGGTGCGGCTGGCGGCGCCGAGCTTGGCGTAGGTGGAGGACACGTGGAACTTGACGGTGTGCTCGCTGATACTCAGGGTGCGCGCTATCAGCTTGTTGGACAGGCCATGGCTCACGAGCTGCAGGACCTCCAGCTCGCGCGGCGTGAGTGGCTCCTGCAGCGGGTCTGAGACTTCGACGGGCGCGGCCGATGCCATGGCCGCGGCTGTCTCCACGGGAAGCACGACCAGGCCCAGCGCCACGGCGTTGACCGCGGCGACGATCTGATCGGCGCTCGCATCCGGTGGCAGCAGCGCCCACCCGGGCGAGCCGATATCCCGGAGCGCCGCCGCCTTGCGGGGGTCGTCGGAGAGCAGGACCGCAGGCTGGGTTTCCGGCAGGTCATCGAGCGCGACCTCGCCGGCCAGCAGCAGCACGCTTGGGCCAGGTTCTTCGGGCATGGCCGAGGCGTCGCCGGCCAACGCGATGCCGCCCTGCTCCAGCATGGCTCGCAGTCCCGCCCGGAGGGCGGGGACCGAGGCCACGATGAAGACGGAAGTCACGCTCGCGCGGCAGCTCCCAGGGCCACCTCGAGGCGCTGAATGGCGCCCGCGCGGACGACTTCCAGCACGGCCGTCTCGCCTGGCTGGCGCGCCGCCAGAGCTTCGGCCAGGGCCTCCGGCTCGGGCACTGGCTCGCCATCGACGCCGACGACTACGTCGCCCAGCAGCAGGCCGGCGCGTTCGGCCGGTCCGTCCGCCCGCAGGCCGGACACCAGCAGGCCGGCGGATCGATCGCGCTGCGTTCGCAGCTCGACCGGGCGCAGCTCGACGCCGAGGAAGGCGGGAGGCGCCTGGCCTCGAGCCAGCCAGCGCTGCACCACGTGGCTGGGGATGGCCGCGGACAAGTCCCCACCCCAGATCATCGAATTGATGCCGACCACCTGGCCGGCGGCGTCGATCAGCGGCCCGCCGGAGTTGCCGGGTGCGAGCCGCACGTCGGAGCGGATGTAATCCACCGGCCGGCCACCCCAGCGGGCCGGCGTGTCGCCGGCGCCGCTGACGATACCGGCGGTCACCACGTCCGGCTGGCCCCAGGGATGCCCGATGGCGAACACGAGCTGGCCCACGCGCAGGGCCTCGGAGTCGCCGGCGCTGGCCGGCTGAAGGCCGCCGGCTGGGATTTGGAGCAGCGCCAGGTCCGCCGCGGGATGGCGGCGGACCACCTGAGCCGCCATGGTGCGACCATCGCCCAGCAGCACCTGCAGCGGGCCCTCGGCCTCGCCCACCACGTGGCGGTTGGTGACGATGCCGCCGTCGCTGTCCCAGATGACTCCGGCGCCCACGCCGCGGCCGTGCACCTGGATTTGGACCACGCTCGGCCGGACCTGCTGGATGAGGTAGGCGATGGCGTTGGAGGCGCCCCCACCTAACCTCTCCAACCGCGGTGGGAGAGGAATGCTAGCTGCGCTGGCCAACGGTCAACTCCACGATCTCGGGCTTGCCGCCACGGATGACTTCCAGTTTCATGGCCTTGCCGACGCGCTCGCCGCTGAGTAGCTGGAGCAGGTCGTCGGTGTCGCCGGCGGGCTGGCCATCGAGCGCAATAAGGATGTCGCCGAGCATCAGACCACCCTTACTGGCCGGGCTGTTGTCCTCGATGTTGACCACCAGAAGGCCCGATTCCTGCTTCGAGCCGGCCGGCATTCGCACCGGTTGGCTGCTGATGCCGATGTAGCCGCGCTTGGGGGTGCCGTGCTCGGTGAGCGCAGCCGCCACCCGCCAGGCCAGCGTCTGGGGAATGGCCAGCGCAGCGCCGCCGAAGGCCGTGGTGGTGATGCCCAGCACCGCGCCCGAGGCGTCGATCAGCGGCCCGCCGGAAAAGCCGGGGTAGGGCGTGGCGTCGGTGCGGATGAACTGCTCCAGGCTCAGCCCCCGGCCGGTGCGCAATGGGCCGCCCACGAAGCTCACGATGCCGAAGCTGGCCATGGGGCCCGGCCGGCCGATGGCCAGCACCAGCTGCCCCGTCCGCGCGGCGCCGCC
>Ga0307373_10015649_pt1 | contig 10285 bp, 4 predicted proteins | sample OX2MG_FD_202534 | JGI IMG/M metagenome (GOLD analysis project Ga0307373, IMG submission 202534) | Soil microbial communities from Risofladan, Vaasa, Finland - OX-2 | ecosystem: Environmental > Terrestrial > Soil > Coastal area > Acid sulfate soil | place: Finland: Risofladan, Vaasa | collected...
TTGCCGCACTGCGCGGGTTATCGGACCGGGGCTACATTTTTGGCAAATTGCTGGGGATGCTGTTGCTGGCATACTTTGCCTGGTTACTGGCATGCCTGCACATGGTGGCGTTCAGCCATCTCTCGACCTTGATCGCCGGCGGTATGATGCTTGTCGCCGGCGCGACGCTTTTCTCCCTGCAAAGGCGTGAGATACAGGCGTTTTTGCGTCGGCGCTGGCGACTCTTTTTGGTTGAGGAAGGGCTGTTTACGCTGGTATTCCTGCTTTTCGTGGGGATACGCGCGCTCAATCCCGACCTGTGGAATATCTATTTGGGCGGTGAGAAGCCCATGGAGATGGCTTTCCTGAATGCTGTCCTGCGCAGCCCCTATATGCCGCCACTTGATCCCTGGTTCTCCGGCGGCTATATCAATTATTATTACTACGGCTATATTCTCTTCGGCGCGCTCATCAAACTAACGGGCATTGCTCCGACGACCGCTTTCAACCTGGCGATTCCGACGCTCTTCGCCCTGACCTTCACGGGCGCGGTCTCGCTGGTTTACAGCCTGACACGGCGTTTTTCGCTGGCCTTGCTGGGGGGATATTTCGCCGCCCTCATCGGTAATTTCGATGGTCTGCTCCAGGTGAAAGGACAGTTGGCGGAGGCGCTGGCGCACCTGCCTGTTCCTCTATTTGATTACTGGCGCAGCAGTCGCATCATTCCTTACACCATCAACGAATTTCCATTCTGGAGCTTTCTCTTTGCCGACCTGCATCCTCACGTCATTGATATGCCGGTGACGATTTTCATGCTGGCGATTACCTCGGCCATACTGGTTTCAGGAGAGAGTGTCGCGGGAGGCGCTGGTGGTAAGTTATGCATACGGTGGAGCAGCCTGCCGCTTTACGCGCTGGCGGCTTTCGTTTTTGGCTCAGTGGTCTGCATCAATCCCTGGGATATGCCCGTCTACGCTCTGCTGACGGCCATAACCCTGTTGATACGCACTGTAGTTGATTCGCGTGGTTGGCCTGGTAAAGCAAGGGCTATTTCGGTGCTGATCGCGTTGGCGATATACGCGGCGATGTGCGGGCTGGCCTATCTTTTTTACCTGCCGTTCTATACCAGCTACCAGCAACTTTATGTAAATGGGCTGGGTTTTGTCAGCCAGGGAACCAGTCTGGTTGATTACCTGACGATAAACAATCTGTGGATATTTCTGGCCCTGAGTTATTTTTTGCTCGAACTCTATCGCTGCTGGACGCGCCGTCTGGCGTCAAAAGCCGAAGCAAGCGGACGTATATTTAATAACGCGGGTGGTCAGGCTGTGAGGCGCGCCTGCGGCTATTTCTTAATGTGCGCGGTCGTGCTGGTGTTTGCCGCTCTGCTGGGGCTGAAAAGCTTGCTGGTTGCGCTGATCGCTGTGGGCGTGTTCTTGCTGCTAGTGCGGCGCGACCCCCGGACGCGCTTCATCTGTCTTTTGCTGCTTGCTGGCCTGTGTATCAATCTGGGCCTGGAAATTGTCTACGTGCGCGACTTTCTCGATGGCAGTGTCTATGCGCGCATGAACAGTGTCTTCAAATTCTCGATACAAGCGTGGTTCTGTTTCGCAATCGGCGGCGCGCTGGCAGTGCAGCGACTCTGGAAACATCTGAGCGGTTTTGCGCGCCCCTTATGGTTGGCGGCGTTCACGCTGCTGGTGATCGGCAATTCGCTTTTTCTCTCACAGGGAACGATAGCGCGCATTCAGGATCATCAACTTTGGGCACAAGAACAGCCGCCCGTGTCGGGTGCCGATTACACGCCAACGCTTGACGGAAGCACGTTCATCCACGCCTGGTATCCAGGTGATGCGCAAGCTATCGATTGGATCAATGAGCACATCGCGGGTTCGCCGGTAATACTGGAAGCCGTCGCGCCCTACTCCTCCTATTCGTGGTTTAATCGCGTATCAGTCTACACCGGCCTGCCAGATGTGCTGGGGTGGCCCGACCATGTTGGCGAGCAGCGATCCAACGAGCAAGTTTTGAGCCGTATGGCCGATGTAGGCATCATTTACACGACTGCCGATACAAATCAGGCCACGATTTTGTTGCACTTTTATCATGTACGCTATATTTACGTGGGTGAGCTGGAACGCGAGGCATACGCGGTGCAATCAACGGTAGGGCTGGATAAATTTAATCGCATGGTGGGTAGTACGCTGCGCATCGTGTACCGTCTAGATGGCGTCACCATCTATGAAGTTATGGATGATTTGTAGGGACGCGATTTATCGCGTCCACCAACGCAATGCCGGTCTATGGCACTTTTAGCTAGAATTATGGCACAAAACCGGAACATATGAGATAATTCATACGTCATATAGGGAGACAAGTTCTATCGGTAAAATTGAGCTAGAGCGCGCGTGTTCTTTAGCAGTGGCGTTCAATTTCGCACTGAGATGGGGATACGCATGCAGTTATTTCCTGAAATATTTTAGAGAGAAGCAATGGTTCAACTACTGCAAATGTGGGCGCTGGTAGAAGTGCTGGGTATTATATGTTTACCCCTCACTTTCACCATCTTTAAAAATCTGCCGGATCGCGGTTGGGCATTTACCAAGATTGTAGGTCTGGCGCTGCTGGCTTTTTGTGTGTGGCTTCCACTGATGACGTTGCAATTCTTGCCCTTTAGCCAGTTGTTTATCGCTGGCGTATTGCTGATTATTCTGGCATTCAGTGTAATTGGCTACGCGCGCGCGTGGAAATCTATTGTGCAGTTGGTACGTCGCCACCTTGTCTATATCATCGCCTGCGAACTCGTCTTTCTGGGCATGATGTTCTTGCTCGGCTGGATTCGCTCGTATGGGCCGGAAATCCAGGGCTTCGAAAGGTACATGGACGAGGGCTTTCTGGCATCCATCATGCGCAGCACGCATTTCCCGCCCAGTGATATGTGGCTTTCCGGCTATCCCATCAACTACTATTATTATGCCCACTATACTATCGCAATGCTGGCAAAGCTGCTTGGGCAGTCTCCCGCGGTCGCCTTTAATACGGGCATCTGCACGTTTTATGGCCTGACCGCTGTCAACATCTTTGGTGTGACGTGCAATATAGTAGCCTGGGCTATGCAGTGGCGTCACAACAGTGCAGGCTCACGACCACGACGCGCGCGACCCGCTTTCCTGGCGAGACGTGGCGCCCCATCCACCTCGCCTGTCCCATTTTTAGTCAAAGCCATGCCATTTGGGGTACTGTCCCTTTTAATGGGCGAAGTGCTTGGCAACCTGGCTTCTGCTCAGGCCTGGTTTCAGCAGCATGGTGATCTGCCGTATTTCTACTGGTTTAACGTCAGCCGTGTGGTTGACAAGACCATCAACGAATTTCCGGCTTTTAGCTTCCTGCTCTCCGATTTTCACGCGCATGTGCTGACGCTGGCGTTTACTATGCTGGCAGTCGCAGTAACCTTCAACATATTTCTGGAGCAGAGCGATGGTATAGACGATGATAGGAAAGGCATGCGCGTGTTCGGGCGCGGGTGGCGGTTGCCTCTCAACCTGGGCTTTATGGCGATTGTGCTGGGCGGTTTGTTCACCATGAACGGCTGGGATTTGCCGACCTACCTGGGTATGGCTGTCATATGTGTTGCCTTGCAGCAATGGATGGCCTACCGGCGTTTTTGTCTTGACCTGGTGCTCGATGTCTTCACGACGTGCGCTTCGCTGATCGCGCTGTCATTTTTCATTTACGCGCCATTTTATCTCAATTTCATTTCACCCTCGCAGGGTATCGGCATTGTAGGCCCGGCAGACCGTTCTAAAATTCAGGATGAAATGCTTATCTATGGGACCTTTATGTTTATCTTCGTCTCTTTTCTGTTGGTCAACCTTTTCCGCGAACGCGTTCCGCTTGCTCGCGTACCAGCGACAGGTCCGGCACCCGCTATTGCGAACACAGCCGAGCCGCCGACCAATTCGACTGGCTTGCGTGGATTTGCCCAACTCGATCGGGACGCCACGAATGCTGGTGAGCAAGAGGTAGCCACGACGGTGACATCATCCGCGTTAACCCAGACACGCCCCCAGTTGGCGATTGCCCAGCATCAGCTGCACCGGTCGCAGGATGATCTTGCCTCATATGCGAAGGACGATGATGCTGGAGAGCTAAGCAGCCAGGATACGCTGTCAACGGCACCTATCAGCGCGCAGCAAGGTGGACAGGTGCATCGGAACCGCTTTACGCGTCCGCCGTGGCTGGCGAACAGGCTAATCATCCAGATGTTGATACTAGTCGCGGCTCTGTTGATACTGGTGCTTATGAAAAATAGCCTGTGGTTTGTCGTAACGTTTGTAATCACCGCGCTGGGAGTTGAACTGACGCTCTATCACCTGCAAGACCGCCCGCGCGCCTTTACGCTGCTGCTCGGCACTGTAGCTTTCGCACTGGTGGCAATGACGGAACTGGTGTACCTGCGTGATGTCTTCGCGAGCAGCTTCCCACGCATGAACACGGTCTTCAAGTTCTACTTTCAGGCCTGGGCCTTGCTCTCAATTACATCGGGCGCGGGGATGTATTTTATTTTCGAGAGTTTTCAAACCGCTCCGCCTGTCGTCGGCTTTCAGTTGTGGGTGCGCCGCTTTGGACAGGGTGTCTGGTCTGTGGTGTGCCTGTTGTTGTTGCTGGCGGGGGCGATATATCCTATCGTAGGCTCTTACCAGCGCACCAATGAATTTATGCAGCGCACGAACAGCCTGAATGGTTTCACCTATATGCAGTCCTACAACCCCGGCGATTACTACGCCATCAACTGGCTGAATAGCCACGTGCAGGGTACCCCGGTGATCGTCGAAGCTTTCGGTCCAAATGGTGGAGATTACAGCGATTACGCGCGCGTCTCGGCGTTTACAGGGTTGCCCACTCTCATGGGTTGGTCGGGACACGAGTACCAGTGGCGTGTGAACTGGCTGAATAATGCTTACAATGCCGCTGATTTTTACAGGCGTGGGTCCGATATAAATACGATTTATACTTCTAATAATTCGCAGACGGTGCTGGACCTGTTAGAAAGTTATCATGTTTCGTATCTCTATGTAGGGAGTCTTGAAGTTGCGACGTATGCGGGTTACAATCTGAAACGATTTAGTAAATTTTTGCCGGTTGTCTATTCCGCGGATGGAGTAACCATATACAAGGTACCTGGAAGCGCGTAGGGTAGTTATATGCTGGCGGTGTCTTGTTTGAAGCACACGGGGCAAAGCCAGGAGGAGTAAGTCATTGAAGAGCTTTGAGACCAGGCCGCTCAAAGATGAAAATAGCTCAGGTGTCGTTTCTGATAAAGGTCAGATCGCTCCGCCTGAAACTGAACGTGAATTCGACCCCGTTGGGCAGGACGAGTTGATTGTCTCGGATGGGCAGGCAGTTGAGAACATTGATATACATGAATATGCCGGGGAAGACGAGGAAGACGCCCGGTATGAAAAGCGCGGTTTCCATCTCAGCCCTCCCACTCGCGAGCAATTGCTGCGCTGGGCACCCTTCTGGGGGGTCATCTTGCTGGGCGCGATTTTGCGTTTCTGGGGCCTGGGCGATAAACCCTTGCATCATGATGAGAGCCTGCATGCCTACTACTCGTTGCAGTTGATGAACAACCTGGCGCACTGGACGTGGTGTATCAATCCGCCGCCGCAGGACCCGACCTATGCCTGCTATACGTATAATCCGCTGCTGCACGGGCCATTCCAGTTTCACGCCATTGCCCTGGTCTACAAAATCTCGCAAATTTTGGGCGCGCCCGACAATGGGGTAAACACATTTACTGTGCGTATACCTGCTGCTACGCTGGGAACGCTCATTGTAGGCTTGCCCTACTTCCTGCGCGACTATATCGGCAAATGGGGCGCGTGGCTCGCCGCTTTCTTCCTGGCAGTCTCGCCAAGTATGGTCTACTTCTCTCGTTTCGCGCGTGAAGATATCTATTTTGCCTGCTTTACACTGGTAATGGTGGTTGGTGTGGCCCGCTACGTGCGAGATCGCAAGATGCGCTGGCTGGTGATCGCGGCGGCGGGTTTCTCGCTGGCTTATGCAACCTTTGAGGGCATCTTCCTTGTGATAGCGCTTTTCGGCGGTTTTCTGGTCGCGATGATCGTGTGGGAACTTGGCCTGAAATTGACTCTGAGTTCTCGCCAGGGAAACGATGCGCCGCCGACCGGGGCATCTCAGCGTTCGTTAGCTATACCTCTGGTGGTGCTCTACTTCATTCTCGCGGGTATTGCCGGCAAAGAGATGTTGAGCTGGGTAGATGCACTCGCTAAGAGCATCATGACTTCCGCCGGGACAACCACGCCCCAGGCCGATCAATTCGTCTCTCACCTGAAACAGGTGACAGTTGCTATCGTTCCCTGGCTGGGCATCGCATTAGGCGTTTTCGTATTGATCCTGCTCTTCCGCGAAATGTCGGGCAGAGTACCTCCACAGGGCAGGCGCGGTCTGGCTAAATATGTTGACCCGCAAAAGCAGCCGCTGCTGGACTCCATTGTTACCATGCCGTGGACGCACTGGTTTTTCGCGCTATTGTGTGCCTGGACCATTTTCCTGGTGCTATTCTCCGTGGTATTTACCAATGTGAGCGGCGGCATCGGTGATGGTATCTGGCAGGGCCTCTATTATTGGATACAGCAGCAGCAGGTGGCGCGCGGCAACCAGCCCTGGTATTACTACCTGATGATCATACCCCTGTACGAGCAGGTAGGGTTGTTCTTCGGTGTGGTCGGAATCCTGCGCTGCATCGCCAAACCGACACGTTTCCGACTGTTTCTGGTGTACTGGTTTGTCGGTAGTCTCATCATCTACTCGTGGGCGGCTGAGAAAATGCCCTGGTTAACTATCCATATGACCATGCCGCTCATGCTGCTGGCTGGAGTCGGCCTGGAGCCTTTTGTGGTTGCGCTTGTCAATTTCGTGAAAGGGCTTTTCGCTCGTCGCGCTGAATGCGCGCGGCTGGCGCAGGTGAGCGCCTTGCCGGAAGCGGCGGGTTCTATTCCAACGCGACGCGGGGTTGGTATTTTCGGCGGTAGCGTTGGTATCCTGGGTGTAGTCGCGGCGATCTTGTTGCTGCTGCCGACGGTACATAATATGTACGAGTTATCGTATGTGCATGCCGCCGATGGTCCGCACGAAATGCTGGTTTATGTGCAGACGACTACCGATGTCAATACCGTGATGGCTAAAGTGAATGCGCTCGACAAGAAGTTCTACGGCGGCAAGCACCTGATGCCTATCGCGCTGACCAATGATGCAACCTGGCCATTCGCCTGGTACGTGCGCGATTATCCCAACGTATGCTTCGGCTATCCGACCGGTTGCTCAAGCTGGAAGAATACGCCAGTAATCATTGGCGGCGGTGACAACCCCTATGGCCTCGAATCACAGTATGGCACCGCGAACGGCAAACAGCCTGCTCCATACGCCTTTCACCAGTACGTGATGCGCAGCTGGTGGGACGAGGGCTATAAGCCGCCTCCCTGCATAGTCACCAGCAGCAATCCTTGCACGGGTCAACTGACCTATGGTGGTGTTGGTCCATTGCTCTGGTTGAGCTATGGTGATAATCCGCCCGCGAACGCGCAGTTCAACCTGGGTCTGGCGGCTAAACGTGTCTGGAACTGGTGGTGGAACCGCGTCCCCTTCGGCTCAACCAGCGGCGGCTATGCGATGGAGCTTTTCATCCGCACCGATCTGAGTAAGGCCGTTACGCCGTAAAGTGCGCCCGGTTTGTATGAAACAGGAAAATGTATGTAGGGACGCGATTTATCGCGTCCACTTTCGGAAGACAACGACCCAACACGGACGCGATAAATCGCGTCCACTTTCGGAAGACAACGACCCAACACGGACGCGATAAATCGCGTCCCTACACAATAACGATGTTCTCTACATTTCGGTGAAATAATCTGTATCTATTTTCTTGATCTCGTAAGTAGAAATTCTGGAGACACCGACATTAAAGTCAATCATCAACTGAGCAAGTTGTTTGCCATCAATAAGAACAACTTTATTGTCGATGTTGTTCACATATTGGTGGGCCGCAGGTGAAAAATTTGAGGTCGTTATAAAAATTCCTTTTTTTGCTCGTTTCCCATACAATGCGCCGACAAATTGTTGGATATCAGGGCTACCGACGGTCCGCTCATCCCATCGCTTCGCCTGAATATAAATAGCATCTAAACCTAATCGATCTTCTTTAATGATGCCATCTATGCCCTCATCTCCACTTTTCCCAACTGCTTCTCCAGCATCCTTCCTTGAACCACCATATCCCATCTTAACGAGCAGATCAACGACAAGCGATTCAAAAAAAGCCGGTGATGCCTTTTTAACCTGGGCTATTAACTCCTGCGCCAATTCCTGCCTGATGCTGTTATAACTTTCTTCGAATAATTCTTCAGGTGTGCGCTGGCTTAAAATCTCAGTTTCAATTTCTCCTGCGCCATTTCTATCTTTTTTCGAAGTCCGGCGAAATTCGATGTATTCAGGATATTGTGATAGAAATTTTAGATCAATTCTGGTAGGGTTCAGTTGGAGTACATCCATACCACGCTGGGTGATCTGAAAGAAGCCTCTTTTCGTGGTTTCGAGTAGCCCTGCATGTTTCAAATGTGTTAATGCCCAATACGTCCTATTTGCAATGATTGTTTGCCGCCGACTGGGTAGGAGAGTTTCTTTCTCCTCGTCCGTTAATTGAAATAATTGCGCAAGATAATCAGTTGCCTCACGTGAGGCATGTTCATTTTTATCTGTTGCATATTTCATTAGTGGTAGCATTGAACTCTGAAAATCGGGAATAGCCATTGCATAATCCTCTAATAAAAAATTTGACTTGAATTTGCCATGCCTAATATATCTCTTCTTATTGATGGGTGTCACTATGGTAGAAGAAAGTCCCATGGATTTAAATGAAACCTTTAGCTCGCAAAAACTCCACCAGCGCTTGTGCCAGCTCCGCGGGCGAACCTTCCACGAGTTTGGTCTGGCGACCGGTCGCGCCGCCTGCCACAATCTCTCCGATGCGCTCGAAGGCGCTGTGATGGCTGTCGGGCGCGGAGATGCGTCTGGGAAGAGGGCGCGGCGTGTGCATCTCTATGATGGTGATGGCGTCGGTGGCATCCTGTCCGAGTGTGATATCAAGAGATAGGGGGTCGATTACAGGTATGCTGGCCGCCAGAGAAGCAAGGTGCGCTGGCAGCGATGGGTAACGCGGTTCGTTCAGGTTGCTGGTGACGCTGATGAGCAGGGGTGGTTGCGCTTCCAGTATCTCGCGATAGCCGCGTTCGAGTTTGCGCGTCACGCGCAAGTTCATTGCAGCGTTTCCTTCTCGCGGCTGCGCCTCGATGTGTATCGCACCTGTTACCTGCGGCAAATGTAACTGTTCGGCCAGGGCTGGCCCTACGATGCCGGATGACCAGTCGCTGGCAGCATCTCCGCACAGGATCAAGTCGGGAGCAGGAAGTGTGTCACTTTGCAGATAGACTGCCAGCGCGCTGGCAACGGTAAATGGCCCCCACGTTTCGCCCTGCGCGTTCCATAAGCGCAGCGCGGAGTCGGCACCGATGGCAAGCGCGGCTCGTAATGCTCCAGCGGCGTCCTGTGGCCCAAACGTGATGACCGTGACTTTAGCGCCGAGTTGTTCTTTAAGGCGAACTGCTGCCTCGACCGCGCAGGCGTCGGCAGCGTTCAATACCTGCACAAAGCGTTCATAATCGACCTGCCCGCTGATGGGGTCGATGTAGACGGAACTGCTGTCTGGCGTTTGCCTGACGCAGACGGTGATGTTCATACGATTTCTCAATGCCTTTCAATAGGCTTAACAGGCCGATATAGAGCAAGGAACTGAGCTAGTAAGGTAGAGCTTATGTGATTTTTTAAGGCTGAAAAAGAGCGTTGAGAACAAACTATTTTGCTGGTACTTTTCGCGCTGTTTGTCTCTGTTCACTAATAGTATCATATGTAACCGTACAGAGTTAGTGAGGGAGAGTTGTATACCTTCATGCGCTAAATTGGGGCTGCCTCTCATCTGGTTTCATTGCCTTGTGAAGCTAGGTGGCGGTACAATTTTGTCTAAACGTGTCTATGATAAATCGCCCTTGTTCGCCGTGTAAGCTGTCAAAATTAGCGCTTCTATTGGTATGATTATCACCTACTTCGCGCCGCAGGTGACTGGGTGGTTGCACGAATAATAGCAGGTTTGGCGTGGCTTCTCATGCTCATCGAAGGGAGTAGGTTGTCTTAATAATTGTACAGTTTATTCCCTTCGATACTGTGCTCG
>Ga0307373_10015650_pt1 | contig 10285 bp, 9 predicted proteins | sample OX2MG_FD_202534 | JGI IMG/M metagenome (GOLD analysis project Ga0307373, IMG submission 202534) | Soil microbial communities from Risofladan, Vaasa, Finland - OX-2 | ecosystem: Environmental > Terrestrial > Soil > Coastal area > Acid sulfate soil | place: Finland: Risofladan, Vaasa | collected...
AGCCGCCAGATTAAGCGTAAACGACCCGCCGCATGAGGGCAGCGTCAATTGCCGGCGAGGTCGGATTTCGTTACCTTAGGGAGCATGGCTAAAGGTTCGATCCCGGGGATTCACCATGTGACGGCAATCGCCGGCGATCCGCTTCGCAACATCAGCTTCTACACGGAGGTCCTCGGGCAGCGCCTCGTCAAGAAGAGCGTCAACTTCGACGATCCGGGGACCTACCACCTCTACTACGGAGATCGAACGGGAAGGCCCGGTACGATCCTGACCTTCTTTCCGTGGCCGCGCGCTCCGAAGGGGCGCAAGGGCTTCGGTCAGCCGCGGGCAGTCTCCTTTGCGATCCCGTTCGACTCGCTCGACTACTGGAGCGGTCGGCTTCACGAGTTCGGGATTTCGGCGGGGGCGCCGCAGCAGCGGTGGGACGAGACGGTGATCGCCTTCCAGGATCCCGACGGGCTCAACCTGGAGCTGGTGGCCGCTCAGAGTCTCCCCGATGCTGACGTTTGGGAGGGATCGCCGGTTCCCCCCGAGCGGGCGATCCGCGGCTTTCATGGGGTCACCCTGTGGGAACTGGACGCGCGGCCCACCGTCGCCTTCCTCACGCGGATGATGGGATTCGAGCAGGTGGCCGACTCGGGCGAGCGGATCCGGCTTGGCGTGCCGGGTGGAGAGGCGGGAGGCCGTCAGGTGGTCGACATCATCGAGGCGGGAGATGCCCTTCATGCGACCGTCGGCGTGGGGACGATCCATCATGTGGCCTTTCGCACCGCAAACGGCCCCGATCAGGTTGCCTGGCGAGGAACCCTGCTTGCCTGCGGGCTCGAGGTGACCCCTATCATAAACCGCCAGTACTTCCACTCGATCTACTTCCACGAGCCGGGCGGAGTTCTCTTGGAGGTTGCAACGGATCCGCCGGGCTTCACTCTCGATGAGGGGGCCGACGAGCTTGGCACCCATCTGAAGCTTCCGCCCCAGTACGAGCCCGCTCGAGCCAAGATCGAGGCCCTCCTGCCTCCTCTCGAGCCCGAAGGGCGGGCCCTAAAGGAGGAGTAGGCCGTATGACAATAGATGATCCCCACGCGACAGTCGGCGTCGTCCGTCGAGGCGAGCCGCGCGGAAGTGCAAAGGCAGCGATTATCATGATCCACGGCAGGGGAGCGAGCGCCGCGAGCATCCTCAGGCTCACCGACCAGATCGATGAGCCGGGCTTTGCCTACCTCGCGCCGCAGGCCGAGGGCAACACGTGGTACCCGAATACCTTCCTCGCCCCGCGAGCGTCGAACGAGCCCTTCTTGGGATCCGCCCTCGAAGCGGTGGACCGCCTTTACCAGGAGGTGAGGAAGGAGGGGCTGCGACCCGAGCGGATCATGCTCCTGGGCTTCTCCCAGGGCGCCTGTCTCGCGCTCGAGTATGCCGCTCGCCATCCCCGCCTCTACGGAGGCGTGGTTGGCCTAAGCGGCGGGCTGATTGGAGCGGACACCGAGCTTGGCGGCTACGAAGGAGACCTGGGCGGAAGCCTCTTCTTTCTTGGGTGCAGCGACATCGATCCCCACATTCCGAAGGAGCGGGTGAGCGGTTCCGCGGAGATCCTGCGGGGTCTCGGAGCGGAGGTTCTGCTCAGGCTCTACCAGAACACCGGCCATACCGTCATCGACGACGAGATTGACACTATCAAGAAATTGATGCGCTCGGTTCTCGTCGCATAGAGGCGAAACACGCGTTAAGCGAGGGAGGAATCCGCTCTATGAGCCTGCAAAAAAGTACTATCCACGTCTTAGGGATCTCGGGGAGCCTGCGAAAGGGATCGTTCAACAGCGGTCTTCTGCGCGCGGCGCGCGAGGTGCTCCCGGCGGGGATGGATCTCGAGATCGCCGACATCGCAGCCATCCCGCTCTACAACGGCGACGTTGAGGCATCCGCCTACCCGGAGCCGGCAGCGAAGCTGAAAGCGCGGATCGCGGCCGCGGATGCCCTGCTGTTTTCGACCCCGGAGTACAACTACTCGATTCCCGGGGTTCTCAAGAATGCGATCGACTGGGTGTCGCGACCGCCGCAGGAGAGCCCGCTCTCCGGCAAGCCGATCGCTATCATGGGAGCGGGGTCCCGCCTCGGGACGGCGCGCGCCCAGTACCATCTTCGGCAGGTAGCAGTTTTCACCAATATGCTCCCGATCAACAAGCCCGAGCTCCTGGTCATGAATGCCGCCGAGAAGTTCGACGAAAATGGAAATCTCAAAGATGAGTCGATCAAGGAGCATCTCGCTGCCCTTCTTGCGGCGCTCGCGGCATGGGTCCGCCGGCTGCGGGGCGAGCAGGTCGGGTAGTGCATGCGCGTTTCCTTTCAGGCGGGAGGCGGCCGCTCGCGCCGAACAGGCGTCCAAAAACACTACGCCGCTGAAGGGAGTCTCCCAAAAGGCTACAGAGATGTAGTCATTCTCCGCTAATGGCACCAAACCGTAGCTCGATTTCGCGGTGAAGAAAACGAAGCCCGCCGGCTGAACCGCGCGCGCTCCGCGCACCGGGGCGCGCGCCGCCCGAAGGGCATTCGCAGGAAGCGCGCCAACTCATTACGGGATAAAGAAATGGTTGGGGCCGTGGCGGGCGGTCGCCCGACCGGGAAACCGGGGAGCCGCGGTCCGCCTGCCGAAAGGGCCGCCGGCGGCCCTTTCGGACCCATTGGCACGGTTCCTGCACTTTGCGGGCGGAGGTTTTCCGAATGAAAAAGATCCTGCTCCTCGTCCTCTGTCTCGTTCTCCTATCCGCTGCCGGGGCTTTTGCGCAAACCGCCGCCGACCAAAAGCCTGTTCTGGACACCGGCGCCACCGCGTGGATGATCGTCGCATCTGCACTCGTTCTCATGATGACGATCCCGGGGCTCGCCTTCTTCTACGGGGGACTCGTTCGCAGAAAGAACGTCCTGTCGACGATGATGCACAGCTTCGCCATAACCGCGATCGTCAGCGTTCAGTGGGTCGTGATCGGCTACAGCCTGGCATTCGGCTCGTCCCACGGTTTTCTCGCGCCGTTTATCGGAGGGTTCAACTGGGCATTCTTAAACGGGATCGGCCCGAACGACCTGAGCCCCTACGTGGATCCTCAGATGGCAACGCATGCCGTCCCGCACTACATCTACATCATGTTCCAAGCGATGTTCGCCATCATCACCCCGGCCCTCATCTCGGGCGCCTTCGCCGAGCGGATGAAGTTCGGCGGATTCGTCCTGTTCGTCCTGCTGTGGTCGACCTTGGTCTATGATCCGATCGCCCACTGGGTCTGGTCGGCCGATGGCTGGCTCGCCCACCTTGGTGCTCTGGACTTCGCCGGCGGAACGGTCGTCCACATGAACTCAGGGATTGCAGCCCTGGTTACTGCCCTGATGCTCGGAAAGCGGCGCTACTTCCGTGACACATCCACGCCGCCGCACAACGTACCTTATGTCGTCCTTGGTGCCGCGCTCCTGTGGGTCGGCTGGTTCGGGTTCAACGCGGGAAGCGGCGTCGGCGCCGACGGCCTTGCCGCAAGCGCTTTCCTCGTGACCAACACCGCAACCGCAATGGCGGCCCTGACCTGGATGCTCATGGACGTCATCTTCCACGGCAAACCGACGACCGTCGGAGCCGCGACCGGTGCCGTCGCCGGTCTTGTGGCCATCACCCCGGCATCCGGTTTCGTCAACGTTCCCGGGTCGCTGGTGATCGGAATCGTTGTCTCGGTGGTCTGCTACCTCGCGGTGGTCTACCTGAAGGGACGGTTCAAGTACGACGACGCCCTCGATGCCTTCGGCGTGCACGGAATCGGCGGGGCATGGGGATCGATCGGAACCGGACTCTTCGCTACTGCGATGATCCAGCCCGGGATCAACGGGCTCTTCTATGGAAATCCGAAGCAGATGCTCTTTCAGCTCGCCGACATCGGCGCCGTCCTGGTCTACTCCTTCGTGGTGACTGCGATTATCTTCAAGGTTGTCGATCTCCTGGTCGGCATGCGAGCGGAGCCGAAGGAAGAGGATATGGGGATGGACTTGAGTCAGCACAACGAGAAAGCCTACACGGTGCTCGAGTAGAGGTGGTGGCATGAAATACATTATCGCAATCATTCAGCCGGAGCGCCTGCAGGAGGTACAGCAGGAGCTCTACTCGGAAGAGGTCAACCTAATCACCGCCTCCGAGGTGGTGGGACACGGTCGGCAGAAGGGGGTGACCGAGATCTATCGCGCCTACCGCGAAAGCGGCAACCTCCTGCGCAAGATAAAGCTCGAGATCGCCGTGAACGACAACTTCGTCGATCGGACTATCAAGGCTATCATTCGGGGAGCCCGCTCGGGGGAGAACGGAGAAATCGGCGATGGAAAGATCTTCGTCCTGCCGCTCGAGCAGTGCCTGCGCATTCGCACCGGCGAGACCGGCAACGTGGCGATAGGCTAGAAGGACGGCAGGATAACTCCTGGCTCCAATCTCTATGGGCGCGGCTGCCGGCTGCACACTTGCAGCCTCCACAGCCGCGCCCCTCTTTTCGAGAGGAGCGACGTGCGGCTCGGCCGCGACCGTCAGGCCGGCTACCGCGGCCCGATGCGGTCGAAGCCCGTGTAGGGAACGAGCCGTTCGGGAATTCGTATCGATCCATCCTCCGCCTGGCCGTTCTCGAGAAGCGCAACCAGGGCGCGGGAAACCGCGATCGCAGTCCCGTTCAGCATGTGCACGAAAGCGCTTTTTCCCCCCTCCTTGTACCTGACTTTGAGGCGGCGCGCCTGATAGTCGGTGCAGTTGGAGGTGCTCGTCACCTCCCCCCAGTCGCCGCGCTCACCGCGGCCGGGCATCCATGCCTCGATGTCAAACTTCCGGTAGGCAGGCGCGCCCAGATCACCCGTGCAGGTATCGACCACCCGGTACGGGATGGCGAGCCCGCCGAATATCTCCTCCTCGATCGCGAGGAGCTCCGCATGGATCGTCTCCGACTCCTCGGGCCTGCAGTAGACGAACATCTCGACCTTGGTGAACTGGTGGACCCGATAGAGCCCTTTCGAGAACTGACCCGCGGCGCCCGCTTCCTGCCGAAAGCAGTGGGAGAGTCCAGCAAGCCTCACCGGCAGCCGCTCGGCCTCGATAACCTCGCCTGCGAAGTAGCCCCCGAGGGTGATCTCGGCGGTCCCCACGAGACAGGTTCCGGTCCCCTCGATAGTGTAGATGTTGCTCTCTGCCCCCCGAGGGTTGAAGCCGATCCCCTCGACTATCTCCTCACGTGCGATGTCGGGGGTGACTGTCGGCGTGAAGCCCCGAGCGCGCAGGATGTCCAGCGCGTAGCGAACGAGGGCGAGCTCCAGGAAGACCGCCTCGTTTCTAAGGTAGTAGAACTTGGTTCCCGACACCTTCGTCGCCGTGTCGAAATCGATGAGATCCAGGCTCTGGCCCAGCTCGACGTGGTCCTTCGGCGTAAAGGCGAAGGAGGTGGGGGCGCCCACCCGGCGAAGCTCGGTGTTGTCTTTGTCCTCTTTGCCCACCGGCGCCTCCGGGTGGACCATGTTCGGGATACGGGCAGCCTCCGCCGAAAGCTCCTTCTCGACGGCCTCGAGCGTCGCCTCGGCAGCCGCTATCTCCTCTTTGAGCTGCTTGCCTTCCTGGATGAGATGCTCGCGCTGGGGCGGCTCGAGCTTGGCCTTCATCGCGGCGGCGTTCTCGTTTCGCCGTTGGCGCAGCGCGTCGATCTGTTTAACGAGGGCTGTCCGCTTGTCGTAGAGGGCAACCACACGGTCGACGTCGACCTTCATGAAGCGGTTGCGGATGTTCTCTTTGACTGCCTCGACGTTGTCTCTCACGAATCTCAAGTCAAGCATTCGCCTCTCCTATGATTCGAGCTCATGCGCCCTCTGCGAGGCGCGGACGACGGCATCCATGACCGCCGCAGTGAAACCGCCCTCCTCGAGAGCCCGCACCCCGGCGATGGTGGTTCCGCCCGGCGAGGCGACCTTCGAGAGGAGGTCGATGGGATGCCCGCCGTCTTTTTTCAGCAGGGCCACCGCGCCTTCAGCGACCTCAAGCGCGACGGAAAGGGCGGTCGGATAGCTCAGGCCCGCCTGAACCCCTCCGAGCGCCATTGCATGGACAAAGGCGAAGACGTAGGCAAGCCCGGAGCCCGAGATGCCGGTGATTGCGGCGAGAAGCTCTTCGCTCACCTCCACGGCAACGCCGATGGCCTGAGCGATCTGCAGCGCTTGCGAGCGGAACTCTGCGCGGACCGCGGGGGCGTAGCTCACCCCGACTGCGGCCTTCCCCTCACGTGCGGCGAGGTTCGGCATGAAGCGCACCACCTGATCGGTTCCGAGCCCCTCCTGAAAGTAGGCGATGCGCTTTCCCGCAACGATGGAGATGACGCGCGCCCCGCGGCTTGCGGACTTCATGCGAGCGAGGAGCTCGTCCGTGTTTTGGGGCTTCACGGCGACGATGAGGATCTCGGCGGCCGCTGCGATTTCCGCAGGGGTCGCGCAGATCTTCGCCCCGTAGCGCTCCGCGGCGAGGCGCGATCGAGCCTCGACCTTTTCGTAGACTGAAAGCTCGCTTTCGGGCTGGCGCTCCCGCAGCCCTGCCGCGAGCGCCTCTCCCATGTTGCCGAATCCGAGGATACCGATCCTCACTGTGCACCTCCGCGCCTAAGTTTGAGATTCCTCGCATTCTACCGAGGATGCCCTACAAGCGCCAGAGCGTGAGCGAGTTCAGGAGTGCGGCGCGGCGCTTCACGCGCGGCGCACCGTCCCGCGGGCAGTCCAGGCAATGTCCTTGACCTGCAAGGTTATATATAGTAAATTCTATATATGGAGGTCCTTATGAAAACAAACATGGCAGTCGCGGACCGGATCGTGCGCATCGTGATCGCACTCGTGGTCGCTATAGGCTACTTCGCAGGAGTTCTCTCAGGCGCGTGGGCAATCGTTCTCGGTATCGTCGCGGTGGTCTTTCTCGCGACCGCAATTGTGGGTTTCTGCCCCCTCTATGCGCTCCTCAAGATCTCGACCAAGCGGGCGAAGAGCGCATAGAGCTTTTCGCAGGACGCCCGAGGCGGGGACGGGCTCAGACGAAGTGCCGGCAGGGCTACGCAAGAGGGTAGCATGCCGGCGCGGTTGTTCTTCGAGGACTCAGATAAAAAGGTTGGCCTGCGCCCCGCCCGCGGCTTCCAGGTAGGTCGCCACCCCTCCGATTTCGACCCCTTCGTACAGCTCCTCGCGAGCCACTCCCATGAGATCCATCGACATCTGGCACCCGACGAGGCGGATGCCCGCGTTCATCGCCGCCTGAATCATCGACTCGAGGGAATCCACCCTTTTTGCCTTCATGCGCGAGCGCATCATCACCGAGCCGAAGCCGGCGATGTTGAGCTTCGAAAGCTTGAGGGCCTGCGAGCTGCTGGGGAGCATCATCCCAAACATCCGACCCATGAAGTCCTTCCGCACCTTTGGCCTCTGCGGCTTCTTGATTACGGAAAGGCCCCAGAAGGTGAAGAACATCGTCACGCTCTTGCCTGCCGAAGCCGCCCCGTTGGCGATGACGAAGGAGGCAAGCGCCTTATCGAGGCTGTCGCTGAAGACCACGATGGTCGCCGCTTTGCCGTTGTGGTGGACGACCGCGGCCTCGCTACTCGGCTCGGACTTCTCTATGACTGCGGTAATGCGACCGGCCTCCTCCTTGAGCTCCAGGAGCCGGTTGCCCGTCATGCGCGCCCACGACTCCACGTCGCGTCCGAAGCCGGGATCGGTCGCGGTCTCGAGGATTCGCTCGCCGGAGCCGATCTTCTTTATCTCCTGTGCGAGGCGCATGATCGGACCAGGGCACTGCAGGCCGCTTGCGTCAACCGCAAGCGTCCGCACGCCGAAGGGAGTCTCCGCCCCGCCGGCGGGCGCGCCGCTCCCGTTGCCCGCAGCGGCACCCGGCGCGGCCGCGGTTCCTCGATGGTCGACAGGCTTGGGGGCGAAGGGATCGACCTGGTAGATCGTGTCGTCCTTGCCGACGAAGTCGCGCTCGTAGATGTCCTCGTTGCTCTGCTTCTGGGTGGCGAGGAGGTAGGTCTTGATCCCCCCGGAGAGGTTGTAGACCTTGTCGAAACCGCTCTGTCGAAGGATACGCTCGGCGTTGTAGGCGCGTTGGCCGACCCCGCAGAAAACGATGATCTCCCTTTCGTGCGGAAGCTCCGAGAGGCGATCGCGCAGCTCGGCCAGAGGGATGTTGACCGCATTCTCGATGGTCTCGAGGGCAAACTCCTCCGGGGTTCGCACGTCGAGGAGGTAGACGTCGCGTCGTTCCCGCTGGAGGAGCTCCTTCCACCGTATGGTTGCGCTTCGCCCGGTGAGAACATTCTCCGCGACGAAGCCCGCGATGTTCACCGGGTCTTTCGCAGAGGAGTAGGGCGGGGCGTACGCGTGTTCGATCTCCTGCAGATCCTGGATGGTTCCGCCGCGGCCCAAGACCGAGGCGAAGAGGTCGATGCGCTTGTCCACGCCCTCGTAGCCGACGATCTGCGCCCCAAGCAGCCGGCCGTCGGAGGGGGAAAACAGGATCTTGATGCTCAGGGGGATGGCGTTCGGGTAGTAACCGGCATGGGATGAGGAGTGAGTGATCGCCGAGAGAAAGGGCATGCCCTCGCGCTCGAGGAGCTTCTCCGATGCCCCCGTCGAGGCGACCGTGAGATCGAAGACCTTTGCGATGCCGGTCCCGATGGATCCCCGATAGCTGCGCCTATCGCCGAAGGCGATGTTGTCGGCGACGATCCGCCCTTGCTTGTTGGCCGGACCTGCGAGCGGGGTGAGCGCCGGTTTGCCGAGGATGGGGCTGCGGAACTCGATGGCATCCCCGAGGGCGTAGATGTCCGGATCGTCGGTGCGCAAGGACGCGTCGACGTGAATTCCCCCGGTCTTTCCCACCGCAAGCCCCGCTTGGGCCGCGAGGCGGTTATCGGGGCGAACGCCGATAGAAAGGATAACGAGGTCCGCAGTCAGGTGTCGCCCGCTTGAGAGGGCTGCGATGAGCCTTCCTTCCGATCGGCTGAACGAGGAGACCGCATCCTTGAGGTAGAACTCGACCCCCTTCACCTTGAGGTGTTGGTGGACCGCGGCCGCCATCTCATAGTCGAGGATGTTCATGACCTGATTCGTGGCCTCGACGATGGTGACGAATATTCCGCGACGATGCAGATTCTCCGCCATCTCCAGTCCGATGAAGCCCGCTCCGACAATGAGGGCTCGCCGGGGGTTCTCGGTCGAAATGAACTCCTGGATGGCGTCGGTGCCGGCGACATCCCGCAGGGTAAAGATCCCCGGCAGTTCGATGCCGGGTATTGCCGGCCGGATGGGCTCGGCCCCTGGGGAGAGCACGAGCTTGTCGTAGCGCTCGCGGTATTCCGTTCCATCGCGCAGGTTCTTTATTACGAGCTCGCGGTTCTTCCGATCGATTGCGACCGCTTCGTTTCGAGTGCGCACGTCGATGCGGAAGTTCTTTGCGAATCCCTCCGGTGTTTGAACGAACAGTCGATCGCGCTCCTTGATGATCCCTCCGAGGTAGTAGGGAAGGCCGCAATTCGCATAGGAGATGTATTCTCCGCGTTCAAGCAGGATGATTTCCGCTTTCTCGTCGTTCCGCCGCAGTCGGGCGGCGACCGTGGCTCCGCCCGCCACTCCGCCCACTATGAGACACTTCATGATAGGCCTCCGGTATGTGGTAAAAAAGGCAACTTCGGTTGTGAAGTCTGCTAGGGTGAGGGACTTTTTCGGATGGGGTCAGATCTCGATCTAATTGTATATGCGTAAGATACTATGTTTCGGGGGGTCGTGTCAACGACGTCCTATGGCGCTCCGGAGGCGCTTGACAAAAAAGGGCCGCCCCGCGGGCAGCCCTTGAAAGTAGACTATCGCAACCGCTGCTACGGCTTCCAGGTCCCCTCTCGCACCTCACCCTTAATGGATGGTATGACAAAAACCATCCCCGGCTGGATGAGGTCGGGATTGTTTGGATCCTGCAGCTTCCCTTTGTTGGCTTGGTAGAGAAGCGGCCACTTCAAGGGATCACCATAGACAAAGGGATACTCCGCGATGCGCCAGAAGCAGTCTCGCCGCTGCGGAATGAGGCGGACGACGTAGTATTTCGGAAGGGTCGCTTGGGCGAGGATCCCGTGCAGGGCGTCGACGACTGCCTGGGAGGCTGCGATGCTCGGCTCATACTGCTTCGCCGCATAGGTGCTCTGGGCAGTGGAGTAGTGATCCTGGGCGCTCTTCCAGACGTCCGGGTAGCGCGTCGGAACATTCA
>Ga0307373_10015651_pt1 | contig 10285 bp, 6 predicted proteins | sample OX2MG_FD_202534 | JGI IMG/M metagenome (GOLD analysis project Ga0307373, IMG submission 202534) | Soil microbial communities from Risofladan, Vaasa, Finland - OX-2 | ecosystem: Environmental > Terrestrial > Soil > Coastal area > Acid sulfate soil | place: Finland: Risofladan, Vaasa | collected...
CAGGAAGGCGCCCAGCAGGCTGAAGCGCAGAAGCAGTTTGCCCAGGTCAAGCAGCTCGACCCCACCTACGACATCGCTGCCATCCAAAAAGCCGCCGACGGCTTGCCAGCGCGCACGAGTCCGTAAAGGACAGGCGCTGCACCCTCCGCCGACGGTCGCCTATTTGGCCGCGGCGATGGCCTTTTGCAATTCCGTGCGAATCTGATCGCCGCCGCTGCTGCGCCAGGCTTTGATCACCTGGTCATAGTCCGTCAACGGCCGGCGACCCGCGACGATGTCCGCGAGGCCGCTGGTCAGCGTGAAGCCGATGCTCGCTCCCTTGGCCTGGTTCGTTTCCGAATAGAAGCCGATGGTTGGATCGTCAACACCAAGCGGAATGAGCGCCTCCTCGTCCGCCTGAGCGCTCTTGGCAAAGTTCGGCCCGCTGGGATCGTACAGGACCGGTGGGTGCTCGCCGATCTCGTTCCACGGCACCAGCACGTCGGCCTTGCCTTTGCTGGTAAGTTGAGGGTTGCCCTGGCTGTCGAGGGTGTAGTCAACACCCTTCACCCCATATTCCAGCAGCAGCGACTCCTGGCTGCCGAACGGCGCCGCCAGGAAATTCAGGATGCCGAGCATCTCCTTGATGCGTGCCGCCGGAGCTTTTTTGAGGGCAATGATGCCGTAGTAGGCGGCGCCCAGGAACTGCGTGCCCTTTCCACCGCTTGCCCCGAAGGGATGGAGCGCGTGCACTTTCACCCGCGGTTTCTGCCCCAGCCCCTGGTTCCACATGATGGAGTAATTGGGCCAGCCGGTGTACCACATGGCGAATTTGCTGCCAATGAAGTCCGACTGGCCGTTGATGAGATTCAGCGTGCCGGAGTCGGGGTACCAGACGCCGGCCGCCACCAGGTCCCGCAAATAGCCGGTAGCTGCTTTGCTCTGCTCGGTCTCATAGTCCTTGGTCAGTGTGCCGTCCGCCGCCAGGCTCCAGTTGTTGGGGGCACCGAACATCGCCATCCAAAAGCTTCGGCTGGTTGCGCTCGGCGCTCCGGCGGAACCCACGGCGTAATGGCCCGCGGAGGCGTTGGTGAGGTGCTGCAGCACGGCCTTGAAGTCGGTGCTGTTGGTTGGCTGCGTGGCGCCGGCCGCGTCCCAAAGATTCTGATTCACAAACAGCGCCGTGTTCACGGCCGAGATGGGGATGGGCACGCCGTACAGACCGCCGTTGTAAACAGCGCTTCGCCAGGGCCGCGTGGGGATGTTGGCCAGGTTGGGATAGTCCTTGGCGGCATCTCCCCCAAGGTAGGGCGTCAAATCCTCCGCCTTCGCCTGGAGGAATGTCGGCAGCTGCTGCACGGTGTTGAGGAGCGGCACCAGGAAGATGTCGGGCAGGTCATTACCGGCCATGAGGGTTGAGAATTTGGTATTGAGGTCCGCGAAGCCGACCATGGTGATGTTCATCGTCGCGTTCAGCTGCTTGTTGATCTCTTGCCACGCGGCGTTTTGGCCCACTGGCGCGGGCGGCTGGGTGATCAACCAGGTGAAGGCGCTGATCGCGCCTCCGGTTCCCGGAGGGTTGGGCACGGACTTGAAAGGCGCTTTCGGATAGCTCAGGTAGCCCGGATCGATGTCCTTGCCGCTGCTGGGCAGGTCGGCCGTGGGACCACTGACGGGGCTGTACGTGGGCAGCTTCGCTGGACCTCCGCTCGTTGCCGAAGCTGAAGGGCGGGTGGCTGTCGAGGCCGCGGCCCGCGGGCTGACAGATGCTGGCGCGGCTGTCGTCGCTGGCGCCGAGGCAGCTGCCGGCGCGGACGCAGCCGGCGCCGCGCCGCAGGCGGCGAGCACCATAACTCCGGCGGCACCGCCCGCCAAGGCCAGAAATTCGCGACGGCTTAAGCCGCGCCATTTGCGATCCACAGTCATCTCCTCTTGTTTCACTTCGTGCACGCTGCTGTTCAAACCGGCTGGACGGTGTCTACCTCGTGAGGCTGCCCAGTGCCAGTCCTCCTGGAGTCCACGGCACTCACCGGTGGCCGGCATCATACACGTTCAGCGCGCAAAGGCCGCGGTCATCGTCCCGCCGAGCTTCACGAAAATGACTTGTGCATCAGTCGAATCGGGGGCGAGGAGCGGCCATTTGATCATCGGACACGACAACGCCAGCCGGATACTCCGCCAAGTCCAGTGCTGCCGGCACTGTCAACCGCGTGGTCCTGGTAGCGGCGATCGACGTGACTGCGCCGCCTCAGCGTCAGGAAGTGCGCCCAGTAACCTGGCACATCAGGCCGAGGGGATCGGCTGGCGACTCGTTAGCTGCCCAAGCGACGTACTGGTCGGGCCGGACGAGGACGAAGCCGGCGGCGTAGGCTTCGCGATCGCCAGTGCATGTGTCGCGAATGACCTTCAGCGGGATGTTCGCTGCCTTGGCGGCCTGCTCGATGGGTCGGGGATCGGCGTCCAGCGCAAGCAGCGTGAAGCCGTCGCCGAGCTCTTCGAACACATTGCGTCCGCTGGTCAGGAGCTTGGGCGTTAGGTGATGGCCAGCCTGAGCCGCGGACGAGTATGCACCGTGGATGCTGCACGCAGCGCCGGGCGGGCCCGTTACGACTGCTGAGCCTTCGTAGTGAGGCTCATACGACGTGCCCATACCAGCGCCGCGCCCCGGATACCCGGCCCAGGCGCGCTCGAACTCCTCACGGTTCTTCTCCGGGCTGTAGCGCTCCAGCCACTCCCGATCGCGGTCAATTCCGCCGGCGATCATGACGTCAGCGGTTTCAGCGAAGATTGGCCTCCGTTCCTCGCCGTATGACTCCAGCAACTTCTGCCCACCCCAGCCCTGGACCGCCGCCGCCAGCTTCCAACCCAAGTTCACGGCATCTTCCAGGCCGGTGTTGAGGCCGAAGCCGCCATAGGGCGGGTGCTGATGGCATGCGTCGCCGGCGATGAACATGCGCCCCTTGCTGTACTGGCTCGCGGTCATGACACGCAGGTCCCAAAACCCAACGTGGTCGAACTCGGCATGCACGTCGAAGCCGGCCGCGTCGCGGATGAGCGCGAGGAAGTCGTAGTTGTCAGGGCGCGTGTCCTTCGGCACGGGTGCGTGGAAGAAGAAGCCCTCGCCGACATCGATGCGGCCGAAGAACTGCCAGAAACCCTGCAGCTCAGGCTTCAGCACCCGGTAAGTCGTGCCCTCGGGGAAACGCTTGAGCGCGTCGTGCAGCTCTCTCGAGCGGAGCACCGCGAGCACCATGCGCTGGTCGAAGTTGCGCCCCCCACGGTCGATACCCATGCTTTCGCGCACGAGGGAGCGACCACCGTCGCACCCCACGATGTAGCTCGCCCGAATGGTCTGGCGCCGCTCGGATGAACGCGCCTCCCGGCTGAGCTGCTGGTCCGTGTCGGACGACCAGCTGTAGAAGGCACCCTCCTCGCTCGGTGCGATGACCGCGTTGGCGCCCGCGGCGTCCTGCTCGACGTGCTCCGCGGTCCAGCCGAACAGGGTGTTGACGGACGGCAGCTGCGTGAGCCGGGCGCGCAGCACGGCCTCGGTGCAGTACTGCGGCAGGCGCTCGTTGCGCTGGTAGAAGTAGTCCTGAACGGCAGGGCCACGGCCCGCCGGCGCGTTCCCCCCCGCCAGGCTATGCCAGTAGGGGCTCATCAAGTTGCCGTAGGCGGTGGTGCCGCCGATGGGATAGCCGGCTGGCATGATGCGCGCAGCCCGCAGCTCGTCCACGCAGCGCCAGAAGTAGAAGTGCTCCAGCGTGCGGTTCGTGAGGTTCTGGCCTTTGGGTATGCGCACCGGCTGCGTCTGCCGCTCCACGAGTGCCGTGCGGACGCCGCGCTGGCCTAGTTCGACGGCGAGGCCCACGCCGACTGGTCCGCCGCCGATAATGGCCACATCATAGGTATCCATGCGAACCCTTTACTGCCCCCTACGTTCGTGAGCTGCTCGGTTGTGCGGCCGGATCGACGCTGGTCCGGCGGTCGGATGAGTCCCAATAAACCGACGCCGACATCCGCTGGGAAAGGCTAGCGCGCGGCCTAACCGCCTCACTTGCTCGATTGCAGCTGGTCCTCGTATTCGCCGCGTATCTTGTCGCCCACCTTGCTCTTCCAGTCGTTGATCAGGGCGTCGAAGCTCGACAATGGGTCACGACCCGTGACGATGCTGTTGATGCCGTCGATGATCGTCTGGCGCGCCGGCACTCCAGCGCTGCCATTGGTTGCCGAATAGAGCGCATAGGTAGGGTCGGTAATGCCGACGGCGCCCATGGCTAGCTCGGCGGTGTGCGCGACATCCGCGAATTCCTTCGACTTCACGGCGTTGTACTCCACGGCTGGCTTATCCGCGATGAAGCGCCACGGCACCTGGGCATTGGAGAAGCCTTTCGGATTAGCAACCGGATTGCCGGCGCTATCGAAGGTGTAGTCCACGCCCTTCACGCCATAGGTTAAGAGCGTGTTCTCCACGGTCCCAAAGGGCGATGCCAGGAAGTTCAGCATGCCCAGCACTTCCTTCACCCGGTCCGCGTTGCCCTTCTTGAGAATGGTATTGCCGAAGTTGCCCGATGACCAGTAGTAGACCGGCTTCGCCTTACCGTCCGCGCTAAAAGGATCGATCGCGCCCAGCTTGGCGTTGGGGTTGAGCCGCAGGGACGTTGGCCAGTAAACGGTGCTGAAACCGTTCCAGGCGCCGAAGTACAGTGCAAACTTGCCGGCCGAGAAGTCGCCGTCGGACTGGACGTTGTTGTAGGTCAGCGAATTGGGATGGTACAGCCCGGCGGCGTAGATGTCGCGCGCGAATCCGAGCGCGGCCTTGAACTCCGGCGTCTCCCAGTCCTTGGTGAGCTTGCCGCTGGCGTCCAGCGCCCAGCCGTTGGGCGCCCCGAAGATCTGGGGGAAAAGGCCGCGTTCGCCTGCACCCAGTCCATTCATGGTGCTGCCAGGCACGATGGCGTACACGTTAGCGGACGGCTTGTTGACCGCCTGCAGCAGCTTCTTGAAGTCGGTGGTGTTCTTGGGCATTTCAGTGATGCCAGCCTGGTTCAGGATCTCCCAGTGAGCCATGAGATGCGCGGTGTACAGCGAGCGCGGTAGCGGTACGCCATAAATTTTCCCGTTGAACACCGTCCCCGGCCCTTTCCAGACGAAGGCTGGGATGTTCGCCAAGTTCGGGAACTCTTTCACCGCGTCGCCGCTGAGAAACGGCGTGAGGTCGGCGGCTTGGGCCGCCAAGAAGCCCGGAAAGTTGGCGATAGGCGGCACGCCAGGCCCCGTCGTGAACACATCCGTGAGGTTGCCCGCTGCCACCATGGTCGACAGTTTGATCAATTGGTCGCCGAAGTTGGAGGCGATGTTCAGCTTGAGGTTCAGATTCATCGCCTTATTGACCGCCTGCCAGGCCGGGCTCTGAGCGAGCGGGGGAGGCAGCGGGCCAATGGTGCCGGTAAAGGCTGTGATGTCGTCACCTTTGCCGGGCGGTGCAGTGACTGCTTGGACCAGCGTTTTGGGATAGTTGTAGTAAGCGGCAGGCACAACGTTCGTGGCCGGCAGGTCGGGCTTAGGAGCGTTGGTGAAGGGCACGTAAGTCGGGTACTGCAGACCCTTCTGTGTGGCGGAGGCCCTCGACTTGGACGAAACCGCGGCGCTCACCGCCGATGTGGCTGGCGACGGCGCGCTGCCCGCGCCGGATGCGGCCGTTGCCGGATGGGAACTGGTGGTGGTGGTGGCGGCTGCGCCGCCGCACGCCGCGAGGGCCAAGCTCGCCGCGGCTGCCAGCGCGCCTCCAGCCGCCCCGTGCATGAACCCGCGTCTTGTCATCGCCTGGTTGCCAGTCATTGAGCACCTCCGCCGGTAGTCCAGTTCGGGTAGTCGAAACGAGAGAAGTGTAGAATACTTCTCTATATGACACTCGTGCAAAAAGCGCAACCGAAACTCGGCGCCATGACCGGCGCACGTTACGTCGAAAGCCTGCGCGACGGGCGCGAGGTGTGGATCGACGGCAAACGCATCGATGACGTCACTACCCACCCCGCGTTCCGCGACATGATCCGCGCCCTGGCCGATGTCTACGACAAGCAGAACGGCGAGTACCGCGACGAGATGACCTACGTCGACGCCGAGAGCGGCGTCCGGACCAGCCTGTCGTGGTTGATTCCGAAGACGCACGCGGACTCGGCGCGCAAGCGGCGCAACAGCCAGCTGTGGAACATGCTGACCTGGGGCCAATTGGGGCGCAGCCCGGATGTGCTGGCGCCATACGTCACGAATCTGGTGCCGCGTCAGGAGCAGTTCTCGTCGTTCAAGAACCCGCACTGTGACTTCGGAGAGAACGTCGTCAACTACTACCGCTATTGCCGCGACAACGACCTGTTCCTGACTCACGCGCTGGGCGATCCGCAGGTCGACCGCAGCACGCAGCCACAGAACGAACGCCGCGCAACGCCTGAGGACGAGGAAATCGCCCTGCACGTGGTGGAGGAGACCGACCAAGGCGTAATCGTCAGCGGCGGCAAGCAGCTGTCGACGGCAGCTGTGCACAGCAACGAGACCTATGTGTCGCTGTCGGCCACGTTCTTCGCCCGCAACGACCCGCGCTTCGTGATCGCCTTTTCGATTCCCACGAACTCGAAGGGACTGAAGATCCTCGCTCGCGAGCCGGTCGGCCGCTGGTTCGGCAGCTGGGGCCATCCATTTCAGGCGCTGGACGAACAAGACTGCATGCTGTTTTTCGAGCGGGTGCTTGTGCCCTGGGATCGGGTGTTCTTCATTTATGAATCGCCCGCGCGCATGATGGGTATCGCCGGCCCAGGTGGCGCCGACATCAACTTTGCTGGCTGGGCTAACCTCGAGCGGGCGCTGTTCCGGTTCCGGCTGATGACCGCCGTGGCGACCATGGTGGCGGAGGCTATCGGCGTCATCGAGTTCCGCGAGGTGGCGTCGAAGCTGGGCGAGATGGCGGCCAACTGCGAGATGTTGCGCCTGGTCATGGAAGGCATCGAGCACTCGGAGCGCCGGCAGGCGGGCATGGGGCCGGTGGCCGTGTGGATGTCGCAGACGACCTGGCGGATGACGGAGCTGCTGCGCGAAATCTGCGGCTCGGGCATCGTGATGCAGCCCAGTGAGAACGACCTAGCCAGCCCCGAGCTGCGGCCCTACTTGGAGCAGTTCATGCGGGGCAAAGATGTGGACGTGGAGTCCAAGTCGCGCCTGTTTCGGGTGGCGCACGACCTGGCCATGTCCAGCTTCGGCATGCGCCAGGACATCTACGAGTTCTGGCATGCCGGCGACCCGAGCCGCAATCGCATTAACCTGCTGCGCGCGTACAACCAGGACGACATCAAGGAGCGCATCCGCGAGCTGATCTCCAAGCCACTGCCGCATGGCGAGGTGGAGTAGACACGTTGCCAAGCTGGAGTTTGGTGAGCGGCCGCGAGCTGCGCGACGTCATGAGCGACTTTGCTACCGGTGTAGCGGTCGTCACCAGCCGCACACCGGACGGCGAGCCCTACGGCTTCACCGCCAACGCGGTGACCTCGCTGTCCCTTGATCCGCCATTGGTGCTGGTCTGCGTGGCCAAAGACCGTCGCGCACACCAGGTGATGCATGAGGCGAGCAGCTTCGTCATCAACATCCTGTCGGATAGGCAGGAGCAGGTGGCGCGCCGCTTTGCCCGAGCCGGCGAGGACCGTTTCCGCGACCTGCTGTGGTCGGGCGGCGAATCCGGTCTGCCCTGGCTCATCGATGCCCTGGGCGTGGTCGAGTGCGAGCGCCACCAGGAGCACGAAGGGGGCGACCATTCGATCTTTACGGGCCTGGTTCGCTCGGCACGGCGGTATTCCGGCCGGCCGCTGCTGTTTTTCCAAGGGGAAATGTTCGGCCTGGGCCGTGACGAAGGCCGCCTTCACGCCGACTAGGAGGATCACGATGCTCCGTACAGAGCATCACGACCTTGTGACATGGACCGGTTAAGCGGTCTCCGCCGACGCGGATTGGCCCCGGGAGTGTGCAGTGACCCCCGCATCCCAGGGGCTCGTTGGTGTCTCGCGTGGGGCAATACCGGTGAACTCAGCGGCGAAGAGGCAGAGGACGACGCGCTCGCCTCGCCCAGAACACGACGAACGTGAGCACCACCTGGGAGCGTATCCGTCAAGTCCGCGCCTCTGACGAGATCGTGCATCAGATCCGACGCGCCATCTTCGACGGCCAGCTGCGCGCCGGCGATGCCGTTGGCTCCGAGAATCACCTGGCTGAGCAGTTCGGCGTCAGCCGGAACACGGTACGTGACGCGCTGCGAGCTCTGGAAGCCACGGGCGTGGTCGAAATCCGCAACGGGGTCAAGGGTGGCGTCCGCGTCGCACAGCCCGATCCCGACCGCTTTGCGTCTGGCCTCGCCATTCAACTCAAGTTGGTGGGCGTCGATGCTACCGACGTGGCCGGTGCCCAATTGGGGCTGGAGTGGGTGGCCGCGGAGCTGGCCGCGGCGAACGCGACGCCTGAGGACTTGGGCGAGCTGGCCGCGCTGCTCATTCAGTCCGAGCAACTGGTTGAGAACGCCGCGGCCTTCGCTGAAGTCAGCCAGGCCTTCCACGATGTCGTCGCCCGCGCCTCTGATAACCAGGCGATCATTTCGAGCCTGCGGGCGCTCGGCGAGTTGGTCGGCGCAAGCCGCGCGCAGCACGCCACGCCGTCCGTAGCGCGCGTTGTTCTGGGGCACCACCGCGGCATTTACAAGGCTATTGCTGCGCGCGACAGCGACGCCGCCGGGCAACTGATGCGGCGACACGTCGGCCTCACCAGAGCATCCGGCCTGCGCGACCGGCCACCGGCAAGGAAGCCTTGGCTTGCGTAGTCAGGGGAGTGCACTCTTGGGCCTCAGTCGGAGGCGGTGCCTGGCGTCCGGTGGGCAGGCGTCCATTTCGGGCGCAGTCTCGCGGGTTGATGGATGGGGGCCCGCCGAAGTGTGAACCACACGCGGGAACACCGAAGCCCTTGCCCTGCAGTTCTTGTGATTTCTGAAGGTCTCAGCGGTGGAGGTGGCGCCAGAGCAGGCTGACGCCAATGCCTGAACCCACCCCCGCGGCGCTGAAGGCGATGCCGATCAGGGTCAGGGTCAGTGCTCGCGGGCTTGCGGGCATCCGCGACGGCGCCGAGGTTGGTACAACGGCCGGTTGGCTGGTTGGAACGGTGGGCATGGCTGTTGCCCTATCCGTGACTGGCGTGATGAAGGGTGTAGCAGAGAGGAACGCGGCCACATCGTCAGCCAGGGGTTGGTTGTGGTTGCGTGCACTTTCCGCGGATGAGAGGGGCGTACCGGAGGCAGCCAGCGCACCAGTGAAGTCGCGCTCGTCGCGAGGCAGCAGCCGCCAGCCGCTGGCGCCGTGGTTGACCACACCGGAGACGGCCAGCGCCTGCTGGACGGTGAAGCGGCTGGCGGGGATGCCCAGGTGTGGGTACAGGTACACGCGCGCGGCCGCTCCGGCACCGTCACCCAGGGTCACATAGTCGCGGCCGCGGGCCAGCACCACTCCAGACACGCGCACGAGCTGCGCTTCCGTGTTGGCGCCGATGTCGGCGATGGCGACGTCTCGCGGGCTCAGCTCGCCACTGCCGCCCACGGTTAAGCCGCCCGCCACGGTCGCCACTTCGAGTTCGCCCGAGGTGTGGTGCACCCTGCCCTTCACCGTGACCAGCTGCCCCGCGGGCAGCGTGCCCGCTTGCAGGTGCACCAACAAGCCGGCGCTGGCTTGTTGAATGTAGCCCCGTGCGGCATCGTAGGTGCCGCTGGGCAGGGTAACGATGCCACTGGTGATCACCGGTGACCCGTCGGGCAGCTGCCGGACGGCGGAGATGGAGAGTTGTTGGAACTGCTCGCCCTTGCGGGACTTCTTGGGTGTGACACCGGCGGCGAGCTCAAACGCATCGGGATTGGCTGCTTCAGCGATGGCCGTGGCCAGGCTGGAGGGGTCGGCCGGCACGGTGGGCAGTGGCGCCGCCGCTACCGTCTGCAGCGCGTTGATGGTGGCCTGGATGTTCGCGCCGCTGCCGCCGGTCGCCGTGGTGGCCCCGCTGCTGACTGGTGCCACGAGGGTGTTGGGTGATCCGGGCGTGGGCACGTTGGTGACCGCCCAGCTCGATCCATCGGGAATGCGTGCATACGTCTGCCCCGGCTGGGTGAGCGGTGGCTGCACGCTGTCCACCGGATTGCCCGCCGCATCCGTAACAGCGATGAGGGGCGTCGCACCCAGCTCCAGCAGCGTTTCGTGCTTGTACAGCACCAGGTAGCCGTGGCTCGATACCGTTG
>Ga0307373_10015656_pt1 | contig 10284 bp, 9 predicted proteins | sample OX2MG_FD_202534 | JGI IMG/M metagenome (GOLD analysis project Ga0307373, IMG submission 202534) | Soil microbial communities from Risofladan, Vaasa, Finland - OX-2 | ecosystem: Environmental > Terrestrial > Soil > Coastal area > Acid sulfate soil | place: Finland: Risofladan, Vaasa | collected...
CCGTCGTTCTCGAAGCAAGCTATGGACTAACTTGACTTTCACCACGGGCGAACCGATAATAGGTTCGTTACTTGGCAACTGTGTTCGTTATGCGAACACTCGGAAACGGGGGAGATTATGGCTGAAGCAAACAAAGCGATCCAGCGACACCATCACATCACGCTGTGCGTCGGTGGGGCTCAGGAAGACTACGACTTTCACACCCAGGTCCTGGGCCTGAAGAGTGTGAAGAAAACGGCTCTGTACGACGGCGACGTTCCGATCTATCACCTCTATTACGGCAACGACGTCGGCCTCGAGTCCACGTTGGTCACGACGTTTCCGATGCGTCAGTCCGGGCGCATGGGCAAGCAAGGGGTGAACCAAACGAAGGTCCTGATGCTCACAATTCTTGAGACGGCGGTCGGTTACTGGCGTGACCGTCTACGCGATCACGGCTTCGATGTCGAAGAAGTTGAGGTCTTTGGAGAAAAGCACCTCAAGTTCAAGCACCCCTGCGGCATCGAGTACGAATTGGTCGGCGTGGCGAACGACCCGCGTCAGCCCTACTCGACTGGCCCCGTGCCCCAAGAGTTCGGGATACATGGCACCCACGGCATCACGGTGTCGGTGCTCGATCTCGGGCTTTCGGCCGACTTCATGAGTGAGGGGTGGGGCGGCCGCCTCACTTTGGAAGAGGGCGACCGAGCACGATTTGAAGTCGGGGCAGGAGGTCCGGGAGCGATCGTCGACTTCTTGGCCGAGCCGGGTCGACCCCAGGCAGGCTGGATGTACGGCGAAGGCATCGTGCACCACACCGCCTTCCAGGTCGAGGACTTCAACACTCAAGACGAGGTGAAGCACTCGCTCGTCGGGATGGGATTCACCGACGTGTCGGACCGTAAGGACCGCGGCTACTTCGATTCGGTGTACGTACGCACGCCGGGCGGAGCGATGTTCGAGGCCACGGTCTCGAAGCCCACTGGATTCCTCGTGGACGAGTCCTTTGAAGAGCTCGGCATGAGTCTGCAAGTGCCGCCGGTCTTCTCGGACAAGCGCGACTTTCTGATTGGCTACCTCGAGCCGTTGCAGTTCTCTCGCTAGCCCCTTGTCCGAGTTCGAGATGAGCGGCACCGGCGCGGAGAGTCGCGCGGCGTCGAATCCGCACTTTGAACGCGACCTCGTCTACGTAGGCGCTCCGGTGAGCGACTCGCCGCTCACCGTGGTGTTGGTGCACGGTCGCGGCCTCAACCCCGAATACATGATCGAGAACGTCTACGAGCGCCTTGACCGATCGGATCTCTCCTACGTGCTGCCGGCGGCCAAGGGTGATACCTGGTACCCCGGGTCGTTCTTGGCGCCCCTCGAACAGAATGAGCCGCATCTCAGTTTCGCCCTGGAAAGACTTCGCGCGGTCCACGCCACGTTGACCCGATTCGGCCGAGCGGACACCGAGATCGTATGGATGGGATTCTCCCAGGGCGCTTGCCTCAGCTGTGAGTACGTCGCGCGCTCCAAGGTACGAATGGGCGCGCTGGTGGCCTACACCGGCGGCTTGATAGGGCCCGACGAGCCCACGCTCACGCGACCAGAAAACCAGGCCGGCATGCCGGTCCTACTTACGGTCTCGGACACTGACCCTCATGTACCGGTCACTCGAGTTAATGAGACGGCCGAGATCTTCCGATCCGCGGACGCCGACGTCACCGTCGTAATCTCGCACGCCACCGATCACGTCGTGACCGAAGGGGCGATCACGCTCGGTCAAGAACTACTCGAGCGTGTCGCCCCTCGGCAATAGGCGCAAACCTTGCTAGAAGCTAAGCCACCCGAAGCAACGCATCGTCCGCGGGAAGCGGGTTGTAGACCGCGCCGAGGTTGACACCGAAGATGAGATGCCACAGGTAGATGGCGAAGATTGTCTTCCAGGTCTCCCCAAAGACGCCCAAGTGGTACGCGGGGTAGTAGACGTACGGTACCAAGAACCCGGCGCTAATCGTCGCGAGGACCATGCTAAAAATGATCGCTTTGCTCATGTTCATGGCCGTCGACACCACCTTGCCCATCATCGGGAAGAGGAAGAAGGCGAAGATAATCGCGAACACGATGCAGTCGATCTCGTGAATCCATAGGCCGATCACCCACTGCTCGATGACCGATCCGGTGGGATCGATAACGAACCCATTGGCGAGCGGCCAGTCAAGGTTCGGCAGGCCCACCCCGCTGAACCAACTTCCCCAAACAGTTGCTAACTGACCGGCAACGATGCCCGCCAGGACTGCACCACCGAGCGGGTGACGAGTCACCCAAACTCGGAGCCGCTTTCCAGCGTTCAATCCGCCCAGATTCTCATATCCAACACTCATTAAATCCCCCTAATCTTGTCGAAGCTCGTGTTCGCATAACGCACACTCGATTGCTATGCGTTCATACCCTTGCAGGTCTCGCCTCGTTCGTCAAGTGATTGCACTGCCTCTTTTAGTCCGGTGCTAACCGACCTAATACCGGTCCCTGGAGCGGCGTGCGTGCCTAACTGAACAACCGAGTGCGGCGATGACCCCGCGAACGCGCCTTACACAGCATCGGGGTGGAGAACATTGACGGTGAGTCGGTGATGTCTCAATCACGACATTCCGGGCGGACCACATGGCCCACAGTCCGGGCATTCGCGAGGTGCCGGTATCGAGTTCCGAACAGCCAGCGTGGCTGTGTAGAGAACCTCCGCTGTTTAGATACCAATGCGCTGTGCGAGCAGTTCGCGATGATACGACGCGTCGCCAAAGAGCAGCTCAGAGGACTTGGCCCGCTTGAAGTACAAGTGGGCGTGGTGCTCCCAGGTGAAGCCGATGCCCCCGTGAATCTGGATGCTCTCGGCGACAGCGTGAAAGTAGGCCTCCGAGCAGTACGACTTGGCGAGGCTCGCCACTACCGGCAGCTCATCACTGTCCTCGGCCGCGACCCAACCGGCGTAGTACGCCGCCGAGCGGGCGGACTCCACCTCCATGAGCATGTCGGCGCACTTGTGCTTGATGGCTTGGAAGCTCCCAATGGGCTGGCCGAACTGTTCGCGGTCCTTCGCGTACTGCACCGTGAAGTCCAGCACCTGTTGGGCGCCACCGACCTGTTCGGCCGCCAAGGCGACCGCGGCCAAGTCCAGCATCTTGGCGATCGCTGTCCATCCCGCACCCTCCACGCCGATTAGTCGGGCCGGCGTCTTGGCAAAGGCAAGCGTGGCCTGCTGTCGCGTTTGGTCCAACGTCGCGAGTGGCGTCGCGACGAAACCCGTGGCGCCTTTGTCCACCGCGAAGATCGACACCCCGGCGTTCGTTCTGGCCGCGACCAGCACCACGTCGGCGAGATGACCATCGGTCACGAAGCTCTTTTCCCCACTGAGCAACCAGCCGCCCTTCGATTTCGTCGCAGCCATCGTCACTGCGGCCTCGTCCCAGCGGCCCGTCGCTTCGGCCAACGCGACCGTTCCGATCTTCTCACCGCTCGCCAGTGTGGGCAGGTAGTCGGCCTTGGCCGACTCGTCACCCGACGCCAACAACAGATTCGCCGCGAGGGCCACGGTCGAGAAGTAGGGGGCGCACAACAGTGCCCTGCCCATCTCTTCGAACACGACGATCAACTCCACGTAGCCAAAGCCCGAGCCGCCATACTTTTCGGGGATGGCCAAGCCCGCCAGACCCATCTGACCGGTCAACTGCTGCCAGACGGCCGGGTCGTAGCCGTCCACGGTCTCCATGAGTCGGCGCACCTCGGTCTCAGAAGACTTGTCCGCCAAGAACTTTCGTACCGAGTTGCGCAACTCGTCTTGTTCCACGCTGAAAGCGAAGATCACCTCATACCCCCCGACCACCTATGTGTGCAACGACGCAATCCCGCGATAGTACCGCCGTTCGAGCGACGACCAACTTTCTCCATAGAGTGACAACCTTGTGTTGGTTCTGTGCTCTCGCGATGACGCCGACGCCGCCAAGAGTGACGCGACGCGTCAGATGCATTCCCATTGGGCCGTTGCTTCGTCCCAGATGTACACTTTGGCTCGGCGTCATGCCGTCACGACACGGGGGTGGGGCGTGCGACTCAAGGAGAAGGTGCGAAACGCGTCGCACCGTGAGGTCGTCGATCGCCTCGGTGCCTTCTTCGGTGCCAAGTCAGTTGTCTTAATCGGTGCGACGGATCGCTCGCCGTGGTCGATTTGGACTCACGCGAACCTGCGCCAATACTCCCCCGGCGTGACGGTCCACGTGGTCCATCCCCATCACGACGAGGTCCACGGCCAGGCGGTGTTGAAGTCACTGAAGGCGCTCAAAGAGCCGGTGGACCTCGCCTACGTCATGGTGCCGACCTCCGCGGTACTCGAAGTGATGAACGAAGTGGCCGACGCCGGTATCACCAACGTGGTGATACTTACGGCGGGCTTTGGTGAAGCCGGCGCCGACGGCGCAGAACTCGAATCACAACTCGTGGACCTGGCCCACGCTCGAGGATTGACGGTGCTCGGGCCGAACGGCAACGGGTTTATCAACGCGGCCGGTGGTCTGACGCCCTACGGCCTACTCATCGCGCCACCACTTGAAGTCGGTCCCGTGGGCATTGTCCTGCAGTCCGGGGGTCTGGCGAGCGCCGTACTCGCCGGCGCGCAAGCGCGCGGCATTGGACTGAGCCTGCTCGTGTCAACTGGCAATGAAGCGTTGACCTCGGCGTCGGACATCATGCGGTACTTGATTGAGGATGACCGAACGAAGGTCATCGCCGCCTTCTTAGAGTCCGTGCGCCAACCCGATGAGTTCCGCGAGGTCGCCGAACTGGCGCTGGAAGCCGGTAAGCCGATCGTCGCGCTCAAGACGGGCCGATCGGAAGCGGGCGCAAAGGCGGCTTTGGCGCACACGGGCGCTCTGGCCGGCGATGATCGAGTGGTCGACGCCGCGTTTCGCCAGTTGGGCGTGATTCGGGTCGACTCCTTGGAAGAACTGTTGGCCACGGCGGGGTATCTCGGTCACCACCTCGAGATCCGCGGCCGACGCATCGCCGCGATCACCCCATCAGGTGGCGCGTGCGATTTGCTCGCAGACCTAGCTTCAGAAGAGCAGCTCGAGTTCCCCGACTTTCCGCCCGACACGCTGGCGGAGTTGGGTCGGCTTCTGCCGTCGTTCTCCAACCCCCAAAACCCCCTCGACGTCACCGGGTACGTGGTGATGGACCCAAAGATCGCCCTCCAGTCATTGGGGATCGTCGGAAGAGACGTGGCGGGCAAGTTCGACATGGTGCTCTACACCGCGACCATCCCGCGCAGCGAGCCGCCCAATCCCGCAATCATCGAGGAGCGGATGAACGCCTTGGCCGAAGCCGCGAGAACCTTGGCCGTTCCGTTAGTTCTTCAATCGCTGATCAGTTCGGACTTGACGCCCTTCAGCCGAAAGTTGCTCGGTGACCGGGAGCTCTACCTACTCAACGGCATCGAGCCGGGGATGAGGGCCATCGGGCACGGCGCGAGGTACCACGACCGACGAGATCGCTGGCGCGAAATGGGGCCGCCTTCGCTCGCACCAACCATTGAGGTACCCGCCGAGGCTCGGGGCGTGTGGCCCGAGCACTTGGTCCGGGGACTACTCGAAACTCACGGTATTCCGGTCGCGCCAGCCCGCTTAGCCACGTCGGCGCAACAAGCGATGACCTTTGCCCAGGAGTTCGGGGGCACGGTCGCGTTGAAAGTGGCGTCATCGACGCTGGCTCACAAGTCGGACATCGGCGGGGTCGCGCTGAACGTAACGGCCGACCAGGTCGTCGACGCCTTTGAGGACTTAAAGGACCGGCTCGCGGCGGCGCTGCCGGACGCGACCCTCGACGGGGTGCTCGTCGGACCGATGCGCACCGGGGGCATCGAACTACTGGTCGGCGTGGTCACCGACCCCACGTGGGGCAAAGTCCTCTCACTGGGACTCGGCGGCGTCTGGGTCGAAGTGCTGGGCGACGTGTCGTTGCGCGTGCTTCCCGTCGGACCTGAAGAGATCAAGATCATGCTGAGCGAACTTCGAGGCGCCGCGCTGCTCCACGGCGCTCGGGGAACTCGCCCCGCGGACTTGGACCGGCTCGTTTCGGTGGTGTACCAAATCGCGCAACTTGCCGAAGGTCTCGGCGATGCTCTCGACACTTTGGAAGTGAATCCATTATGGATTGACGGAGACTGCGTCGAGGTACTCGACGCCCTGGCGGTGTGGCGAAATGAAGGAGGCTCGAAATGAGTGAAGGCCCACTACGCGGCAAGGTGGCGCTGGTCACCGGCGCGAGCAGGGGAATTGGCGCGGCCATCGCCGAGCGGTTCGCGCAGAGCGGGGCGACCGTCGTGGTGACCGCGAGGACGGTCGACCCCGCGGACAGCAAGTTAGCGGGGACGATCCACGAGACCGTGGAGAGGATCACGCAATCGGGTGGTACTGCGGTGGCGATAGCTGCCGATCTCTCTCGTGCCAGTGAGCGTGAGCGACTCGTCGCCGAGACGCAGAAACAAGTTGGGCCCGTCGACGTGCTCGTCAACAACGCGGCCGTCACGTACTTCATCCCCGTCGTTGGATTTAGCGCCAAGCAGTTTCAGTTGATGTTCGAAGTAGAAGTCACGGCTCCCTTCCATCTGGCGCAGCTGGTGCTGCCCGGAATGATCGCGAAGGGTGAGGGGTGGATCCTCAATATCTCCTCGGGCGCGGCGCGCCACCCGACGTTCCCGCCCGACCCCGCCCGACTCGGTGGCGGCGCGGTCTATGGGATGTGCAAGGCCGCGCTCGAGCGATTCTCCACGGGCTTGGCCGCAGAGGTGTACGCCGACAACGTGGCGGTCAACGCCCTCTCACCCAATCGCGTCGTCCCCACGCCGGGCACGGTGTTCCACCATCTAGTGCGTCCCGAGGATCCAAATCAAGTGGTCGAGCCGCCCGAAGTCATGGCCGAGGCCGCCTGGGCCCTGTGCAGCGTCGCGCCGAGGTCACGCACCGGGCGCGTTACCTACAGTCAAGATCTGTTGAACGAGTTAGGGATCACCGTCAACGTTGCCGGAACGTCGGAGTTGTCGTCGTGAGCCCGCCCGCTGAGGACCACTCACACAAGCCCGCGCCCAAACCCACTCCCGAGACCGAGCACTACTGGGAAGGAACCAAAATCGGTGAGCTTCGTCTTCAACGATGCAACGCGTGCGGCCAGGCTTACTTCTATCCGCGCCCGAGCTGTCCACACTGCTCGTCGATCGACGTGTCGTGGGAGAGAGCGACGGGCCAGGCCCGACTACACACGTACCTCATTAGCCACCGCCCCGCACCGGGCTTCGCCGACGAGGTGCCCTACGCCATCGCGGTCGTGGAGTTAGAAGAAGGGCCACGGATGATGACCAACATCGTGGGCGTGGAGATCACGCCCGAGACCCTCGTGCTCGACATGCCCCTCGAAGTGGCATTCGAAACTCGCGGCGAGCAGTGCGTGCCGGTCTTTCGTCCGCGGAGCGCGTCATGAGCGTGCGCGCCAAGACCGCCATCGTCGGTGCGTCAGAGACGACGCGCATCGGCGTCGTGCCCGACATGTCCGCCTTGGAGATGCACGCCGAGTCCGCTCGTCTGGCCGTGGCCGACGCCGGGATGAAGTTGTCCGACATCGACGGCGTGGCTGCGGCGGGACTCTCACCGGTCGCCGTCGCGCACTACTTGGGCATCGACCCGACCTACGTCGACGCCACCACCGTGGGCGGCTGTTCGTTTTTGCTCCACGTTCGCCACGCCGCCGCCGCGATCACCGCCGGGCTGTGCGAGGTGGTGCTTATCACCCACGGCGAGTCCGGACGTTCGCGCGTCGGCATGCCCCCCCGGGTGGCGGATCCGTCGTCGCCCCAGGGCCAGTTCGAAGCGCCCTATGGAACCCTCGGGCCACCCACCATGTTCCCGATGGGCGTGCTGCGCTACATGAAGGAGTTCGGGCTCACGCACGAGCAACTCGCTTCCGTCGCCGTCGCGCAACGAAAGTGGGCGGCGAACGTCCCGCGCGCGATGTTCCGCGAGCCGTTAAGCGTCGAGGACGTGTTGGCTTCACGACTGATCGCCTATCCGATGCACCTGCTCGAGTGCTGTCTCGTCACCGACGGCGGCGGGGCGCTGGTCGTCACGTCGGCCGAGCGGGCCCGATCGATGCCCGGTCCCAAGCCCCCCGTCTACGTGCTGGGCACCGGCGAGGCGTCCGAGACTCCGATGGTCTCGATGATGGAGGACTTCACGACGTCTAAGGCCTTTCGACTCTCATCGGCCAGCGCCTTCGCCGAAGCTCGCTTCGGGCCATCCGACGTCAACCACCTGATGGTCTACGACGCGTTCGCGCACCTGCCGATCTACGGGCTCGAAGACCTCGGCTTCGTCGGGCGGGGCGAGGCGGGGGCCTTCATCGCCGAAGGCCACACCTCCCCGGGCGGGCGCCTGCCATTGAATACCAACGGCGGGGGCCTGTCCTACACCCACACCGGGATGTACGGCATGTTCTTAGTGCAAGAGTCCGTTCGCCAACTACGCAAAGAGGCGTCGGCCCAAGTCCCCAACGTCGAGATCAGCCTGGCCCAGGGGGTGGGCGGGATGTTCGCGGCCGCCGGCACCCTGATACTGGGCACCGCCGCGGCCGCCGGTGTGTGAGAGTGAGGCGAGCACCATTTGGCCCAGCAACCGGATTGAACCACAAGCCCAGGAGAGCCGTACACGAAGAGGAAGCACAGAGCAAGGGAGGACGACATGGACGTTGATCTAGGCGTTGAGTACGTTGCGTTTCGCGCCGAGATGCGCGAGTGGATCGAGGACAACGCGCCGGCGGGTTTAAAGGAGTTGGCCGATTGGAGCTGGCAGCCGGTGGCCGGCGGCAAACGAGGTGCGGCGCTGGCCAAGGCCACGGCCGATCCCATCTACCGCGAGTGGGCGCGACGTCTCTTGGACGCCAAACTGATCTGCGCCCAGTGGCCCGTTGAGTTCGGCGGGCGGGGCTGGGACTCGATACGTTTCGCTGTATTCAACGAAGAGCTCCGTCGCCACGGCGTGCCCGCGGTGCGACGGGGCATGGGCGAGACACTGGTCGGCCCGCCCATCATGGTGCACGGCTCCCCCGAACAGCAGGCCTACTTTTTGCCACGGATCGTGTCGGGTGAAGACGTGTACTGCCAGGGCTACTCCGAACCCAACCACGGGTCGGACCTCGGGGCCGTCGAAACTAAGGGCGTCGTCGACGGCGACGAACTGGTGATCAACGGACAAAAGACCTGGACCTCGGGCGCGCAGAACGCCAACATGATCTTCGTGCTCTGTCGAACCAATGCCGACGTGCCCAAACATCGGGGCCTCTCCTACGTGCTGGTGCCCTTCTCGAAGGAGAACGGCGTGACGGTGCGGCCCTTGCGTCAGATGTCGGGCGCGTCGGGGTTCTGCGAGGACTTCCTCGACGGCGCCAGGGCCCCGTTGTTCAACGTGATCGGGGGCCTCAACAACGGGTGGGCGCCGGCCATGACGACGCTCGGCTTTGAGCGCGGCGGCAACGCCACGACCGCCTACCTCGGATTTGAGCAGGAGCTGTGGGACCTCATTGGGCTGGCCCGCAAGAACGGGAAGGTGCTCGACCCCTTGATCCGCCAGCGCCTGGCTTGGTGCTACACCCAGGTGCAACTGATGCGTTACGCGGGACTGCGGCTACTGGCTTTGTTGGCCGAGGGCCGCCAGCCCGGACCTGAGGCGTCGATCTCGAAACTGTTCTGGAGTGAGTATCACAAGACCTTTGGTGAACTGGCCCTCGACGTTGTCGGCGCGAACGCCATGATTCGCCCCGACGGCGAGGGGTACGCCACCGACGAGTGGCAGGACGTCTTCTTCGCCAGTCGCGCCGGGACCATTTACTCTGGCACCAGTCAGATCCAAAAGAACATCATCGGTGAGCGCGCCCTTGGTCTACCTCGAGAGTCCAAGCGCGCCGAAGGCAAGGTGTGACGTGATGCAAATCTGTGAAGGACGGATCGCTATCGTGACTGGAGCCGGGCGCGGCATCGGCCGGGGACACGCCATCGAGTTGGCTCGCCAAGGTGCGCGGGTCGTCGTCAACGACTTAGGTGCCGAGGTCGACGGCGAGGGCAGTTCGTCGGGACCGGCCCACGAGGTGGTCGAGGAGATTAAAAGCTTCGGCGGCGAAGCGATCGCCAACGGCGAGGACGTGTCGGACTTTGACGGCGCGAGCCGGCTCATCAACTGTGCCATCGACACCTTTGGTGGGCTGGACGTGTTGGTCAACAACGCCGGCATC
>Ga0307373_10015658_pt1 | contig 10283 bp, 7 predicted proteins | sample OX2MG_FD_202534 | JGI IMG/M metagenome (GOLD analysis project Ga0307373, IMG submission 202534) | Soil microbial communities from Risofladan, Vaasa, Finland - OX-2 | ecosystem: Environmental > Terrestrial > Soil > Coastal area > Acid sulfate soil | place: Finland: Risofladan, Vaasa | collected...
AGCGCGCGGGCGATTCCGATACGCTGGCGCTGGCCGCCGGAGAACTCGTGCGGGTAGCGCTCGAGCACGTCGGCGCCCATCCCCACCATCTCGAGCAGGCTGACGATCCGCTCCTCCTTCTCCCGGCCGCGCGCGAGCTTGTGGATTTCGATTCCCTCGCCGACGATCGCGCGTACCCGCATGCGCGGGTTGAGCGACGCGTAGGGGTCCTGGAAGACCAGCTGCATCTGGCGGCGCAGCGCGCGCAGATCGCGGCGTGTAAGTTCCGCCAGGTCGCGCCCGTCGAAGAGCACGCGCCCGGCCGTCGGCTCGAGCAGCTTCAGCAGCAGCCGTCCCAGCGTCGACTTGCCCGACCCCGACTCGCCCACCAGTCCCAGGGTCTCGCCGGATTCGATCGCCAGGTCAACACCGTCTACCGCGTGCACTACCAGGCGCTTGCGGCCGAGCAGGTCGAGCGAGCCGGCGGGAAATTCCTTGCCGAGGCCCTCGGTCCTCACCAACGCGCCGGGCGCCGCGGAGGCGGCGGCGACGCGGTCTTCGGCGGGCGTCGGATTAGACACGGATGCAGGCGACCAGATGTTGCGGGGCCTTGGACTGAAGCGGCGGATCGATCCGCGCGCATTCGTCGATCGCCATCGGGCAGCGCGGATGAAACCGGCATCCCGAGGGCGGATCGATCGCATTGGGGATGGTGCCGGCGATCGCGCGCAGCCGGCGGTGATGATGTCCGTCGGCGCCGGGAATCGATTCGAGCAGGCCGCGGGTGTACGGATTGAGTGGGTTGCGGAACAGCTCGGCGCACGGCGCCTGCTCCATCACCCGCGCGGCGTATAGGATGGTCACGTCGTCGGCATACTGGGCGACCACGCCGAGGTCGTGGGTGACCAGGATGACCGCCAGCTTAAGCCGCACCTGAAGCTCGCGGATCAGGTCGAGAATCTGGGCCTGGATGGTGACGTCGAGCGCGGTGGTCGGCTCGTCGGCGACGAGCAGCTGCGGCTTGCACGCGAGCGCCATCGCGATCATCACCCGCTGGCGCATCCCGCCCGAGAGCTGATGCGGATAATCGTTGACGCGGCGCTCGGGATCGGCGATTCCGACCAGGCGCAAAGCCTCGATCGTGCGCTCCAGGGTTTCGCGCCGCGCGGTGTGCTGATGGAGCCGCACGGCCTCGCCAATTTGGCTGCCGATGGTGAACACCGGATTGAGCGAAGTCATCGGCTCCTGAAAGATCATCGCGATCTTCGCGCCGCGCACCGCGCGCATCTCGGGCTCGCTCAACTTCAACAGGTCGCGTCCCTCGAACAGCACCGCCCCACCCATCACGCGCGCGCGCTCGGGCAACAGCCGCATCACCGAGAGCACGCTCGCCGTCTTGCCCGATCCCGACTCGCCCACCAGGCCCATCAGCTTGCCCGGCTCGACCGTGAAGCTCACGCCGTCGACGGCGCGCACCTCGCCCGCGTCGGTGAAAAACGAGGTCCGCAGATCTTTGACTTCCAGCAGGGGCTGCACGCGAGGTCTAACCTATCATCCGTAGCGCCGCCTTTTCACCATCCTTGGCCGATCCCGCTCGCGCTCAACAATCGGTCGATCACGCGTGCACGCGCGGGTGGCGATCCATCCACGGCGCGGCCTGCTCGACTTGCGCCGCGAGGCGCAGCAGCAGATCCTCGCGGCCGTAAGCCGCGACGAACTGCACGCCGACCGGCAAGCCATCGGGCGTCATGTGCAGCGGTAGCGAGATGGCCGGCTGGCCCGCGATATTCCACGGCGCCGTAAAGGGGCTGACCTCGCCGAGCCGCACGCCGACGTTGCGCGGATGCTCGCCGGGGCGGACCTTGAAAATTCCCAGCTCCGGAGCCGGCTCGGCCATCGTGGGGGTCACCAGCACGTCGAACCCGCCGCTCCACCATCCGGCCGTCGCGCGCGAGAAATGGTTGAACCATTCGCACGCGCCCAGGTAATCGACCAGCTTCAGGCGCCGGCCGCGCTCGACCAGGAACCAGGTCCATTGGTCGAAATCGTCGGGCCCGACCGCGCGTCCCAACATCGGTTCGACCACCGCGGCCTGCCGCGCCACGCCGCCGGCGACGACTCTGCCGAAGGCGGAGCTGAGCATGGCATCGTCGAGCGCCGCGGGGAAATTCGGCTCGACTCGGTGGCCGAGCGACTCCAGCAATTTCGCCGCGCCGCGCACGGCCGCGGCGCATTCCGGATGGAGCCCCGGATGAGAGGCCGGCGCGCGATCCATGAAGCCTATTCGCAACCGGCCCGGCGGCTGGCCGACCTCGTCGCGGAACCGACGCGCCGGCACCGGCGCGGTCCACGGATCACCCGGCATATAGCCCGCGATCGCATCCAGCGCGGCGGCCGCGTCGCGCACCGAGCGCACCAGCGCGCCCTCTTCACACAGGCCGTGCCAGAACTCGGCGTGCGCGGGCCCGAGCGAGGTCCGGCCGCGCGAGCCTTTGAGCCCGACCAATCCGCAGAAGGAGGCCGGGATGCGAATCGACCCGCCGGCGTCGTTGCCATGCGCAATCGGCACGATACCCGAGGCGACCGCGGCCGCCGCGCCGCCGCTCGATCCGCCGGCGATCCGCGCGGTGTCCCACGGATTGCGTGTCGCGCCCCATGCCCGCGTCTCCGTCGAGAGCGTCGCGCCCCACTCGGGCACCGTGCTCTGCGCGAGCGTTATCAGACCGGCCGCGTGGAACTTCGCCGCCACGTACGAGGTCGAGCCCGCAACCATCCTGGCGTCCTTGAACGGCTTCCATCCCCAGCTAAACGGCTCACCCTCGCTCGTCTGGAGCAGGTCCTTCATCAGGAACGGCACGCCGCGGAAAAAGCCATCGGGGATCGCGCTTTGGTCGCGCGCCTCGGCGCGCGCCTTGGCGTAGCGCTCGAAGATTACGCAGTTGAGTTGCGGGTTAAGCCGCTCGATCCGCGCGATCGCGGCCTCGATCAATTCGGCCGGCGTAACCGCGCCCCTGGCCACCAGTTCGGCTTGCGCGGTCGCATCGAGCCACGTCGATTCGTCCTTGCCGCTCATCTTACGATACCCCTTGCGATACCTGTTGCGATCAATCCGGCGCCGCTTGACCCCGTCCTGCTCCTACTCTACTGCGCGCGCCATCGCCTAGCCCAGATTGCCGGGGTCGAGGCGATCGCGCAGATGGTCGCCGAGAAAATTGAACGACATCACGGTCAGAAAAATGAAGACGCCCGGGATGAGAATCCACGGATACCGCGCGAGGTTCTGCACGTCCTGCGCCTGGGCCAGCAGGTTGCCCCAGCTTGCGGCCGGCTCCTGGATGCCCAGGCCGAGCAGCGAGAGCGCGCTCTCGCCCAGGATGAAGCCCGGAATCGAGAGCGTCGCCGCGACGATCGCGTAGCCGAGCACCGAGGGGATGATATGGAGGAAAATCACCCGCGTGCGCGAGGCCCCCAGCGCACGCGCCGCCTCGACGTAGGGGCGCGAGCGCACCGAGGCCGCCATCCCGCGGATGATACGGGCGAAACCGGCCCAGCCGATGAAGCTCATGATCGCGACGATCATGAAGAAGGTCATCACCGGGCTGACTCCCGAAGGAATCACCGCCGCCAGCGCGAGCAGGAAATAGAACGACGGCAGCGACATCTCGATCTCCGACCAACGCATGATCAAATTGTCGGTGAGCCCGCCGACATAGCCCGAAAACGCACCCACCGTGATACCGAGCGAGAAAGTGATCAGCACGCCGACAAGGCCCACGCACATGCTGACGCGCGCGCCGTACACGATGCGCGAGAACAGGTCGCGGCCCAGCCCGTCGCTGCCCATGATGAAATAAGGCTCGTCCGCCGACTCGGTGGTGAAGAGATGGCCGTCATGAAAAAACCGCAGATAGGTTTTGCGCGAGCGGTCGGGAATGAAGATGCGCGCCGCCGCGTCGCTCATGCGCATCGGATAGGCGTAGAAAAATCCGTGCGCCCATTCGGCGGCCCGCGCCAGATGAAGATGCATCGGCGGACAGTCGGGCAGGTCGCGATACTGACGGATCGGATCGTAAGGCGCGACGAAGGGCGAGGCGGCGGCGAGGAAATAGAACACCAGCAGGCAGCTAACCGAAAGCCGCACCACCCACGAGGCGCGGCGCCATTCGCGGCCGAGGCCCCCCAGCAGCGCGCGGACGCGCGACGCGCCCGCGGGCGGCGGGCCGGCCGCCGCGTCGTTACCTGGTATTGTCGGGAAGGCCGGCATGTTCAATCCGCACTCAACGAGGAAAAATCGACCCGCGGATCGACCATCACCAGCGCGATGTCGGCCAGCAGATTGCCCAGCAACAGCAGCACGGCGCCCATCAGCACCGAGCCCATCACCAGGTAGATGTCGAGCGAGCGCACCGCGTCGAGCAGCAGCAAGCCCAGGCCCTGCAGGTTCATCACCGCTTCGATCAGCGCCGCGCCGCCCAGCAGATCGGCGAGTCCGTAGCCGGCCAGCGTCACGAAGGGATTGAGCGCGTTGCGCAACACGTGCTTGTACATCACGACGCGTTCCGGCAGGCCCTTGGCGCGCGCCGTGCGCACGAACTCGGAATTTTTGATCTCGAGAATTTGCGAGCGCATCAGGCGCATCAGCGACGCCATCCCCGCCACGCCCAGCACGAACACCGGCAGGATGAGATGGTCGGCGCGGTCGGCGATGCGGCCCCAGGTATCGAGGCTTTCGTAGTACGGCGAGAAAGTTCCGCCCACCGGAAACCATCCGGTGCGCAGCGCCAGGTACATCATCAGAAAAGCGAGAAAAAAGTTCGGCACCGACATCCCGAAGAACGCGATGAACGATAACACGCGGTCCCAGATCGAGTTCTGCTTGACCGCGACGACGATCCCGATCGGAATCGCGACCACCCAGGCGAAAATCATGCTCGCGAGCGCCAGAATGACAGTGTTGAACGCGCGCGCGGCGATGAGCGAGGTCACGTTGACCCGGTAGCTCATCGAGAGCCCGAGATTGAGATGAAGCACCTGCCATAGCCACTTCGCGTAGCGCACCAGCAGCGGCCGATCGAGGCCGAACTGCGCCTCCATCTGCCGAATCACCTGGGGCGAAATGGCCGGGTTGAGCTTGAGGTTGGAGAGAAAGTTGCCCGGCGCCAGCGACATCACCAGGAACGACAGGAAGGTGATCCCGATTATCAACGGGACCATGTTGAGCAGGCGCTTTATCAGAAACCTGGCCATCGCTTGCGTGGCGCGCGATCAGTTGGGCCGGAACTCGATCCACTCGGGCTTGTAGTCGCCCCACACGGTGGGCTGGAAATTCTCCAGCGAATTCTTCCACGCCTCGTAACGCACCTGGCGCACCGTCTCGATGATCGGCAGCTGGTCGTGCAGGATTTCCTGGATGCGCCAGTAGTACGGCGCGCGTTTCAGCGGATCCATCACCATCGTGCCCTGTTCGAGCAATTGGTCGATCTCGGCCTCCCACGGCGTGGCCGGCTTGGGCTCCTTTGGGTACCACAGGTGCAGGGTGCCCGACGAGCGCAGGAAGTCGGCGCCATTGTTGGGCTCGACTCCGCCGGTAAAGCCGATCAGCACTACGTCCCAGTCATAGGTTGAGTCGAGTTTGTCGACCAGCGTGGTGAATTCCAGCGGCCGGTAATTGACCTTGATGCCGAGGCGCAGGAGGTCCTGCTGAAAGATGACGCACATTTCGTCGCGCACGTTCACGCCGGTATTGGTCGTGAGGTTGAACTCCACTCGATTGCCCAGCGGGTCGCGGCGCACGCCGCCCTTCAGATGGTATCCGGCCTGGTCGAGCAGGTCGCCCGCTTCCTTGAGATTGTAGTCGTAGTCCTTGAGGTTGGGATTGTGGAAGACCTTGTTGGCGGGCGAGATGTCGGAGACCGCGGGCACCGCGAGTCCGTGGAAGCAGAGATTGATCATGCCCTGCTTGTCGACGGCGTGGGCGATCGCGCGCAGAAAGCGGAGGTCGGTGAACCAGCGGTACTTCGGGTCGGTCACGCCTTTGTGGATGTAATGATTGGGGTTGCGGTTGAAGGCGAAGAACAGCGATCCGGTATCGATGCCGATTTTCTTGAGCGTGATGCCGAGCTGTTTTTGCTTTTCGCGGAGATCGACGACTTCTTCGGGACGCGGTGTGTAGACGTCGATCTGCCCGGCGAGAAAGCGCAGGTACTGGGCGTTGCCGTCGGGCACGATTTGCAGGGTCTCGCCGTGCAGCCGCGGCAAGCGCCCGCCCTTTTCATCGCGCATCCAGTAGTCCGGATTGCGCTTGAAGTCGACGAACTGCGCCTGGACGTAACGCGTCATCTCGAACTGGCCCAGGCCGATGATTTTGTCCGGCGGCGTGTTGATGCCCCAGGTGTGATTGAACTTGCCGCCCTCGAGCGCAGGCTCGAGCAGGTGTGCGGGCACTATCGGGACGCCAATCGCATAGAGCAACGGCGCGAACACACGCGGCATCGTCATCCGCACCGTGTAATCATCCAGCGCCTCGACCTTCAGCGGCTGGCCGTCGACGGTGAGGCTGGGCTGCTCGATATTCGGAACGCGCGGGTCGTAGATCGCGCGCATCGTGAAGACCACGTCGCGCGCCGTGAATGGCTGCCCGTCGAACCATTTCACACCGTGGCGCAAATGGAAGATGATTGCCTTGCCGCCGTCGCCCAGCTCCCAGCTCTCGGCCAGTCCCGGCTCGGGCAGGGTCGTCAGCGGATTGATCCTGACCAGACCTTCGAAAAGATCGCCGATCACCTCGCCCGAGGCGGCGTCGGTCACCAGGATCGGATTGAAGGTGCGGGGGTCGCTGATGGTCGATTGGTAGAGAATCTGCTCGCGCTCGTGCTGACTGGGCGGCTGCTGCACGCGGCACCCGGCCGCCGCGGCGGCGGCGAGTGCGGCGCAGAGCAGCATCGTAAGCGCGCGGCGACGGCTCATCAGGCGCGTTCAGCCGGCCGTGCCAGGCGCGGCGCCCGCGCCGGCGTCGATCGAAATCCGTTTGGTGCCCGGCGCCGGAGTCAATACAAACAGCGCGGGCGCCAAAGTGGGGTTGAGCACGGGCGCCTGGTAGCGCAGCGTGATGCGGCTTGAGGGAAAGTCGGCCTCGACCTTGTGCGGAAAATTCATCCCGCCCACCTCGCGCCATTCGCTGTAGCGAACCTCGTAACGCTGGGCCCCAGCGCGGTCGCGCTCGATCACCATCGCCAACCGCCCGGCGACAAAGCCCATCTCGCGCGTGCCGCCATCGCCGAGACGCCAGAGCGCCACCGTCATCCCGTCGGTGTCGCCGAGGGAGTCGGGCGGCGTGGCGAGTTCGGCCGGGTCCGGCGCGAGGCCCATCAGAAGATCGACCGCGGCCGCCGGCGCCAGCGGGATACTCACGTAGCGCTCGAGCGTCGCGGCGTTGGCGCCGCCGGTCATCAGAACGTTTTTCGACGAGTCGAAGATCATCAGATGGCCGGCGTCGTCCGCCGTCAGCACCATCGTGGCGCCGAACGGAGCGACCGCCTCGACCCGCATGCTGGCCGGGCGCGCCAGCGCGATCTCCTCATGGGTGCTGAAGTGACGGCCGTCGGCGGCGCGGTACTGCATTATCGCCCCGCTCTGCATCGAGCGCAGCGATCGCTCTTGGCCGGCGATCGCCGCGAGCATCGCGGTGGTGGCGGGCGTGACCGCGAGGGGCACGACGAGCGATGGCGCGGATGGAGCGTTGGCGGTGAGTGCGCAGGCCGAGAGCTGGCAGATTACCAGCGCCAGGGCGGCCGCGCCCGCGGCGGCGGCGCGCCATCTCCGGTGAAGCGGTTCCAAGCGCAACGGCTCCGCGCGCAACGATTCAATGACTGGCGCTGCCGACATTGCGCAGGGCTTGCAACTTTCCCTTGAGCCGCGCGGCCTGCTCCTGGTCCGTGGTCCGCCGCAGCGCGTCCTCGTACTGTTGCCCGGCCTGCTCGAGGCGGCCCAGTTTGGAGTAGGCGTCGCCGAGATGTTCGGTGATGGTGGGGTCGGCGCCGGTCAGGTTGACCGCCTTCTCGAGCTGTTCGGCCGCCCTGCCGTATTCGCCCTTCTGATAATAGACCCAGCCCAGACTGTCGACGTAGAAGCCGTCTTCGGGTTCGATCACGAGCGCGCGCTTGACCAGCCTTTCAGCCTCGTCGAGATGGTCGCCGGCCTCGGCGTAGGTGTAGCCGAGGTAGTTGAGCGCCTGCGCATTCTTGGGATTCAGATCGATGGCCTGACGCATCTCCCCGATGCTGGCGGAGCGCTGCTTGCTCTCGTCGTAAAGGGCGCCGAGCGTGAAGTGGTACTTGTCGTTCTTCGGCTCGAGCGCGACCATCCTCTGCGCAAGTCTGATCGCGGTGGGATAGTCCTTCTTTTCCTGGTAAACGCCGACCGTGAAGCCGATGATCTCGGCGTCGTCGGGCTTCTTCGCCAGCGCCTGGTTGAGCGCGGCGAGCGCCCGGTCGTAGTCATGCTGCTTGTCGTAGATGTAGGCGAGCTGCAAGCACGATTCGACGTAATGCTCGTTGCCTTCTGGAATCTTTCCGAACTCCGCGGCCGCTTTGTCGTAGTCGCTCAGTTCGCTGTAGGCGGTGCCGAGATAGTAGTGGACGCGGTAGTTGTCGGGCTCGGCGCCAAGCACCAGGTTGAACTCGGTGGCCGCGCGGTCGAAGTCGCCGCGCTCGAAGTACAGCAGTCCGATCTTGGTGCGGGTGTCGCTTGGGCTGATCTCGATCTTCTCGGGCGCCGGCGCCGGCTTCACCGGCGCGTCGGCCGAGGCGTGCGCGGCAAAGTACAGTTCGGCCATCCGCCTGTGTGCGCGGTCGTCGTTGGGATTGATCTGCAGGATCTTCTTGTAGATCGCAACCGCGTCGTCGCGCCGGCCCTGGTCCTCGCGCAGCGCGGCGAGATCGAGCAGCGCCAACTCGGATTGCGGATTGAGCCCGAGCGCCTTGTCGTAGTAGCTCTCGGCCGCGGAATAGTTGCCCGCCGCCAGCATCGTGCGCCCGGCGTAGTAGTAGCCCAGGAACGATTGCGGATCGAGCGCGATTAGCTGCTCGAAAACCTTGCGCGCCTGCTCGTAATCGCTCTGCTTGGCGTACAGCGTGCCCAGGAACAGGTATGCCTCCTGGTTCTTGGGCGAGAGCCTGATCACTTCCTTGTAATCGTGCTCGGCGCTCGCGTCGTCGCCGAGCGCGGAGTCGATGCCGGCCGCAAGCAGCAGTGCGCGCGATGAGCCGGGATCGATCTTCACCGCCTGGTCGGCCTGGACACGCGCGTCCGCCAGGCGGCCGTCACGCACATAGAGGGTCGCCAATGTGATCCGCAGCGTGGCGTTGCCCGGATCGTATTGCACCGCCTCCTCGAGCGCCTTCAGTGCCTCCGCGCGGTCGCCCTCTTCGGTCGCGACCTCGGCTTGCAAGAAAGCGCCCATCGCCCGGGCCTGGGGCGGAATGTCGGTCATCGGCTTGCCGCCGAACGGCGATTGCTGCTGGTCGGCCTCGCCCGCCGGGCTGGCCGACGCGGCGCCGGGCGGCTGAAATCTGGGACCCCGCACCTGCCCGCATCCGACGCCGAGCAGCAGCGCGGCCGCGGACAGCGCGACCGTCAGCGCGGGCAACGATAATTTCGGCGTGCTCGAGCGACCGCCCGGAACAAATTGATTTGCCATTAACACAGAGGGTTGACCGTTAGCGCCGGCCCGTTTGGTCAGGCAGGGCCCATCTACTATACGCGGCATCGACACCAGTTATAAGTGTTGCCCGTGAGACCACCTCCGCGCAATGCCCGCCTTGTGCCGACGCCAACGCTGGGCTAGAGCCTAGCCCTGATGAAACGGGGGAGCCCGGATTCCGTCGACTATGCGCGAGTCGAAACGGCCGCTACCGCGGCGCCGCCGCGCGCCGCGCGCGCCGCGATCGCGATGCGGGGCGGCAAGCTCGGCCTGCTCTCGCTCACCTGCGTCATCTATCTCGTCGTAAGCGGCGGCGCCTACGGAACCGAGGACGCGGTGCGAATAGCCGGCCCGCGCCTCACGCTCCTGCTGTGCGTGCTGGTGCCGCTGACGCTCAGCGTGCCGACGGCGCTGATGGCGGCCGAGCTCAACGCGCTGATGCCGGTGGAGGGCGGCTTCTATTTCTGGGTCAAGGAGGCGCTCGGGCCGTTCTGGGGTTTCGCCGAGGCCTATCTGACCCTGCTTTACACCGCGGTGGACATGGCGATTTACCCGGTCCTGTTCAGCGCCTACCTCGCCTTCCTGTATCCGCTCGGCACCGGCG
>Ga0307373_10015659_pt1 | contig 10282 bp, 9 predicted proteins | sample OX2MG_FD_202534 | JGI IMG/M metagenome (GOLD analysis project Ga0307373, IMG submission 202534) | Soil microbial communities from Risofladan, Vaasa, Finland - OX-2 | ecosystem: Environmental > Terrestrial > Soil > Coastal area > Acid sulfate soil | place: Finland: Risofladan, Vaasa | collected...
GCGCCGCGCTGCTACCTCGCCGTGGATGAGTGCGCCCGCGCGATACCGCCCCTTTCGAGCGGTACGGCGCCTCCGGCGGACGCGGCAGGCGCGACCGGGAGCGGTGGCGCGGCCGCCGTCCCGAGCCTCTACCGCTGCATTATTCCGGGGGTGAAGGAATGAGCCCGCAGGGGCGAGGCGATCGAGCGGCCGACGGGTTGTCCGACCGCGCGGAGAGCGAGGCGCTCATCCGCGTGCGCGACCTCACCAAGGTATTCAACCTCGAGGCGGGGCTCTTTGCCTCGGCGGGGCGCCACGTCTGGGCAGTGAACGGGGTAAGCCTCGACATCCGCCGCGGCGAGACCTACGGGCTGGTCGGCGAGTCGGGCTCGGGCAAGACCACGCTCGCCCGCACGATCGTGCAGCTCGTCGCCCACTCCGCCGGAGGCATCACCTACCTCCCTGCGCGCGAGCGGCTCGCGGAGGGATTCCCGGAGGTCTGGGAGATAAGCCGGGCCGATCCCCTGCTCCTTCGCTACTTTCGATCCGACGTGAAGTACGTCTTTCAGGATCCGGCTGCATCGCTCGATCCGCGCATGACCATCCAGCGGATCCTCACGTCCGGCGTCCGCTACAGCCCCCGCCCGATGGGCCGCGAGCAGCTCGGGCGCCGGGTGGTGGAGGTCATGGAGGCGGTGGGATTGCGCGAGAGCGACCTCATCCGGCGCCCCTCGGAGTTCTCGGGAGGACAACGCCAGCGCATCTCCCTTGCCCGCGCTCTCGTCTACGAGCCGGTCGCCCTGATCTGCGACGAGGTGGTGAGCGCGCTCGACGTCTCGATCCAGGGGCAGATTCTCAACCTCCTGGTCGACCTGAAGAGGCGCTTCAACCTGACTATCCTCTTCATCGCGCACGACCTGACCGTCGTCTCCTACATGGCCGATCGCATCGGCGTCCTCTACGGGGGGAGCCTGATGGAGGAGGCACCCTCGGCCAACCTCGTCGGGCGGCCGCGCCACCCCTACTCCCAGCTCCTCTACAATTCGGTTCCCCGCTGGGACCGGCCCCTTCCCGCGCGCAACGGCGGCCTCGGCACTCCCTTCAGCGCTACCTCGATCCCGGTCGGATGCCCCTTCGCGGGACGGTGTCCCCTCGTCCAGGAGATCTGCCGCAAGGAGAAGCCGCCCCTACGGGAGATTGGGCCCGGCCACCTCGTCGCCTGCCACTTCGTGAGCTGACTCGCCGCCGGCCCCGTGCCGGCGGCACGCGGGCCGGGCCGCGTCGGCGGCTACTGCATCGCGACGAGATCAGGGTAGGTCCGCTCGAAAGCCCGGATCTTCGGAAGGTCCCACATCACGATGTAGGGATAGTCGGGGTTCTTGTCGAGAAAGTGCTGGTGGTGGGCTTCGGCCGGGAAGAAAGCCTTCAAGGGAACCACCTCGGTCACGATGGGGCGCGAGAAGTACTTCGCCTTCTCGATAGCCGCGATGTAGCGCTCCGCCACCTCTTTCTGATACTCGTTCTGATAGAAGATGACCGAGCGATACTGGGTTCCGTAGTCGGGACCCTGAAAGTTGAGCTCCGTCGGGTTCGCTGCGATCGAGAAGTAGATCTTGAGAAGGGTCCCGAAGCTGACGACCGAGGGATCGTAGGTGATCTCGATCGACTCGGCGTGGCCGGTCGTGCCCGTGCTCACGATCTCGTAGTGGGCGGTCGCGGCGCTGCCTCCCGAGTAGCCGGATACCACGTTCACGACTCCCTTCACCCGCTCGAAGAGCCCCTCCATGCCCCAGAAGCAGCCGCCCGCAAGCACGACTGTCTGCGGAGCGGTGGAAAACGCCGCCGGAGCCTTGACGGCCGGGGGGTCGGGAAAGGGGCCGGACGCGCTGGCGCATCCCACAACGAGAGCCGCGAGCCCCACCGCGAGGAGAGTCCCGCGAGCCAGGTTCAAGGTCGCCTTCATCGCGCGCTCCTCGCCGTTCCGGCCGCTCCCGGCACCTTTGCCGCGCCTGCCCCGACGGCTGCCCCCGACGCGGCGGCTCCGCCTGGTCGCGGGGAAGCGGCCTGGCCGAGAGTGCCCTGCGTCGGCTGCGATGCGCCTCCGGGGCGACCGTCCGCGTCGATGAAGTTGAGCCGGTAGACGGCGTGGGAGCCGCTTATGCCCTTGAGCTCGACGAGCCTTTTCGTGAGGTTCGCGACTTTGCCGCGCAGCCCCTCGATTGCATCCCGATCGGTCCGAACGGCGTCCGAGATGATGACCTCCCCGCCCTCCGCGGTGTTCTGGATCCGCGCAGCCATGTTCACGGCCTGACCGAAGTAGTCGAGGCGGTTGTTGAGATTGACCATGATGGTGCTTCCCGCGTGGAGCCCTACCTTGACAAGGATCTCGTTGCGCAGGTTCGCGCGGCGATTGTACTCCCCGAAGGCGTCCTGGATGGCGACCGCTGCTGCCACCCCGTCGGCGGGCCTCTTGAAGGAAGCCATCACCGAGTCGCCTATCGTTTTCACGATCACCCCGTCGTGCTCCTCGACGGTGCGAAAGAGGATGTCGAAGTGATCCCTGACCATGCCGTAGGCGGCCGAGTCGCCGAGGCGGTCGTAGAGCGCGGTCGATCCCTTGATATCGGTGAACATGATGCAGACCTGCCCGATGCGCAGGCTCTCCCGCAGCGACAGAGTCTCGGTCTCGAAGATCTGCCGAAAGAGGGGGACGTGCAGGCAGTCCAGCCCCGAGACATAGACCTCCGGAAAGCGGATCTTCTTTTCCTTGTGAAGCGCTACCGTGATTCTCGTTTGCTCGTCGAGGAATTTCCTGCTCACCACATACAGTCTTGCCGAGGGAGTGAAGGTCACCTCGACGTTTCGGTCGAGCTGATTGCGGAAATCGACATTGCAGAGCGGGCAATGATCGCCTGAGGTCGCCTCCTGGAGGTGACGGTGGGTTCCCGCCACGGCGTTGCACTCGGTGCAATGGAAGTCCCAGTTGAGGTCGAGCACTCCCTCATGGACCAGCCGGATGCAGGTCTCGAGGAGCGGCGAGCGCTCGACCTTGAGCTCGTCTGATACCTTGAATGCGTTTATTCGAATGAGGTCAGCCTCTTTCGCGCGCTCGATCCAGGAGAGCAGTTTCTCACCAGGGTAGAGCTCCCGGTCCCCTCCCGTCACGATTCGCTCGACTGCCCGAGCGAGGCTCTTCGTGCTCATCTCTGCCTCCCTGTCATGTATCTACCTGGCCTAAAATATAGGCGTAGACTATCACGAAAGTGTCACGAAAGGTTCAAATCTCGGGGAGCCGATTTTGGGGTGCCGTGACACTTTTGTGACGATTGAGGAGTAGAATTTGCGCATCATGAAGATCCAAAGAAAATCGTTGGCAGTTCAACTGATAGGTGTCCTGGCAATCGCAGCGCTCGTCGTTCTCGCGGTTGTCTTCTCACGTATCGGAAACGTCTCGGCAGAGACCGTTCGAACCGCATCGGGAGTGGCCGCAGCGCCCGACCGGCCAGGCGCCCTCGGCGCGCCAGACTCGCCGCAGAGGGTCGGGCCTCACTTCAAGTTTCCGATCGCCCTCACCGATGCACAGTGGCGCACGCGGCTCTCGCACGAGCAATACTACATCCTCCGCGAGCAGGGTACGGAGGCCCCCTTCACGGGCAAGTATTGGAACAATCATGCCGACGGGACCTACTACTCCGCCGCGACCGGTCAGCCCCTTTTCAGCTCGAAGGACAAGTTCGACTCGGGTACCGGATGGCCGAGCTTCACCCGACCAATCAGCACCGACGCGGTCAAGCTCCGGGTGGACGACAGCCTCGGCATGGAGCGCACCGAGGTGGTGGATTCCTTGAGCGGCTCTCATCTCGGCCATCTCTTCGACGACGGCCCGCCGCCGACCGGAAAGCGGTACTGCATCGACTCGGCGGCGCTCGTCTTCGTGCCGGCCGGCGGCACACCCCCCAAGGAGCTCGATCCCGCAGGGGCGCGGTAGCGTCTCTCGGGACAGACCGCTTCTCGGGCTTGGAAGCCACACAACGAGGGCCTCTGCATTGAAATCGACGCAGAGGCCCTCTTCAGTCAACTTTTTGGGATGCACTTGAATCATGCGATCATTCTTCACCGCACGTCCCAGTGGCTATCCCATCAATCCACTATAGTCCCGAGAGGGTCGAAGTCAATGACGAAAAAAAGGAAATAGGTCCGGCGGCGACCGCTCGGCCAAGAACTGGCCAGAATTGACTACCACGAATGGCAAACACCGCAACTTGCCCTGAAAATAGGGCGAAGTTCGGCCTCTAAGTTTGTTATCAAGCGAAGTCTATATATTTTTTGCGGTATTTCCGAGTATTCTTCTGCAACATGATCGGATTTGCCTAATTTCTGACACGATTTCGCGCTCGCTCAGAATATCATCTTCCGACTTGGCCGCTTTTCTATGACTTTTCCCTCAAATCCGGACGCGGTAGCTTGACCAATCCGAAAGAACTCACTACGTTGAAGAGAACTTTGAGTGCTTTGTTTCGACTCGAGGAGGAAACATGAGCAAAACGCTACGGACCGGCGCCGAGGTCCTTGTCGACACCATCCATCAGCAGGGCGTGGAGTACATCTTCGGTTACCCCGGCGGCGCGGCGATCCCCATCTTCGATGCCCTGGTCGACTCTCCCATCAAGCTCATCCTTACCCGCCACGAGCAGGGAGCGACCCACATGGCCGACGGCTTCGCGCGCGCGAGCGGGAAGGCGGGGGTGGTTCTCGTCACCTCCGGACCCGGCGCGACGAACACCATCACGGGGATTCTCACCGCGCACATGGACTCCTCGCCCATGGTGGTCATCACGGGCCAGCAGACGACCGGGAACCTCGGCCTGGATACCTTCCAGGAGGCCGACGTGTCCGGGATCTCCTATCCGGTGGTAAAGCACTCCTACCTGGTCAAGGACGCGCGCGACATCCCCCGGATAGCCCGCGAGGCCTTCTACCTGGCGCAGTCCGGCAGGCCCGGGCCCGTGCTCATCGACATGCCGAAGGACGTTTCCAGTGCCATGATCGAGCCGAGCACAGGCGACGAGTTTCACCTGCCCGGCTACAAGATTCCCCAAGAGGGCGATTCCGATCTCATCGAGCGGGCGGCCGAGATGCTCTCCCGGGCCCGTCGTCCGCTCTTCCTCGTCGGGCACGGGGCAGTCATTTCCGGGGCCGAAAAGGCGGTTACCTTCCTCGCGGAGAAGCTGCAGATCCCGGTGACCAATACCCTGCTCGGCAAGGGCTGCTTCCCCGAGAGCCACTCATTGAGCCTCGGCATGCTCGGGATGCACGGAACCGCCTACGCGAACAAGGCGGTTCTCGACTGCGATCTCATTATGTCGATCGGTTCGCGTTGGGACGACCGGATCACCGGGAAGATCGAGGAGTTCTGTCCCGCGGCGCTGAAGATCCACGTCGACATCGATCCCTCCGAGATCAACAAAACCATCGTGGTCGATGTGCCGATCGTGGGCGACGCCCGGCTCGTCATCGAGGCGATCGCCGCAATCGCAAAGCGCGGCGACACCTCGGACTGGATCGCCCAGATCGACCGATGGAAGCGCCAATTCCCCCTCAAGTACAAGAAGGAGGGCAAGGTCAAGGCCCAGCACGCGATCGACGAGATCTATCGCCTCACCGAGGGAAAGGCCATCGTAACGGCGGACGTCGGGCAGCACCAGATGTGGGCGGCGCAGTTCTACAAGACCGACAGCCGCTTCCACTGGATAACCTCGGGCGGAGCCGGTACCATGGGTTTCGGCTTTCCGGCTGCCCTCGGCGCCCAGCTCGCCCGGCCCGACAAGACGGTCATCGCCATCGTCGGGGACGGGGGCTTCCAGATGACCCAGTCGGAGCTCGCCACTGCGGTCGTCAACAAGATCCCGGTGAAGGTGATGATCATCAACAACAACTACCTCGGCATGGTGCGGCAGTGGCAGTCCCTCTTCTACGAGAACCGCCTCTCGGGCGTCGATCTCGAGGGTAACCCCAACTTCGTGAAGCTCGCCGAGGCCTATGGCTGCAAGGCCTTCCGAATCCGCAGGAGCGCCGACGTCCGGCGCATCCTCCAGGCGGCCCTGGACTACTCGGACGGCCCCTGCGTCATCGATGTGGAGGTCGAGAAGGAGGACAACGTCTACCCGATGATTCCCGCCGGAGCGCCCTACCACCAGATGATTCTGGAGGCGCCCAAGAAAAAGCTGGCGAAGCCGGTCGGAAGCACCTGAGGGAGAAAAGGAGGAGAGCGATGGCAAACAACGAATCGACAAACGGTCAGGCCACCGGATTGAAGCGCCACACGATATCGCTGTACGTGAGCAACAAACCCGGCGTCCTCATCCGCATCTCGCTCGTTTTCGCGCGTCGAGGGTTCAACATCGACAGCCTGGTGGTCTCGGCGGCCCATGACCCCGCCTTCTCGCGGATGGTGATCGTGGCGACCGGCGAAGAGAAGACCTTCGACCAGATCTTGAAGCAGCTCGCTAAGCTCGTCGACGTGATCGACGCGCGCGACGCGACAAAGGAGGAGGTCGTGCAGCGCGAGCTCGCTCTCGTCAAAATCCGGGCCACCTCGGAGACGCGCGCCGAGGTGCTTCAGGTGGCCAACGCCTTCAAGAGCGACGTCGTGGATATCGGCAAGAACACTATCACCATCATGACGACCGGAAAGTCGGCCAAGATGGATTCGATAAACAGCGTATTCGACAAGTACGGGGTCATCGAGGTGGTCCGCTCAGGCAAGCTCCTGATCGGACGCGGTGACACGGTCATTTGAAAAGAGCCTAAGAGAAATAGGAGCTCAAGATGGGAAAGAACTTACTGAACAAGGTTTGGGATCTTCACAAGGTACGCACACTCGCCTCGGGGCAGGACCAGCTTTTCATCGGCCTGCACCTCGTTCACGAGGTAACCTCGCCCCAGGCGTTCCAGATGCTTGCCGATCGCAAGCTTCCGGTGCTCCACTCGGAGCGCACCTTCGCGACCGTCGACCACATCGTGCCCACCTCAAGCCAGCATCGCCCCTTCGTCGACACGATGGCCGAGGAGATGATGCGCGCCCTCGAGGAGAACACGAAGAAGCACGGCATCAAGTTCTTCGACCTTGCGTCGAACAGCCAGGGGATCGTCCACGTCATCGGCCCCGAGCTCGGGATTACCCAGCCGGGAATGACCATTGCCTGCGGCGACTCCCACACCTCGACCCACGGGGCCTTCGGCGCCATCGCCTTCGGGATCGGCACCTCGCAGATCCGCGACGTCCTCGCGAGCCAGTGCATGGCGATAAGCCGGCCGAAGGTCCGCAAGATCAACGTCTTCGGCAAGCGCAAACCGGGCATCTATGCGAAGGACATCATCCTCAAGATCATCGCCTCGCTCGGGGTGAACGGCGGGATCGGCTACGCCTACGAATACGCGGGCGAGGCGATATCGGCCCTCTCGATGGAGGAGCGGATGACCATCTGCAACATGAGCATAGAGGGAGGGGCGCGCGTCGGCTACGTCAATCCGGACGAGACGACCTTCGAGTACCTCAAGGGGCGCGACTTCGCGCCGAAGGGCGAGGAGTTCGACCGGGCGGTGGCCTTCTGGCGATCGACAGCCTCCGATCCCGACGCAGACTTCGACGACGTCTACGACCTCGACGTGAGCAGCCTCGAGCCGATGGTCACCTGGGGCATCAATCCCGGCCAGGCGATCGGAGTCTCCGACCACTTCCCGAGGCTCTCCGACCTTCCGCTCGAGTACCGCGAGGTTGCCCAGCGCGCCTACCAGCACATGGGCTTCTCCGAGGGCCAGAGGATAAAGGGGCAAAAGATCGACGTCGCCTTCATCGGCTCGTGCACCAACTCGCGGATTTCCGACCTCCGTGAGGCGGCCAAGATCGTCAAGGGCAAGAAGGTCGCAGGGAGCGTGCGCGCCCTCGTCGTACCGGGCTCGATGCGCATCGCCAATCAGGCGAAGGCGGAGGGGCTCGACGAGATCTTCCGCGAGGCCGGATTCGACTGGCGTGGAGCGGGCTGCTCCATGTGCCTTGCGATGAATCCCGACAAGCTGAACGGGCGCGAGATCTGCGCCAGCTCGTCAAACCGCAACTTCATCGGACGGCAGGGCTCGCCCACCGGGCGCACCCTTCTCATGAGCCCCGCGATGGTCGCCTCCGCGGCGATCGCCGGCGAGGTAGTCGACGTCCGGGCGCGGCTGTAGGGCCGGTGCATCAAGAGGAGAAACCATGAACGCAAGCAGCATTTCGAAGGCAAGCGGCCGGGGAATCCCCGTGCGCGGAAATGACATCGACACCGATCGGATCATTCCGGCCCGCTACATGAAGGCGATTACCTTCGCCGGGCTCGGCAAGTACGCATTCATCGACGAGCGCCTCGACGAGAAGGGAAACAAGAAGGGACACCCCTTCGACGACCCCCGCTTCGCCGGAGCGAGCATACTTATCGGGAACAAGAACTTCGGCTGCGGCTCATCCCGGGAGCACGCCCCCCAAGCCCTCCGCGACTGGGGCATCACCGCGGTGGTCGCCGAATCCTTCGCCGAGATCTTCGCCGGCAACTGCACCGCGATGGGCGTTCCGGTCGTCACGGTGAGCGAGGCCGATGCCCTGGCGCTGGCTGACCTCGTCGAGGCAGCTCCCGCGACCGAGATCGCAATCGACCTGAAGGCCGAGCGCATCACCGCCGGGGCGAAGAGCTTCCCCTGCGCGGCACCGCACGCCTATCGCAACGCGCTCCTTGACGGCAGCTGGGACTCGACCGGCACGCTGCTCGAGGGGGCCGAGGCGATCAAGAAGACTGTGAGCCGGATCCCCTATCTGAATCACTTTCAGAACGCTTAGCCTCGTCTCGCCGATCGGAGCCGTCCGGGTCCTCGGGTTCGGCGGTCCCAGGCTGCGGCCCGCTTCCGGGCCCGGCCTGGCCGCCGGGGCCGAAGGGTCCGGCGCCGGTTCCCGGCGGGAAGCTCCCCCCGAACAGCCCCTTGAAGAGATCCTCCGCCTGCTTTCCGACCTCGCGCCCGGCGCTTTCCATGCGCTTGCCGAAGTCCCGCAGGGCCGATGCAAGCGGATCCTGGGAGCGCTCCATCTCCTCTCGGTAGCTTCCCGCCGCCCGCTCGAAGGTCGAGCGAAGATCCTCGGCGTCGCTCCTGCGAGGATAGTCGCCCGAGAGTATCTTTGCGTAGGCGCCTGAATCGTGCCAGCTCTTCAGCTCGGCGAGACGAAGAACCGCAAAGGGGTGCGACTCCTCCATGAGATTGAGCAGCTTGTGCACGCTGTCGATAACGTCGCCGCCCTTCTCGTACTCGGCGGCCTGGTTGAGAAACTCGTCGAGGCTCATCTCCTGGGGGTAGGATCCGCCGGCCACCTTCATAAGCACCGTGAATGAGACCTGCGGGTCCTGCGTGGCGAGAAGGCCCGCCCGGTCGGCGCTCATTTCGCTGCGCCGGTCCCACTCCTTGAGCGCCGCGATCACTCCCGCGAGGACGAGCTTGCCCACGGGCACGATCTCGGTGGAAACCCTGAGCAGGATATAGAGAAGCGTCTTGTAGAGGACGTGGCCGCTCAGGATGTGTCCGAGCTCGTGCGCGATCACGGCGAGCAGCTCCTCGTCCTCGAGCTGGCCGATGAGCGCGCTGTTCAGACCGATGAAGGGACGATTCACACCGATCGCACCGGCGTTCAGGAAGGGGCTCTGCGAAACAAAGAGCTCCGGCGGCTCGCGCAGGTCGAGAAGCATGCAGGCCTCCTCCCGGAGGCGGTGGAGGCGGGGAAACTGCCGCTCGGTTACCCGCACGGCGGAGCCCAGGGCAATGAGGCGCAGGGACTTGTCGGTGGTCACCGTGAGGATGCGCTTCAGGAGCTCATCGAGCCCGGGAATGCGCTTCAGCGCCGCGAGCGCCGCGGTATCCGCCGGATGCTCCCAGGCTCGAGGGCTTATGTCGGGAAAGCTCTTCTTTACCTGTTTCACCAGTCCAGGATAGAGGGGCCGTCCTCCCTTGTCCAGGCATCGGGAAAAGGTGCTATAGTCCTACCGGAAACAATGAAGTCTTGCGCCTCGCGGCCTCTCGTCTGCGCCCTTCTCACCGCAGCCCTGCTGCTACCGGGTCCGCTCTTTTCGCTTCCCGCCAGCCAGCCTCCAGTCGCGCCGCTGGGGGCGGTGGACTTTCGCGAGCTGCTCCACTTCGCGCTCCTGAACGCCTCCGTTCGCTACGAAACCCGCGAGGCGATTGAGACCCAGTGGAGTCGAACCTACGACAAGCTCTCGGTGGTCTGGAT
>Ga0307373_10015661_pt1 | contig 10282 bp, 9 predicted proteins | sample OX2MG_FD_202534 | JGI IMG/M metagenome (GOLD analysis project Ga0307373, IMG submission 202534) | Soil microbial communities from Risofladan, Vaasa, Finland - OX-2 | ecosystem: Environmental > Terrestrial > Soil > Coastal area > Acid sulfate soil | place: Finland: Risofladan, Vaasa | collected...
TGAAGTGTGAGTGGGCTGAGGGCAACCTAAGCGCTTTTCTCGATAACACCCTCGACCCACCGTTACGCGCCGAGGTCAGCGAACATCTTGCCTCCTGCGAGCGGTGCAGCGCCATCCTGGCCGATTATCGCCGCTACGACGCTTTACTCGCCGACACGGTCCGCGTCACTCCACCGGAGAGCCTGCGCGACCGCATCTTCTCCTCCCCGGAATTTTCCGCCATCCTGCAATCGTCCGCGCGTCAGGTCGGCCGGCAAGCCACCCGGACATCACAGCCTACGCAGCCATCCAAGCCGATGTTGGGGCCACGCTGGCGTCCGCCCACGACCCTGTTCCCCCTGACGCCATCCGCCACCGAAGACGCGCCAGCCGAAGCGCCCACCACAGGCGCCAATACGCCTGCCGCTTCCGCCACCGATGCGCCGCCGACGGACGTTCCCACGCGCGTCCCCGGCGCCACGCCCATGCCAATCCGCCCGACCCGCCGCTTCCCGCTGGCGAAGGTCCTGCTGCCCGTCGCCGCCGCGCTGATCCTGGCGCTGGGCGTCTCGGCGTTCTTCAGCCAGGGCTTCGGCGTATTTGGCGCTACGCGGTCGCCCGGCCAGTCTACCGACGTACGGGGCGCGCCGAACTTCTCGACTGCGCCGCTGGCCGCCGGAGCGCGCCTCGTCTTCGCCCACGATGGCGCACTGTGGAGCGCTGCCGAGGCTGGCCCCACCGGCGCGCCCGGCGCCGCCGAGCGCCTCACGCCGCCCAGTGTGAATGTCATCGTATGGAGCGTCTCGCCCATCACCAATGGCCACGGCGGCGCATGGATTGCCTATGTGGACGCCAACACGGGCGCGCTCCATCTCGTGCGCAGCGACCGACAGGGCGACCAGATCGTTGACGCCGTGACGACGCCGCCCGCGAAGGGACATACGCTGAACGCCGCCTTCTGGGCTAAAGGCGTCGGGGCTGCCCTACGCGCCCAATTGAGTTGGTCGCCTACTGGCCAGCGTCTCGCCTACGTAGTCGCGGCGCACGATGGCACGAGCGTCTCGCTGACCGTCGCCACGCTCACGACGCCCGCCGACCTATCGCGTCCCCTGGACGTGAGTCGCCAGAGCGGCTTGGCTGGCGTTAGCGGGTTCCTCGCCAATCTCACCTGGAGCGCCAATGGCGATTGGCTAGGCTTCGTGCAAGAGCCGACCCAGATCACTAGTGGATTCAATGAGCGTGTGTGGCTCTACGATGTGCGCGCCAACCACCTCACACCGCTCAATGCGCAGGCGGACTCGCAGAACCAGTTTACGCTGATCACGCAGTTTGCGGTTGCGCCGAATGGGGGAGCCGCGACGTGGGCAATCGGCGATGGCGTAACCACCACAGGTATCTTCGCACAGAGCGTCACCGCGCCCGCGTCCACACGCCTGACGCCGGACGGCGCGGGGATCGGCGCGACAGCCGTCAGCGTGAACGGCGAGTGGCTGGTCTGGGATGGCGGGGCGCTGGCTACGGTCTCGGCGTTCGCGCCAGTGGGTAGCCCGAACGCCAGCCTGCAAACGGTGGCGACGCTTGGCGCGCCTGCCCGGCCAATCATCTGGTCGCCGACGGGCGCCGTCGCCGCCATTGGCGCCCAGGGTGCGCTCTCGCTGTGGTCGCCGACAACCGGGCTGACGCACATCGCAACGTCCGCTACATTGCCGTCTGCGATGGCGTGGTCTGCGGATGGCCAGCAGCTTGCCTTCCAACTGGACGGCGCGCTGATGAACGCGCACATCAGCGGAGGCCGTGTGACGACGCTGGCCACACTGGGCCACAGCGCCACGGTCACCACACTGCTCTGGTCGCCAGATGGGCAAACACTGGCTGCGTCGTCACTGCGTGGCGTCACGCTGACGACGAGTGATGGCGCACACACGACACAGGTGGCGACCTATCTGGTGGACTTGGACGGGGTGGAGTTTGCCGCGCTGGCGTGGTCTATTGCAGGCTAATCGCCCCGAACCCACTGGCCCAGCCACCTAAGACGCCCGCGCCCCTCAGACTAGAGGGATGCGCGGGCGTCTTTGTGCGCTCGCAACGGAACGGCGCTAGCCCTCGCTGGCGAGCTGGCCGACCAGCACGATGGGGCCGGTGGGGCCAGGGCTGCCACCGGCAGGTTCCGGCGTGACGGCGACCGTGTCGAAGTTGCTGAGCGGCGCGGCGGCGCGCACCACGCTCAGGCTGTGTCCGGCGCGGTCGATAGTGAAGAGCGTGTTGGGTTGCGGCTTGCCCCCGGCGAGGAACCACACCTGATATTCGCGATTGGCGCCCGGCTGGCGCAGGCCGCTGGTGAGCAGCACGGCGCGGCGGCGGGCGCGGCTGCCGATCAGGCGTCCGCTGGCGTGTGGGGCGTCGTCCGTGCCGCCGACCGGCCAGATCACAACGTCCGGGTCGGTCAGCAATTCACGCAGCAGGGCGTCGGCCTGACCGCTCTGGGGCGTCGGCGCGCCCTCGACGCCCGCCGCGCCCAGCAGGCTACGCAGCAAGCGCGCCAGCGGATTGGCCGCGCCCGCGTCCGGCGTCGGTTGGGCGGCGGGCGGAGTTGGTGATCCCTGGAAGTCCAGGCGTGGATTGGATGGGGCGTCCAGCCGCTGCGCGTCGGCCTCGGCGGCGGCGCGCACGCGGGCGAGCGTGCGTTCGCGTAGCGAGGGCGGCGGCGTATCCGTTGGCGCGGCCAGGTACAGCAAGAGTTGGTTAGCGGTGGCGTAGGCGCGTCGCGCGTAGGCGCGGCACTCCTCGCACCCCTCCAGGTGGCTCTCGACCATATCCACCTCATCGGGTTCCAGCGCCCCCAGCGCATAGGCGTCGATGAGGTTCGTGACGTGTTCTATTGCCATTGAGATTCTCTAATTCACATCATCTAAACCGGCGGCCAACAGCAAGGCGCGCAGGCGTTGCATCCCCACACGGATGCGACTCTTTACCGTGCCCAGCGGATCGCCGAGCGCAGTGGCGATCTCGGCTTGTGACAGCCCCCCGAAGAACGCCAGCTCGATGGCCTGACGCTGCGGAGTGGGCAATTGTTCTAACGCCTGGTGGATGACCTGGGCGCGCTCGCGTAGCCAGACAGCGACCTCGGGGTCATTGTCCTGTTGGGTGTCAACCAATCTGGCCCCTTCGAGTTCCCAGTCGGCGTCGGGCGCGATCACCGGGCGGCTCTGGCGGCGGCGCACCTCGTTGAGCGCCAGATTATGCGCGATGCGCAGCAGCCAGGTGCTGACGCGCCCGCGCCCCGGCTCGAAGCTGGCCGCGCTGCGCCAGAGCCGCACAAAGACCTCCTGCGTTACCTCCTCGGCGGCTGGCGGATCGTGAACGACCCGCAGGCAGAGCGAGTAGATAGCGCGTTGATAGCGGTCATAGAGTTGGCCGAGGGCGCTCTCGTCTTCATTGGCTACACGGGCCACCAACTCTGCGTCGTCGAAGTCTTCTCCCGTCAGAACGGCGCCCCCTCGTCTAATGCAACATACACGCAATGTATCCATTTCGATCTACTTGGACGTATGTTTGCCCGCAGTGTCGGCCAGCCCCTCTGTTGACCGTCATCAACGATCTGATGGAGCCGCAAGCCAGTATACCATGCGTGTAGTTGAGGCGCCGGAAACGCTGCGTGATGCGTCGCCTGCCGGTGTGACGCGCATAGGCGCCAGCCACTCGACACACGGGTTCGTCGCAGAACGCTCCGACGGATTATACAGCGTTTCGTCGCCTCATACTACTACGATGGCCTCGCTTGCTGGGCGCCATCAGGGCCGACTGGTACAATCAGAGAGGACCTGGCTGGGAAGCGGACTTGCAGTTCATAGTAGCGGAAAAGGCGCCAAAAAAATGACCGATACTCCTCATCACGACAGCGATTCGTCGGCTGCCTCTCCCACGTCGGATGTCGCGGCGCGCATGGAGGTCCTGCGCGGCGACATCACCCGGCTCGATGTGGACGCCATCGTGAACGCGGCGAACTCGTCGCTGATGGGCGGTGGCGGCGTGGACGGCGCAATCCACCGGGCGGCGGGGCGCGAACTGGTGGCGGAGTGCAGGACGCTGGGGCGCTGCCCGACCGGCGAGGCGCGCATCACCCACGGCTACCGGCTGCCCGCGCGCTGGGTGATCCACACCGTCGGCCCCGTCTGGGGAGGTGGCGCCTATAACGAAGATGCGCTGCTGGCAGGCTGCTATCGCAACAGCCTGACGCTGGCGGCGCAACATGGCTTGCGCAGCGTTGCCTTCCCCGCCATCAGCACGGGAATCTACGGTTTTCCCATGTCGCGCGCGATCCCCATCGCGCTTGGAGAGACGCGCCGCTTCCTGGCCAGCGATGCGACCATCGAGCGCGTCGTCTTCGTCTGCTTCAGCGACGACGACTACGAGGACTACCGCCGTGCGATGATGGGCGCGTGAACCAGTCGGTTAGCTGAAACGGAACGTCGACAGCGTCGGCTCGAAGTAGGTCGTGTCGGCTTTAGTGAAGGCGGTATCGTCGCTGGTGAGGACGATTACGTAGCCACGCCCCAGGTGATGGGTCGCCAGGATCGCCATATGTAAATGCGCCGTGGTCGGCGTGGCGGTGGCCGTCGCGGTAGCCGTTGGCGTAATCTTCAGTGTGACGGTGTATTCCTGGCGTTGCCAGACCTCGCCGCCGACCGACTGCGTGCGGGTGGCGCTGGCGATCTGGCTGAATGTCGCGCCTTGCTGGGTCGCCGCCGTGATTTCGCCTTGGATGATCTGCGCCGGGGTGTAGGACGCGAAGGCGCCGGCGGTCTCTACCGTGATGCGGGTATCGGCGCTGGGCTGCGAATAGGTATCGAGGTTGTCATACTGGCCACTAGTCGTGGTGGAGTTCGAGCCAAGTAGCCAGGCGGATGGGTAGTCAATCACATAATGTAGGGGCGCGCTGACGTTGATTTTGTCGTTGGCCAGAGGCGTCGGCGTCGGCCCTGGCGTATACGTAGCGAACGGCGGCACGGTTGGCGCGCTCACGCTGGGACTGCTGCCAAGCAGATGGTGCACTTTGCTCTTGATGCTGGCGGGCGCAAAATGATAGCCCAGCCCACCGACCGCCGCCAGCCCCAGAATGATGATCAGGACGAGCGCGATCTGGCGCTGCCGGTTGGGCGCTTTCTTCGTCGGCGCGCCTGCTGCGCCGCCAGGGGCAAGGCCGCGCGGATTGGGCGCGACGGCCAGCGGGCCGCCGGGGGGCGCCCAGGCGTCGCCAGGCATGGGGCGACCGCCGTTCGCGGCGCCCGGCCCGAACCCTGGCCCCATCGCGCCGCGCCCACCGGAAACGTCCGCCGCGCGTGGGTCGCGCGGGTCGCGCCGGGGGCCACCAGGCGCCGACGGCCCACTCATCCGAGGGTCGTCTCCATAATCGGCGCGCGACCGGCTGCGGCCACCGCTCCCACTGCCGCCGCTCATCCGGGGGTCGCGTGGGTCGCGCCCGCCGGGGCCATCGGGGTAGCGTGCGGAGCCGCGCGGGTCACGCGGGTCACGGGGGTCGCCGTAGCGCAGGGCGCGTGGCGCGCGGGGGTCATCGAGCGGATCAGGCAGACGTGGGTCGCGTGGGTCGCCGCGTCCGCCGCGGCTACCCCGGCCATCACGGCTTTCGCGGCCAGGGTTGCTACGGCCAGGGCGGTCGTCATAGCCGTCGTAGCCATCGCGTCGTGCATCGTCGTCGGGCGCCCGCCCGCGCGAGGGCGAGTCGCGGCGGTCACGGGGATCACGCAGATCGCGGTGGTCGCGATCACGCGCATACGCCTGCGCCTCGATGCTGTCATCGGTCAAAGCGATCGCCTCGATGCTGTCATCGGTGAGCGCAGGAATGGCGAGCGAATCGTCGGTATAGCCCGACGGCTCCGGCTCTTTGTAGCGCCCAGCCCGATCCCCACGCCCGGAGCGGTCGTCTGGCAACCCATGCGAGCGCCGGGCAGAGCCATCGCGGGCGGCGTCACGCCCGCCACGCTCGTCATCGTCGGGGGCGCGTCCGCTGCGGGATGGCGAGCCGGAGCGCGAGCCGCGTGACGAGCGGGGGGCGTCCGCTCGCTCATCGTCGAAGTCATCGCGGGCCGGGCGGTCGGAGCGACTGGCCCGCCGGTCACGGTCATCGCGATCATCGCGGGCGCCGCTACGCCCGCCTCGGGCGCCACGAGGGTCGCGGGGCGCCCGAGAGGAGCGGCCATCACGGTCGTCGTCCCGCCGACGAGGCGCATCGGGGCGACGCACGGGCTGAGGCATGGAGTCATCCCACTCGCCAGGGGGCAGCGAGAGTTCCGCGCCGCATCGCGGGCATTCTTCGGCGTCTCGTGGCGCCGACGCGCCACAATTCCAACACTGCATACAGCCTCTCGCCTTCCGCTGCGCCCAAGCATTGCGCGCAAGCGCCGCGTCGTCGCCAGAGCGCGTCCCGACTTCCTGCGCAGGGCCTTCGCGCCCCTCCACCTGATCAACGCCCGACGCGACGCCCGCGCCCGGCGCCCCAACTAAAGATACCAGTGATTGAACCCACGTCGCCCACAAATAATGAGATTTGGCTAGTCGGGCAATTGCCGTACGCTCGTCGCGGCCCCACACGCATGACGATCCCATCGCTGGCAGATCTACCGAACTACTGCGTCCGCCATGCGTAACAGCCAACCATTTTTGTGTAGCCTGTAGGTATAACGCGCCACTGGCCGCATACTATCTTTGTAGCCCTTTGCATAGCCCAGGATTATCAGTCGGGGCGCTACCGCACAGACGACTCGCCCCATCGGCGTGACAAGCGTCGCTATCATCAGACATCATATCATCTCTACGCGCCCTCAGCGCAGTCCACATAGCGAAGCTCGTGAAAGCTCGTGCCGGTAGCGGTCGCTGAGCGCACGCATGGGCGCGCATGGGCGCCCATGCGCGCCCATGCGCGCCTTTCATTTGCCTGACAAGCGCGGCGATCCGTGGGTATTTTGTGTGGCGCGCGTTGTTGGGGTGGGGCGGCTATGCTATAATCGAAGATGGCGTTGCAATCGCCCGCGCGTTGCGTTTCGGCTTACCCACCCACGTTCCACGCAACCAGGCGCCGATCATCGCCGGAGTCAACCAACAGTCACACGTCCTGCGGGATGTGTTAGGAGGCGCGCTGGTTCATGGTTGGGATAGGCTACCTCTTCGCGGGCATCTTCTTTCTCGGCGGCTGCGTCTTCGTGCTGGGGTCGCTGCTGGCAGCCGATACGCTGAACGCCCTGCTGCTCAAGCGGCGCACGACGAAAAACAAGTTGACCACCTACGAGTCGGGCGAGACGCCCATCGGCTCGGCCTGGGTGCAGTACCCGCTGGCGTTTTATATCTTCGCCCTGCTCTTCGTCGCGTTCGACGTGGATATCGTCTTCATCCTCTCGTGGGCCGTCATCTTCCAGCAACTTGGCTGGTTCGGCTTCATCGAGATTTCGTTCTTCATCATCGTGCTCGCGATTGGGCTGGTCTACGCCTGGCGGAAGGGAGTCATCAAGTGGATTTAACCCCACGTCAGCGCGGGCGCAACGCTCCGCAGCCTGTCGCCGCCCTGCAACCCCCCTCGCTGCTGGCCTATGACCGCGACCACATCAATGCCCTGCTGTCGCAGTTGGCGGCGGTGGACGCGGTGGTCGGCCAGCCAACGCCCAAGACCAAACTCAACGGTGGCCTCGTCAGCATCGACATCCCCGCCGAGCGGCTGCTGGACGCCACGCGCGTTCTGCGCGACACGCTGGGCTTCGAGATGCTTAGTTGCGTGACCGGCGTCGATATGATCGACCACATCGAGTCGCTGTATCACCTGCGGTCGCTGCAAAACGTCTGGCTGCTGCAAGTGCGCGTGAAGTTGCCCGCCGAGAACCCCACCGTAGACTCGTTGGTCAGCCTCTATCCCGCCGCCAACTGGCTCGAACGTGAACAGTATGATCTGGTGGGGATCGTCTACAGCGGCCATCCCGACCTGCGCCGCATTCTGCTGGAGGACGAGTTCCAGGGCCACCCGCTGCTCAGGAGCTTCCGCTCGACGCCACTGGTGCGCCGCGACCCGGCCACCACACAGGTCGCCGCCGTCCAGGCCGTCTCCGGTGAGCAGATACGCGGGCAGGAGCGCATCGTCACCAAGCGCTTTGGGCAGGGCAACGAGGAGCGCATTCATCCAGGCATGACGACCTTCGGCAGCTCGGCGATCTACCTGACGACCGGCCAGGGCGTCGAGCCTGCGCCTGCCGCCCTGCCACTGGGGCCGGTCAGCGGACCGGGCATTCCGGGCGCGACGACCGGCGACGAGGGCGCGGCGGTGGCGCGCGAGGCGCAAGTCGAACGGCTGCACGACACACGCGGCGGGAAACGGAACAAGCGACGCTCATAGCGCGCCATACGCTGCATGCCGATGGCCAGAGGCACGAATGTATGTGCGCGGGCCGACACCGTAAGGTTGGGCTGGGCGATTGAGCGAAGGACAGAGGATACGGATATGGCGACAGAAGCGACGTTGCAGCCGGGAACGTTTGTGGACGAGGCGGGCATGCGCAGCGAGGAGATGATCCTCAACATGGGGCCGCAGCACCCCTCCACACATGGCGTCCTCCGGTTGGTGCTGACGCTGGATGGCGAGACGGTGGTCAACTGCACACCGGTCATCGGCTACCTGCATCGCGGCATGGAGAAAATCTTCGAGAACCGCCCCTACATGGGTGGCATCCGCTATATCGACAACGCCGACTACCTCAGCCCGATGCTCAACGAGATCGCGTATGCGCAGGCCATCGAGCAGTTGATGGGCATCGAGCCGCCGCGCCGCGCCCAATATATCCGCCTGATCGTCGGCGAACTGGAGCGCATCGCCAGCCACCTCGTCGCCATCGGCACCTATGGCCTGGACCTTGGCGCGACGACGCCGATCGTCTGGTGCTTCCGCGACCGCGAGATCATCCTGGATAGCTTCGAGTCACTCAGCGGCCACCGCTTCACCCACAACTACATGCGCGTGGGCGGCGTGATGCAGGACTTCCCCAAGGGTTGGCTCCAGAACTGCCAGGAATGGCTCGACATCTTCGAGAAGAAAAGCCTGCCCGATCTGGAAGGGCTGATCACCGGCAACGAAATCTTCCAGGCGCGCACCGAGGGCGTCGGCTACATCGATCCCCAGCAGGCCATCGCGTATGCGCTGTCGGGGCCGTTGATTCGCGGGTCGGGCGTCCCCTTCGACGTGCGGGTGACGCAACCCTACGGCGCCTTCCGCGAGATCGCGGTGATCCCCCAGGTGCGGCAGGAGGGTGACTGTTTCGCCCGCTACCGCGTCAAGATGGATGAGATGAGCGAGAGTGTGCGGCTAATTCGCATCGCGCTGGATAAGCTGCCCGGCGGCTCCGTCTGCCAGCGCACGCCCATCGCGCTGCGCCCACAGCGCGGCGAGACCTACGCCGCCGTCGAGAGCGCGCGTGGCGAGGAGGGCGTGTACATGATCAGCGATGGCTCGGAGTATCCTTATCGCGCCAAGCTGCGTGGCCCTTCGTTCACCAATCTGCAAATCCTGCCGGAGTTGCTGCGCGGCAATAAGATCGGCGACGTGATCGCCATCCTGGGCAGCATAGACATCGTGCTGGGCGACGTGGATCGCTAGCGCGCCAACGCCTATCAGCGTAGACCAGGGCGCGCTGCGTCGCCTGGGCGGAGAGAATGCCACCCTTATGAACAACCTGCTTACGAACGACATCTTCCTGATCTTCATCCACTTCGTCATCACGTTTGTCTTCTCGCTGGGCTTCCTGATGACGGCGGCGACGGTGCTGGTCTACCTGGAGCGCAAAGTTCAGGGCTATGCGCAGGACCGCTATGGTCCGCTGCATTACGGCCCCGGCGGCATATTGCAGTCGCCGTTCGACGTGATCAAGCTGCTGCTGAAAGAAGATGTCAAGGTCGGCAAGGCCGACGGCATTGTCTTCCGGCTGGCCCCGGTGGTCTTCTTCGCCCCGGTGATTACGGCGTTTGTCGTGCTGCCGTTCTCGCCGTATCTGACGGCGGGCGCGCTGGGCACCGGCATCATCTTCTACGTCGCGCTCAGCTCGATTGACGTGATTGGCGTCTTCATGGCGGGCTGGGGGTCGAACAACAAATACTCGCTGATCGGCGGCCTGCGATCAGCCGCGCAGATGATCTCATATGAGTTGCCGTTGGTGCTCTCGCTGGTGGGCGTGGTGATGGTGACGAGCCTCTTGGCGCCAGGGTGCATTGGCGCGCATCCCAATCTGACGACTTGTGGCGTCGGCTCAATCTC
>Ga0307373_10015662_pt1 | contig 10281 bp, 11 predicted proteins | sample OX2MG_FD_202534 | JGI IMG/M metagenome (GOLD analysis project Ga0307373, IMG submission 202534) | Soil microbial communities from Risofladan, Vaasa, Finland - OX-2 | ecosystem: Environmental > Terrestrial > Soil > Coastal area > Acid sulfate soil | place: Finland: Risofladan, Vaasa | collected...
GATGTCAACACTTTCCATCAGTTTTAAAAATGGTCGAGGCACTGACGATCGTCGTCGCATCTGGAACCGCTCGCGGCTGGCGATCCGCTTTCGAGGGTGCAGCGGTTGCGGTGCTTGCGGCGATTGTCGGCATGGTGGGAGTTCCACTAATCCATCTTGTTCCGATATCCGCGCTTCGGGTCCTAATGGGGCTGGATTCTCCTTTTTCTTGGCATGAACTGGCTCCGCAAGCCGATCCTGCGATCAAGTGGCCACATCGCGATCCATGGCGAGGACCTCATCTACCAAAAAACGGTAGCGTCGCGCACCGAACCAGCAGATAGCCGCCAGCGGGCCCAGCGCGACTCCGTCGGTTTCGCGGTCGCCTTCAATGGAGTGTTTCTTGAGGGAACCGAGGTTGTGCTCATCGTCCTCAGTCTTGGTTCGAGCGACCACAAGATGCTGCTCGCGTCTCTCGCGGCGGGCGCCCCCCTCTTGATCGTCGCGGCGGTTGACATTGCGCTCGCGCGTCTGCTCTCTGAGGTTCCCGAGAATGCGATGAAGATGACCGTTGGCATCATGCTCAGCAGTTTCGGCATCTTCTGGGCAGGAGAGGGTGCAAAAATCCACTGGCCCTGGTCGGACGCGTTCATCCTTGTGCTCGTCGCGCCCTTCGGGTTCGTCACCTTTCTCGCGATTGAGCTCATGCGTCGCCGTTTTCCTGCTCCTGCCCACGGGGTCCTTGCGACGGACACGCCATGACGACGATCGTGAAATGGAACCGCGCGTTCAGGATGTTCTGGTGGGACTTCCTTGTCGGCGACACCCCGGAACTGTTCGTGGGAATGGTTCTTGTTGTGGGCTCCGCGTTTCTCGTTCATGACCATCGCGCTCTCGCGGCAGTGCCAACTATCGCGGTTCTGGTGCTTATCGCGAGTACCATCCGGGACTGACGTCCCAGTCGGTCCCACTCACGCCTAATCTCGAGGTATCCAACACGTGCTCGCTATGACCGATTCAGATGTGACTGCCAGATACCGCGATCCCTTTCATCTGGTGACGATTGTGGTGCTGCATGCAAGCTCGATTCGCTGCCGATGGCGCGCCTGATCTCAGGTTATTCAGGCCAACCCAAGCATGCCTAACGCGGAACAACCATCGGGATACCGCGAGCTCTTTCGACTTGCCGGCTTTACCCCACTCATTTTGAGTTCACTGTTTGCACGGATGGCGACTCAGATGTTCTCAGTGCTCATCGTCCTTTTCGTGCTTGGCACGGGACATTCGTCTGCGCTCTCGGGAATTGTCTTATTGGTCGGTCAGGTTCCGGGCATCCTTGTGAGTCCGATCGCTGGTGCTCTGCTCGAACGCAATGCCAAGGTCATGTTCATGAAACTTGATTTTTTTACTGCCGCAGTTGCAATGGCATTGATCAGCTCTCTCTCGATCGTGCACCTGCTCTCGACCGGCGCTCTGTTATGCATTGTTGCGGTGAGTTCATTCACGCAGCCGCTCAGTCGGGTCGGGGGCCGCTCACTCTTTCCAATGTTGGTGCCGAGAGAGCTCTGGGACCGATCGAACGCACTTGACAGCGGGACGTTTGTTATCTCGAGCGTGCTCGGACCAGGGATCGCGGGAATTTCGGTGTCGGTGATTGGAGCGAGATGGTCGCTGATGGTTCCGGCGGCGCTCTCTCTCCTGGCAGCTGGAGTGCTCTCGTGGGTGGTGGTACCCAATCGCGATGTCCATCACGAGGTCGGGGTGTTCGCCGATGCAATTGCAGGGATCAGATACGTGTCCCACAACCGAGTGCTGCGCATGCTCGCAGGCACAATGACGATCTACAACATGGGCTCCGGTGCGCTCGCGGTTGCAATCCCGGTTCTCGTTTTGCACCGACTCCACGGAGGTTCGGAGAGCGTCGGGCTCTTCTTTGGCGCGATGGGCCTTGCGGGCTTTGTAGCTGGAATGGTGATGGGCAGGATCGGTACCGAACGGCGAGAGAAGGGAGTCCTCTCACTTGGCTGCGCGCTGAGTGCTCTTGGATTCACGTTGCTTGCGTTCACCCATGATCCAGAGCTTGCTGGACTTGAGATCGCGCTCTGTGGAATTGCCAATGGGCCGCTTGTGGTTGCGATGTTCTCGCTCCGTCAGCGCGCAACAGATCCACTCTGGTTTGGTCGGGCATTTGCGGTTTCGATGAACGTCAATTTCGCGGGCTATCCGATTGGTGCTGCGATTGCTGGAGCATTGCTGACGCACTCGATTGCTCTTGCCTTTGTGGTCGCCGCTGGTCTCTCGCTCTTGGGAGGTGTCTGGCCGACGATACTGCCGAGTCGTTTCTACGAGCCGCCCACCACAGAGATCTCAAGGCCGATCGTCGCGATGGAGTGACACCAATCAGCGTCTTGGACGATCCCGGCTCTCATGCGCAGCTCCGGTCCAGGCGCGACCGGAAAATCTCCAGTTGGTTCGCCGTTCGCGCCAGGTTGGACGAATGCGAGACTCGGAGTTCGACTGGTGCGCAAGGTAATCCCCGAGCGCCCTGGTGATCACCTCAAGTGTTGTGTCATCGGGCGCGAGCCGACCGTTCTCGCTTTTTGTGACCTCGATCACAGGGGAATGTTCCCATGTTTGCGCCGAGGCAGGTCTTCACGCTTGGTGATGAGAAGGTCAAGGCTTGCCGCAAGCACCTGACGAGTCTCTGCTGGGTCGATCACATCGTCGATGTATCCGCGTTCTGCTGCGACATAGGGATTGGTAAAGCGCGCGGTGTATTCGGCAACAAGTTCTGCTCGGCGCGCTGGGGCGTCCTCTGCGTTGGCGAGCTCTCGGCGATGCACGATCTCGACAGCACCCTCTGGGCCCATGACGGCAAGCTCGGCGGATGGCCACGCGAAACACAGATCCGAACCGATCGACTTTGAATCCATGACCAGATATGCGCCGCCGTATGCCTTGCGCGTGATCACCTGGATGCGTGGCACCGTCGCCTCACAGTAGGCATAGAGCAGCTTGGCGCCATGCCGGATGATGCCGCCATATTCCTGATCGGTGCCGGGCATGAATCCAGGAACGTCGACAAAGGTGACAAGTGGAATGTTGAACGCGTCACAGGTTCGTACGAACCGGCCACCCTTTTCCGACGAATCGATATCTAACACGCCCGCGAGAACCTGAGGCTGGTTGGCGACGATGCCGATGACCCGGCCACCGATGCGCGCGAAGCCGCAGGTGAGGTTCGCCGCGAAAAACGGAAGGTACTCGAGGTATTCGCCGTCATCAACGACGGCGCCGATCAGGGTCTTGACGTCATAGGGCTGATTGGGACGCGCTGGCACCAGATCGCGTAACTCCGGCGTTGACCTTGTGACCGGATCACTGTTGGCAACCGTCGGCGGCTCTTCAAGATTGTTCGAGGGCAAGAACGAGAGGAGAAATCGCACATCATCAAGACATGATCGCTCATCTGCAGCGACGAATGCGGCGACGCCAGAACGCGTGGCATGGGTCATTGCCCCACCGAGTTGTTCAGAGGAGACCTCTTCTCCGGTAACGGTCTTGACGACGTCGGGACCGGTAATGAACATGTGGCTTGTGCCCTGCACCATGAAGATGAAGTCGGTGAGCGCGGGAGAGTACACCGCTCCTCCTGCAGATGGGCCAAGGATGATCGATATCTGCGGGATGACTCCAGACGCGCGTGCGTTGCGATAGAAGATTCCACCAAATCCATTCAGGGCAGCGACGCCCTCCTGGATACGGGCCCCCCCGCCATCACTCAGGCCAATGATCGGCACGCCCATACGGAGCGCCATATCCTGGATCTTCTGGATCTTCGCAGCGTGTGCCTCACCAAGCGACCCGCCAAAGACCGTGAAGTCCTGTGCGTAGATGCAGACCTTTCGCCCGTTGATTGTTCCAAAGCCGGTTACGACTCCGTCGGTGTAAGGACGGTTGTCATCAAGGCCGACTCCATACGCGTGGTGCCGGACGAGCATGTCGATCTCGTGGAATGAACCTTCGTCAAGCAGATAGTCGATGCGTTCGCGTGCAAGCAACTTGCCCTTTTGCGCCTGGGCTTCGATGGCGCGGTCAGTTCCCGCGCTTCTTGCCTCGCTTCGTCGTTCGATGAGTTCATGGAGTCGAGCAGACATTGTGTTGGGAGCTTCATTCTCGGCCATTGAGGTAAGGCTAATGGTGCGCTGCGGTTGATGTTGGAAGCGCAGCTAGGCCCCGACCTCGCGTCGTCCCTCGAGAGCCCGTCCAAGCGTGAGTTCGTCGGCATATTCGAGATCCCCGCCGACAGGAAGTCCGCTCGCAATGCGTGTGACCGACAGACCCATGGGCTTGAGAAGACGGGCGAGGTACATTGCCGTCGTGTCTCCTTCGAGGTTCGGGTTGGTGCAGAGAATTACCTCGGTAACCTGTTCATCTTCGATGCGCGCAAGGAGCTCGCGCACGCGTAGTTGTTCTGGTCCGACTCCCTCGATCGGGTTGAGTGCGCCCCCAAGAACGTGATAGCGCCCCGTGAACTCGTGAGTTCGCTCAACAGCAACGATGTCGCGCGGATCTTCCACAACACAGATTTTCGTGGTGTCTCGTTGGGCGTCATTGCATATCGAGCATTCTCGCGCCATCGACACGTTGAAGCATCGTTCACAGATTGTCGTGCGTTCTTTGACCTCGATGATTGCACCGGCAAGTCGAAGGGCATCCTCTTTTGCAACCTTGAGAAGATGAAACGCGATGCGCGCTGCAGATTTTGGCCCGACGCCGGGGAGTCGACCAAGTTCATCGACAAGGTCTTGAATGGGTCCATCAAAGAGTGCCAGCGTCTTCCCCTTTAGTGCGTCGGGTCGCCGTCATTTGATCCAAAGAGGCCCTGGAGCGCTTGGGCAACGGCGCCACCCATGGCCTCGCTGCGAACCCTTTTGAGTTGTCTGGTCGCGTCGCGAAGTGCCGCGAGGATCAGGTCTTCAAGCAGTGAGAGATCGTTGGGATCAACAACAGAGGGATCGATGGTGATCTTGTCGAACGAGAATTCACCCGAGGCTTCGATGCGTACTTTGCCCTGAGCGGCGCTGCCGATCACTGAGCGATCGTTCGCCTGCTGTTCGGCCTGGGAGAGTTGACTTTGCAACGCGGCCATTGCGTCAAGTAGCCCTCCGCTGTCACTCTCTGGGGAGAGGCTCATTGCCTAGATCTCCTCCGCGCCGGGGAAGGCAGCGCGTAGCTGATCTTCTGCCCAGGCGATGTTGGTGCTTGGAGTATTTTCAGATTCGTGGTCTGCGAGCGGGCGTCCAAGGTCTTCAAGATCATCCTCATGTTCACCGGCACTTTGGTGGTGCCCAGCGCCGGTCTCGTTGTGTCTCTCGGACGACGCTGGCGAGACTGGCGTCTGATTGACCGATGGAGCTGTAGAGTGAGGCGCCCCAACGACAAGGCGGAGTTTGAGCTCGGTACCGAACTGTGCCGAGAGGGTGCTCTCGATGTCGGACTTCAGCGGATCCGCATGGCGGATGTGCGCCTCGTTGGGAAGTCCGGCGATAACCGTCTGGCCCTCGATAGCGACAAATCGCGTCGCCTGGTAGATCGCGCGCGCCTTCGGGCGAAGTGCGGCCAGGATCTGGTCCTCCCAGACGCGAACGAGCTCTTCGAAGGTCGGTATCGGCCTCGAGTGACTTTCCGTTGTGCTCGTCGGTGTGTTGTCAGCTACAGCATCTGTCGATGAACCTGGCGCCGTCTCTAGCCCGCTGGCAGGCCTCTCGGCCACATGCTCGCTGTTGATCGGTGCTGTCGATTTGGTCTCAGCGCCTCCGTTGCGTCGCAGAGCGCCGAGAGAGGGTCGTGGTCGTGGTGCAACGGCGGTCTCTGCTGGCAGAGCCTTTATCGGCTCTGGTTCTGAAGCCTTGGACTCTGGCTCATGTCGTGCCATCGGGGTTGTCGCTGTAGGTGCAACAGGCGCGGCACTCCTTTGTGCTTGCGGAGATCCCGCGAGCTGGCGTTCAATCCGTTCGATCCGTTCCACGAGAGCCTCAGGAGTCGTCTCTGCCTCGGGATGGGTGCATCGGATCATCGCGACCTCGAGAGTGATGCGCGGCTCAGGTGCATCTCGCATTGCGACAATGGCCGCACCGATGAGCTCCATCGCACGCACGCACCGGGCGGTCCCAAGAGCAAGCACCTGATCGCGCTCGAAATCAGAGAGCGGGACCGCTGTATTTGCGTGGAACTGCGCGAGGAACCCTGCTCTGAGACGTTCGATGACATCGACACCGAGCTGTTGTGGATCGTGACCGGCATCGACCGCACGATTGATTGCGATCATGAGTGAAGCGGTGTCATTCTCTCCCATTGCACCGATGATTTCATTGATGACATCGGTGTTGTCCTCGATGACACCAGAGACCGCAACCTGATCAAGAACGCTGAGAGCGTCGCGCGCCGATCCGCGCGCGCGTCGTACCGCGGTATCGAGCGCACCGTCGGGAAGTTCAAGTCCCGCGTCGCGCGCGATATCTGATAGCAGGGCATCGAGTGTTGACTCATTGATGAGGTGAAACTCAAAGTGCTGGGTGCGACTGCGGATCGTCGGAAGCACCTTTTGAGGATCTGTCGTGGCAAGCACAAAGACGACGTGTTCAGGAGGCTCTTCGAGCGTCTTGAGAAGCGCGTTTGAAGCCTGAGGTGAGAGCATGTGGACTTCGTCGACGATGTAGACCTTCCAACGGCCTGGAGTCGCAAGAGTCGATCGCGCAACCAGGTCGCGCATCGCATCGACGCCATTGTTAGAGGCCGCGTCGAGTTCGTGAACGTCAAAGGAGGATCCAGCAGTAATCGAACGACACGAGGCACAGACGCCACATGGCTCGCCATCTTCTGGTGATTCACAGTCGAGCGCCTTTGCAAGGATCCGAGCGGTTGAGGTCTTGCCCGTGCCACGCGGACCGCTAAAGAGGTACGCGTGAGCAACGCGGCCATCTCGGACTGCGTTGCGCAACGCGAGTGCGACATGTTCCTGTCCTCTGACCTCGCCAAATCGCTGGGGCCGATAGCGCCGGTAGAGAGACTGGTAGGGCGAATCTGTCTCAGGAGATGTCGGAGCATTCATGGCCACGGCATGAGCCTAATGGCCAAGAGCGTCAGAAGAGATTGGGCAGATCTGGCACCATCATCAAAAGTGTCTGCCCTCAATCGCGTGTGCAACGGCCAGGTCCCCTGCGGCACAGACAATGTTCCGCTGAGAGCTGCTGCCTTCCGACCCTGACTCGGTTCACGGGATTGCGTTGCGCAGAACCCGGCCGCTGCACACGCGGGTGAGGGCCATTACAGGGTAGCGTCTATTGCTCCAAGGATGAGTGCGAGAGCGGCCGAATCGGCACGATTGGAAATCGTGTGAGGGGAAACCCTCCGTGGGTTCAAATCCCACCTCATCCGCCATTTCGGTGCTCGCCAAGGCGTAATGAGCCGATGTTGTGCGAGAGATCGGGGACTCACGTGAGCAACAGCCCGGCAGTTGTCTCGTCGTAGTCTGTGAGCTTTTTGTCGTCAACAAGGTGTCGATCACCCAGCTCGGTGAAGGTCTCGCTGTCGATCACGAGTTTCGTGATCTCCTCGGCGTCTCCGAACCCGGTCCTCGCTTCCGCTGCACAATCTTGGAGGTGGAACAGGCCCTGAATCGTCTCTGTTGGGACAGTTGACGTCTCTCTTGGTCGGCTCCGCACCATGTCGATTTGGCGTCGTTCGGGGCCTAGAGTGAGGCACCCGAACAGACGGTGCCACGGCGGCGCGTGCCAGATCGTTTTGATTGTGTGCCAAGCATCAGGGCCACCAAGGAAGAGACCTCGAGAGGAGGAGCGCCAGTGGAATTGAGCGATGAACAACTGATGTTCCTCGCAATCGAAGAGGCGAAACTTGCCATGGAACAGGGCGAGGTTCCGATTGGCGCGGTGGTACTCCTTGGTAGCGAGGTTATTGCCCGTGCCCACAACGGACGCGAGGGACATAAGAACCCCGTCGCGCACGCAGAGATCCTTGCCCTGGAGATGGCTGCGCATCACGTTGGCGATTGGAGGCTTGGAGGCTCCACGCTGGTTGTGACTCTCGAGCCCTGCACGATGTGCGCTGGCGCGCTTGTCAATGCACGGGTTGATCGCGTGGTGTTCGGCGCTGCTGATCCAAAGGCAGGGGCCTGTGGAACGCTCTACAACTTGTGCAGCGATCCGCGGTTGAACCATGAGGTCCGCGTTACCTCCGGGGTTCTCGAAGCTGAGTGCAGTGAGCTTCTTCGGTCCTTTTTTTCACAGCGCCGTAGTGGACCAGAACGCGAAATCGTTTGAGTTCTCATCTACTAACCTCGTGAACGGATGAGTGCGAGAGTGGACGAATCGGACGGTCTCGAAAACCGTTGAGGTCGCAAGGCTTCCGTGGGTTCGAATCCCACCTCATCCGCTCGTCCCACCTCATCCGCTCGTTCGGTCTCGGGTCTCTATCCATCTCCGGAGTCCGGCGGCATTTGAATGAATCCCGTTCAGCGTCTCGATCCGTGAGCGTTGCTCTTGGTCGATGTCATCGTTTTGCTGAGCAAATTCCTTCTCCAGAGCCTCTGCGATGTCCTCTCCGCGCTGGTATGCATCTTCGGCGACTCCGACCCATTCCCGCAGTCGCATCTCTGCCTCTGCAAGAAGGTCATCGGGATCAAGTGGGATCAAGCCGTAGTGCGTTAAGGCGATCCCCGCAGGCCGGAGCGCTGAGAAACGGTGCATCGAATTGATCGCTTTTGCAAAGTCAAAGTCTGCTGGAGGCGTCGCTGGACGGAGCACTCCGCCATCGGGGAGCTGCACACCAAGTGCATCTCCGGCGAACAAAAGGCCGCTCGTTTCATCAAGAAACGCAAGATGGTGCTTTGCATGTCCTGGCGAATCGATCGCGCGTACCACGCGGTTTCCGACGTCGACAATGTCATCGTCATAGAGCACAACGACCCGCTCTGCGTCGGTTGGGTCAAGTCGACCGTAGAGACTGTCGAGAAGATCTCCATAGACACGTGACGCGCTTTCGATCAGGCGCGAGGGATCGATGAGGTGGCGCGCTCCGAGTTCATGCACATAGACCGTCGCCCCTGGAAAGGCCCGGGCGATATCTCCGACCCCTCCCGCATGATCGAGGTGGATATGGGTAACGGCAACGCCTGCGAGACTGTCGTGATCGATGCCGATGTGCTCGAGTGCTCGCATCAGCGTCGCAACCGACGATTGTGAGCCGGTTTCGATGAGCAGCGGTCGATCACCGGTAATCAGATACCCCGCAGTGGCCTTCTTCCACCCACCGAGCATGGTGTCGATCTCAAGAACTCCGGGTGCGATCTCGCTGATCAGTGTCTCGGCGCTTTCATCTTGGGCGCCCGTGGTTTCATGCGAAGGTGTCATCACTCGATCACGTGATCGGTTCGATATCGAGATCGCGGTAGGTGTAGAGCGCGAGGTATGGGATGGATCGTTTTGCAAACTCGACGGTCGCTCGGTCCCCACGGTCCAAGAGCGTGCACGCTGCGACGACGCGGGCCCCCGAACGTTCAATGACGTCGATTGCCTCAAGTACCGAGCGGCCAGTCGAGACGGTGTCTTCAAAGGCAACTACGGAAGTGCCAGTGCCAATCTCAGCGCCTTCAATTCGCCGCTTGGATCCGTGGTCTTTTTCTGCCTTTCGAACGGAGAACCAGTTTGTCTTTGCAATGAGAGCCACAGCATGAGCAACCGGGTCCGCGCCCATCGTCATTCCGCCGATTGCAGAAAATTCGATCTTTGAAAGATCGAGTACCTCAATGACGCCGCGCGCTGCGAGCGCGAGATCCTCACCACGCGCGACGGCGCGTCGCATGTCGACATAATCATGACTCAACCCCCCCGATGAGAGTCGAAAGGGCTCCGAACTCTGGGTGTAGCCACGATCACGGATCACTTTGAGCAATTCGGTACGAAGTGGTTCGGTCAGATTGATCTCTGGGTGCCTTGTCATATGTTGGCAACTGTAGGGCGCCACCAGAGGTGATGAAAGACCGAACGTGTCTCGAGACCAAGATGGAACTGGTGAGATCGGTCCGTTAATAGCGGTCATTAAACCGGTATCCCACGCCCCGGATGGTCGTGATGTGTGGAGGAGCGTCCAAGTCTGAGTCAATCTTGGCGCGCAGGCGCCCGACCAACGTCGCGATGATTCTCGCGTCACCGTTGTATCCAAAGCCCCAGATGTTGTCAATCAGCTCTTCTCGCGTTACCACCCGACCGGCATGTTCCATCA
>Ga0307373_10015664_pt1 | contig 10280 bp, 5 predicted proteins | sample OX2MG_FD_202534 | JGI IMG/M metagenome (GOLD analysis project Ga0307373, IMG submission 202534) | Soil microbial communities from Risofladan, Vaasa, Finland - OX-2 | ecosystem: Environmental > Terrestrial > Soil > Coastal area > Acid sulfate soil | place: Finland: Risofladan, Vaasa | collected...
CGCTCAGCCGACCCTCAGCCACACTGCCAGTCTGCGTCATAACCCGCGATCATGGCGGCCAGCAGGCAAAACACCCGGCAGCGACACGCCGGACAAACCAAGATCAATTTAAGCTAAGCGGCATTGCCGGCTCAGCGGCCCGCGCGGCTGGAACTCGATGGCGACCTGCTGGTGTGCGTCTGCAGGAGGCACAAGTGACGGTCATGAGTCTCCGGACGGCGGGCGCTTATGACGTTAGCCAGGGCCTCTGCCTCGACGGGATAGGCCGCTAACATTTGGCAGCCGTTCCCGGTCGAACGCCCTGGCAAGTTCAGCCATCGCCTTGGCGACCTTAGCCTGCTCCTCGGCCGACGCACCCTTAACGATGTCCGCCGCGTGGTCGAGGGACTTGAGCCGACGTCGGCTGACAATCATCCAGCAGAAGGCCCAGGAAGCAGATGAGCACGTAGCGGTGGCAATATCGACGAGGGGGTTCAAAATTAGCCGCACATCCCTCAATGGCCAGTGGCTCGGATGCCAGGTCTCGGACTTTTTGGCGGACGGCCGCGGCGGACTGGCGGTGCCATCCAGGAGCCGAGGGCGTCGTCGGTGAGGCCATGCGTTCCGAGCTGGGCAGTGAGGTAGGCGTCGAGGACGTCAACCCGACTCTGGTCGGAGACCGGAGCTACCCCGCTGTGCCACTGGCGGACCCAAGGCATGAGTTCGCTAAGACCCGCGAGCAGTGGGGTGAGGCGAGCCGTGCTCCAGCCATCTACGGTCCTGCGTTCCTCGATCAGGGTGCACAGCGCCTGCGCCCGCTCAAGGTGATCCCAGCCTGCCCAGCCGATCAGGAGCGAGCCGTCGCTACCAGGGCTGGCGTCGGGATAGGAGATGAACCGCTCCTTGGGTACGTCGAGCTTGCTGCGGTGCCGCCAGTAGGAGGGTCTGACGAAGTCGGTGATTCTGTAGACGGGCGGCACGGGGATGTCCAGGACCCGGCCGGAGGCGTCCTCCTCGCGCTGGAGGTCCCACGTGCGCTTCCAGGCCGCTCGCTTGCGCATGCCCTCGGCCTTATAGCGGTACTGGGCCAGGTACGGCACATGCTCGTCGGCGAGGATTCGCACGAGTATGTCAGCTAGCTCGGACCGGTCAGTGGTGTTTCCCTTGATCAACTGGGCGACTGCCACGACGTCCGCATCGCTGCGAAGCTGATCCGCCAATTGGTTGATAGTCATTGGCCGCGGCGTCCTGTTGGCATCGAACCACAGGTCGCGCGCCTCGCACCGGTCGAGCAGCCAATCCCGCAGCGCGGCATCACGTACCTGGTCCCAGGACTCGCTGTACCAGCGACGCTTGTACTCCGGCCGCTCGATCAGCCCTATGTCCCGGTTCTTCTGAATGCACTCGATCCGCCGGGCGACCACGGCCTTGTACTCGTCCGGCCAGTGCTCCGGGATTTCCGTGACTGGCGTCGACCCGTGCCGGTCGAACCACTGGGTCTCGAGAGCGCCCGCGGCCATCCGCCGCGCCATCACGATCTCGAAGGCCCGCTCGCCGAGCGCAAGTCCAGGAACAACTTCCGGCGGTGCGACCAGCTCGGCCGCCTCGTTGTCGGTGAAGAGGGCGTACCGGTGGTACATGTCCCAGTCCAACTCTTCCTGCAGGGCGATCATCCGCGCCCGGACGCGGCTCCAGTCCGCTTTCATCTCAGCGAGGTCGGCGGCTGTAGTCACGTCGAGGGTTAGCCCATACGGGGGGCGGAGGCCGCTCAGCTCTCGGGCAAGCTCGTCCAGTTCCCGGCCGCGCTCGACAGGAAGCCGGCCAGGTAGCGGGAAGTCCGCCAGGCGCGTCCCGGTAAACTCGTAGATGTGCCCCCAAGGCTCATCGGCACGGAGCTGATCGGCGCTCGGGGCGCCCTTGGAATGGCTGTACTGCTTGAGATAGAAACTCGCAACGGGGCTGTTCAGGGCGCCTGTGAGACCGTAGTGCTCGGAGTGCGACGCAGTGTCGGGAAGCTTGACCACCGGTGCCGACTGGAGCGCGGTGACCCCCTCACGCAGTATCGCGAAGTGCGGGCTGGTCGCAACCCGCGAGTAGGCGATTGACCAGGGATGAGTACCTGACATGTCCGCAACCTGGTGCCAGGCATACCACGGGCGTCCGGCCTCCGCGAACGACTGGCCGCCGAAGACGCGGCGCGAGCGCAGCGTCGTGCGCTGTGGCCACAGCCGGTGTAGGTGCCCGGGAAAGGAGACGGCCCGGCCGTCGGGCTTGAAGGCGCTTTCCGCCGGGATGACCTTCCAGTCGCGTACGTCCGACCCGCGTAGGACGGTGACGGTTCCCTCCGCCTCCGCATGGCACCGCCTGAAGACGTGTGTCGGGGCGACGAACACGTCATCTGCTCCAGTGGTGGCGTTGTAGCCGATCCGGGCCGTCAGCGTGCCGAGCTTCGCGCCCACCTGGAGCTTGTCGAGGACGTCGTTCGCGCCTGACGCGGACAGCAGCCACGGATGCTGGGCGAGTTCCTGTCGGCTGACGTCCTTGACCTGTATCCATTCGCTGGCGCTGCCAGGCTCATCGACCTGGTCCGCCAGGGCCCCCCACACGACGCCGCCGGAGGAATCGGCGGGTTCTGAAGGCTCTCCGCGAATGCCGACCGCCACGCGGATAACCGGCTCACGGGGAGCGCGGGAACGGCCGAGCAGGATAACGGTGGGCGTGCTGTGCCCAGGGATATATGCACCCGAGGTGTCGAGCACGTGGGTGAGTTCTATCTTCGGCAGGTAATCCTCGACCATCGCACGGCCGAACTCACGTTTCGCGAACGAGTTCGCCAGAATGAGGCCAGCACGGCCTGCGCGCGCGCAGTCGGATCGAGCTAGGCCGAAGGCGCGCTCAAGGAACGGCATCGTGAGCGGGAACGCGCCTCGGGTAGCCGAATAGATGTCCCGGTACAGGGCCTGCTCGCGCGCATCCCTGACCGCGATATTCGGCGGATTGGCGACCACCACGTCGTAGCTGCCGTTGGCCAGCAGGTTGGCGCTGGAAGCGGCGAGCTCGTCGATGTCCCAGCCGACCGCGGCCATGCCACGCTCGGCTGCCATGCCAGGGGGAAGGAGCGAGTCACCCGCCGCTATCACGATCGGCAGGTACGGGACCTCGGAGATGCGTCGCGCGCCGACGGCCCGCATGGCCGCGATCAGGAGGCGGAACCGGGTGATGACGGCCGCGATGGGGTTCTTGTCGATGCCATGCACCGAGGCAAGTGCGTGCCCGACCTGCGTCCATGCCCCGGCGGAAGGGTCAACTCGCCGCCAGCCGGACAGCAGCCGGTCGAACATCAGGAGCGGGAATGTCCCCGAGCCGCACGCCAGGTCGATGCCCCGGAGCCCGGCCACCCCGTACTCGGTCAGGGCGGTCCCGAGCGTGCGGTCGATGATCAGCCTCGCGACGAAGTCCGGCGTCTTCACGAGCACGAACTCCTTGCGCGCGGCTTCGGAGAGATCGGTGTAAAGGTCAACGAGGAAGCCCGTGTCCAGGTTTGTGTCCATGAAGTCGAGGACGAGGTTTCCCCCATGGTCGGTGCGACGCCAGAAGGACACCAGTCGGCTGGCCGCGTCATGGGAGATCGGGTACCGGGACATCAGAGCGTGCAGCGGGTCGAACATCCGGAGAGTTGCTGAGGAGGTTCCGAGCGAGCCGAGTGCCTCGGATATCCACTCCCGGTCTGTCCGCTCCGGGTTACGCCGAAAGTAGGCCTGCTGGCGGTCCCTGGCGAGTGTTAGACGGGCGCCAGGTCCGGCCAGGAACGGCGCGTCGATCAGGTGGTTGTCCTCGGAGAACCTGACCAGAACAGTAGTGATCAGCCAGGAGCACGCCGCCAGTTCGGCCTGCAGCAGGGATGCACGGTCGGCCTCATGTCTGTTCCGTGGGCATAGGTCAGCCGCGAGTGCCGTGAACTCTACGCCCAGGTCTTGCGCGAGCCGTTTGCCGTCAACCACTCAGCCTCCTGAAGTGCCGTGAGGGGCACATCGTCTCCCTGCACCTCCAGAGGAAATCATTTATGGGGTTGTGAGTCAAGTGCAGGGCGGCGATAGTCGTCCCCCTCTCATAATTCTAAGGAGAGTAGTGGGCAAGGGCGTACCATTTTTACTATATACTCCTATATAGTACGTTTTTAAGCCTCCACGGGCTCTGGCATCCATGTGCTAAGCCAAAAATAGCTCAATGGGGTTAGGGCGTGTCATGGGGCATGTCTCTCGGTACCCCTGGGGCTCCGTTACCGGATCCGGCCTGGGCGAGCGACGCCGCAGAGAGCGCAGAGGGCGCCGAGTGCCTCGCCGAGGACGTCCTGACGCCGACCAAGAAAGTCCACGGTCGAAATGGCTCGCTGCGTCGTTTGATTCACCTGCCTGGTGTCAGTGAGTCATGGGCGGTGCAGTAATTGTCTCCTGAATGACGGGCCGTATCGCATTGCGTCAGATGCAATCACACATAACTGGAGCGAAGCAAGATATTGCTATCCATTGTTTATCTCTGGACCGGGCGCGGCCCAGAGATAAACAATGGGAGCGGCGCCGCCAGCAGGCGGCACCGATCGGGGACCGGGCACGGTCCCCGGTCAAGGGCTTCGCGGCAGGGGAGCGGGGTGGTGGCCGTGGCGAGCACGGCGGGACGGCGCAGGTCGCGGCAGGCAGCATCGCGGCCGAAGGTCGTGCAGTTCTCGCTGACCGAGGAGGAGTTCGACGAGGTCAGCGAAGCAGCGGCCCGGTCAGGTCTGGCTCGCGGGGCGTTCGCGGCTGAGGTGACGCTGGCAGCGGTCCGCGGTGCCCGGGCGAAAGTTGGGTCGCCGCTGCGGGAAGCGCTGGTGGAGCTGATGGCGGCGGCCGGGCTGGTGCGCCGGGTCGGCACGAACCTGAATCAGGCGGTAGCGCGGCTGAATGCGACGGGGCAGCGCGGCGATGACCTGCTTCCTGCGGCGCAATTCTGTGTCCGGGTGATCCGGCGGCTGGATGAGGCAGCGGAGCAATTGCGGCGGAGCATTCCGTGACGGAACAGGAATGCTCCGGGTGATCGGGAAAGTGCTCCGCGGGAACAATGCCCGGCGGCTGCTGTATTACCTGTACGGGCCCGGCCAGGCGAATGAGCACACGGACCCGCACCTGGTCGCCGGGTTCAGTGATCCAGCGGACCTGGAGCCGGGGCGCCGCCCGGATGGATCACGGGACTTCCGCCGCCTGGCCGGGCTGCTGGCCCAGCCCCTGGCCGCCCTGGCCGGACCCGGATACGACAAGCCGGTGTGGCACTGCGCGGTCCGGGCGGCGCCGGGGGACCGGATGCTGTCGGACGCGGACTGGGCGCAGGTCGCCGCCGGAATCATGGACCGGACCGGGCTCGCGCCTGTGGGTGATGACCCGGGGGTGCGGTGGGTCGCGGTCCGGCACGCCGCCGATCACGTGCACCTGGTGGCGACGCTGGCCCGCCAGGACGGCACCCGGCCGCGGATCTGGAACGACTTCTACCGGGTCCGCGAAGCCTGCCTGCACGCGGAGCAGGAACTCGGGCTGACCGCTACTGCTCCGGCGGATCGCACCGCCGCCCGGCGCGCTACCCGTGCCGAGACGGAGCAGTCAGCCCGGCGCGGCTGGGACGAGCCGCCCCGGGTCACGCTGCGCCGCGAGGTCAGCACCGCGGCGGCCGGGGCGGGCACGGAGCAGGAGTTCTTCGGCCGACTCCGGCAGGTCGGCGTCCTGGTGCGCCAGCGGCACAGCACCGCCGGGCCGGGGACGGTGACCGGGTACGCGGTCGGCCTGCCGCAGCACACGACCCGCAGCGGCGGCGTGATCTGGTACGGCGGCGGGAAGCTCGCCGCCGACCTGACCTTGCCGAAGCTGCGCGCTCAGTGGACCACGTCCGCGGCGGACGGCCCTGTCTCCGGTGCAGGGCTGTTGCCGCCGGCGGCGCGGGCGGTGCTGCGGAACGTGGTCACCGGCGCGGCGGGGCAGGCGCGGGATGAGGCCGGGTTCTTCGCGCGGCTGCGGGAGGCGGGCGTGCTGGCGCGGCTGCGGTTCAGCGACGCTGATCCGGGACAGGTCACCGGGTACTCCGTCACCCTGCCCGGGCACGCCGGGAGCGACGGAGCGCAGTCCTGGTACGGCGGCGGGCGGCTCGCGGCCGGGCTGACGCTGCCCCGGCTCCGCGCCCGGTGGGGCCAGCCGCGGAGTACCGGGCCGGAGCGTTCCGGGGCGTTCCGGTTCACCGCGCCGGAACGCAACGCGATCTACGATCACGCGGCCCGCCAGGCCGCGGCGGCGGCGGAGCAGATCCGCCGCTGCGCCCGGGGTGATCCAGCTGGGGCGGCTGACGCTGCGTGGGCGGCGGCCGGCACCCTGCATGTCGCGGCGCGGGCGCTGGGCAGCCCGGAGCTGCGGCGCGCGGCGGACGCCTACGACCGTGCCGCTCGCGCGCCGCACGGCCGGGTCCCGCCCCGGACCCCGGGCGGCGACCAGCTGCGCGCCACGGCGCGGCTGGTAGCGCTGCTCGGCAATGCCGGCGGGGACGGCACGCTGGCGTCCGTCGCGCTGATCGCGAGCTTCATCGCCCTGGCCGCCGCTGTCGCGGAACTGCGGCAGGCTCAGCAGCACGCCGCGCAGGCAGCCGCTGCCCGTGCGGCAGCCGCGCAGCTGCACGCCACGGCGGCGCAGGCCCGGCAATCCGCGGCTGGGCCGGGTCCGGCACGTGCATCTCGACGGCCGGGGGAAGGGAGCGCGGCAGATGCCGCACGCGGCGACTTCCCGGTACGGCTGATTCCGGCGATGCCGCTGCCCGCGCATGAAGGCCAGGCGCCGCCGCCAGATCCTGGGCGCAGGCGGCCGCCTCGGCGTGCTGGGCCAGCACTTTGACGGCAGCCAGGCATCACCGTCCTTCGCAGTGCCGCCAGCCCCGGCCGGCCGGGTGCTGGACTGCCCTGGGGAGGTAGTTATCCACAGTGCTGCGCCCTGGAGGTCGTTATCCACAGGGAGACTGCCTCGGCTTGCCTCACGGCAGCCGTCGGCGGACCTTAGATGCGCATGCCTGACTGCCGGGGGTCGCGCACCCGGGAGACGGGCCCGGCGCGGTGATGAAGGGAGACCGGCGTGATGCAAGCGCTCGCGAATAGCGCCGCGTTCTGGGTGCTGCTGATCCTGGCCCTGTGCGTGCTGTACTTGCTGCCGACCCTGATCGCGGTGATCCGCCGGGCTGATCTGCTAGCGGTGGTCTTCGTGGTCAACCTGATCGGCGGCACGACGGGCGCTGGCTGGCTCGCGGCCCTGATCCTGGCATTCGGGCCGCGTCGGCTCCCTCCCGTCCCGCCGGTGCCCTGGCCGCCGTCCTGCAGCCTGCCGGACCCGTGGCCGCCGCAGCAGAGGCCGGCCGAGGCTGCCGCGGGTCGCAGCGTAGTCGTGCTGCAGGCAGACGCGGGGGAACCTGACCACTTCGGCCGCAGTCCGGCCGGTAGCCGGGGCACCCCGCGCCGGGGAGCAGGTGCGCGCTGAGGCTGGCCGTATCCGTGGTCGGCTCGTCGCGCCGTGGCGGCTGGGTCATGGCCGTCGGCTCTTTCGCGCGATGGGACCGGCTGGCGGCGGTGCTGCTTGCCTCTCCGGAGCTGATGCCGGGCCGCGAGGATTACTCATTCCGTGATCATTCCGTCTGCGATCTGGCGTCCGGGAGTTGCTAGCCTGGGACGCGCCCATGCCGTGGGGGTGCCTGCGCCCCGGGCGATGGCGGGCGGGGCAGCGGCATTGCGGCGTTCGCCGGGCTGACCGTGTCCGTGGCGCTGGCCGGGAAGTCGTGTCCTGCCCCGCGGCTCTGGCTGGCTGGCCGGGGCGGCGGACTTTGCTGACCTGCTGGCTGCTCGCCGCTGGCCTGTGCGGGAATGCCCGCACGGGGGTGGTTCGCGTGGTCGTGCGGCTGAGCGGTTTTGCCGGGGCTGCGGCGCGGGCTGCTCGCGGGCGTGCCCGGGCGGGCCGTGGTTGTGATGACGTCGGGCAGTGCAGTGGTGACGGCGCTGGTCACGGTCGCGTAGTCGAAGGACAGGCGGTGGGATAGCCGGGCGACCTGGCGGGCGACGTGGGCGGGCGGCATCGCGGCGATGACGGGCGCGGCGGCGCGCAGTGCGCTGAGCTGGCCCTCGGCGTGGTCGAGCCAGCGGGCCCATTGGTCGACCTCGGTGTCGGTGACCAGGTCGGCGAGCGGGCGGGTGCGGCTGGCCAGGATCGCGGCCAGGGCCTCGGGGCCGTTGCCGGTGAGGACCTGGGCCGGGTCTTGCCCGGGCGGCAGGATGACGGCCGAGGTGTCCGTGGTGACCTGGCTGAGGAGGTGGTAGGCGCGGACGGCGGCGCGGCGGCCGGGCGGGTCAGGGTCGAACGCGACCAGGACCCCGGTTCCGGTACGGTCGGGCGCGCGGCTGAATGCGTCGGCGTGCCGGGCGGTGAGGGCGGTGCCGCAGGGCGCGACGCCGGCGAAGCGTCCCTGTCCGGCGGTGGTGACGGCGATGGCGTCGAGCGGGCCCTCGACGATCACCGGCCGGGCTCCGGCGGCGAGTGCCTGCCGTGCCTCCCAGAGCCCGAAGAGCACCTCGCTCTTGTCATAAAGGGTGGTCTGGGGGCTGTTGAGGTACTTGGGTACGCCGCGGCCGGGCGGGTCGGGTGCGCGGCCGATGAACGCGATGACGGTTCCGTCGCCGGATCTGATGGGCAGCATGACGCGGTTGCGGAAGGTGTCGATGAGGGTGCCGCGCCGGGACCGGCGGGCGAGCCCGGCGGCTTCGAGCAGGGGGTCGGGGAAGCCGAGGGTCCGGAGATGGCGGGTTAGCGCGTCCCAGGACGCGGGGGCGTGCCCGGCCTGCCAGCGTCGCTGGATGCCGTCGGCGAGGCCGCGGGTGGTGAGGTAGCCGGGTACCCAGCTGCCGGGCATGCTGCTGCGGAAGAACGCCTGGGCGGCCGTGTTGACCTGGACGATGTCCTGGTCCGGTACCGGCGGCGGGGCGGTTACGGGCGGGAGGCGGCCGCGTGGCAGCTCCGGCATGGTGGCGGCGGCTGGCCCGCCGGGCGTTCCATCAGGGAACAGCTCGGCATCGAGGTGGGCACTGACTGTCCGGGCTGCGGCCATGACCCGTGAGGTGACGGCCCGGATGCTGGCGGTCGGGCGGGCGCGCGGGTCGGTTCCGGCCCAGCTGGAGACGTAGGGAAAGGTGAGGGCCGCGGTGTCGATGCCCAGGTGGGCGGCGGTCAGGTAGGCGACGGAGTCGGCTTCTACCTTGCGCAGGCCTCCGCAGGGGATGGTCCCGGCGGGGTCGAGGCGGCCGGTCTGGTCGTGCAGGAGGACGTGGCCGAGCTGGTGGGCGAGCGCGGTGACCGCCTGCCCGGGCGTGATGTCCGCGCGTACCCGGATCCGCCGGCCCGGCCAGCTGGTAGATCCGTCGCTGTCGCCGCAGTCCCCGCGTTCCACGGCGAATCCGCGGCGCCGGGCCAGGCGAACCAGTGCCGCCAGCGCTGCAGTCAGGGACTCGCCGTGCGGGTGCCCTGGCGCCTCTGGCGGCAGGGCGGGGTGTGCCTGCCGTAGCCAGGCGGCCCAGTCCTGCCCGCTGCGTAAGGCCCCAGCGTCGCCAGGGGCCCGGGTAGCGGTCGTGTTATCAGCCATGACCGGGACCGCCGGGGCGGGCAGCCCGGCTGACGGCCGGGCGAGCTGGGACAGTGCGCGGCGCTGCCGTCTGGGCGGGACTCACGGTCGCGGCGGCGACAACCTGATCGATGGGGACCGGGAAATCTCGTTCCCACGGCCGGGTGGAGGCCCCGGCGGCTGCGGCCCTAGCGGTACCGGCGGCGTCCCCGGCCGCGGTCAGGTTTGCCGTGCGCTCATCCAGGCCAGGAGTTGCCTTCAAGTCGGTGGCCTTATCCAGGTCGGCGGCGCGGGCGCGCTCCGCGGCGCCTGCGCGGTCCAGTTCGGTCTGTGCGCGCCCGTCGGCGGCCGCTGGCCGGGTGATGCGGTCGATGACGCTGGCGGGGAGGTTGGTGACTGTCTCCAGCACGGTGCGCAGCTCGTCCTGGCCGAGCGGCTCACGGCGTTCTGCGCGGGCTCGTTCCTGCAGCGCCGTGACGATGCTCTGGCCCCGCAGCTCCAGGGTTTCCGCGCCGGGCAGGTCGCCGGGTTCGCTGCCTGCAGCCAGAGGATCGTCGGTCCGCGCGGCGCCAGTGCCGGTCCCGGTGTCGAGCACCGGGCGGGGTTCGAATGGCCAGTCGCGTGCCCGCGGGCGGAGGGCG
>Ga0307373_10015671_pt1 | contig 10276 bp, 8 predicted proteins | sample OX2MG_FD_202534 | JGI IMG/M metagenome (GOLD analysis project Ga0307373, IMG submission 202534) | Soil microbial communities from Risofladan, Vaasa, Finland - OX-2 | ecosystem: Environmental > Terrestrial > Soil > Coastal area > Acid sulfate soil | place: Finland: Risofladan, Vaasa | collected...
GGGAGGTGCGCGGCCCCGCACTCGGGGTACGGGTGACTGCGTGATGACTCGGGCACGGCGCCGACGTTCCCCGCTGCGGACGGGTCCCGGCGGTGTGCCGGGACCGACCGTTTCGGATCTGATGCCGTGTCAGGTAATAGTGGTCTGGACAGTACCAGTCGGAGCCAGGGAGGCAGCAGTGGCAACACGTGGGAACACCGACCGGGTCGACCCGCTCGACTTCACCGGCCGGACCGTGCTGGTGACGGGCGGCGCCAAGGGGATCGGACGGGGGATCGCCGAGGGGTTCCTCGCCGCCGGAGCCGACGTCGTCGTGTGCGGACGCACGTCCGTCGACGACGATGCGCTCCCGTCCGGCGTCGACGCCGCGGGCCGGGAACGGCGCGCCGTCTTCGTGGCGGCCGACCTGCGGGACGCCGAGCAGGCCTCGGCGGCGGTGGGCGCCGCCGCCGACCGCTTCGGCCGCCTCGACGTCCTCGTCAACAACGCCGGCGGTTCGCCCTCGGCCGACGCCGCCACCGCGTCCCCCCGGTTCTCGGCGTCGATCGTCCAACTGAACCTCCTCGCTCCTCTCTACTGTGCCCAGGCCGCCAACGCCGTGATGCAGGGACAGGACACGGGTGGCTCGATCGTCAACATCGCTTCGGTCAGCGGACTGCGGCCGTCGCCCGGCACGGCCGCCTACGGCGCCGCCAAGGCCGGGCTCCTCAGCCTCACCACGTCGCTGGCGATCGAGTGGGCGCCGAAGGTCCGGGTGAACGCGCTCAGCGCCGGCCTGGTGGCCACCGAGTCGGCCGACGCCCACTACGGCGGTGCCGCCGGGATGGCGCAGGTCGCTGCCACCGTGCCCCTCGGCCGGTTCGGCACCCCGGACGACATGGCCGGGATCTGCCGCTTCCTGGCGTCACCCCTCGCCGCCTACGTGAGCGGGGCCAACCTGGTGGCCCACGGCGGCGGCGAGCGTCCGGCCTTCCTCACGGCGGTGGAGCGGGCGGCGGGCCCCGACGCCTGAGCGGCGCGGGCCGTCGGGCACCAGGGGGACGCCCCGCGATCCGGCGGCGGGGACCGGCCAGGCACGGGAACCGCTCAAGTCCCGGGCCGCCCAGGACGATGAACCTTCACAGGACCGTCCGGTGAGTACCGACCCCGCGGGGGACGGCGCCGCGTCGGCCCAGGAGTGTCCGACAATGCTGACCCACCCGGAGCCGACGTTCACCCTGCAGGGGACTCCCTATCTGGAGTACCTCCCGGTCGTCGACGTCTCCACGGGCCGGTTGCTGGGCATGGAGGCGCTCGTGCGCTGGCGGCACCCGACCCGGGGACGCATCTCCCCGGAACTGCTGATTCCGGCGGCGGAGGCCAGCGGGGACATCGGGCCGCTCACGCGCTGGATCGTGGCCGCCGCGTGCGAGGAGGCATGCCACTGGTCGCGCAGCATCCAGCTCGGGGTCAACTGCACGGTGGAGCAGCTCCAGCGGGGCGAGGTGTCGGTGGCGGTCGCCGAGGCGCTCGGCCAGTCGGGGTTCCCGAGCGACCAGCTCAACATCGAGGTGACCGAGGAGGCGGCGGTCGACCCCACGGCCTCGGCCGACCTGCAGGCGCTGTCCGACATGGGGGTGCAACTGTCTGTCGACGACGTCGGCACCAACTGGTCGTCCTTCGAGCCGTTCAAGCGGCACGCCATCAGCACGGTCAAGATCGACGGCTCGTTCGTCGCGGGCCTGGAGTCGAACCAGGGGATCAACCGGCTGGTGGTCGAGACGGTCATCCACATGGCCCACAGCCTCGGCATGTCCGCCATCGTCGAGCAGGTCGAGAACGTCAACCAGCTGCGCATCGCCGGATCGTTCGGCGCCGACGCGGCCCAGGGCTTCTTTTTCGCGCGGCCGCTGGCCCGTGCCGACGCCCGGAGGTTTGCCGAGGGACCGGAGATCCCCGTGTTCTCGCGCACCGAGGCGCAGACCATGCTCCTGCCCGACGGGGTCTCGGCCCCGCTCGGCTCCTTCGTGACCGTGCACGAGCCGGAGCCCGATGCGCGGCACGCCGACGCGCCCCGCTCGATTCCCGACCTCGAGTCGCCGACCGGCCCCTGACCGACGGCGCCACGGGCCCGGCGGGCGCCCGTGCCCCGGGACGGGCCCCCCGGAACGGGACCGCACATCGTGGCTACGATGTCGGATCCGCCCGTCGTCACGCTCCCCGCCCAGGCAGGAGTGCTCGGCGCCCCCCGATATGCCTGGTATACCCATGCCTGTGAAACTCGCTGTCATCAAGGAATCGCGCCCGGGGGAGCGTCGCGTGGCGATCGTCCCCGAGGTGGCGACCAGACTGGCCAAGACCGGTGTCGAGGTCGTCGTGCAGTCCGGAGCCGGCGCGGAGGCCCGGTTCTCGGACGAGGACTACGTCCAGGCCGGGGCGACGGTGGCGGCGGACGCGTCCGCCGCGCTCGCCGGGGCCGACTTCGTGGCCCACGTGCAGCCGCTCAGCGTCGACGAGGCGGCGCTGCTACCCGAGGGCGTCTCGGTCATGAGCTTCCTGCAGCCCGTGTCCTCGACCGACGTGGTCCAGGCGCTGGCCGCCCGCGGTGCCACGGTCTACAGCCTGGACCTCCTGCCCCGCATCAGCCGGGCGCAGTCGATGGACGCACTGTCCTCGCAGGCGACGGTGGCGGGCTACCGCGCCGGCCTGTCGGCCGCCGAGCACCTGGCGAAGTTCTTCCCCATGTTCATGACCGCGGCGGGCACGGTGCCCCCGGCCAAGGTGCTGGTGATGGGCGCGGGCGTCGCCGGGCTGCAGGCCATCGCCACGGCACGCCGGCTCGGTGCCGTGGTGCGCGCCTACGACGTGCGCGCCGCCGCCAAGGAAGAGGTGCAGAGCCTCGGGGCCAAGTTCGTCGAACTCGGCCTCGAGACCCAGGACGGCGCCGGCGGGTACGCCAAGGAGCAGTCGGCCGAGTACCTGGCGAAGCAGCAGGAGCTGCTGGCGGCCGAGGTGGCCGCGTCGGACGTGGTGATCACGACGGCGCAGATCCCCGGGCGCAAGGCCCCGATCCTGGTGACCGAGTCGATGGTGCGCGGGATGTCCGAGGGCGCGGTGATCGTCGACATGGCGGCCGACTCCGGTGGGAACTGCGAACTGTCCGTGGCCGGCGAGGACGTGCGGGTCGACGGCGTGACCGTCGTCGGACTGGCCAACCCCCCGTCGTCGATGCCGACGCACGCCAGCTTCCTCTACGCCCGCAACATCGCCAACTTCCTCGGCCTGGTGGTCACCGACGGCCAGCTCGTCCCCGACTTCGACGACGAGATCGTTGCGGGCACGTGCGTCGTGCGGGCGGGGACCGTCGTGCACGGCCCCACGGCCGAGGCACTCGGCCTGAGCGTGCCGGCGCCGGAACCCGCGCCGGAGGCAGCCGAGTCCGCAGTCCGCAGCGATGCGCCCGCCGAGACCGGCGCCGACAACGAGCAGGGGGAGTCATGAGCGGCAACACCACGGGGATCCTCGAGTTCCTCACGATCTTCGTGCTGGCGGTGTTCGTCGGCAACGAGGTCGTGTCGCGGGTGCCGAGCATCCTGCACACCCCGCTGATGTCGGGTAGCAACGCCATCCACGGCATCGTGCTCGTCGGCGCCATGATCGTCATGGGTACGGCGTCGGGTGCCGCGCAGATGGTGCTCGGGTTCCTCGCCGTGCTCCTGGCCACCCTCAACATCGTCGGCGGCTTCACGGTGACGGACCGGATGCTCGAGATGTTCAAGGCGAAGCCCGGCGATGCGGCCCCGAAGAAGAAGGGCACCGACGCCGAGGGCGGTGCCAAGTGACCCTGATCATCTGGATCAACCTCATCTACCTGGTGGCCGCCGTCGCGTTCATCGTGGCGCTCAAGGGCCTGAGCTCGCCCAAGCACGCCCGCAACGGCAACCTGCTGGCCGCGGCCGCGGCCGTCGTCGCCGTCGGGGCGACGTTCTTCAACCCCGAGGCCCACTTCAGCCACCACACCACCAACCTGGTGCTGACGATCGTGGCGATGGTGCTCGGCGCCGTCGTCGCCGTCCCGGTGGCCCGGCTGGTGAAGATGACCGCCATGCCGCAGCTGGTCGCCATCTTCAACGGTGTGGGCGGCGGTGCCGCCGCGCTCATCTCGATCGTGGTGTTCCTGTCGGACGCGCACCTGCACTCCCTCGGCGCCCCGAAGCCGGCCGTCTACGCCATCGTCGAGGCCATGCTCGGCCTGCTGATCGGCTGCGTGTCGTTCAGCGGCAGCGCCATCGCCTTCATCAAGCTCCAGGAGCTGATCACCGGGCGGCCCATCACCTACCCGGGTCAGCAGGTCATCAACGGCCTCGTCGGCGTGGCCATCCTCGGGCTGGCCGTGGCCACGGTGGCGACGGACAACGTGGCACTCATGGTGGGGACCGCCGTCCTGTCCCTGGTACTCGGCATCATCTTCGTGCTGCCCATCGGCGGTGCCGACGTGCCGGTGCTGATCTCGCTGCTGAACTCGTTCACCGGCCTGGCCGTGGCCGCCTCGGGCTTCACCCTCAACAACAACCTCCTCATCATCGCCGGCACCCTGGTCGGCGCCTCGGGCATCCTGCTCACGCGGATGATGTCCAAGGCGATGGGCCGCTCGCTGTCCAACGTGCTGTTCAGCGCGTTCGGCTCGGTGGTGACGGCCGGAGGCGGCGCGGACGGCGCCGCCGAGACCCGCCAGGTGAAGAGCGGCACGCCCGAGGACATCGGGGTGCTGCTGGCCTACGCTCGCAAGGTCGTCATCATCCCCGGCTACGGGCTGGCCGTCGCCCAGGCGCAGCACACGGCGCGTGAACTGGCCGACCTGCTCATCGAGCGGGGCGTCGAGGTCTTCTACGCCATCCACCCGGTGGCCGGTCGGATGCCCGGGCACATGAACGTGCTGCTGGCCGAGGCCAACGTCCCCTACGACGAGTTGAAGGAGATGGACGAGGCCAACCCGGAGATGGCGACGGCCGACGTCGCTCTCGTGGTGGGCGCCAACGACACGGTCAACCCGGCGGCCAAGACGACGCCGGGCAGCCCGATCTACGGCATGCCGATCATCAACGCCGACGAGGCCGCCAACGTGGTGTTCCTCAAGCGGTCGATGCGTCCGGGCTTCGCGGGCATCGACAACGACCTCCTCTTCGACGACAAGACGACGCTGCTCTTCGGCGACGCCAAGGACACGCTGTCCAAGCTCGTCACCGCCGTCCAGGAGGCCTGACCGACCCCGCCGGCGGACCGGTGCGGCGCTCCCGGGGCGACGTGCCCCGGGACCTCACCTCGACTGCGCCTCGAGCGGGCTCGCCTCGTCCATCGCCAGGGGCGAGGCGAGCTTCGCGAAGACCATCACGCCCTGGCTGGTCGGACGGGTCGACAGGACCAGGATCTGCACGGGGCCCTCGTCGATGAGGTGGCTGGCATCGTTCACCACGACCATGTCCCCGTCCGGCAGGTAGCCGACGGCCTGGCGGGGTTGGCGGCCCTCCTTCACCAGGGACACCGTCATCCGCTCACCGGGTACGTGGTCGGGGGAGAGCTCGGTGGTCAGCGCGTGGAGGTTCACCACCGGAAGGTCCCATTCCTCGGCGGCATCGCGCACGACCGTCGAGCACGTCCCGATGCGCAGGCCGGTCCGGCGGGCGACGGTCAGGAGCTTGGTCGTCGGGTCGTCGACCTCGGGAACCTCGTCGTGGGCGATGTCGACGGACACGGCCAGCTCGCGGAGCGCCTCGAGGGCCTCGAGGCCGCGGCGGGAGCGGCGGGAGCTGACGGGGTCGGGGGACTCCGCCAGCACGGTCACGTGGTCGACCACGAATTGGGGCACCACCAGGCCCGCCGGTAGCAGTCCATTGCGCCCGAGGATGAGGAGGGACCGGTCGACCACGGCCGAGGCGTCCACCAGGAGTGCCTGGCCGGGTAGCGGACGCGGCGCCGGGCTGAGGACGCGGGAGAGCCCGGCGGCGGCGACGATCTGGCGTCCCTTGACCGTCCCCAGGCGCCAGCCGAAGGCCGCCAGGACCCACACCAGGCCGGCGGTGAGTACGAAGGCGTAGGGGGCGCGGGCGACGGCGACCACCGCCATCCCGACGATCAGCCCGAGGATCATGCCCGATGTGGAGATGATGGCCGCGGCAAAGATCTCGCCCGGGGGGCTGTTGCGGAAGAGGCGGACGCCCCGTTGCAGCCCCTTGTCGAGGATGCGGCCGGCGATTCCGCCGACGACGTAGCTGACGGCGGCGCCGATCATCAGTCCGATGATGGCGTGGGTGCCGCCGCCGTCACCCGACCGCTGGCCCAGTTCGTACCCGAGGAGGGCCCCGAAGAGGACGACGACCAACCGGACGCCTTCGACGAAGATCATGGCCGTGCCGCCGGGCGGCCCCTGCTCCTGCGGGAGGACGGTGTCTGCATGCTCGTGGTCACCCTCCTCCCGTCGGTCCGCCTGTCCCCTCAATTGTCGGAATCCGGGGCCAAACCTTGAGGAATGGGCGCGTGGCCGGCCCCGGACCGGGTGGTCTAGGCTGACGCGGCCGGATCGGCGGGGCACCGGTCGTCCACGGGCGGGCCCAGACGTCGCTGGCGAGCGAGGGCGATGCGCACCACGAGTGACCATGTGAGCACGGAGCCAGGAACGGGGGGCGGTCCCGCCGCCCCGCCCCACGACCACCCATGACCTCCACCCCACGTACCACCACGTTCGAGCCGGTCGTCCCGGGTGCCGGACCCGTGCCCGTCCCCGAACTGCCCGTCGTCGGTGCACCCGCACCGCTCCCGGTACCCGACCTCTTCGCCCTGCCGCTCCCGGTGCCCGACCTCTTCACCGGCGCCGGGATGCCCGGGGACCCGGTGCCCGGTGCCACCCGGCGCCGTCCGGTGCCGAAGCGCCTCGCCGCCGCCCTGGCCGTCGCCGCGGCCCTGGTGCTCCTGGTGGCCGGTGCGGTCGCCACCGTCATGGGGCCGTCGCCCACGACCGGTCACCAGTCCTCGGCCTTCGCTGCCGGGGTCACCGGCAACCGCATCCGTGCCGGTGTGCACCCGTCGCTCAACCTGGCGCCGGCCACGAGCGCGCCGGCACCGGCACCACCGTCGGTGGCCGCTACGGCACCGCTCCAGTCCCACGAGGTGTTCGGCTACGCGCCGTACTGGACCCTGCCCTCCGCGTCCCGGTTCGACGTCGCCGACCTGACCACCCTGGCGTACTTCAGCGTCGACGCCAATGCCGACGGCTCGCTCGACCAGTCGGGCCCGGGGTGGAACGGCTACCAGAGCCAGGACCTGGTCGACCTGGTCACCCGGGCCCACGCCGCCGGGGACCGTGTCGTGCTCACGGTGACCTGCTTCGACCAGGGCTCCCTCGACCGGATCACGTCCGACCCGAACGCTCCGGCCCGCCTGTCCGCCGCGCTCATCGCCGCCGTCCAGGCCAAGAACCTCGACGGGGTGAATTTCGACTTCGAAGGGCTGGGGAGCGCCGACCAGGCGGGACTGACCAACCTGGTCACCCAGGTGTCGGCCGCACTCCACGGCACGGACTCCCATTGGCAGGTCACCATGGCCACCTATGCCAGCGCCGCGGGCGACCCGGGGGGCTTCTACGACGTGGCGGCCTTGGCCCCGGCCGTCGACGCCTTCTTCGTCATGGCCTACGACATGAACTCGCGGACCCGGCCGAGTGCCACGTCACCGCTCGTGGGCCCCGGGTTTACCGACGCCACCGCACTCGAGCAGTTCCTGAAGGTGGTGCCACCGAGCAAGGTGATCCTCGGGCTGCCCTACTACGGGTACGACTGGCCGACCGCCGACGGATCCCCGTCCTCGCCGGCCACGGGTCCCGAGTCGCCGCTGTCCTACTCCTCCATCGCCGCGGCCGGGCACCCGACCTACTGGGACCCGGTGACGGACACGCCGTGGACGGCATACCAGGTGGGGGGCCAATGGCACCGCACCTACTTCGACGACCCGACCTCGCTGGCCCTCAAGGCGCAGCTGGCGAACTTCTTCCACATCGCCGGCGTAGGGATCTGGGCCCTCGGCATGGACGGGAACGACCCGGCCATGCTGGCCGCCCTGCTCGGGAACGCGCCGGTGGTCAAGGACGTCCTGGGCGGACCGCCACCCGGCACCGGGTACCTCACGGTGGCCACCTACAACGGTGCGGCCAACATTTCGCTCACCCCGATCGCCCCCCTGCCGGCGGGGGGCACGGTCCGCCAGGTCGGCGCCCTGACCAGCATCGGCACGACGGATCCGGCGCTCGCCTGCCTGCAGTCCGGTCCGCCGCTCCCGGTGCTGTCGGACTCGGCCCTTCCCGGCTACCTGTTCGTCCAGGCCGCCGCCCCGACCGACTGCGCGTCGGCGCTGTGGAGCTTCCCGGCCTCTGCCGCACCTGCGACCGCCCCGACGACCACCACGACCACGGCACCGACCACGGCCCCGACCACGACCCCGATCACCACGACCCCGACATCGCCGCCACCGACCACGTCGACCACGACGTCGACCACGACGTCGACCTCCACGACGACCACGACCACGAGCACGACCACGACCACCGCCCCGGTGTCGCCGTCGGCGCCGGCCGGACCGCCGTGACCGGGCGCCGTCGCCCAGCCGGTGGGTCGACACGCCGGCGGCAGGGTCGGTGCCGGCACCGCTGCGTCGCCGACTAATCTCTGCAACGCACCCGGGGGTGTAGCTCAGCTGGTAGAGCGCTACGTTCGCAATGTAGAAGTCGGCGGTTCGAGTCCGCTCACCTCCACTCCAGAAGTACCAGGTCAAGGTACATATGTCGGTGCTTGTTCAAGTGGTCGGAAGTCCCTGCTACGGTGTTCAGGACTCAATAGGACTCAAGTTACACCGCACAGATCGGTGTGAGTTCTGGCGGAGGAGAGTCCTCATGGCCAAGGGAAAACGGCGCCGGGCCCCTAATGACGGTGGATCCATCGACCAACGACCGAGCGGTCGTTGGCGACTGCGGGTCCGGATCGATGATCGCCAGGTCGCCTACGGCACGTTCGAGACCGAGGACGAAGCGGTGCGAGCGCAGGCCCGCTGGCGGGTTACCCATTTGCTCCTCGCCGATGATCCTGAGCTGAACCCCGAGGTCCCGGTCAGTGTGCTCGTCGGTGGGGTGCGCTGCGATGAGTGGTTCGTGCGCTGGCAGGCGGCAAAGGAGGCCCGCCGATCCAAGGTCCGGGTGGGGGCCGGCCGGGGAGGCTCAGAGTCCACGAGTGCCCGTGACCGAGCCCAATGGCGAAAGTGGTGGTCGCCAGCAATTGGCGATCGCCTTCCTCACACGCTCTCCATGGAAGACATCGCCGGGGTGCTCCGAACCATGGAGTCCGATGGCAAAGCCCCGAACACAATTCGCACTCACTGGTTGATGATCCGGGCAATGTTCAACTGGCTGGTCTCTGAAGGCACCTTGGCCGTGAGCCCTGTGAAAGGCCTACACGTCAACGTCGACCCAGCCCAGGACCGGGTACGCGAGATCGTCGTGCCCGACTTCAGATTCCTTGATGTGTTGACAAGCCGCTTGCCCTCGGCCGAGGACCGGTTGATCTTCGAACTCCTGCTCGGCACGGGCGGGCGCCGATCCGAAGTGGCCGGAATCCGTGTTGGCGATGTCGATCTTTCCTCCAACCGAGTATGGATCCGTCAACCCGTCGTAGAGGTGGAGGGACGCCTCGTGCGCAATCCTGTTCCAAAGGGTGGACGCTCAAGAGCAGTCATCGTCGGGCCGAGGCTTGCCGGTCTATTGAAAGAACACCTCGACTGCCGGCAATCCAGCAGTGACGACGACCCTCTGTTCATGGGAAATCGAGGTGAGGGCCTTCGGTGGAACAACTACCTCGCGCGCAGATTCCGGCCGGCGCTCGAATCGGCCTCCATCCGCTGGGCCGCTACCGAGCGCCGACGCTTGATCGAGGAGGGATGGACCCGGGCTGACGCCACCGCCAGGGTGACAGGTGAGGCAACCAAACTGCGCCGGCTCACACCTCATCACCTGCGGCACACGTCGGCAGCACTCCTGTGGGCGGCAGGTGCATCCGATATCGAGGTGCAGATCATCCTCGGACATGCTGACGTCGAGACCTCTCGGCGCCTCTATTCTCACCTGCTGGTTGGAGCTGCTGTCCGTGGCCAGTTTCCAGTCCGCGGTTTTGGCCACCAAATGTCCGCACCCCTCGCGGTGATGTTCAACTCTAGGTGAGCCTCGGAGCACCTCCCCGCTGGCGGGCCTCCTTGAGCCGGA
>Ga0307373_10015672_pt1 | contig 10276 bp, 12 predicted proteins | sample OX2MG_FD_202534 | JGI IMG/M metagenome (GOLD analysis project Ga0307373, IMG submission 202534) | Soil microbial communities from Risofladan, Vaasa, Finland - OX-2 | ecosystem: Environmental > Terrestrial > Soil > Coastal area > Acid sulfate soil | place: Finland: Risofladan, Vaasa | collected...
AATTGGCGGGTCTTCCAATAGGCGACGCCGCGCTCGCCGAGGTGTTCCGTCTCGGCGACCGCGTGCCAATCGCAGGTGGTGAAGTCGCTCTCGAGAGGCAAGGTCATGGTGCGGTCCTTCGTTGGCCGGCTCGCGGGAGCTGGTACCCCCGGTGGGATTCGAACCCACACTACAGCGATTTTAAGTCGCCTCTCTCTACCGGTTGGAGTACGGGGGCGCTAGTCGACGCCGATGTCCCACATCATGCCCAAGTCACGCTTGGAGAAAGCGCGGAAGGCGATCAGGGTCTCCGTCGCCAGGATCCCGTCCAGGGCAGCCATCTTCTCGGTGACCAGATCGTTGAGGGCGTCGTGTTCCTTGACCCGCACGATGACGGCCAGGTCGTAGGGGCCGGCGACGCTGTAGACCTCGGCCACTCCGTCCAGCTCCAGCAGCTCCTCGGCCAGCGACTTCAGGCGGCCGCGCTCGACGCTCATTAAGATGATAGCGGTGACCATCGCGCGTGGCACTTCCCCTCGGACGGAAGGCTACCTGCCGTCGGCTTTTCCGAACCCCCATCGCGCCGCGCGCGGTGCGGCGCCCGCCGTTTCAGAGAAGGGGTGCCCCCAGGGGCGGCGAATCGCAGGCCGGTTCGCCCTTTACGCGGGCGAACGTTCCCGCGCACTGACATCCGGAGGCAGTGGATCCGTGAAGATCGTGGTCACGGTCAAGCTCGTGCCCGACACCAACGCCGAGAAGAAGATCGATGCAGCCTCGAAGCGTTTGGTCCGGGCCGGCGTCGAGACCGTCCTCAACCCCTACGACGAGTACGCCCTCGAAGGGGCGTTGAAGCTCAAGGAGTCGCTGGGGGGCGATGCCACGGTGACGGTCTTCTCCATGGCGCCGGAGGCATCTAAGGAAGTCCTGCGCAAGGCTCTGGCCATGGGCGCAGACGACGCGGTGCTCCTGACTGATCCCGGCCTGGCCGGCAGCGACGTGTGGAGCACGGCCTACGCGATGGCGCAGGCCCTGAAGAAGGTCGGATTCGACCTCGTGATCTGCGGCGGTCTCTCGGACGACAGCAGCACCGGCGGGGTGCCGGGGGCGCTCGCCGAGTACTTGGGGGTTCCGGGCTTCACCAATTGCCGTCACATCGAGGTCGCGGACGGCAAGCTCCGCGTGCAGCGCGAGACGGACAGCGGCTATCAGGTCGTGAGCGGAGCATTGCCGGCCCTGGCGAGCGTCACCATGGCCATCGGCGAGCCGCGCTACGCCTCGCTCAAGGGCATCATGGGCGCAAAAAAGAAGACGATCGCGCCGATGACGTTGGCGGATCTGGGGCTCGATCGACCGGTGGGCGGCGACGGCGCGAAGACCGAAGTGCTGGCGATCGGCGCACCGCCGGCCCGCGAGAAGGCGCGCGTCGTGGAGGCTCCGGACGGCGCCACCGGCGCGAGAATCATCTTCGACTTCCTCAAAGACAAGAGACTCGTGTGATGCAGAACGTCATCGTCTTCGTCGAACACAAGGGTGGTCAGACGCGCAAGGTCACGTTCGAGCTGGCCACCGAGGCGCGCGCGCTCGCCGACGCCCTCGGCGGCAAGGCGCATGGGGTCGTGCTGGGGAGCGGCGCAAGCGCGCTTGCGGAGCGGCTCAAGGGGTTCCCGCTCGATGTCATCCACGTGAGCGAGGATGGCGACGTCGAAAAGTATCTGATCGACCCGACGATCGACTATCTCGAAGCGGTGGCCAAGAGCGTCGGGCCCGCGCTGATCCTGGTGCCGAACACCATGCATGGACGCGATGTCGCCGGACGCGTCGCGGCGCGCCTGGGGGCGGGGCTCGCAGCCGACGTCACGCAGTTCAACGTGGACGGGGGCACCGTCGGGTGCGTGGCCCCGAAGCTCGGCGGAGCGGCCTTCACCACCTGCGCGTTCAAGAATGCCGACTACGGCGTCGTGACGGTCCGGCCGAATGCGTTCAGCGCGCAGCCCGGCGGCCCCGGCGCTCAGGTGCTCTCGATCGAGAAGCCCGCCGGCAGATCCTACCCGATGGTGATCGAAGAAGACGTCGACGAGGCCTCGAGCGAGCTGGGGCTCGAGGAAGCGCCGGTGGTGGTCAGCGGCGGCCGTGGCCTTGGGGGAGCCCAGCCGTTCGACGCGCTGCTGAAGCCGCTGGCCGAGGCGCTGGGCGGGGCGGTCGGCGCCTCGCGCGCCGCGGCCGACGCCGGCTGGGTGCCCTACAGCCTGCAAATCGGCCAGACGGGCAAGACGGTCTCTCCCCAGCTCTACATCGCCTGCGGCATCTCCGGGGCGATCCAGCACAAGGTAGGCATGCGCACGGCTGGAACCATCGTCGCGATCAACAAAGACGCCGCGGCGCCGATCGCCGAGTTCTCCGACCTCGTGGTCGTGGGCGATCTCTTTCATATCCTCCCCGAGCTCACCAAGCTCGTCCAGGAGAGCAAGTCCGCCTAGAACGACGGGTCCCTCCCGTCCGTTACATGGGCATGCTCCCGAACTTCGCAAGCACTAGGAGTCACACTGTGTCACGAGTCTCCGCCCTCCGTTGGCCGCTCATCGCGGTGGCACTCGCACTCGTCCCGCTCGCCGCGTCCGCGAAGGGCACCGCGCCCGCGCCCAGCCCGGCGGCCAGTTCCGCGGTGCCGGTGCCGGTAGCCACGCCGGAGCCTCCCGACGTCGCGATTCCGAAGCTGCAGGCAGCCCTGAAGAAGAACCCCAACGATCGGGACGCGCTGCTCAAGTTCGCCGAGTACATGAGCGCGGTGCATCGCCCCGACCAGGCATTGGCCGCCACGCAGAAACTCGAGCAGCTGGGCGTGAAGACGGCCGAGGTCTACTACTACCAGGGCTCGGCGCTCGCCGATCTCGGTGACGACAAAGACGCCATCACCGCCCTCCAGAAGGCCTCGGATCTGGCCCCGACCAACGCCGCCGTGCTGGTGCGCCTGGCCGATCTCTACCTGCGGGCCAACCGCGGCCCCGACGCCGAGCGCGTGGCGCAGCGCGCGATCACCTTCAACAAGGGCGACTCCTCCGCGTACGACACGCTGGGGATGGTCTACGCGGCCGAGAAGAAGTACGACGAGGCGCGCAAGCAGTTCGAGCAGGCATACAAGGTCGATTCCAAGGACCCCTCGTCGCTGATGCTCGAGGCGCAGACCTACATCGACGAAAAGACGCCCAGGAAGGCCGTCGACGTCTACGACCGCATCTTGGCCGCCAACAAGAACAACAAGGACGCGATCTACGGCAAGGCGCACGCCTATGCCGCCGCGGACGACGTGGTGAAGGCGGTGCAGCAGTACGACGAGCTGCTGGCGTTGGATCCCAAGAACGTCCAGATCGAGCTCGAGATCGCCGGCCTCTACGCGTCGAAGAGCCTGGACTCCGATGCGCAAAAGGCGTTCCAGAAGGCCGTCGACGACCATCCCGGCTTGAGCGTCCCGCTCATCTCGTACGGGCAGTACTGGTACGGCAAGAAGCAGACGGCCAAGGCCGTGGCCCTCTGGAAGCAGGCGTTGGGCCCCAAGGGCAACGACCCCGACGCGCTCAACGTGCTGGCTCAGTACTCGATGTCGGCGGGCAAGTACGCCGACGCGGCAAGCTACCTGAACAAGCTGATCGCCGCCGTCGGACCGAACGGCGCGTCGCCGGACCTCTATTTGGGATTGGGTCAGGCCTACATGGGCCAGAACCAGTTCCAGCAGGCGCACGACTCGTTCCGCAAGGCCTACGACATGCACGAGGACCCCGTCACCGCGATGGCGCTCGCGCAATCGGACCTCAAGCTGAAGAACTTCAAGGAGGCCGCCGATCTCGCCGAGCAGGTGAAGAAGAAGGCTCCCGCGTTCGCCAAGCAGCAGCCCTTGGTCTACCTCGTCGCGGCGCAGGCCTACGAGGGTCTGCATCAGACGGCCGCCGCGAAGGAGAACTACAAGCAGCTGCTATCGTACGCGCCGAAGAACAGCGACCTGGCCAAGCAGGCGTCGGACGCCATCAAGCGTCTGCACTGACGGCAACCGTTTCTGGGGTGACGCGGGCGTGAAGATCGTCTACGACCCGCTCTATCAGGAGCACCTGCGCGGGGCGGGCCACCCCGAAGCACCCGATCGCGTGGAGTCCGTGGTCGCGCACTTGCGCGAACGCGGACTCTTCGACTGCCTCGCGCCGGGGGATGCCGGCGAGAGTGCCCTGTTGCGCGTGCATTCGCGGCAGTACCTCGAGCGCGTCAAGCAAGAAGTGGAGTCGCTCGAGCCTGGAGCGCTGCGCGAGCTCTCCACGGGCGACACCGTGGTCGACGAGCGCTCGTACGAGGTCGCCGTGCGCGCTGCGGGAGGCGCGCTGGCGGCGATCGACCATGCCGCCTCCGGGCGGGGCGCCGCGTTCGCGTTGGTGCGCCCACCCGGACACCACGCCGAGCCGGCGCGCGGCATGGGGTTCTGCCTCTTCAACAACGCCGCCGTGGCGGCCCGGGCGTTCGTCGCGGAGACGGGGCGCCGCGTCCTGATGGTCGACTTCGACTACCACCACGGCAACGGAACGCAGGCGATCGTGGGCGAGGGCCTCTCGTACGTCAGCACGCACGCGCACCCGGCCTACCCGGGAACCGGCGAGCGGGCGTTGCGGCGCACCGCCGCGGGCGACATCGAGGCGAGCGTGCCGATCTTGCCGATCGGCATCGCGACCGAGGCGTTCGTGGCGATCTGGCGCGAGCTGCTGGAGCATGCCGTGCGGGTGGTGAGGCCCGGAGCGATCGTCGTGAGCGCGGGATACGACTACCTCGAGGGCGATCCGGTCGGTGATCTGGGCGTAGGTCTCGAGAGCGCTGACGCGTTGGGAGGGCTCTTGCGCGAGACGGCCGATACCAGCGGTGCCGTGGTGGCGTTCTGCCTGGAGGGCGGCTACGATCCGCGCCGGCTCGGCGAGGCCGTGGCGCGCACGATCTTCGCCTTCGACACGGGCACGGTTGCCCCCGACGCCGAACTCGGCGGAGTGCCGCTGACGATCCGCAGACAGTTGGAGGAGATGGCCGCGTGGCCGGAGTGAGACGACGCCCCCCGATTCCCTACGATCCGCGTCCGTTCACGCAAAAGCTCGGCATCGCGTTTCAGAGCCGCGTGCCGCTGCTCATCGGGGGACTCGCGTTGCTGGCGATTCCCGCGCTCGTGGCCGTGCAGCTGGCATCCGAGGGGGAGCTCGCGGCCGCCGGCTGGACTCTGGTGCCCATGGCGGCCATCGTCGCCGCTTGGCGCCTGCGCAACGCCTTCAAGATCTTGGGGTGGCTGATCGTCGCCGCCACCGCCTTGGCATTCCTGCGAGACGCGCGCATCTATCACGGTGCCTTCGGATTGATCCCCCCGCGCGCGGCGACGGCGACGGCCGACGCGCACGGCATCGCGGTCGGCACGCTCTCGTTTGCCGCGCTCTGCATGGTCGCGGGCGCGGTGGCCTGGGCGGTGCGCGCAGCCCGCTCCCGGGCGCCGCGCGAGATGGAGCGGCCGTTGCGCGTGCTCCTCGCCGGCGCCGGCGAGCTCGGCGCCGCGGAAGCCGTGGTGGCCGCCGCGTGCGGCGTGTTGGCGAGCCTGCTGCTCTCGCCCGCGGCGACGCCATCGGGATTGCTGGGGACCGCGGTCGCCGCGGCCATCGGCGCGTACGTCGCGGCGCGCTTCGGCGCGGTCGGCGCGTGCGCGTTCGCCGGCGGCCTCGGGTTCGTCTCCGTCTTCTCCGCCGCCATGTTCGACGTTCGCTCGCCGTTGAACACGCTGGCCGCCCCGGTGCTCCTCGTCGCCGCGAGCGCGGCCCTCCTGGCGTGGTTCGACATGGGCTTCATCGCGCTGACGTACGTGGGACGCCAGCGGCGCTTCGAGGTGGAGCAAGCGGATCGCGCCGCCGCCACCGGCATCGTGCTGGAGTAGGGTCGCGTGCGGTACGTGATCTTCGGGATACGCATCATCATCGGCGCCGTGCTCGTGGTGGCCGGGATCCTGAAGGCGCCCGATCCCACGGCGCTGGCCTCGACGATCGCGGGCTTCCAGTTGGTGCCCACGGCGCTGGCGGGGCCGATGGGCGTCTTCTTGCCGTGGTTCGAGATGCTGCTGGGAGGCTATCTGATCGTTGGATACCTCACCCGCGTCGCCGCCTGGGTCGCCTTCGGGGAGTTCGCCGTCTTCGCGGCGGCCATCGCCTCGGTGGTGGTGCGCGGCATCCACATCTCGTGCGGATGCTTCGGGCAAGGTGATACGGCGCCGGCCTCGTGGATCGATGTGGCGCGTGACGGCCTGTTGGCGGCCGCCGCGCTGATGGTGGCGCTGCGTGCCCCCGGGGCACTGGCCATCGACGGAAGGGAGAGATCATGAGTCGCAAGTCGCGCGCCCCCAGGGGCAAGGGCGCTGGTCCGATCGTCACGGTGGTGATCCTGGCGGTGCTCGCGATCGCCGCGGTCGCCTATTGGCGGCTGCACGGATCGCAAGCCGCGGTCACGCCCGCGACCGCGCCGCACAAGCTGCTGGCCGTTGGCGACCTCGCCCCTGCGTTCGACGTGCGCACGTCCACCGGCGACGTCAAGAGCAGCGACCTGCAAGGAAAGGCCTGGCTTGTCGAAGTCTTTGCCGTCTGGTGCCCGCACTGCCAGAACGAGGCGCCGACGCTGACGGAGATCGCCAAGAAGTACGCCGACAAGCTGGTGGTGGTGGGCATTCTCGGGAGTCCGTACGGCTTCGACGGAAACTCGCCGGTCACGGAGGGCGACGTGACCAAGTTCGCCTCCGTCTTCGGCGCGGGGTATCCGCTCGGATTCGACGTGACCGGCGCGACGCCGAGTCCGTACATGCGCGACGGCTTCCCGAGCCTCACGCTGGTGGCTCCGGACGGCAAGGTCGCGTGGGTCGACTCGGGCGAGGTCGACCGCAGCGCCCTCGACAAGCAGATCGACGCGGTGGTCAAGTAGGCGCCGAAGATGCTGCGTCGCCGCGTTCTGCCCTTGCTCGCCTTCGTCTTGGCCGCCCAGGCTGTTGCCGCGCCCGCCGCGGCGCAGGCTCCACCGGCAGCGGAGACTCCGCCGGCCGCGGACCAAAGCCATGACCCGTGCGGGGGAGCGGGACGGCTCCTCGCCACGCTCAACCGTCCGACGGTCGGCTACAGCGCCTGCGCGATCCCGCGCGGCACGGTGGTGCTCGAGGAGGGCTACCAGATCAACGCGCAGGGCGGTCCCGCCGCCTCGGTCTACGCGCAGTATCCCCAAGGCTTCGAGCGCGTCGGCGTCGCCAAGCGGTTCGAGCTCGATCTCATCGGCCCGAACGTCAATCGCCTCAGCACGGCCGCGGGGCTGAGCACGGGCCTCTCGGACATGGGCGCGGGCTTCAAGTACGAGTTCCAGCCGAAGACGCGCTTCACGTATGCCGTCGACGGCCTCTACACGGCGCCGACGGGGGCAGCCGCCTTCACGGCGGGCGGCCCGACGGAGACCCTCAACCTAGACGTCGCCTATGCGTTGAGCCCAAGCGTCGGCCTGGGAACGACGCTCGCCGCCGTTTCGACCGGCGGTGCCCGTCAAGACGGCACGTTCGGGCGTTTTGGGGCGTTCGATCCGTCGTTCGTCGTGACGGCGCAGATGCCGCACGAGTACCAGCTCTACGCGGAGCTCGTCGGGCAGTCGCGGATCGCACCGGATCTCGGCGGCCGCTGGTACACGGACTTCGGCGTCCAGAAGCTCGTGGGGCGCGACTTCGAGATCGATGCCGAAGAGGGGGTCGACTTCACGCCCGTCCTCGGCTCGCGCTTCACCTACACGGGCGTCGGGTTCGGCGTGCTGCTGCCCTAGCGGCCGCTCGCGCAGGCGGCGCAGCGCCCGTAGAGCTCGATGGAGTGGTCCTCGAGCTCGAAGCCCTGTCCCGTGCGCAGGTCGCGCGCGAAGCGCTCCAGCGGGCCGCAGCCCACTTCCTCGACGCGTCCGCAGCGTCGGCAGATGGCGTGGTGGTGGTGCGCGACGGTGCAGAAGACGTAGGCGGTCTGCCCGCTCTCGTCGGGATGCGTCGCCGCGACGCCCAGATCGACCAGCAGCTCCAGCGTGCGGTAGACCGTCGAGAGCGAGATCGAGACGCCCCGCGCCACCAGGATGTCGTGCACCGCGTGCGCGGTCAGGTAGCGCCGCTCGTCGCGCAGCACCGCGACCACGCGTTCGCGCGTGCGAGTCGCGTACCGGCCGTTGCCGTGGAGACGTTCGGATATCTCGTTCATGGGGCGACCTCGAGCGTGAACCGTCAGATGGGACCTTGGGCACGGCGGCCGATGGCCAGTGCCACGAAGAAGCAGAGCGTGGCCAGGAGCACGATCGTGGCTCCGGAGGCGGCGTTGACGTAGTACGAGAGATAGAGTCCGGCCACGGCGCAGAAGGCGCCGATGCTCGCGGAGAGCAGCATCATCGTGGGCAGGCGGCGCGTGAGCTGGAAGGCGGCAGCCGCGGGCGTCACGAGCAGAGCCGCCACGAGGATGATGCCCACCGACTCGAGCGAGACGATGATGGTCAGCGCCAGCAGCACCAGGAGCGCGTAGTCGACGCGCGCCGTCGGAATGCCCGACGTCTGCGCCACCACGGGATCGAACGAGGTGTAGAGCAGATCTCGCCAGAGGAAGACCAAGGCGATCGCGACGATCGCCGAGAGCGCCAGGGTGAGCATCAGGTCGAACTGAGAGACGCCGAGGATGTTGCCGAAGAGATAGTCCTGCAGATCGACGGCATAGTTCTTGACCTGCGACATCAGAAAGACGCCCAGCGCGAAGGCTCCGGTGAAGAGGACGCCGATGGCCGTGTCCATCGAGACTTTGCCGTGGCGCGTGACGAAGCCGATGCCCAGCGCCGTGGCCACGGCCATGATCGCCGCCCCCACGTAGTAGTCGAGGTGGCGGAGATAGGCCACGACGATGCCGGCGAACGACGCGTGGGCGATGCCGTCGCCGATGAACGAGAGCCGGCGCACCACCACGTAGCAGCCGACGACGCTGCAGAGGATGCCAACGACGATTGCCGCCACGAAGGCGCGCACCATGAAGCCGTACGCGAAGGGAGCGAGCAAGGCGTCGACGATCGTCATGGCTTGTGATGTCCGTGGACGTGGAAGGTGCCGAGGTGGACGTGCTTGGCGAGGACCTCGGCCGTGGAGCCCTCGGCAACTTGGTGCGTATCCAGCACCAGCAGGCGATCGAACCACTCGGCCGCGCGCTCCAGGGCGTGCGTCGACATCATCACGGGTTTCCCCGCGGCTGCGATCTCCCGCACCACGCCCAGCAGCGCGGCCTCCGTCGCGGCGTCCACGCCGGTGGTCGGCTCGTCCAGCAGATAGAGGTCGGGCTCCTGGGCCAGCGCGCGCGCCAGGAACGTGCGCTGCTGCTGGCCGCCGGAGAGCTCCGCGATCGCGCGATGCTCCAGCGGGCGGATCTCCACGGCGTCGAGCGCGGAGTCGATCAGCTGGCGGTCGCGATCGGAGAACGGCCGGAAGCGCCCGAGCTTGGGAAAGCGGCCCATCGCCACCACGTCGCGGACGGTGGCGGGAAAGCTCCAGTCCACCGCTTCGATCTGAGGCACGTACGCGATCGCGCCGGGGGGCAGCGCCGTGGGCGGCTTGCCGAAGACGCGGAGCGTGCCGGAGTGAGGCTGCAACAGACCAGCGGTCGCCTTCAGCAGCGTCGACTTCCCCGAGCCGTTCGGGCCGATGATGCCGAGCACGTGCCCCGGAGCGAGCGCGAAGGTCACGTCGACAAGCGCCGCGCGCCCGTCGTACGAGACGGTCAGGTGGGTGGCCTCCACGGCCGCGCTCACGTGTGCCGCTCCGAGCCGGCGGTGAGCGAGTTGACGATCACGTTGGTGTCGTAACGCATCATGGAGAGATAGTCGGCGACCTCCGGGCGGTCGCCCACCGAGTCGTCGTAGAGGTTCTCCACCGTCTTGATGCCCGCCGAGCGCGCTAACTCGCGCGCGAGCTTGGGGTTGAACTGCGGCTCGGCGAAGACGGCGCGCACGTGGTACCGGCGCGCCAAGTCCACCAGGCGCGCCAGCTCGTAGGCGCTGGGCTCCTGCCCGGGGTTGCGCTCGATCACGCCGACGAGATGGATGCCGTAGCGTTTGGCATAGTAGTACCATGCGTTGTGAAAGACGATCATCGTGCGCTGCTGGGGCGGGATCGTCGCGATGCGCTCGCGGATCCAGCGGTCGAGGTCGTCCAGCTGACGGCCGTAGCGCTCGGCGGCGGCGGCGTAGTCGCGCGCGTGCGCCGGGTCGG
>Ga0307373_10015674_pt1 | contig 10275 bp, 13 predicted proteins | sample OX2MG_FD_202534 | JGI IMG/M metagenome (GOLD analysis project Ga0307373, IMG submission 202534) | Soil microbial communities from Risofladan, Vaasa, Finland - OX-2 | ecosystem: Environmental > Terrestrial > Soil > Coastal area > Acid sulfate soil | place: Finland: Risofladan, Vaasa | collected...
AGCAGCCGGTGTGACCCTAGAAGAGTTGAAGTGATGCGGGTGCCTGCCAACAGCAGGTTCAAGCTAGACATCGTTCGCCCGGACAATTGCCCATAATGTCGCACCGGCGAACAATTCGAGCAGAATAACAAAAAACAGGTAGGGATGGTCTGGAATGAATCCAATCCACCGGCCGACAAGGCACCCCACGGCCACGATCGCCGTGAGGATGAACAACGAGCGCAAGCGGAATTGCGGGCGGGTCATGGCTAGGCGTCCGATGCGTTTTTGGGCGGGTCTGGCCAGCCGCCTTGTGGGTCAAAGCGAAACCAAGGCGCCGGTGCTGATAATTCCTGCTGAAGCCGCCACCGCTCGAACCACATCCCCCCAAACCAGCCCCCGAACCAGCAGGCCACGGCCAGCGTGATCCAGAGCAACGTGCTCAACCGGAACTGAAAGCGAGTGGGCATCGGCGCATTGTAGCACGGCCGCTCGCCAAGTCAGCGCGGGTTGGCGGCGGCGGCCTGATCGGTCAAGGTGCCTTCGGCCCGATGATCGTCACGGCCGCAATCGTTGGCGCACGCGTACGTCGATCCGAGGCCATGCGGCTCATTCTACCACCCTCGCCGGAACCAGCAGGTAGCACACGCACTTGCCCACCGCCCACCGGCGCGTCATGCTGGTGGCACGGCCAAGGCGCTCCAGCTTTGCGGTGGCCGACCGGGACGGTACGATGACGTGGTTGTGGCGGACGACCCTGCTTGACGTTGACCGTTATGGCGAAGGAGGTATTGATGAGGAAAATCACCGCGATTCGATTGGGGCCTGTGTTCCTTGCCGCTTGCGCGGTGGCGATGGCATTCGCTGCCGAAGAACCGTCCGACGAGACACGCAACGAGGGGCATATTCGATCTCCCGAGTCGAGGGCGAAAGCACGTGAAATGCTCGAAGCTGCTAAACGGGTCATGGAGCCGGTCGAGTCGCCGAGTGAAGTGGGAACGACGTGGATTTCAGAGTCCTATCCTTGGCTAACTCGCCGGTTAGAGGCGGAACGCTTCCTTGCCGAAAATGACGACGAGCAACTCGATGCCCTACGAGGTCATTTGGGACGCACGATAGATATGTTCCGCAGGATCAAGAATCTGTACGAAGATGGTGTCGTTGGCGGAGAGGCGGAAACCTATTTTGCTTGGAAGTTCTACGTCGCCGAGGCGGAATCGTGGTTGATCGAGGCGGGCGACAAGGTGCCCGCCAATCCTGACGCTGACGTATTTACGACAAGAGCCCGCGCGGGGCAGGCGATGCTCGACGCGGCCAAAAGCACCTATCAAGCGACGGCGGCGGCCTTCGGAGTCGGTCGCGCGTCATCGTCCGATGTTCACCATTGGTCGCGCGAATGGATGTATAGCAAACAAAGGCTAATTGACACTGAAAAGCAAGCGATCGCCTCGCGCCGCGACCATTTGAAGCGGATGCAGCAACTCTACGTGAAATGCAAGGCGCTGCAAGATGGAGACGGCGACGAAGGAAGAGGCGAGAATCTCCATGCTGCGACATATTATGTCGCCGAAGCCGAGTTCGATGTCAGCCGTTACGACGTTGCAGCAACTGAGGAAGCGGACTGAAATCCGTAGTGTTGCTTGCCAAGAACCGCGTGGCCGGCCCATTCGGTGGGCGGGAGTGCCGGGACTGGGCATCCGGCACACGGTATCGGCTTTCGGTCTTGATGAACCAGCGAGTAGGTTTCGGCGGCCAGAACCTCGCCCGCACCTCGCGAACGATCGGCGGCCCGACCAGGCACCCCACGTCCACGATTGCCGTGAGGATGAACAACGAGCGCAGGCGGAATTGCGGGCGGGGCATCATCGCTGTTCCCTGGTGTACGGATTGACTTCATAGTCCTGCCAACCCTCGAAGTTCATCAGTTCCTGTTCGATGTGCCACCGCCCGAACCTCATCCCACCGAACCAACACGCCACGGCCAGCGTGATCCAGAGCAAGGTCGAAAGGCGGAACTGGGGGCGGGGGCTGGGCATGGGGCGATTATACCACGGCCTCTCGCCAAGTCAGCGCGGGTTGGCGACAGCGGGGCTGCTCGGTCAAGGTGCCCGGGCCCGACGATCGCTGCGGTGGTCGCGGCCCGAGGGACGGCTCGGCATGGGGACCGCTTACCGCGAGAAGGTGAGCGACGAGCGGCTGAGGGCCGTGTGCGAGCACGTCAGGGGGTGGCTCTTCGGGAAGGCGAAGAAGCCGAAGCCGCGGTGAAAAGACCGGTTGCTTCAAAAGAAAAACGGAAGTCTAGCAACTATCGGCGAGCGGCGTCAAAGGAGCCCGCGGGCCGGTAGTGGTTCAGTCTAGGTTTGGGATTTATTGATGCCTAGATATGTCGGTCCAATTCCCAGTCTGGCGATTCGTCGCCTATCGGCCCTCGGTACTTCGCGATGACTATTGCACCTCGCACATGGCTGAATACATATTCGTGTGCGGTCGAAACCCCATCGCTGGTCGGCTTAAAGCGAATCGTGCAACATTGGCCAATCATCGCCTTAAGGCGATTCGACAGCGGCGCTGTACGCCATCTTCCATGACAAGGGCCGCCTACGAAGTGGATGGTGAAACGGGTTTCGGTCGTCATTGTGGGAGGGTAGTGGGGTAACAGGTGCGTTGCTGGCCGGCCGCTAGTCGGTGCCTATTTCTTGGGCGGCGGTGCATGAAGCGGGGCAGGTGGTTTGTCTACCGGGATGACGGTCGTCCGCATTTTCACCACCGCAAAGAATAACAGGGCCGCGCTGATAAGGATGATCGACAGGAGAAATCTAGCGTACGTCGGGTTCTGCCGATTCCACCATTCCCCCTGCCAGGCGGTGAGCGGGTCAGGTTCGACGAAAAACAGCCGATACGCCGAAGCGAACAACGAGCGCAAGCGGAATTGCGGGCAGGTCATGGCTAGGCGTCCGATGCGTTTTTGGGCGGGTCTGGCCAGCCGCCTTGTGGGTCAAAGCGAAACCAAGGCGCCGGTGCTGATAATTCCTGCTGAAGCCGCCACCGCTCGAACCACATCCCCCCAAACCAGCCCCCGAACCAGCAGGCCACGGCCAGCGTGATCCAGAGCAAGGTCGAAAGGCGGAACTGAAAGCGGGGGCGAGGCATGGGCCCATCATACCACGGCTCCTCGCCAAGTCAGCGCGGGTCGGCCGGCCGCGGCGGACAGCCCGGTCCCGGCAGCGGTGGCCCGTCGATCGCTGTGGCGGTGGCGACCTGGCCCGAGCGGCGGCAGTCGTGGGCGCCGAATTCGAATCGACGGAATTTCGGGCAATGGGGACCGCCTACCGCGAGAAGGTGAGCGACGAGCGGCTGAGGGCCGTGTGCGAGCACGTCAGGGTGTGGCTCTTCGGGAAGGGGAAGAAAACTAATCGGAGCGCCAAACTCGATGCCTTCGCGCTTTGCCCAGACAGCCCGAGCGGGCCTTCTAGCCGGCGGAGCAGAAATCGTCGGCACCGTGACCTCGTGCCTGGATTTTAACTGTTCGAGCAATGGCGAATCGGCCTCATTGGATTCGAGCCACTCGCGATACCGATTCAGCGTACCCACTAAGCCACCGAACCGCCGGGTCAAGGATTTGCTCGAAATACCGGAATCGGCGGTGAAGGCTCCCATGTCGGAATTGCCCCAACGTTGCTGGCGGCCTTGTGGAATGCCTTGAGCAACTCGTCGTCGGCTAGGCGCGTCTTCCACTGCGGATGCCGTTGAATGCCAGCGATACGCACGACTTCGGACCAACCGCGTTCAAAGAGGTGCGAAATTTGCCGCTTGCCTACGCCAGTTTGACGGTTGAATTGTCGGCGAGAAAGAGGCCGTCCCTGTTGCGCGGCCAATTGCTTCGCGGCCTCGATGATAGTTTCTCTTGTGACTTTTGCCATCGCGCCCCCTAAAAGACTGTGGGCCAACCCCAAGGCGGTGCGAGTTTCTCGCACGCCTATTTTCCAACGTACTTGGGTGATTCTCCGATGCAAGCCCCGACAAAGCTGATGAAATGGATGCGCTGGGCGAGTGTCGCAGCACATGCGATCTTCGAGCTGGCATATCTGGAGCCGGGTTGCCGTCCACATTCGGATCGCCGAGGCCCAGGCCGGCTCCCAATCGGCCATGCGGCGGAGAGGTTCGAGCGGCCGGCTGGCGGTCTCGCGACGTTCTGCCAGAGGCGGTTATAGTCCGGCAGGCACCAGCCGGCCCGTTGGCTATTATATGAAGTCAGAGAACGTCCCGCCCCGGCCGGTCATCGGGGCCTCAGCGACCAAGCTCGGAGTGCGCGAGGGAGATTTAGCGCCGGACGAAGACGGCAATGCGCGGCCTGGCCAAGGCGGCATGTCGGTCGTGTCGTCGATCTCGGGTCTGCGGCGACGAGTCGCGAGAAACGTCTTCAGTCCGAGCATGGTTCCGCAGCGGCTGAATGACCTGGGCAAGGTGCCGGGTGCGATGGGCCCAAACACGCTACACGTATTTCGTATCGGCGAGGGCGGCTTCGAACACGCCCGGCTGACGGATCGGCTCGTACTGGCGCCGGACCATGACGACCACGGCACCATCCAACCCGCGTCGATGATGCGGTACGAGGAATACAAACAGGCCATTACCGATACACGTGACCAATGGGCCAGCGGGGAGGATGACGATGATCGTTAGGACGAGTCCGTCAGTCAGCTATTCGATGTGGCTGAAGAAGATTCTGGACACGCACACGTCCCAAGCCTGGGACTCGGAGGCGACGGACATTCGAGAACGGCAGGACGAAGAGCTGGACGAACTCTGGACCGAGATTGACGGGTGCCAGAAGCAGCGTCTGTGGGGATTGTCCTCGGACCTCAACACGCTGCGGGACCGGGAAACATGGGTTGAGTCGGACTGGTTGCCGATGACCGAGGAGCAACTTGCGCGGGCGCAAGAGGGGGCCTTTCAACGGAAGGAGTGGGACAATCTCTTGGAATCGCTGCGACGGCCCCCGCGGCTCGTCCCGCGCGACAAGGTTGACTATTTGCGCGGGAGGGCCTGGATGGAGATGGGGTATCCCGAGGTGGCTTTGCTGTTCTTTGACAACGCCGACAGGTTGAAGCCTGGAAAACCGATCTACGGCGTGCTCGCCTTCGAATGCCTGAAGGCCATGCAGAATTGGCCGGAAATCCTAAAGCGGTGCCAGTCGTACCTGCGTGATTCCGCCGCGCCGCCTCGATTGCTGTTCCGCGCGGCCGACGCGCTTCACGCGTACGCCAGCCACTCCGGCGAGCAACGGCACTATCAGGAGGCATTGCGCGCGGTCGACGCAGGATTTGATCGATTGGACCAAACGGGCCGGAAGGAGCAGTTGTCTTCGGTGCTCGCTTCGGCCTACGCGACGAAGTCTCTGTGCCTTGGCCGCCTTAGCCGGACGACAGAGTCCTTGAACGTTCTTGACGAGGCAGTCCAGCGCTTCCCGGAAAACACCGGGCTCCTGACCGCTCGGGGCCTCCGAAAGCAGGAACTCGGCGTGCCGGGTGCCGCCGACGATTTTCGGGACGCGGTGGCCCGAGGAACTACGGTCGCCTGGGCATACGTCGAATTGGCACGCGATGCGCTCAAAAAAGGACGCAACCAGGACGCGGTCGATCTGTGTCGCAGAGGTGTCTCCCTGGCCCAGGCAGACCGTCCCGCCGCGGTTTTGTTCGGGTTGCTGGCAATCGGAATGCTGCGGTTGAATGACTCCGCGGAGGCCGTGCGGGCAAGTTTTCGAACGGCCGGCGAAATTGATCCCCTTAGCGAGGAAATCCGCGTTAACCGCGAACGGTTCGAAAGGTTTGCCGTCGACAGTCAAGCGCAAGAGCCGCAATGGCATTTGGGCCCGACATCGCCCGAGAGGGCGATTGCCGACGTGTGTGCTCAATTGTAAACGGCCGCACGGGCGCGCCGGCGCGGTGGTGTGGCGATCAAAGAACCCCGGCACAATAACCCGGCCCCGGCCGGCATAACGTGGCGCCGTCAAATGAGGACCGAATTATTTACGAATCACATCCAGCTTTTCAGTTGCCGGCGAATCAAGATGCAACGATATGGCGGTTCATGGACTTTAGTCCAGGTTACAGGTGACAGGGGACGGAGGAAGGCGACAGAAGGCAGGAGCAAATGGGGGCGTATCAGCGCACACAGGACGGCGGCATGGATTCTAAGGCGTTGGGCGTTAGGGAGCCGGCGACGGCGGATGGACCGTTGGAGTTTCGACCTGCTGCTTCCGAGCTTCCTGGGTTTGAGCCTGTGGACCGTGTTTTGTTATTGAGCCATGACCTTCGACGCCCCTCGGAAACAGTCGCGCCACGGATCAAACACCGATCGAACACGGATCACGCGATTCGACCGCACTGAGTCCGTGTTTCATCCGTGTTTCGTCCGTGGCCGGCTCCGCGCGTCGTTGCCGGCCTCGCCAGCACGCGCAATTCCGCTTCCGACCATGACCTTGAAGCAATGTCAGGCTAACGGCTGATTGAAGCCGCACAAGAGGGTCGTCAGCATGGTGCTTTTGGGGTATAATGCAGAAGTGGCCCGCTCGTAATTCCGCTTTCGCGAGGCAAAAGATGTTGACGACCGTATCGCTCGAAGATGCGCAAGCGCAATTGCCGGAGTTGATCGAGAAGCTCTTGCCTGGCGATGATGTGGTGATTCTACGAGGCGGAGAGCCTGTCGCCAGGCTGGTGAGTGATGCGCCGGCACCGCGAAAGCCCCGTTTGCCCGGCAGCGCACGAGATAAAATCGTTTTCATGGCCGAGGACTTCGATGCCCCCCTTGATGATTTTCGGGAGTACATGGAATGAGGCTGTTGCTCGACAGCCATGCATTCCTTTGGTTCACCTGGAACCACAAGAACCTCAGCCAGATAGCGCGGGCCGCGATCATCGATCCGACCAATGAAATGCTGCTGAGCATCGCAAGTTGCTGGGAAATCGCGATCAAGGTTGGCGTCGGAAAGCTGACGCTTACAGAACCGATTGACGTTTTTCTCCCAGGAGCCATCGCCGACAACGGCCTCACGGTGTTGCCCGTCGAACTGAGGCATGTGCTCACGCTGGAACGGCTGCCATTGCATCATCGCGATCCGTTCGACCGGATCTTGATTGCCCAGGCAATAGTTGAGCAAGTTGCGATTGTTTCGAACGATAAAGCGTTCGACTCGTACCCGGTGACGAGGATTTGGTAAGGCGAGTCGCAGACATCCTATCCCTGAACACTGATCGAAGACCTCCATCAACCGCCCACAAAACGGACGATATGGGCGAGGTCAGGTGCGTGAATCTCGGCGACGCGCGTCGGCCAGACGGCGAAGGCGAGACAGGATGATCAGGAGGAACAGGATAGAAGGCAAGCGTTACGAATTGACCGACCTAATCCTGACCATCCTGCAAATCATGTCCAAGAAAAGTGTTTGAGCGGAGTTTCCGGATGGGGCGCAGCCGCGACCCCTGACCGGTTCCAGGTGTCTTGCGCGCCACCGGCTCCGACAACCCGCGGCCTTGTTCGATCGAGGTTACGGCACGCGGAGCGTGCCTACTACGCTGATTGTCCGAAGGCGAGTCGAATCGCCCGGCACTTTGAAGGCAAGTTGCCCGTCAAAGCGCGGCGCCGTTGAGCGCGCGCTCACGAAATCGTACAATCAAGGAACGCGGGGGGGCGTATCTTCCAAACCGACCGCGTAGATTGACAAATGGGGCACGAGACGAATGCCAAAGATTTATCGGTCGATGAAGCGCGCAGCCGATGGACCACCGATCGTGGAGTCCGCGTCAAAGGAACTTGGGGTGCGTTGTCCGCCAGGCCCACACGCCGATGTCGACCTCGATTCCGCCGGCCACGTCCTGCTCAACGGTCGCGGGATGTCGGTCGCGGAGAATTGGCGATACCTGCCACCGCACCTGATTCCCAAGCGTTTGTTGCCGCTGGTGCCCGACGCCAGTGGATCAAATCAACTATTCTGTTGGTCGATGGGCAACGGCCCTTTTGTGAACGACTCGGTGAACGAGTCGCTGGCGCTTCGAATCAAGCCCCACATGCCGAACATGGGAAATGTCGTGCCGATCGAACCGGTTGCAGTGGATCGGTTCCAATTGGACCTCGCGGCGACACGCAATCAATGGCAACCAGACGAATGATGAACAGAGGCGAGTGCTTCGAAAACCCCGACTTCGTCGAGTATGTGCGGTTGCTCCGGCGGCTGCACGCGATGATTCGCTCGGGCGAGGACGAAGGCGCGGAAGGCGACGCGCTGCGCGACCAAATGGATGCTCCCAGCGAGCGCCTTTCAAGCGCGGAAGTGGCCGCCGTCAAGGGCATCGCCGCGGACTTCCACACGTTATCCGGGGAGTCCCGCGCGCCCATCTTGGTCGATACGGTCGAAAGCCTGGAAGTCAAGCACGCCGCCTTGGCGGCCCGCGACGCCGGGCGTTGGGGCGAGGCCTTCGAGTCCCTCCGCCGTTGCGAACCGTATTTGTCGGCCGCCAACGTGGCGTACCTCCGGGGCGCGATTTGGCTTGCGATCGGGGAAGATGACGCCGCCCACGATTTCCTGGAGCACGCGGCGAAGCTCGGCGCAATCGCCCCACCATCGGCGATCTCGAGTCGGACGTAAAGCGAATCGAACGAAGCGACGTCGAAGCGGTGTCCATCAACGCGAATCCTCCCTCCGCAGAGGGGCTGACCATGCGTAAGTCGTTACCCATAAGGCAAGTTCAGAGTGGCCAATTGGCCCCTCTGATTCTTGCGGTGCTCGGCCGCCGCCACCGGCGCGTTTCGCCACGTTGAGCGGAAAGCGAAATCCGCCGAAGGTCGTTCCCCCCAATCGCCGGTCAACATCACGGCAAGGCAGTTCGTCGACCCCGCGCCGTTGAACGCGGCCTTTCGAGGTTCTCGTCAAAGGAACTCGGGTGCGCTGTCCACCAGACGCCGGCTGTATACTAACCCAAAGCGCAAGTCGTTGCGTGCCTTGCTTGCGCCAGCGGGTTAGTGTCGAAGCAGGCCGCGTGGAACCCCTATCTATCCTTCAGGCGCGTCCTCGTGAAACAACGGAGCATTTCGTTTGAACTGCTTTGCCTATGCGCGCTGTTTGGTTTCGCGCTACCGGCCCTTGCCGAGCCGCCCGGCAACCCGCCCCCTATCGAAGTCTACTTCTCGCCGAAAGGCGGTTGTACCGAGGCCGTCGTCAGGTTTGGCATTGAAGCGGGTGATCGTTTTCTTATTCGTGTCATTCGTGTGATTCGTGGACAGACGTAAGCGACGCCGCGGAGTGCCTGCCGCGACGCGCCTTGGAGACGCAGACCGGCGTCGTTCACGGAGCAATTGGTCCACGAATCACACGAATCATACGAATGGGCCGGGACGCGGCGGAGATCCTTGTGGACACCTGCGATGGCGCGGGAACTGTCGTGCGCGTCGGCGCCGGCGGCGTGACGGTGGAGCGCGCCGGCGGCGTGGCGTTTCGCCGGCCCCCCGGCGCCGGATCCCCGGCGTGATTGACCCGCCGGCGTGAGATTCTGGGCCCCGTGTCGATGCGTGACGATGGTGACGATGAAAAACATGCAAAGTTTTTTGTTTCCCACGCGACTGCGTCAGTTAGCTCCGGGCGTCCTGTCCTCGAACACTTTGGGTTACTGCCCGGCTTTGTCGTGAACGGCATCGGTTCAACACGCGAATCCTCCCTCCGCAGGGGCCAGCCATGCGTAAGTCGTTACCAGTAAGGCAAGTTCAAATGCGCCAATTGGCGCATTTGATACTCGCGGTGCTCGGGCGCCTCCACCGGTGGTGGGTCTCACCCCGTTGGGGTGATGACATGGGTGGTCAATCGCCCACCCAGGGCTCCGCCGCTGGGCAGTGGAATATGAACCCGTTGGGGTCGGGCGGCCGCGGACTCGGAACCACAGCACGTGCAGCAACCACGGATCAAGCTCGGTACGCACACGGACGCTGCGATACGTGCCAACTGAATCCGTGTTTCGTCCGTGGCCGGCTCCGCGCGTCGTTGCCCGGACTCCTGTGAATCCGGTCAATCCTGTCCAAGAAACGTTTTCGAGCGGAATTTCCAGACGAGGCATAGCCGCGAGATGGGCCCCCATTGCGCGCATCGAAGTCAAAAAGCGGCCAGGAAGACGGACACGTCCGCCGGCGCCATCAATTCCGGGTTGACGGCCATCAGGCCTTCGGCCTGGGAGGCACGGAGCAGCCGCTGATCAGCGGCGACCAAGATGCAGGTCGTCGTCACCGGCTGCGCTCGGGCGAAGCCCAAGA
>Ga0307373_10015675_pt1 | contig 10275 bp, 7 predicted proteins | sample OX2MG_FD_202534 | JGI IMG/M metagenome (GOLD analysis project Ga0307373, IMG submission 202534) | Soil microbial communities from Risofladan, Vaasa, Finland - OX-2 | ecosystem: Environmental > Terrestrial > Soil > Coastal area > Acid sulfate soil | place: Finland: Risofladan, Vaasa | collected...
TTCGGCGATTCGCTTGGGGACGCCGACAGATGTTGACTGAATGAACTAGTCAGTCAATACTGTCACTATGGGACGGGGACGGCCGGCCGATCGGCTCCGCGACATCACCGAAGCAGGTCGACAGTTGCTGGGAAGCGTGGGTTATCGACGGACCCGGATGGCCGATGTGGCCACCGCAGCCCGCCTGTCAGCCGGATCGGTATACACCTACGTGACGAGCAAGGAGGCCTTGCTGCACGCCGTCCTCACCGGCTTCTTCGCCTCGTCCACGGAGGCCTTGCCCGAGCTGCCCATCACCGCTCCTCCGCTGGCCGAGACGCTGGAGGTGGTCCGCTCAGGTCTGGCCCGCGGTGCGGCCATGCCGGTGCTCCGGGCTGCGCTCCATTCCGAGCTGCCCGACGATGTCGGCGCGGAACTCGAGCAGATTCTGGAGGAGATGTACACCATGATCTCCCGACTGTGGCCGGTGCTGGCCGTGCTCGAGAAGTGCGCCGAGGATGTGCCGCTCATTCGGGAGTTCTACTTCGGTGGACAGCGCAGGGCCCACCTGTCCCGGTTCGCCCGCTATGTGCAGCGGCGCGCCGATGAGGGGCGGCTCGACGGGTTCGGCGATCCCGAGCTCAGCGCCCAGGTGGCGGTCGAAGCGCTGACGTGGCACGCCTGGCACCGGCTGGAGGGCTTCGACGAGGCCCGGTTCTCCGGAGCCGGCAGCCGGGCTGCCGTGATCCAGTTTGCCCTGAAGGCCCTGGTGGTGGGCTCGTGACCGACTCGTTGGCCCCCATCCGGACGAGCAGCTCCCGAGCCGCAGCGCACGAACCCCCTTCGGGCACGCTGCCCCGGCTGGCCCGGGGACCCGTGCTGGCCGCCGCCGCCGCCCTCCTGGCCGTCGAGCTGTTGGCATCACCGCGCTACGGCCTGCACCGGGATGAGCTCTACTTTCTGGCCTGCGCCCACCACCTGGCCTGGGGCTACGTCGACCAACCACCCTTGGTGCCGGTTGTGGCCTGGTTGGTCAACGCACTCATCGGCCCGTTCGCCTGGTCGTTTCGCCTGCTCCCCGCACTGGCCGGGGCGGCGTCGGTCGTGCTCACCGGTCTGATGGCCCGAGAGATGGGCGGGGGACGCTGCGCTCAGACCATCGCGGCCGTGGCTGCCGCGACGTCGGCGCAGCTGCTGGCCGCATTCCACCTGTTGTCGACCACCGCGTTCGACTGCTTCTTCTGGGCCCTGATCACCTGGCTTGCGCTGCGCTTGATCCGGACGTTGGACACCCGGTGGTTCGTACCGCTGGGTGCCGTCGTCGGAGTGGCCCTCCTGAACAAGCTGAACGTGGCGTTCCTGGTCGTGGCGCTGGTGATCGGGTTGATTACTGGATCCGACCGTCGCCTGCTCTGGTCCAGGCAGGCATTGATGGGGGCCGCCCTCGGCCTCGTCATCGTCTCGCCGGACGTCGTGTGGAACGCCCAGCACGGGTGGGCGCAGCTGTCGATGCTCCGGAGCCTGCATGCCGAGAACTCGACCGTCGGCGCCTCCATCGGATTCCTTCCCGCCCAGCTCGTCGTCGTCGGGCCGGCGCTGTGCGTGCTCTGGATCACCGGTCTGGTCGACCTGTGGCGAGGTCGCCGGTGGCGTCCCCTGGCCGTGGCCTACCTGGTGCTCGCCGCCTGGTTCACCCTGAGCGGGGCCAAGTCCTACTACCTGGCCGGCATCTACTTCGTCCTGTTCGCCGCCGGAGGTGTGGCGGCCGAGCGCCGGCTGCAGGCCAAGGGCAAGCCGGGCCGGGTCCGTGGATGGATCGCCCTGATGGTGGTAGGGGGAGTGGCGGCACTCCCGCTCACCCTGCCCCTGCTGCCCGAATCCACCCTGCCCACCGGCTCATGGGAGAGCCAGATCAACAAGGACCTCAGTGCCACTGTCGGCTGGCCCAGCTACGTGCGGCAGGTAGCCGGAATCGTGAACACGCTGCCACCGGGCCAACGATCCCGGCTGGTCCTGCTCACCGGCGACTACGGCGCAGCCGGAGCCATCGATCTCTACGGAACCCGCTATCACCTCCCGCCAGCGCAAAGCGGACACAACTCCTTCTGGTGGTGGGGACCGGCCGGCATGCCGAACGAATCTGCCACCGTTGCCGTCAACATGTCCCGTTCAATGCTCCTGGGGGTCTTCCGTCGAGTTCGTCTGGTCGGCTCGGTGCAGACGCCGAACAACGCATGGACGGAGGAGCGGGGGGACCCCATCTACCTCTGCACCCAGCAGTATGTGAGCTGGGCGGACGCCTGGCCGGCACTCCGGCACTACGGCTGACCCGTGAAGGAGTTCCCGACGAGACGGTTGAGGATCCGCTTGCACGCCGAAATCGCGAGTGAGACTTAAAGCCCTAGAGGCATTGCTATTCACTGCCTGCGTGAGAATCAAGCGGGCTCGCCCGTCTGCGCCCTTGCCACACGACATCAGAACTCGTGGTTCATTGGTCCGCAACACCTCATGGAGGCTCGATTTCTCACTGAATCGGAGCCGTTGTGTCGGGGCCATCTGCACCAGAAGTTGCCGTAGGGGCAGATCGCCCGCCGCTTTGGCCACGGATGACGAGCCACAGAACGCCCAGGAGCCCGATTACGGCGATGGCAAGGGCAGCGATTGCCAGCCCGTCCGTCGAGCTAGAGCTACTGGATGTCGTCGTCGCTGCGGCTGCGGTGGGAGTCGGATTGGTCAATGTGAGGACAGGCGCCGGGGTGTCCGGATTGGGGTTCTGAGAAGAGGCGACCTGGATCCACCGGACAACTTCGCCGGACGAGTAGGTCTGCAATGACTTGAACACAATGTCGCCGGTCTGTGACGGGGCTTGGCCCGCCGAGACAGCAAAATCCTCGTACTGGCCAGGAGCGATTCCCCCCGCCGTCGCTGTCCACGTGATGTCAGTTACGACCTGGTTGACCGGCCCATCACCAGACTGGATCGGGTTGCTGAGGGTCTTGGTGTCGACTCTGGCCGTCCATCCAGATACCGGCAGTACGTTGACGGTTAGGAGCGGAAGGTTCGTCGGGAAGAACACCTGGAGTTCGATCGTGTTGGCATTGTCCCGCTCATTGGGAACCCGAAACGTGAGCTCGATGTCGCCGCTCCCCGCTGGCATGGTGTCGGGATGCACGGTGACATGGGCCCAGGAAGGAGTGGCGAACACCAGTGAGAGCACCAGGGTTGCTCCAGAACCGAAGATGACCAGTCTTGTGGCGAACCGAGGCATAGCGGACGGTCTCCTTGTTCTCTGTCAATCGGGTGGAATTGCATTGTGAAATTGGGAATGTCGTCTTCGAGGGGCCTAATGGACAGGTAGGGTCGCCGAGACCACCTGCTCGTCGATTGCGTCCGTGCGTACCGTGATCTTGAGGATCCACGTTCCTGCGACCGGGATGTCGACGTTCGTGGCGTAGTAGTGCCCGGGACCTCCGACTGTGAGAGGGACGGACAAAGGTCCGAGGTTCTGAGCTGGCAGGCTCAGGCTGGCATCCAACTCAGGGATGGCCATCGGAGTGCCCTGCCCACTGAGTACATAGATGTGGACCTGGTTTCCAGCACCCGCTCGCGCCGGGCTGACGATTGCATTGACCTGGACCCCCAGCGTTGTGAATGAGGTTGAGAAGGGCAGGTCAGCCGCCTGCTTGGCTGGCACCGCATTCACCAGGAGGGCGGTCACGGCGAGGACGGCCAGAGCAATGGCGATCTCAGCCAGGACGGTCCGACGGAGCCTTCCGAGGCTTGTGTCCTGCTCCGAATCCGGTGCCGAAGGACGTTCAGCAACGGCAAGGGCGCTTCTGCCGCCGGTGGCTTCCCTCAGACTGGTGGTCGGAAGGGTGTCCAGCCCGCTGGTGCCCGGGCCGGCACCTCCTCCCGGGGGCACCGTAATGGCAACGTCCCTCACCTCGTCAGGAGCCGGTCGGTCCCGACGTCGCAGTCCCCACCCGCCGTGAACGATCCGCCGGCTCGCGGCGCCCATCCCAATCAAGAGAACGACGAGAGCGATCTTCACCAGGAGCGTTTGGCCGTAGGTGGTATGGAGAAGGGCATACAGGCTTCCGACCTGTCGGATCGCCTGAATCGTCCCAGTCGCAACAACCACTGCAACGGCAAGGAATGCGTAGGTCGAGACTTTGAGGGTGACCTGCATTGGGTCGACCGGACCGTCGCTGCTACTGCGGCGGCCGATCAGGAACGTAACCAGAAGAGCCAGTCCACCCAACCACACGGCAGCTGCCGCCAGGTGGACGGTGTCGAGAATCAGGCCGAGGAGGGGCTGGCTTCCGGTGGAGGCGTGTCCCGCCAGGCCCGGAGTGAGCAGTAGCGCTACTCCGAGAGCAAACTCCGTGGGAACGATCCACCTCCATCGCCGGTCGCCGCTACCGAGACGCCCCTGTATGCCCAGCACTACCGGGATGGAGGCGAGCAGTACTACCACTCGGAGCATCTCGACCCTACCGAAGCGCGTGCCAAGTACAGCGCTGATGAGCGACGGACGGACGATGTCGGTCAGGGGCAAGTCTGCGGCATACACCCCTTGGACAGCGATGCCGAGGAGCGTCGTTGCCAGCAGTACGCCCCACGACGCCCAGAGCACCCTGCCAACGCGACGCGTTGTACCACCTGGTCGCCAGGCGACGGTAGTCGTGAAGGCCAGGCCGACGAGAACCAGGAGACCGGCAAAAGCTGCGAACCGGACGAACCAATAGAGCGTGCCGACCACCGGACTCCCCGATTGACTGGTCAGGGCGTTGGCAAGTGTGTTCGCCTTGGCCGCCCCACTGGCAGAACCGATGGAGAAGACGAAGGCGCCGTGCACCGGATGCGAGTCAGCCGAAATGACGCGCCACGCCACGACATACGTGCCCCGTGCCAGGTTCTTGGGCAGCGAAATTGCCACCGCATGGCTGTCGCCGGGAGGGTGGTGGGTCCCTCCGTTGTCGATCCGCTGGCCGCTGGGACCGAGGACGCGCAGAGAGCCGAAATCGATCTCGACTGGCTCGCCGAAGTGAAGAACGACTTGGCTAGGGGACTCCACGAGGACCGAGGAAGGGGCTGGACTCGTGGACTCGAGCTGTGCATGTGCGCTCGCCGGCCCCGCGGTACCGACCAAGATTACGATGACGAAGAGACAGCCGAACACGCACCGCCAGAACCGCTTCATCGCACCCCTGACGGTATGGGGGCACGGCATCCCGGATGCTGATTTGGGTTCATCTGCCGGACCAAGTGGTACTTGCGATTCGGATTCATGCCTTTTCCGCCAACGATCGCTGTGCCTCTTGGGCGTCCAATTCGGAGTCGACCCGTCTGGTGAGCTGTTCTTCGGATGTAGGGCGCGACGGTAGAAAAGAGGACCCGCGTTCTTTCGGCGACAGAACGCATGGCGTCGGCGCTAGAGATGTCGACTTCAACCAACTCGAAGTCATCACCGACCGCCGAGAGGGCCGCTCCGAGCTTGGGGGGGTTCCGAGCGGCCATGGCGATTCTCGCTGAAGGTGGGGCGTGATTCCCCAAGTACCGGGCGATCAGACCACCAGTAAAGCCCGTCGCTCCCAGAAGGGTGATGTCGAAGTCACGCGAGCCCTCAGTCATGATTCGCGACGCTACCCAACCCACCGCCGGCGTGTCTCTCTCCGGTATGAGGTCTCGGGCAAGGAGTGAATGCTGACCCCTGAATGCCCCAGCCCGTAGGCGGAGGTCGGATCATCACGCCAAGGTTGGTTCCAGAGCCATCGCATGACCTCCACAGGAACGCCGTCGAAACAGTTGGGGTCAGTCCAGAGGGCAGCAGTGTGACGGCGTGGACATTCAGCTATCGACGTTCAGCTTCAAAGCCTGAGGAGGACGCGCCTCGTGGCTCAGCCAGTCAGGCTGAGGACGATCTGAAAGACGCGGAGGCTCGAGCCAACGGCTTCGCACCGCCCCCGGCCTGAGCGCCCTGTAGCGTCACAAGCATGCCGTTGGTGGCCGGTGTCGATTCGTCCACACAGTCGACGAAGGTGGAGCTTCGCGATCTTGCCACCGGCAAGGTGATCGGTGCGGGGTGGGCCGCTCACCCGATTGCCGGTCCGCCTCGGAGCGAACAAGCGCCGGATGCCTGGTGGGCCGCGCTCGGTACAGCGATGGCCGCAGCCTTGGAGTCGGCAGGACCTGAAGGGAGGGCCGACGACGTGGTCGCGGTGGCGGTCGCTGCCCAGCAGCACGGACTTGTCGTCCTCGATGGTCAGAGCAAGGTGCTCCGCCCAGCAAAGCTGTGGAACGACACGGAGTCAGCCGAAGACGCCGACCGACTCGTGGCCCGACTTGGTGGTACCGAGTGGTCCGAAGCGTGCGGGAGCGTCCCGGTACCGGCCTTCACCATTACCAAGCTCGGCTGGCTCCGTCGGTGTGAGCCCGAGACGTTCGCCGAGATCGGTCACCTCCTGTTGCCGCATGACTGGCTGACCTACCGCCTGACAGGTCGGTTCGTCACGGACCGGGGCGACGCCTCAGGCACCGGGTACTGGTCTCCGAGAGGAGACAAGTACCGGATCGACCTGCTCGAACTCATCGACAACGACTTGGATTGGGCTAGCGCCCTGCCGACGGTACTCGGCCCTTGGGATAAGGCCGGTTCACTTACCGCCGAGGCTGCCGCCGCGCTCGGGCTGCGGGTTGGCACGCCCGTAGCGGCCGGAACTGGCGACAACATGGCCGGAGCCCTCGGGGCGGGACTTCGGCCGGGCGAAGTTGCCATCTCCATCGGCACCTCCGGCACGGTATTCGCTCAGAGCGAGCAGCCCGTTCAAGACTCGACCGGAGCCATCGCGGGCTTTGCCGACGCCACTGGTCGGTATCTGCCTCTTGTCTGCACGCTCAATGCGACGCTCGTCACGGCTGCTGTCGGCCGACTACTCGCCGTGGAGCACTCCGAACTCGACGATCTGGCCCTCGCTGCTCCCTCAGGGTGCGACGGCCTGGTACTCGTGCCCTATCTGGCCGGGGAACGCACCCCGAACCGACCCGATGCGACCGGGACCCTGGAGGGGATCCGGTCCGACGTGAGCCGCGAACTCCTGGCTCGGGCCGCCTTCGAGGGGGTGGTGTGCAGCCTGCTGGAAGGACTCGACGCCCTCGAGGCCGCCGGCGTGCCCACTCGAACTGGCCGGCTAGTCCTGCTGGGCGGCGGAGCCCGCTCCTCGGCCTACCGCCAAGTGCTCGCTACCTTGGCCGGCCGACCTGTGACCGTCCCGTACGACAACGAGATCGTTTCGGCCGGAGCAGCAGTGCAAGCTGCCGTCCTTGCCACCGGATCGGATCCCACAGAGATCGCTGAGGCCTGGGGTCTGCGAGAAGGCGAGACGACTGCCCCGGGAGCCGGCTCGGCCACGTCGGAAGCCGTCCGGCGTAGATTTGTGGATGCCAGGGGCTAGGTGCTGGCGTCCGAAGAGCGATCGTCAGCCGACCACCGCGGCGCCGCCGGTAAGTTCCGGAGGAGGATGGTCGTGTCAAGAGCAGCTCGATGGGTTCGCTGAACCGTTCTCGAGTCGAAGGAGCCATTCCGATGCCCGAATCCTTAGAACCAACTCCGGAAGACCACTTCACCTTCGGCCTCTGGACCGTCGGCAACCGGGGACGCGATCCGTTCGGCCATGAGACCAGGGCGCCCCTCAACCCCGTCGACACAGTCCACCGTCTCGCCGACCTCGGTGCCTACGGCGTCAGTCTCCACGACAACGACCTGGTTCCCTGGGGTACGTCGTCCTCCGATCGCGATGCCATCCTCAAGCGCTTCCGACAAGCACTCGAGGTCACGGGACTCAAAGTGCCCATGGCCACGGTCAATCTGTTCTCCCGTCCCCTCTTCAAGGAGGGTGCCTTCACAGCGAACGACCCTGCCGTGCGGCGCATGGCGGTGGCCAAGACCTTCGATGCCATTGACCTGGGTGCTGAGCTGGGGGCAACCACCTTCGTCCTCTGGGGTGGACGCGAGGGCGTCGAATCTGATGCCGCTAAGGACGTCCGGGGTGCTCTCGACCGCTACGCCGAGGCCGTCAATCTCTGCTGCGATTATGTGCACGAGCGACGCTATGACCTGCGCTTTGCCCTCGAGCCCAAACCCAATGAGCCCCGCGGCGACATCCTGCTACCCACCGTCGGACATGCCCTGGCCTTCATCAATGAACTGGAGTGGCCGGAGATGGTCGGCCTGAATCCGGAATTCGCCCATGAGACGATGAGTGGGCTCTCGTTCTCACACGCCGTGGCGCAGACCTTGTGGCACGACAAGCTGTTCCACATTGACCTCAACGGCCAGCGCATCGGGAAGTTCGACCAGGACTTCCGATTCGGATCTGAAGGCATCCGGGACGCCTTCTATACGGTGATGGTGCTCGAAGATGCCGGTTGGACAGGGATGCGTCATTTCGACGCCCATCCCTACCGCACGGAGGACTACGACGGCATCTGGGAGTTCGCCCTCGGTTGCATGCGGACATACCTCATCCTCCGCGAGAAGGTCCACCGGTTCCATACCGACGCGGACATCACGAGGGCCCTGGCGACCGCTCGCCGGCAGGACATCAACGAACCGACCTCCGAAGGCGGCTTCGGTATCGGTGCCTTGGAAGCGCTACGGAACCTTGCCGGTACCTACTCCGAGGACCAGATCGCCGGTACCGGCTACGGTCACGAGCGACTCGACCAGCTTGTGACTGAGTTGCTGCTCGGATCACGGTAGGCAAGGAAGCAAGAGCTCAGCTCAGTTGGCTGAGATCGATTCCTCAGCGCCGGGACGCCAGGTCCAGTGAGAGGGACGACGCCAGGGCGCAGGCGATCGGAGCTTCGAGCGAACGGCGCCGCACCCGGTGGGGCCTTTCCCGAATGGGGAGAGGCGTGGCGAGGAAGGGCATGTTGGGGTGCCGCTCACCGGCATCTCGTGGATACCTTCTGGGGGTCCCTGTAGGGATCACCGCTCGACTGCGTGAGGCGACTAGACCATTGTCATGGCTCGAAGAGGTCCTCAAGTCATTTCACTGTCGCTGACCAGTCCGGAAGAGATGTTCGTTCTCGCGCCAACAGACCTGTTTTCCGAATACCGAAACTTCATGACCGGACTGGAGTACTGCATCAGCGTGTTGCGAAGCCGCCGCTCCAGTGGACCCGTGCGGATCGATCTGGCTCTGCCTGCTGAGGAGATCGCCACAGGCACAGAGCGAAGGATCGGCCGGACCCTAGACCGCTACTGCGATCATCGAATCGCCTACAACCAACGCGAGCGACGGGCGGTCCGGCTAGATGGCCTATTTTCGCTCTATGTCGGGATCCCCATTGTCGTATTGGGGTTTCTTCTCGTGATCATAAAGTCGAGCATCGTGGGAGTCAGTGGCAATGCCAACCTCGTCATCGACTCTGGAGGGTGGGTGTTGGTGTGGGTAGGCCTCTGGTTCCCCCTCGACACGCTCCTGTTCACACCGCTGGCGTATGGACGAGAGAACCGAGTCCTCAAGCGACTTCAAACCGCAGACATCACCATCGAGCCGCACCCTGCGATCGGGCTCTAGTTCAGCCGCAAACGGCATGCCCCTGTTGGCGGAGATTGACCCAACTCGACGAAACGAGACTCAATCTCGGCAGACGGCTCCAGGCGCCCGCGGTGCGTCACCCTACCGGCGCCGATAATCTGAATCCTCAAACTCGCTCAGGCGAATGAGGGCTTCTCTAGCCCCTCAGACTAACGAGCTAGGGCTGTTGCTGCTGGCTATCTCCAAGACAATATGCATTCACAAATCCGACAACCGGTCGGACTCTTCGCGAATGGCAAGCAGCTCACGGATGCGTTCGTCGTCGGGTCCGAGATACTCGCTCAAAGTTCCAATTATGTACGGAACGTCAAGCTGTCCCGCTCGAATCATCTCCTCGATGTCCGCCCAATCCTTACGCCGATTGAAGAAGGCCTTGAATACCGCAAGGTCATTGCAGCCGAGAAAAGGAAGATTCCTGCCGACTAGTTCGTGTGTTTTGACATGCAGACGGAGGTCGTCGTGAAAGCGGGTTGTGTCCAAGAAGATGTCGAGGGGGATTCCGTCGAATATCAACCGGCACTGTCCATCCGCAATCAGTTTCGACACCTCTTCGTCAGTGGCTTTGATCTCTTCAGGAAGGGCGTCGAGAACCCGCTGCGTCTGGGATGGAGGAACGAAGATGTTCAAGTCGATGTCGACGGTCGTCCTTGGTTCGCCCGTGCACCACAGCAAAGCGAATGCTCCTCCGAAG